>Ga0209517_10003682_pt1 | contig 20607 bp, 26 predicted proteins | sample PeaSoiMetSII2010_FD_187695 | JGI IMG/M metagenome (GOLD analysis project Ga0209517, IMG submission 187695) | Peat soil microbial communities from Weissenstadt, Germany - SII-2010 (SPAdes) (version 2) | ecosystem: Environmental > Terrestrial > Soil > Wetlands > Peat | place: Germany...
ATCGTGACCTCGCTGGTGGCTGGTGCCGTAACACGTTGGATATCCCCATCGAGCCGCTGGGCGCCGTTGATCGTCGGCAGCGTGGTGCTTGCAATGTTCGCGCCTTGGCACATCGCCAATTGGAGCAAATTTCCCGCGTGGTATCACCTGACATTTCTCCTGACGATTATTCCGGCGGTGCTCGTGGGTGCGCTGCTGCCTCCTCGCCGGAACAAAGACCTCACCAAGGTTTAGTCAGCACCGAGCTAAAGTTTCATCGTTTCGAAGAATTTCATGGCTCAATCTAATAGCGGCATTGGCAACGTGACTCCGAATGCAGAGCTCGTGCAGATGGCAATGTCCTATGCGCGCAGCCGTATGCTCTGCGCGGCTGCACGCCTCGGTGTGGCCGATGCACTCGGAGACGAGGTGCGCAGCGCCGATGACCTGGCCGAAACCTGTCAGGCGGATGTCGATGCTCTGTATCGCCTGCTGCGTGCCCTGGCCAGCATCGGCGTTACGGAGGAACCGACACCGAGGTATTTTCGGCTGACCCCGTTTGGAAGGCCGCTGCGGAAGGACGTGGCCCAGTCGGCATGGCCAGCCGTTGTTTTCTGGGCGGATCTGCTCGCCGACAGCTGGTCCCTGCTTACCGATTGCATCCGGACGGGCAAGACTGCCTCGCAGGTTCGTGACCCGAATGTACCTTCTCGCTGGGCACAGGATCCTGAAGCTGACTCGATCTTTCGTGCCGTCATGGGCACGGCTCCCGCGGAAGATTACGCTCCGATCGCGCGTGCGTGGGACTTTTCCCACGCGAAGGTGGTCGCCGATCTTGGCGGTGGCGGCGGCTCACTGATTCTTGCCGTGCTGGAGCTCCATCCCCATCTTCGAGGCATGCTCGTTGATCTCGAGGCCAGTGTGGAGGCAGCGAAGGCGCGCTTCACCGACGAAAAGGTCCCCTCCCGGTGCAAGCTGCTGGCGGCAGATCTAACCCAGTCTGTTCCAGCCGGCGCCGATGTGTACATGCTCAAACATGTTCTGCACGGGCGCCGGGACGCGGAGGCGATCACAATTCTCAAGAACTGCCGCGCCGTGATTCCGGAGAACGGCACTCTGCTGGTCATCGAGTTCATCCTGCCTCCGCTGGTTTCTCAGGCAGACCCACACCTCGAAAACCACCTGATGAGCGATCTCAACATGCTTGCTGTGACTGGCGGCAGAGAACGAAGTGAGCGGGAATGGAAAACACTGCTCCAAGCAGCGGGTTTTCGTCTGGCCGGAGTTTTTCCGGTCGGGAATGATGTGGGGATCCTCGAAGCAAAGCCATCTTAGGCGTGATTGCCTGCTCCGGCCCGTGTAGCAACTGCTCTCGATGAATACATAATCGCCAAGTCACTTGTCGAGCCCATACTCTATAACATTCGTCATTCTTGGCGGTTGACGGGCTATCCAGAAGGTGGGGGCTGGTTGTTTCTCCGCACCGCGAGGGCGGGCAAGCGCAGTTTATCGACAGACCCGTCGGCGACGAGGCAAGCCCCTGGCTTTCGCACCTGCTGGATTGGGTGCGGCTGAGGCTGCACGATCCAATTACCGTGGCGCAGCTCGCAAACCGGGCGCGCATGAGTAAACGGACCTTGAGTCGGCGATTTGTGGAGACGACCGGCACCAGTCCGCTGGACTGGATCACGGCTTTACGTGTGAGGCGGGCGAAGGACTTATTGGAGACAACAACGTTCTCCATGGAAGAAATCGCGGACCAATGCGGCTTTGGTTCTGCAGCCACACTTCGCCATCATTTTCGTGCCCGAGTCAACCTTAGCCCAAATGGGTATCGCACACGCTTTCGGCAATCTGAAAATGAAGCATGGCCTGAATCAGGTTGAGTTCAGTGACCTGCTGATGTCTTTCAGGGAACAGCCGCTGCCTTCAGGTGTAGCTTGGTACGCTTATCATCACTGAACGTTGCCGACATCCAGTCGAAGAGATCCGCGTGCCAAAGGGTTTGTGCACCGAACTGACTGTGCTCGGCCGAAGCGCGATCCTAAATTCCGGTCGTGACGCTACGCGTGGCGGTCAGCACCTTCTCGAATTGCGTCACCTGTTCGATCGGCACGAAGTGATCCTCGGCTCCGGCCGGGATGAAGAAAAGCTTGACATAATAATACGTACGTACGTATTATACATCTCATGAGCAAGCCCTCACATCGAGAGGCGATTCTTAATGCCGGCCTCAAGGTGATGTTCCGATCGGGATACCAGGGGGCGACTGTACGCGATATCTGCGCAGCCGCTGGCGCTCCGCAGGGCTCATTCACCAATCACTTCCGCTCCAAGGAGGTGTTTGCCGAGGAAGTACTCGACCGTTATTTTGCGAACCTCCAGGGGTCCGTCAGAGAGGCTTTGGATGACAAGTCCCTTACTCCCCGGCAGCGACTGAAGAGATATCTGGACATCATCAGCGGCGTACTGGAAGGCGCCAAATGGAATCGCGGTTGCCTGATCGGCGATTTCAGTCTTGAGACGACCTCTCAGAGCAAACTCTTGCGCCGGAGGCTGGAGGCAATCTTCCAGGAATGGCGCGCTCCGTTCTCCTCGTGCATCGCCGAGGCTCAAACCCTCGGTGAAATCGATTCAACGTTCGATCCGATGGATCTCGCCGAGTTCCTCCTGGCTTCCTGGGAGGGCGCAATTCTCCGTATGAAGGTCGAACGCAGCCCTGCCGCGCTCGATCGCTTCAAGAACATTGTTTTCCAAACCGTATTCAAGGAGCAGAAATGACTGTCCTTTCTGATGTTGCATTGCCCCAAGTGAATGTTCTGGATTCGACCATGGCCTACCGGGAAGCGGGAGATCCCGAAGCGCCGGTCGCGCTTTTTCTGCACGGGAACCCGACCTCGTCGTACATATGGCGGAATATCCTTCCGCTGGTTGCACCGGTGGCGCATTGCATCGCACCAGATCTCATCGGATTCGGTCAATCGGGAAAACCAGAGATCGAGTATCGGTTTGCCGATCATGTTCGGTACCTCGATGCGTTCCTCGATAACGCGGGAATCTCGTCAGCATTTGTGATAGCGCAAGACTGGGGAAGCGCGCTGGCATTTCACCTGTCAGCCCGCAGGCCGGAGTTTGTCCGCGGGCTTGCTTTTATGGAGTTCATCCGGCCGATGCCTACCTGGAAGGATTTTCACGAGGATGCAATCGAAACCTTCCAGAAGTTCAGGACGCCTGGACTGGGCGAAGAGATGTCGGCGATGCCCGCTTGCCGGGATACTTCCTGTCCGCCGGCGGGTCCAAACGCCCTACGTTGCTCGTCCTTAATGGTGGCGATTCAACCAATGAGGAAATGGCTCATTGGCTCGGATTCGCGGCGGTGGCACGCGGCTGGAATTGCATGACGTTCGAGGGGCCGGGGCAGTGGAGCGCTCTGCAATTGAACCCTGGATTGGTGATGCGGCCCGACTACGAGGTGCCTGTGAAAGCGGTTGTGGACTATCTCGTAGAGCGCGATGACGTTGATCCCGGCAAGATCGCGTTGTACGGTCCGTCGTTGGGATCGCTTCTGGCCGCGCGCACGGCCGCATTCGAGGAGCGCCTGTGCGCCTGCATCTGCGACGGCCTTGTCGTCGATGTATACGAAGCCTGGCACGCCGTCTGGCCCCGCGTGCTCCAGAACGCCCCACAGCGCATATTCGATATCGTATTTAAGTTCCTGGAAGAAAGGAGTCCGCAACTCCGAGGGCTTGCCAACCGCTTTCGGTGGATGCTGGGCGTCTCTAAGCCACACGAAATTATCGAAGCTTGGCGGCCATATAATATCAAGGATCTCGCTCCCAGGATTCGTTGCCCGGTCTTGGTACTGTACGGAGAGGCGGAGCTCGCGCAAAGCAATCAACGCGTGGCCTTGAGCGCTCTTCGGTTCATAAAGGATCTATCCTGTCCCCTTACGATCCGGATGTTCGGATTCAATGAGGGCTGGGCGGCGAGCCACTGCCAAATCGGGGCTCTGGCCCCGATGCAGGCCGTCGTCTTCAAATGGTTAGACACCGCGACCCGCGAAAAACATTCTTTGCCGAGGCGAGACATGGGTACTTCCCTTGACCTGTTCATGCGGTACGCGGGCAGTGGGGATTCAAGAAGAGAAGCGGAAGAGCTCGCAAATAGCATCCGAGCAGGGGAAGTCGATCAGTTGGAGAGATTTGTGGAGAAATAGAGCTATTTCCGATTGTACGAAAATGCAGAACAGAAACAGAATCGGACGCAGGAAGAAAGTAGATCGAGGAGAAATTAATGTCGGTGGGCAGACGTGAGGCACGTCTACTTGATCACTCTTTCTACGGCATCTGCCATCATGGGATTACGATCAGGGCTGGGCCTGGAGGTGGAAAGCCATTCAGGTATTCGCTCCTCTGACAAACCCGCTGCACTGGTCACTTAGATTTGGATTTGGTGCGGTGAGACAAAAGCTCCGACCGGCCAATCACAGTTCGTCGGTTTTTGAGTTTCGGAGGGTCAGAGATTCCCTCGAAAGCTGCGGACGAGTTCCACGGGCTCAGGCCATACATACGAGAATCGCGCAGGACACTGACTCCCTCGCTCCATGCGGCCAGCATCCGCTTTCCAGTGTCCTTGAAACCTGCGAGGCCCTTCATCAGTGCACGTACAGCAGGAGCAGTGTCAGCTACCGCATCGCTGATGCGCTCCAGGATTTCCTTCTGCTCCCGTTGAGAAATGCCAAAGGTGGAAGTGACAAAAGTTCCGAGAGTTTTTCCGGGCAACCATGTCTTCCTCCCCATGAAGCCGATTCCGGGAGGATTGTTTTGGTAACCTTCGTAAACGGAAGTCGTGAAGAAGTCGTACGTGGGCGCGAGACGTGCGTCCGTGCGTGACGTGTACAGCAAAGCCAGATTCTTAGAATGGCAGTCAGCGTTTCTGAGCGCGTAGGTCAGCAGCAGGATTATGGTCAGCTTCTGGAAGGTCTCGTGCTGATCTCCGCCCGGCACGTAGGTCCGAACCGCCTTCGCGATCCGCTCCCATGTGGTTTCGTACTTCGCGGATGGCCGCAGTCCGAGCAGGGCACAGAAATCTTCCAATGCTCTGAATGGTTTTCCGTTCTCATCGACGTCAAACCGGCGCACCACCAGAACATTGCCGTCCTCAGAGAGTTGGGTTTCCGCACATTCGACAACCCTCGCTGCCACCTGCATGCACAAGTGTTCGTTGGCAGTCGCGAACGGAAGCTTGCTGGATGATCCTTTGATAATGTGGTCGTGAGTCAGCAACGAAGCCTTCTTGTGCGGCCCCAGGCCGCTCGGCTTCTTTTGTTCTGTGTCCAGGAACTTTGGCAGGACACCTGAAACGCCGCTCTTCGCATGTTCTCGAACCAGTTGCGAAAATGCCTTCTCCGAGTTGTCACCCTTCAATAACTCGGCGACTTCGATCGGTTTTGCCGGCTCGTCCGGTGCGGCCCCAGGTGGAGCGACCTGGAGCCTTCCAACCATGTTTCGACCGATAACGGAGAGGAGTGCGACTGGGCTGGCACCGATATGCGGTCCGAATTCTTCCTGCAGGACCTGCAGGAGGTAGCCCTCGGGAAGGTTCATCTGGAAAATGGGGTGAAGTTGATCATCCCACGGGTACGATTCGGTGCGGACGGGCATCGTCAAGGAGACGAGGTTCTCGGGCGCCACGTCTGGAACGTAGGTCATCACGCTCTTGAAGTCGCCGACTTGTTCGAGAATGCCGACGTGGCGACCGAGGACATGGACATTCAGCTTCAAGCACCACCCCGTTCGCGCCGCAGTTCATCGAGGGTGCCTGAGGCTCCGACCTCAGTGAAAGTCATTTCAAGGCCCAGTACCGCGAGTACCGCTAAGAGTTTGCGGGAACCGAACTCCGATACGCGTCCTCGTTCAAAGCGCACAAGGGCTTCCCTCGTGATTCCGGAGCGCATGGAGACCTCGCTCTGGCTCAGCCCAAGAGCCTTTCGTCTGGTTGAGACCGCTTCGCCGAGTTCTGCCAGCGTTTGCATAATGTGATTTATACATCACTTGTTGACGAGTTTTCAATACATTTGTGACGTATACATCACTTTCATGGTTGGGTTCTTGGGGGCTGTCGGGATCTTTGGACGCTACTCAGCTCTGGCTTCACGTTCGTTACGGCTCGCGAACTCGACAAAGAGAAGAGCAAAGGTCCTGCTGATCCGCGCATCCGCTGCCCCCTCTGCGCCTGGTCGCCCCGCAAAGAAGACCGATGGTTTTGTGACTGCGGACACGAATGGAACACGTTCGATACCGGGGGCGTCTGCCCTGCCTGCCTCCACCAGTGGGCTTCGACCCAGTGCCTTTCTTGTAGCCGCTGGTCGCCGCATTCCGAGTGGTATTCGCACTGACTCACGGCGAAAAACGCCCCGTGCGGTGAAAAGAGCTTTTCGGCAACCACTCCCATTCGAGTCGAGAATCGACTGCCCTCTCCGTGTTGCCTCGTCCAGTGACCGCAATCATTGCACGAAGAACCTGCGCTGGCCTACTGTGCTAATTGATGTCTCTGAAGGGGAAATTCCTGTTCATCAGTTTCGGAATATTCGCGCTTGTCGCAGCACTGACCATTTGCTCCGACATGCAAGTCCGCGCAAGTGCCGCGGAGCGGGCTAAGACGCTCCCCGGAGATGACCTGATTCTCCAGCCCATCGGCGAGGTCAATCATGCCATCACGATTCATCGCTCTCCTCACAAAGTCTGGCCGTGGCTGGTTCAGATGGGCTCCGGTCGCGCGGGATGGTATGCCTACGACTTCATCGACAATGGCGGTCAGCGCAGTGCCGACCGCATCTTGCCCGAATATCAAGACATCTCGGTAGGAAGGGTGTTTCCCGCGCTCCCCAGAGCTAGGGACGTGTTCACCGTGGCGCAATGTGACCCGGAGCGCAGCCTCGTTCTTTCTTGGCAATTGAATGGTCGTTATCAGACGACATGGGCATTTGTTCTAGAGCAAACTCAGCCAGATCAAACGCGCCTTATTGTGCGTGGCCGCGTAGCATCTGGCTATCGCCCCTACGGTTTGCCGCAATGGTTCGCGTTAAGCACTGGCCGAATAGCGCATTTCATCATGCAACGCAAGCAGCTACTAGGGATCGCTCGCCGCGCCGAAGCGAATGATTTTCCCCGATGACGGTAGGTTGTGGCTGCTATCAAACTGATCCCAGCCTCCTCATCTCTTACACGAGAATCGGCATGATGGCAAACACCATGAGCAGAAGGTAATAGGCAGCTCCCGCCACAGGGTCTCGGGTGGCGAAATACTCCTTGATCGAGAGACCCCGAATCCAGAGCACGAACCCAAACTCCGCAATGAGCATGAGGACTAAAGCGACGCAGCCCATCTCAAGTCGGGCAGACCACTTCATCGGCACCGACAGGCGCAGAACTGTCCAACGAGCCGCCACAATGGTGACCGCGAGCATGATGGGCATCTCCATCAGTTCGGCTGTTCTCGTGCCAACGCGAGGGACGACCCACAGCGTGCGAATGGCTCCAAGCACAAAACCCACTGCGAACACGACCACGAAATAGAGTGCGCCCGCTTTCATCACAATCTCCTCTATATCCAACATATCCGGCGATTTCGCAAACGGGCAGTGATAACGGTCACGTCATTCCGTCACGTTCAAACCCATCCCTGTGCTCTGAATCACATCGTCCCTGTTGTCCAGATCGCACAATAGAGGACGGAGGCAGAACTATGCATGGCAACGAAAAGGTGATCGAGCAACTGAACGCGGCTCTCGCTTCTGAATTGACCGCAATCGTTCAGTACATGGTTCAATCAGAGACCTGCCAAAACTGGGGATACGTGCGGATAGGCGACTACCTTAAGCGGCGTGCAATCGAGGAAATGGGTCACGCCGAGGGTCTCATCGAACGCATCGTGTTCTTGGATGCAACACCAAATTTGGATGTCGCTCTGACCCCCAAGATTGGCGCGAACGTGCAACAGCAACTCGAAGGCGACCTCAAGGACGAGGAAGATGCCGTACACCAGTACAACTCCGCGATGAACGTCTGTGCCGACGCCGGGGACAACGGATCAGGCGACTTATTTCAGCGCATGCTCAAGGACGAAGAAGGGCACGCGGACTTCTTGGACGCTCAGCTTCATTCCATCAAGGAAATGGGTATCGGCACTTACCTCGCGCAGCAGTTGCATGGCGAAAAATAGGGCTGTCGGGAGATTTCGGGGAAAACTACGGAGTCCAGTTCAACGATCGAATCCACAGGGCCCACACCGTAAATTCCGTCCTAGGCAGAGGTCTGCGGGGTGGCGGCAGCGTTCAAGGACTTTACTCCGGGTAGTCGGGCAAATGAAGGACGTTCTGGGCGAATTTCATGGTCCAGTCATGGTCCAAGAACTGTTTCTCAAGGTGCTAACACTGCTTTTGGGAGCCACCCGTGTCGCAGTTTTTCAATCAGTTACGAGCGACTTGTTCGCTGTCACGCGAGAGGCCGCGGATTTCTCAGGCCAAATGCGAATTGCGACATCTCGCTCTGGTAGGCTTTAGTCGTGCAATTGGGACAGCCAAGCCGAACAGCACGAGCCGCCGCCGCTCACCGCGCCGCTCATCAGATCCTGGAACGGGGACGCATCTTTGCGGATCCGCTCGCCCTGCCCATTTTGGGCGAAGACGCCGAGGCCGTCGTACGCGAGGCAGAAGGTGACCCTTCCAGACGCCGGCTGCGACTCTTCATTGCCGTGAGGGCACGCTTTGCGGAAGATGCTTTGGCCTCGGCGGTTGAACGCGGCGTCCGTCAGGTCGTGGTGCTCGGCGCGGGCCTGGACACGTTTGCGTACCGCAACCCATTCGGGGACCGCCTGCGCATTTTCGAGGTTGACCATCCAGCTACGCAGGCGTGGAAACGCCAGCGACTCGCCGATGCTGCCATCCCGCTGCCAGATTCACTCACCTACGCTCCTGTAGATTTCGACTAAGATACTTTGTCGGGAGGCTTACTGGCTGCTGGTTTTGATCCCACGCAACAGACGTTCTTCACTTGGCTTGGAGTAGTGCCCTACCTGACTGAGGAAGCCGTCTGGGCAACCCTTGCCTTCATCACCAGCCTGCCCAACGGGGCCCACGTAGTATTCGACTACAGCGATCCTCCAGATTCACTTTCACCAGAAGCACGCATTCTCCACGACAGGCGCGCTGCACATGTAGAAGCATTGGGAGAATCTTTCGTGACCCACTTTGAGACGGAGATACTTCGATCCAGGTTGATAGCCCTCGGATTCTCCGAGGTCGAAGATCTGGGACCGCCACAGATATCCGCGCGGTATTTTCCAAACCGCGGTAGCATTCCTCCCGACAAGGGCGGCCACATCCTACGTGCGACTACAGTCTGAAGGTGCGTCGCATCGGCGTCTTCTGTGTTATGGCTGTAGGCATCTTGCTGAAACGCACTGCCTCTCTCAGTTCAAGTACTATGTGCTGAGTAACGGGCACTCGGAACGCATTCCGGGCCCAGAAGTCGGCTTCGGGGAATGCCCCGTCACACGCCCCGGGATGCGAAAGCATTGTCCCAGCGCGTTCACACCCACTTCCTGCTGGCTAAGTTGTACTCGATAACGGATCAACTGGCCAAGTGGCGGGCGGTGGTCGGAAGGCCACTGAGATTTCACCTGACGCGGGAGAATATCGAAAACGTTTCGGTGGGCTCGAGTCGCCGGCCAAAACCAAGGCCCGCAAAATAGGGAGAGCATCTTGGCTGCAAAAATTCTCATGGTTCTGAGTGCGAGCGTTGTCTTTACGCTCGGCGTCGTCCACCTCGTCTATACGTTCTGGGGGACGAAGCTCACACCCCGTGACCCCGCGCTCGAAATCAGCATGAGCCGGATTTCACCTGTTATCACGAACGAAACAAGCGTGTGGCGGTGTTGGGTGGGCTTCAATGCCAGCCACAGTATGGGACTCATGCTGTTCGGCTTGGTTTTCGGTTTTCTCGCGTTGGCGCACGGCGAACTGCTGTTTCATTCGCCGTTCCTGCTCGTTGTCGGACTGGTGATGCTTGGCGGTCTCGTCGTGCTCTGTAAGGTTTATTTTTTCAGTGTGCCTTTAACAAGCATCAGTGTATCTTTGGCCTGCTACGTTGCCAGCATCACGCCGTCGCGGGCCTGACAACAGCCGCGCGATCGTCGATATTGCCTCCGGTTACTAAAATTCGCCTAGTCTTAGCTTCCTTGCGGGTCATTCGCGCACCGGGCGCTTGACGAATTGTATAGAATTTCCCGTATCTGCTCGATGTGATTAACGTCATGCGCTGCCATGTGGCGGCAGAGGTCCCGAACCGTGAGCTTTCCCCGTTCGCTGTGTACCCCGTCGCGTTGCCACTGCTCCGGCGTGAGGCGCGCGAACATCTCGACGTTGCCTTTGCGGAGCAGGCGGAACATGACCAGAGCGGCTTTCGGCTCCCATGATGCATAGTCCCCCAGGCGAGCCCAGAGGTCCTGGTCGAAACCAGCCAATTCAGGAGTCTCGTGCTCCAGCATCTGGCGATAGCGCCAACTGCTCACCAGTTCATCTTCGGCGAGGTGCATGAGAATCTCGGTGACCGACCATTTTCCTGGCTCCGGATGATCCTGCAACTTCGCTTGCGAAACGCCGTCAATCAGACGAGCGATCATATCCGGCGCCTCGCGTTGCATAACGATGGGATCTTTGCCCTCGACATAAGTTGCGAGGCGCGCTCTGTACTGGCCAATGGTTTCGGTCATATCATCCTCGTTGAGAACCATAATTCGAGACTCAGATCGCATCATGGCGATAGACGACGGCTTGGACGACTATGGGGAGATCGCGCACCGCTAGCAGCCGACCGTCTCGCGCAGCACCGAGAGGAAGTGATCCAGCTCTGAAGTATTGTTGTAGTGCATTAGACCGACACGCAGGAAGCCTCCGCTTTTTTCAATACCCAAGCGCTCCGTGAGGTTGAGCGCAAAGCAATTCCCGTGCCAGGTAAAGATCCCGCGCTGAGCCAGTTTCTTCGCCAGTTCCGCCGGAGGATGCCCCTCGATCCGAAACGCCACGGTCGGGCACCGGTGATCGAAGCGAGACTCATCAACAATTCCATAAAGCTTGAGATGCGGAATCTGCAATAGTCCGTCGATTAGGCGCGTCACCAAAACGCGCTCGTAGCTTCGGATTCCATCGAAGGCAGCAATGATGGCGGAACGCCTATTCGCTGCAGTGGGATTCAGCCTTCGGCCCAAGTCGGCGATGTAATCGACGCAGGCAGTAACGCCGGCGAGGCCTTCGTGGTTGAGCGTGCCCATCTCATATCGATTTGGGGATTCGTTTGTCAGCGGGCGCACTTTGTATGCGTGCAAACGTCGCAGATGCTCACGCCGCCCGTACAACACTCCCACGTGCGGGCCGAAGAACTTGTAGGTTGAACACGTCAGGAAATCGCAGCCTAAAGTGCGTACGTCGAGCAACCCATGAGGCGCGTAGTGCACGGCGTCGATGAAAACCATGGCCTGCACTGCATGGCTGAGGCGCACAATCTCAGCGACATCGTTGATGCTTCCGACGACGTTCGACGCGTGCCCGACTGCTACTAGCTTGGTTCGCGGATTGATTTTGTTTGCCAGATCATCCATATCGAGTGTGCAGTCGTGCTCGTTGATGTCGACAAAGCGAATGTCGACTCCCAATTCTTCAAGAGCCTGCCATGGGGAAATGTTGGCCGAATGGTCCAAGTGCGTGACCACAATCTGATCGCCGCGGTGGATTTCGCGACCGATCGAGCGACTGATCATGAAGGTCAAATTAGTCATGTTCGGACCAAACACGACTTCATCGGCCTCACATCCTAGGAAATCTGCCATTGCTTGGCGCGCCTCTGCAATCGCCTCGTCAGTTCGCTGGCTGGTGACAAAAGTGCCGCCGGTATTCGCGTTCGACCCGATCAGGTACGCGCTGATCGCATCGATTACCGCTTTCGGTACCTGCGTTCCGCCCGGGCCGTCGAGGTAGATAGCTGGATGACCGTTGAATTCGTGGGATAGAGAAGGAAATTGTTTTCGCGACCATCTGTTGTCGAGTTCAGAGGGAACTGCGATTTGCGCGCTCAATCGGTACCTCCGTCAGTGGAGATTCACGCTTTGGAGTCTTCGAACACGGTGTGCGGCAGACTGCGCGAACAAAGTCAGAAAACATACCGTATGCCGTTGCGTCCAAACCGGGATTGGTCTCGGTGATTGTTATTTTGGGGAAGATATCTGTTTCAAAACAAACGACCGAGGAGGTGTCGGTTACCCAAGCGGCCGGATCTGTCAAAGGCACCTGCTCTGGCCGGACGCTGGCTCTAACACGACCCCCATCTCGCGATGCCCGACAGATCAGTCTGTACGGTTTCCCGATTTTCCGCGCCGCACGCACCGCATCTAGATCCAGGTTGCGAATCCCTTGGCGGTCAATATCGGGGAGGCGAAGCTGGGCGCCCATAATGATTCGAACCAGCAGGGCGGTCTTGATCGCCGCGTCGTAGCCATCGATGTCGAAATCAGCATTCTCCTCCGCGATCCCGAGGTTTTGCGCTAGTTGCAACGCCTCGTCGAAGGTCAAGCCGTTTTCCATGCGACTCAGGATCAAATTGGTTGTGGAATTCAGAACTCCGTGAAAGCTTTTCACCTCGATGGTGGGCAGAGTTTCTTGGAAGAGTGAAAAAAGAGGGATGCCGTCCATTACTGTCGACTCGAACAGAAACCGGCGGCCTTGTTTAGCCGCTAGATCGGAAAGTTCTTCGTAAGCGTGCAAAACTGGTCCTTTATTCGCCGTAATAGCATCGGCGCCGAACTCCAGCGCTTTACGGATGTAATCGACTGCCGGCTTACCCGTTTCGAGGTTCAAAGATGTCGCCTCGAAGACCACGTCAGCCCGAGCTCGATCGAGCCAATCGTCGATACCCCGGCTGCCCATCACCCGCCCACCAACGTGGCTCCGAAGTGTATGAACGTCTCCAGCTTCTACAAGGCTAGCTGGCAGGCCTGCAGGATCGGCGATCCATCCGAGCCGTGTGGACGCGACTCCGGTGAGCCGATACGCGACGCCGTTGATCCGAAGGTCAGATTCGCGAGCGGCAAGCAGCCGCACTAAGGATCGGTTGACACGACCAAAACCCAAAAAACACAAGCTGTAAGTGCGCACATTCAAGATTGACCACCGGTGATTTAGCGTTTCTGGCTAACGGACCAGTACCTCGTAGTGCTCGACGGTCGGTTCAAGTTCCAGAAGGAATTCTTTGTCTTCCGGGTAGTACCTAGCTTTCCCTATCTCGTCACCGGCAAATCCTCGAATCGCATCCCTGGAATCCCAGAATGAAAATAGAAGAAAGTGAGCCTTCGTATCGTCCATCTTGCGCAGCACGAGAACTCCCTGGTTTCCCTTGGTGGCACGATAGTCCGGAATGCCTGTCCGGTTCAGGTATGCAAGGTATTCATCGGATCTTTCGTAATCAGTGACGCCGTGCCAGACTCTCGCGATCACTCATCTCTCCTGCACATGCCCTCTTTCGTCGGGTTACGCGCTGCATTGCTATCCAATTGCGCACCGGTGTAGAGGCGCTACGTTCTGGGGAAGGGCCGGGCGACAGCTTCTGAGAGGAACTATCCCAGCACTGGCGCGCCTAAAGACACCTTGGGGTCACCCTCTTTTTGGAGCGGGTATCCCTCTTCTTTCCAATACTCAATTCCGCCGATCATCTCCTTCACCGTGAAGCCCAGCTCGATCAGCTTGACTGCTGCTTTGGCGGCCGCGTTGCATGCAGGGCTATAGCAATACACGACAATTAGTTTGTCTTTCGGCCAGGCGGCAGTGCTCCCCTCATTGATCTTTCGATGCGGCATGCTGATAGCTTCCGGAAGGTGCTCTTTGGCAAAAGCTTCCGGACTGCGGGAGTCGAGGATCATGAAACCAGTTTCGCCATTTTGTAGGTCGTAGTAGACGTCGGAAGGATCAGTCTCGTTCACCAGCTTTGACTGAAAATGAACCATCGCGTCCCGGGACGGAGCGGCTCTTCGTTCCAGCACGCGGGAGATGAATCTTACCTGTGTCTTGACTGTCGCCATCATTTTCGCCTTTCCATCTGGATTTATGCTTAACCAGCATAGGCCATAAGCTGGTTAGATGCTAAGATGATGGACGACGCTTGTCAAGGCCTTAAGGAACACGGAGACTCGGATCGTTGCATGCCTCGTAGTTCAAAACCTGTATTCGAATTGACCGCCGGCCGACTGTGTCTGGACTTCGCGAACACCGTTGACGATCGTCCCACCGCCGATCCCAAGAGCCGGCTGCAAGGATATGCCGACCTGCTCGCTTTCGGTGTGCAGGCCGGAGTCCTCTCACCATCGGAGGCCCGAGAGGGAGCGCGGCGAGCGAATGATCCACGCGAGGCCGCCCGGCTCTACCGAGGCGCTATAGCGCTACGAGAGAGGATATTCAGGATCTTTTCCGCGGCTGCAACCAAAAGCAATCCGCCGCTCCAAGACCTACTTGCGCTGAACGAGGACTTCCGAACTGCGAATGCCGGCGCCGTCGTGCTGCCGATAAAGGGTGGCTTTGCTTGGGCATGGAGAGACAAGAAGAGCGTGATCGGCCGCTTACTGTGGGAGATCATTCGATCCGCGATGGACCTGCTGACGTCGAACGACATGGCGCTGGTTCGGCAGTGTGCCGGAGATGACTGCGACTGGCTTTTCATCGATAACAGCCGGAGCAGCAATCGCCGATGGTGCGAAATGAAAACGTGTGGTAACCGACATAAGGCGAGGGAGTTTTATCGTCGAAAGACGGGGCATCTCAGCTAAACCTTCGCCTCAAAATGCACCTAGCTAGCTGGCAGAGGCGTGTGCTTTGGTCGAGAGGGCGCTGAAGATGTTCTCGGTATGCGCATCCGCGGTGCAGGGGAAAGCGGCGGCAGCCCCTTTGCCCCTGCTTCCTCGCTGTATGAGAAGGGATTCATGGGGGCGCTCCCAACATAGGCGCTAACTTAAGCTGTTTGGGCTTGAAGTGGCATGCCAACTTCCGAGAATCTCGTTTCCGCCAACTTCCCGTTGGCCGACAAGCCGCCCAGAAGGCTCTTTGCCCCCCACTTCTGCCACACACAGGAGCCAATGTGAACGCGGTTCGGCGCACGGGTTAAAACTTACACACCACGTGCTATAACACACCAATGCGCCTACACGATTACGCACTCCGACCAGCGCACATTAAATGGCTCCTCGACTCTGACCACGGCCATCCGTTGGCAGGTCATGAGGGATCTCACCGGTGAAGCTCCCAACGCGATTGCAGCCGAGCGGTCGCGCGTCGCAACCGAAAGGCTGGGGAGTCCAACTTCTCGTCCTTCAATCTCCTGCTGGCAACTGGGGTGGGCCGAACGAGGACCAAGGCTTGCTTATTACCCGCAGCACTCTCGTCGTCTTGAAGGACCTCGGTCTCGACCCCGCCAGCAAACAGGCCCGAAAAATGATGGAGCGTGTAGACAAGCGGCTCGTGTTTAAGCCGCTCAACAACTGGCCTTTTCTTAACGGCGAAACGGAGCCCTGCATCAACGGCAGAATCCTTGGAATCGGCTCGTATTTCAAAAAAGACGAACGACAAACTGGCCAGTCAACTTCTGCGCGAGCAACTCGAAGACGGGGGCTGGAACTGCGAAGCACCCAAAAGCCCGCGCTCGTCGTTCCATACAACCATCTGCGTGCTCGAAGGACTGCTCGAATACGAACGAGCGGGGCGCAAATCGGCGGCCGTCACTAAGGCCCGCAAGAGAGCCGAAAACTATCTGATCGAGCGCGGCATGTTCCGCTCCCTTCGAACTGACGAAGTCATCGACAAACGCTGGCTGCGCTTCTCGTTCCCGACGTTTTGGCACTACGACGTCTTGCGCGGACTCGATTATCTGCGGAATGCAGGAATCAAACCCGACAGCCGCGTCGGTGATGCCATCAAAGCCGTGATTGAGCGTCGCCACCAGAACGGCGCTGGCCGCTGAACCTCCTTCATCCCGAACAGATTCCATTGGAGATGAAGATCGACGTCGGCGGGGCAAGCCGCTGGAACCCACTGCGCGCTCTTAGAGTCCTGCGTTGGTACAATAACTCAACGCGTTAGTTGTGACTTGGGCATGTTCACGCTATGGCTTGGGTCAGAAAGTTGCTGCGAATTTACCGCTGCGAGCGGATGACGGGCAATCGTTGGAGCAAGGCGACAATCGCAACGGCGTAGTGAGCTATGAACCACAGCCGAAGTGTCGACTACGATCGCTTTGCCACCGCGAGTAATTCGCAGCGGCGGCGTATCGACGCATCCAGAACGACGCATGTTTTTCAACAGATTCCGAGCCCCGCACTCCGGCCCTTCGTTGAACGCTTCCTGGTCGTCGAATTTCCTTCGCATCACGACGATGCACACCTGCCCGACGTGCGACCAGTAGCGGCATTTTCCTTCCGCGGGCGATGCCGCATCAACGGCAACCTCTGGGTGCCTCCGGTGGCTTTTACCGGGCCACGCGGAACTCTGCGGGCGCACGAGCACTCCGATGGCCATGCTGTTCTGTTGGCGACGTTCACTCCCGTGGGCGGTTCGGCCTTCTTGCGGCCTCCGCTCGAGGAGTTTCGAGAATCGACTGTTGATCTCACGGAAGTGCTCGGCCGGTCTGAAGAACTGGCTCAGCTCTGCGACGAAGTCGCGGACGCTGCGAGCCACATATCGCGCGTAAAGCTGCTCGAAAAGTCTTTGCTCTCTCGCGTTCGCGTTCTATCGCCTGATCCGCTCGTGAGCGCGGCGGTCGACTGGCTCAGGCGAGGCCCTCAAGCCAAGCGAATCGGTGAGCTTGCACGGTATGTCGGTCTGAGCCAGAGTGCACTCGAGCGACGATTTCGAAGGATCGTGGGGGTTTCGCCCAAACGATTTGCTTCGATACTGCGTCTGCGACGCGCTGTGCGACTTCGTGCCTGCGGAGCCGATCTTACGGCGGTGGCGCACGCCGCGGGCTACTTTGACCAATCGCATTTCATCCATGATTTTCGGCGGGCAACTGGTAGAGCACCCGAGGCTTTCTTCCGCCAGCCGCCGGCAGAGTAGAACGCCGAATTCTTACAATTCACCAAGGGCCAAGCGGCGATAACTTCAGGTTGTGGATACCAACCAATTAACCGTCGTCCAGAAACTATTCGTTATCGCCTTCTGCCAAAGTCCCTCACTGCTTATGCTCGGAAGCAGCGGCGCTCCGAAGACACAGCGGCGTGGGCTCCGCTCGTCACTGCAGAGTCGACCGCAATGGATGCGGAATCCCGGGGCGGAAGGGACAGATAGATGAACAACACCTTTACGCAAAATGCGGCGAAGGAGGGCAACCATGCGCAGATTGCACCTGTAAGGTCGCTGTGGTCAGGTTGGGCCGCGTCTGTTCTGATCGTAGTGTTGGCCACGATTGCAGTTGAAGCGGTGCCGCACACCCGGGGGATTGGTTTCTTCCCTGCGCTTCGTTACGCAATCGTGATGCCTCTATGCGTCCTCATTACGGTCGCTTCTGGGTTTCTCTACGGTACCCTTCGTAAACGTCCGAGGCGTCCTCGTTGGGCGCTGACACTCATTCTTCTTGGGTTTGCTTTGATTGTTCTTTCAGGTTTAAGCATTCTTGGACCACGGGGCCTTGCTGGGGCGGCTGTTCCGGCGTTGCTTACGGTGGCGATAGCGACTGCAGTGTTCGTTCCCTACTTTGTCGATCAAGTGCGGCGTTCGCTCTTTGGCACGATTGTGATCGTATTCGTCGGTCTCCTTCAGTTTGTTGCTCTGCTCGGCGCACTATCGAGTGAACGCATCACACGGCCCCGCGTTCAAGGGTTAGCCTTCGAGATTCCGCGCACGCTCTTTGATGCCGAACAGAGATTTATCAATCTTCCCAGCGGAGCGCGTATTCACTACGTGGACGAAGGCCAAGGCGAGACACTTCTCTTCTTGCACGGGAATCCCTCCTGGTCGTTCCAATGGCGCGACCTGATTCGCGGGCTTCGTGGCTCCTATCGTTGTGTGGCGCTCGACTACCCCGGTTTTGGCATGTCCGCTGCTCCCGCTGGGTTCGGGTTCACTCCTCGGGAAGAGAGCCGCGTTCTCGAGGAGTTCGTCGACCGCCTTGGACTTCGCGACATGACCCTGGTCACGCAGGACTGGGGTGGCCCGATTGGTCTCGGACTGGCCGAACGCCGTCCCGAACTTGTGCGCCGCGTCATTCTCGGTAGTACGTGGGCTTGGCAAACCAGCAAGAGCGAGCCGCGCGGCAAGTTCTCCGTCATTTTCGGCGGACCCATCGGCGAATTCATTCAAGTAAATTTTCCTGGGATCATCTCGTTGGGGTTGAAGCATGACGTCGGCCGTATGCTGCCCCCCGATGTAATTGAAGTTTACTTGCGTCCGTTTCTCCCGCCCAACCGCCGCGGCATCACTTCCTTCTATCCGGGACAAATCACGGCCGCAACCGACTATTTCGTGGAGCTTGAAGCAGGCCTGCCTCACCTGGCGGACAAGAAGGCACTCATCTTCTGGGCGCTCAAAGACCCGGGGTTTCCTCGCAGCGATCTTGCTCGGTGGGAACGTACCTTCCCGAGCCATAAGACGATCGAGTTCCCCAACGCAAGCCATTTCTTTTTCGAAGATGAAGCGGATCAAATGATCCCTGAAATTCGTGTGTTCATGTCTTCGGACCAGCTTGGACAGACGACCGCGCCGATGACTAATCGGTGAGTGGCAAATGGATGGAAAACCTTAGCCGTGCGGTCGCCCGTTCCACACGAAGCACACCAACGCTACCAAGCGTCCGCCGCAGCAACGGCTTTCATATTTGCTCGCAATTCGTTGCGAACCCTCGGACTTAGTCAGCGTTCTCTACTCAACTTGCCGCCTGCTCCGGTGTCTCAAAAGCGTACCTGTAATCTCGAGAGAACTGGACAAAGCTGATTGGTTTGCGGCCGAGAATCTGCTCCGCGTCTCGAGTCACAGTTGCAGCCTTGCCCTCGCGATAGAGTCGCTGGAGATCAAGGAGTGCGTCCGCGTTCCACTCCGGGACCCCCGCCGAGAGCAGAGCGCCCTTCAATTGCTCTGGCGGCAAATTGATATACCGAATCTCACGGCCAAGCTCGTCGGAAAGGATCTGGGCGATCTCCCGGTTCATGAGGGCCTCCGGGCCAGTCAAGGTGTAGGTCTTGCCCATGTGGCTATCTTCAGTCAGAGTTTTCGCCGCAACCGCCGCCACATCCCGAATATCGATCTGGCTGACTCGGCCGTCGCCTTCGCTGCCATAAAACGCATTCTGTGTGTTAATCGTCGGGGCATTGTAATTGACCATGTTCTGCATGAATCCGTTCGGTCGCAGAAACGTATACGGCACGCCGCAAGACTGGATGTAATCCTCCGACTCGGCATGGTGCCGCGGAAATATAGCTTCGCGCCCGCCCATCGCCGAGAGCTTCACCACTTGCCGAACCTCGGACTGTGCAATGACGTCCATGGCCTTGCGCTCGAGTGCTGGAAGCTGCGCGGTTGGCGGCCCCACGAGAAAGACTCGATCTATGCCCTTCAACGCGGTTCGCAACGTCTCCGGCTGGTTGTAGTCTACGGTGACGATTTCGACCCCCGAAGGTCCTGACGCCTTGCTTACCGACTGGAAAGCCGCTCGCACCTGGGTGCCTGTTTGGGCGATTTGCTTGAGAACTTCTTTGCCAACGTGTCTTGGCTCAGCGTGAAATGGAGAAGCGACGTTCTCCGTTAGTGTAGGTTCCGCCCCTTCGGGGCGGGGATTTTCAAGGCATGGGGGTCTATCGTCCGATGGCTTTTTCCTCGCAGTGCAGAGCGCGAGAGGATTGGCTCCCGCGCTGCTGAGCATCGGCTCGATGAGCCCCACCAGGTTATCCCTCAGCATGGTTACATCCCTGCAGTGCCTGCTTCCGTTTCACCCGGCGAAGTCATTGTAGCTGAGGTGGAAGAGTGTGCAAACGTCGTCTGCTGCCGGCGAAGTTGCCGCTGCCTACGAGCTTCTTCTAACTTGCGATCGCGAGCCGCGTGGATCTCGGCCTGTCGCCCGGCGAGCCGATCCTGCGGCGTCACATAGCCGATCGCGCTGTGCAGTCTCACCGTGTTGTAGTGATCCACGTAGATTTGAATCAAGCGGCGCGCATCTTCCAGCGTTAACGGGGTCAGGGGCCGGATGCACTCCCGCTTGAGCGACTTGTGCCAGCGTTCGATCTTTCCGTTCGACTGCGGGTAAAACGGCGAGGTACGCACGTGCGTCATCCCCGAGATGCGAATGAACTCTTTGAAGTCCCGCGCGATGAACTGCGGTCCGTTGTCGGAGATGATCCGCGGCTTGGCGTCTGGGCACTTCTCCTTGGCTCGCTCCAGAATCATCTCCAGGTCCGCTTCCTTCATCGACTCCCGCAGATCCCAATGCACCAGGAAACGGCTGTATCCATCCAGCACGCTGCATAAGTAATAGAACGTGCCCGACAGGTTGATATAGGAAACATCGACATGCCAGTGCTGGTGCGGCTGCAGCGGCTGTTCGAAGCCGG
>Ga0209517_10003684_pt1 | contig 20603 bp, 17 predicted proteins | sample PeaSoiMetSII2010_FD_187695 | JGI IMG/M metagenome (GOLD analysis project Ga0209517, IMG submission 187695) | Peat soil microbial communities from Weissenstadt, Germany - SII-2010 (SPAdes) (version 2) | ecosystem: Environmental > Terrestrial > Soil > Wetlands > Peat | place: Germany...
TTCTCTTCTCCCGCCACAACCGGATGATGCGCTGTGCGTACCAAGAGGTCAGAAGTGGATGTGCACCGGGTAGCGGCGCGAAATGCAGCCGATTCTCCGCGGTGTGAGCACGCTGAGCATTCTCGACCATCACTCGCGCATACTGGGCGTGTTCCGTCTCCCACTGGCCCTGGAACAGCACGATCCACGGAAGCGCGTCGTTAGCGCACCGTTCCAAAACGTGTGCGAGGAATGGCTGGGCGTGGCGCACGAACGCGACTTCACCTCTCGCAAATCCCCACTGCTCCCACAAAAGCCGCATTAGCCGGTAGCTCTGGGCGCGGCTTGCCGAATCTCCATGACCGCTGGCCGCCAGAATCAGACCGCTCTTCTGCGGAGGAGTCTCCTGCAAGCCCATCGCCGCGTGCATCCCCAGCGCCTCGACCACCAACGGGTGGCCCGGGTCGACGTCATCGTGGTGGATGACTGCGTTGCGAAGATTGCGCCGCTCCACCGCCAGTTGTTGGCCCAGCGAATCGCGCTCCCATAGGCTGAAATCGAAAGCGGCCGGGATGACGAAGGTTTCGCCCTCGGGCTGGGCCGACATCTCCCCAACTGGCATCAAGCGCACATCGGGTTCGAATCCAAGAACGCCCGCGCACTCGTCGCGAATGGCTCCCATCTGAGCGGCAGCAAGCGGCCAAGCGGGGCTGTGCCTCGGCAGGTCCGACAGAATGAGAAATAGCGGAGACGCGGTGCGTGCCGCGCGCCCGTTAAGCGAGCTTTCCGCCAACTCGGCCATGCTTCACCATGGTCGCAAGTACGTCGACCATCGCGCGCACCGCTACCAACGCGGTGATATCGGAAATATCGTAGGGTGGCGAAACCTCCACCGCTTCCATGGCGACGACGCCCTCCTTGGCGACGCCCTTTAGAATCGCCAGCGCCTCCCGTGGCAGGAATCCTCCAGGTTCGGGCCAGCCCGTGCCCGGAACAAATCCGGCATCCACCGAATCCACATCGAACGAGAGATAAACAGCCGAAGCGCCCTTCCAAGCGACCTCGAGTGCGATCTCAATCGTCTTTGCGATCCCGATCCGCTCGATATCCTGGATCGTCAGGACCGTGGATCCTCGCTCGCGTCCTTTCTTCACGCCCGGCCGCGGCACCTGCCATCCTCCAATGCCGACTTGCACGAGATTCGTCGGTGGGCAGTTCGGAAGATTGGTCGCATGAAACCATGGACAAGTGTGCATAATCTCGTCCATGTCTTTTTCCTGGGTGTCGATGTGCCGGTCCAGATGGATGATGCCGACCTTCCCCTCCACACATTGCGCGACGCCGCGCACACAAGGATAGCCGATGGAGTGATCCCCACCCATCATCATCGGCAGCGTCCCTTGCGACAGAACGTGAGCCACGGCTTTGGAAATCTGATCGTGGCTCTTGGTGATATTGGCGGGACAGAAGACGTCACCGACATCGCACATCTTTAGCGATTCGCGCAGATCCACTCCGAGCTCGAAGTTGTAGGTGGTGTACAGGGAGGAAATCCGGCGAATCCCCTGGGGCCCGAAGCGCGTTCCGGCGCGGTAAGTTGTCCCGATATCGAAGGGTACGCCCAGGAACGCCACATCATACTGGCCGACGTTGCGCACATCCTCCAGATAATGCGTCTTGAGGAACGTGTTGATACCGGACCAGTGAGGCAACTCTCCGCGCTGGAAACAACTGATCTCAGTCTTATCCTGGATGGAGTCCACGCACTCCAGGCCAAACTCCTTGCCCCGGCGCACTTCCGCCTCCCATTGCCGCAGAGGGATCTCTTTTTCTTCTCGCAGGGCTCGCATCCCCTCCAGCTCCGCGAAATCGGGCAGAGAGCGAGTGTGTTCGCGATGGTTTGGCGCGTGGGTTTTGTAGAAAGACATGTATTGGTCAATTGTAAACAGAAGCCGGCTTGGATTCCGGTAACGGAAGCGCGTCCTGCGGAACCGGGAGAGCGGCGGATTCTACCTCCCGGATCAAACCGCGGAGATCTTCCTCCCCTGAGTCGAAATCCAGATGTGGGACGCTCAAATCGAGTGCCACGGATGATCCGCGGTCGCCGGAAATATCTTTGGCGAGGGCAATTACACGAGTGCCGAGGCAGACCGCCTCGCGCGTATTGTGCGTGACGAACACGATTGTCGTGCCGCTCTCGCGCCAGAGTTTCTTGATCAGGCGCTGCATCCCGCTGCGCGTGCCAGGATCGAGCGCGCTAAACGCCTCGTCCATCAACAGGACGGGTGGTTTGAGAATCAGCGCCTGGGCGATGGCCACGCGCTGCTGCATTCCGCCGGAAAGCTGGTGGGGATACTTTCGAGCATCCGCTTCGTGCAGCCCCACGTGATGCAGGTAGCGAAGCCCGTCCTCTCGAAATGTTCGCAGGCGGGTTCGCCGAGCCGGATTCAGCAACGACAACGGGCCGCCTGAGCTCACATCGAGACCGAAAATAATATTATCCAGGACCGTCTTGTCCGGGAAGAGTGAATATCTTTGAGGGACGTAACCGCAATACGGACCGGGTTGCTGTCGCGCTTCTCCATCCACCAGCACCTGTCCTGCGCTGGGTGATTCCTCTCCCAGGATCAAGCGTAGCAGCGTCGATTTCCCACAGCCAGTCTGCCCGACGATGGACACAAAAGCGCCACGCTCGATCTCCAGATCGATATCGTTCAGAATGCGCCGCTTTCCCTGCCCTTCCAGCGGGTATTCGACCGAAACGTGCTGGATGCGGATGCTCGCCACCGCTAAATCTCCTGAAACCACGGGTGCAGCTTGCGATTCAACAGGTTCATGCCGAGGTCCACCAGAAAGAGCAGCAGCGCGACCCACAGCACGTAAGGAATGATGGTGTCCATCCCCATGTGCCGCCGAAGCAGGGCGATGCGATAAGCCAAGCCATCTGTTGAGGCGATCATCTCTCCCGCAAACAGGAATAACATTACGGCCTTGAGATTCAGGCGAATGCTATTGAGCACGCGCGGGAAGATCTGCTTGAAGATGATTCGGTACGTGATGGCGAAGTCTCCCGCGCCGAGCGTAAACGCCTTCACGATCTGTTCGCGGGGAACGCTTTTGCTCAGGTTGAAGGTGTCCAGGATGATGGTGGGCGTCACGCCGATCACAATCAGCATGATCTTCGAAAGTTCATCGATACCGAAGGCGATGAAGATAATCGGCAACAGAGAGAGCGCGACGATCTTGTCGAAGAATTGGAAGAAGCGCAGGAAGAACACCCCAATATAGGGAAACATCGCCATGTGCAGTCCGATCATCACGGCTGGGAATAGCAGAGCGACACTGATCAGGAAGCGGCGGCTGGTTGCGGTGGTGTCCTTCCATAGCATGCTCGAACGAACGCGCGAGAACCAGCCTTGCGCAGCCGCATCGTCCTGGACTTCCTCTTCTTCCGCGGGCTTCAGCGCGGCATCCTGAAAGCCCTGCACCATCTGCGCGATCGTAGGCATCACGCGATCGTCGGGATTGTCGCGATGTCGTTCGGCGGACACGTAAAAATACGCCGTGATCCCCGCGGCGAAGAGAAACCAGGACAGCATCCAGGATGTAGCCCGGCCGGGCTGCGCGTGAATGCGCAGAAAGCTCATAGTCCTCCCTGCGCGGCCAGCTTCATGTAATCGATGTTGAACCGGAACCTGACGCGGTCGGCCTTGCCGAGCGTGCTCCCGTCCGGGAATTGAATTCCCACGTCATCGGGCGACTTCGTCTTATCGCCCAGCAGACCGTGCGTGAAGCAGAATTGGCGGACCAGATCCATGATTTTCTTCAAGTCCGGAGCCGATGCCATCTGGACGCCCGACTGCGGCGTGTAAAACATGTGGGTGGTCGCCAGCTGCTCCTTGTAGGAGGCGAGCGAGTCCTGCGATGCCTCCGCGATACCTGAAAGCACCTTGTCACTCGCGGCGGCCGGCGCCGTCATCTGGCTCATCATTTCGTACCAGGCGCCGGCAATCGCTTTAGCGAATTTCTGGCCCGACCCGTCCGGCCGGTTCAGCACTTCGGTCCGAACCACTAGAAGATCCAGAATCTCTCCCGGGATCTGCGAGGAATTGAAGACCATCTTCACGTCCTTGGCCTTCAGGATCTGCGAGACCATCGGTTTCCAGGTCACCACCGCCGGCTTACTCGCGTCCGTCAGGAACGCCGAAGCGATGTCGGAATCGGAAGTGTTGATGTATTTCACGCGGCGGATCTGGTCGCCCAGCCCGTTGATGGCCATGGCGCGCTCAAACAGGTATTGGGACACCGTCTTTTCCACCAGCAAGACCTGCTTGCCTGGAATCTGCGCCAAACCGAGGCCCTGGCGGGTAATCACCGCGTCATTTCCGTTCGAGTAGTCGCCGACCAGAATTGCCGTGGTGTCAATGCCCGCGGCCGCAGGCATATCCAGCGCTTCCATGTTGGTCATCGCGCAGGCGTCGATGTTTTTCGCCACGAACGCGTCCAGCGACGGAGCATAGTCGAAACGCTGGACCCGAATGTTGATGCCGTATTTGTCGGCCCATTTCCGCAAAATGCCCGACTTCGCCATGTAGTAGTAAGGGTCCCAACCAACGTACACGGACCAGCCGACCGTGAAGGAAGGCTTCTGCTGTCCGACCGCGGTGGGCTGGAGCAGCAGCGCCAGCCCGCACAAACACAGGAAGGCACGGGCCGCCGGGCCCTCCGTCTTGCGGGAGTTCCTCAAAAGCCAACGGGCAAAGTGTTGGGAAAAACCGATCATCGCATTCACCAGCGCAGACAGGGCGGGATCGGCAACGGGGCTTAGTCAGTGTCATTCTACCCTAACTGCGTGCCAACTCGGACAATCCTTTGCTGGTTCAACTCCATCAAAAGTTTCTATAAGTTCGACCATTGACAGTGCGGGATTGTCGCCGCATAATCCCAGTAACCGGTCGACCGCGAGTCGGAGTTCGCTTTCACGTGGATCTCGGAGGCCGCCGATGGTAGCTGCCGCAATGTGCCGCGGCGGAGCCTCTAGCGAGCTTGTTTCTCGCAACCCCAAGACTATTTAAATCTGAGGAGTTGTCACAAATGAGGACTCAGCACAGGTCGTTCTTGTCATTGGCTATCCTGTTCGGCGTACTAAGTACGGCTCCGGCGGCGTTTTCCCAGTCCACAACCCTCTTGCGAGGTACCATCTCAGACCCACAGGGCAAAGCGATCGCCGAGGCGGTCGTGAAATTGAGCAACGCAAAGACTGGCGTGAGTCGTCAGGTCCTGACGGGTGCGAATGGTGAATACCAGTTTGTGCAGCTTAGTCCCGGTGCTTATGACGTAGTGATCGAAATGACGGGCTTCAGCACGCTCAGGCGCAGCGATGTCAATCTGCTTGTGAATACTCCGACTACCTTGGATCTCCACATGGAGATCGGCAAGACAACCGATACCGTCACTGTATCCGCGGAAGCTTCCACGGTCAACACGGTGGACGCCTCGATCGGGAACGCGTTCAGTGAGCGACAGGTGGGCGCGCTTCCCTTGCAAACCAGGAACGTCGTCGAATTGCTCAGTCTCCAGCCGGGTGTCACGACCAACGGAGAAGTGCTGGGCGCGCGCCGCGACCAGAACAACATCACGCTCGACGGCGTGGACGTGAATGACAACCAGAACGCGGGTCTGGTAGCTCAGAGTACGACCACTGGAACCACTTATCAGGGAGTGAATGGCAACGGCGCGAACGTGAACTCAGGCTTCAACGCAGTGCTGCCCATTCCGCTCGATTCGGTGCAGGAATTCCGCGTAACCGTAGGCGGCCAGGGCGTCGATCAAGGCCGTTCCTCCGGCGGTCAGGTGGTGCTGATCACCAAGAGCGGGACCAACCAAATCCATGGTTCGTTATACGAGTACAACCGCAACACGGCGAGTTCGGCGAATACCTGGTTCAACAATGAATCGGGAGTACCGGTGCAACAGCTCGTGCGTAATCAATTCGGCGCTTCCGTGGGTGGTCCGATCAAGAAAGACCGGCTGTTTTATTTCGTCAACTGGGAACAGCGCAAGGATTCGAGCAGTGTGGCGCAGGTGCGAGCCGTTCCGTCCGAATCTCTGAAGCAGGGATTCCTGAACGTACAGCTAGCCGATGGAAGCGTCCAGACCATCAGTCCCACGCAGCTGCCACAGATCGATCCGCTCGGCATCGGCCTCAATCTGCCGTACCAAAAGATCCTGAATCAATATCCCGTCAGCAACGATCCCGCTTTCGGCCAGGACGGCGGTCTCAATTTCGGCGGTTACCGCTTCAACGCGCCGGATCATCTCAACAACATGGCGTGGGTCGCCAAGGCCGATTACAGACTTGATTCCGCGGGGAAGCACATGCTGAGTGTTCGCGGAACGCTGCAAGATCTCACGCAGGATACAACGCTTGCAGAATTTCCTGGACAACCCCCCGCGTCTACCCTGCGCGATAACAGCAAAGGGATCTCCGTGCGGTACACGGCGATTCTAAAACCGACCCTGATCAATACGTTCTCCTACGGACTGACGCGCATGGGCCAGGGGTTCTCCGGTGTCAGTGGTACCGGATTCCAGTTCGAGCCGACCGCGCTTTCTCCTTTGCAGAACTACGGTGCGCGCCCGAAATCGCGAACTAATCCTGTTAATAACTTCCTGGATGACGTCACTTGGAACAAGGGGAATCATACCGTCACGATGGGAATGAACTTGTCCTTCAATCAAAACAATCTGAGCGCGCTCACTAGTTCATACCCGCTGTATGCTTACGGCGCAACCGAGCTGATCGGTCTCGGCGAAGACATCGACAACTCCGTCTCGGCTTACCTCAACAATGCGACTTTGGCCAACCCGACGGCGGTAACCAACGCCTCGGCCACTCTGCTCGGCATTTTGAACGACGTGTTTGTGACGTATCAATACAACAAGAACGGGCAGGTCTTACCGCAGGGATCGCCGCAGCAGCGGACCTTTGTCGCGCGCAACTACTCGGGCTACATCGGCGATGCCTGGCGCGTGACACGCGAGCTCACCATCAACTACGGGCTGCGCTACGAAAACTTCCGTCCGCCATATGAGAAGAATGGTCTGCAGGTCGATACCACGGTTCCCCTTAACCAATACCTTGCGGAGCGAACTGGTCTGCAGGCGCAGGGTGTACCGGCGAACCAGATGCCCAACTTCACCCTCAGCTATGCGCTAAACGGTCCCGCCAATGGCAAGCCCAGTTGGTGGAGTCCCAATAACAAGGATTTCGCTCCCCGGTTTGGCCTTGCGTACGCTCCTTCCGGCCGAGGTGGAGTGATTGGGAAGATTTTCGGGAAGAGCGGAGCGTTCCGGGTTGGCGGGGCCATTGCGTACGACCAGTTCGGAAACGATCTGATCACGCAATTCGATCAGTTTGGCTCACTGGGCTTGACGGATCCGACCAATTTCCCCGATTCGTATAGTTTTTCAACCTCGCCGCGATTCACCGGGACATTTCCCGCGCTGCCACCCGCCGCAGCCGGCGGTTTCCCGTACACACCGCCGCCTATCGCGGCCATCACCGGAACTTTTCTCGGCATCTCACCCGACCTGAAAACACCTTACTCGATCATCCTGAACTCCACGTTCTCGCGCGAGCTGCCCGGTAAAATCACAATGGAAGTTGGATATATCGGCCGGCTCTCCCGGCGACTGCTCATGCAGGGGGACGTCTATACTCCGCTGGAGAACTATAAGGATCCGGCGTCCGGAGTCACGTGGCAGCAAAATGCCCAGATCGTTTACAATCTGGCCAACACGTTGGCGAAACAAGCCGGGGTGCCGTACAACAACGCAGCCGCACTGGTGGCGCAGGAGGTGATGAACAATCCCAACCTGGTGCCGAATCTGCCTTTCGTCAACCATGTTTGGCCCGGATATGCGAATGCATATTTCCCCGGAAGCGCGTCCGCCAACTATTTTTATAGCGTGTACGGAGTCTTTGGAAGCAGTTTCCTGGACAGCCTTCATGCCGCCGACCGCATCCAGGGCCAGTATATTCCGGGAAAATGCCTGAGCGTTCCGGGATGCTACACGTTCTTCGCGCAACAGGGAAGCACCATGCCGATGTGGATGAATGCGGGCGAAGCCAATTTCCACGGCCTTACCCTCAGTCTCCGCCGCCGCTTCTCCAACGGCCTCCAGTTCGATTTTAACTACACTTTGTCGCATTCGATCGACAACGGATCGGCGGCGGAATCGGGCGCCGGAGAACAAGGCGCTTCCATCCAGGACATCTACAACCTGAGTGCGTTCCGCGGTTCCTCGGACTTCGATATCCGGAACAACTTCAACTCGAACTTTACGTACGCGCTTCCCGTAGGCAAAGGAAAGTTGCTGTTGAAGAATTCTCCGGGCTGGGTCGACGAAATCGTGGGCGGATGGCAGATATCGAGCATCTGGCGATACAGCACGCCACTCCCCAGCGCGGTGGAAGGCGACCTTGCCTATAACACCAATTATTGGCTCAGCTCCCTGGCTGTAGTGAACGCTCCGACCCCGAGTGGGGGGGTGCACATCGACCAGAACGGCATCCCCAGCATCTTCACCAATACGAGCGTTTCCAATAATTTCCAGGATCAGCCGCCGGAAGGCGCAGGTACTCGTGCGGCGGTCCGCCTGGCGCCGATTTTCAACGTTGACATGTCTGTTTCGAAGAACTTTCGTTTGCCCAAGGAAGGCCAGAGGCTTCAGTTTCGGGCGGAGGCGTTTAACGCCTTCAACCATCCCAACTTCACGAATCCAAGCTTGAGCCTGCAGTCTCCGCAGACCTTCGGCGAGTTCCAGGGCACCATGCCTCCGCGCTCGATGCAGTTCGCGCTACGGTACGAGTTCTAGATCCCGGTCGGCGGCGAGCGACGCCGCAGCCTGCTCGCGCGGCGATTTCATCAGCTCGAGCTCGGCGCGCCCGAACGTCAAACGGCTGGAAGCCAGTTCGTCTCCGGACAGGGATCGTTTGGCGATACCGCCTGGTGCGTGTGACGTTGTGCGAGCCAGGATGTGATAGAGTTCGTGCGCCAGCACGCGCGCCAGCGCCCGCCCCAGTGTCAGGTCAGAGTGCTGGCTGCGGCTGCCCCATAGAGCCGAATGAAGGGAGGCTCGCACACGGTCGCATTGGACGTCCGCGAACGGCAGGATCTCTCCGTCCATCACATGAGTCCATCCAAGCGGTTGATCATCCTCTTGCAGGCCATAGCCAGCCTCCATGCGGCACTGCCCGTGGAAGTCGACCACCACGAGACGGTCAAAACTGTCGGAGGCCGTGATTGTCGCGCGGTCCCGCCATTCGGGCTGGACGTTGGAAGGCGCCATCAGGAGGCGGAGCTCGCGCCGCATCTCCTGGAACCCGGCATCGGAGGTGGGACCATCAAAACGGAACAGGATCGTCAGAGGAAAGGGCGGCGTCTTCGTCTGGGAAAATCCCGGGACGAGACACACCAGCACAGCAGTAGCGCAAAACAGGGCGCGCATAGACGGCCGGCCGACAGGGCCGGAGGGCAACTTGACCCGCAGTGATTATACTTCAACGCCATGGTTGTGATGTGGCACGGGCTTCCCGGATGCAGTAAGGCGTAATTGCGGTCCGGCGGCCCGATAACCACCATGTCTGAAAGCGCTGCGAAATTCAAGCTGTTTTTTCCTTCCACCATTGCACCAACTTGCTCGCGTGGATACACTACAAACGGCCGGAGCTCCGGCCGCTTGTAGTGTATCCGCAACAGCAGTCTTGCGCAACGGTGGAACGAAAAAAAGAGCTTGATTATCGCAGCGCTTTCAGACATGGGCCTTAACGGTAGCTATCTCATGAGGACACTACCTCTCCGGGGCGGGAACATCAACCTAGGCTTAAGAAAGTACACTTCCAAACGATTCGGCGGTTCATCGCTGCAAGCCCCGGGCCATCTCGGCTTAATCGAACTTGTCATGTAACCGCTCCCTCACATGACGAGACCTCTAGCGTGTCCAGTTCGGGGAATGCTCTGACTTCCGCTCTTGAACACCACTGTTTCCGGAATGCGCCGAAGTGCACCTATTCCCGAGTTTCACGGGGGACATCGCTGAACGGACCGACGGGATTCGTGCACCCTCGTGCGAATGCTGGATCCAAAGTCGGCGAGCCAACAGAATAGGACCCGTAGGTACGGGTCACCGATTGCAGGATGACAGGTGGGCAAAAGCGGCACCATGCGGAGATTTGAGATTTGCTCGCCAGCACCTCGGGCGTATAGACTACTGAAATAGACGTGCCCTGAGATCCCATTAATCGATCCAAGCACGACTCGTCATCGCCGCGTTGCGTATGCACTCTGTTTTTGTGCAGGTGGAACTTCCCGCAGACAGGAAAGGAGTGACCGCGACATGATGCCTAGGGGTGAGACTGCACTTCTGCGCTTGCTGCAACTGGCAGACTCGGCTATCCCTATCGGCGGCACAGCACACTCCTTTGGACTTGAAACTCTGACCGATGAAGAAGATCTCACGCCGCAAGACCTGGGAACTTTCCTGACCGGGTACCTGGAGGAGGCCGGAGCTTTGGAGGGTATCTTTGTCCGCCGGTCACACAAGGGCGGCGATTTGCAGGAGCTGAGTGCGGAATTGAGCGCTCGCAAGCTAGCGAGGGAATCGCGGGAAGCCAGCTTGAAACTGGGTCACAGATTCGCCGAATTGGTGAACGGCATGGTGGGAGCCTCGCTGCTTGAAACGAATCTACATTACTGCGTCGCGTTTGGCGCCGCAGGATCGGCGTTCGGTGTTCCAGTCGATGCTGTCGTGCTGGCTTACTTGAATCAGTCGATCACGGGCCTAGTTTCCGCCTGTCAGCGGCTTATGCCGCTTGGACAACAGGCTGCGAGCAAAATCATGTGGAATCTCAAACCAGCGATTGTTCGAGGATCACTTATCGAGGAGGCTTCGTGCTTCAGTCCGTATCTGGAATTGGCATCGATGCGGCATGGGTCGATCGAGACACGCCTGTTCATAAGCTAAGCTTGTGCTTTGAGCAAGAACGATTCCGGGTGGCGCGGCAAGACCCTCCTTGGAAGGTAGTGCGGGCATTTGGATCCTTAGTCCACCTTAATAACGTTTCCGGAGGCGTACTTGCGGGAGATCGATTGGCGCTGGATGTCGAAGTCCAGGCGGGCGCAACCGCGCAAATAACCACAACAGGAGCGACTCGCTTGTACCGTCATCGCGCGGGCGCCGCGGATTCCGAACAGCAGGCGCGATTCTCGGTTGGCGATGCAGCTTTGCTCGAGTATCTTCCGGATCCTGTGATCCCCTATGCGGGATCCCGCCACGTGCAGCGGACGGAGATCCGGCTGGGGCGCGGGTCGACGTTGTTTTGGTGGGAAGTACTCGCTCCCGGCAGGCTGGCGGCGGGCGAGCGTTTCGCGTTCGAGCGGCTGCGGGTCCAAACCGAAGTTTACGCCGGATCGGGGCCGGTCCTCCGGGAAGACTATCTGTTGCAACCCGGGCAGAAAAACTTGTCCGCGATGGCAAGAATGTACGAGTATTCGCACACTGCCAGCCTGTGGGCGATTCAGGAAGGGCGGCCGCCCGCATTTTGGCGAGGCCTGGAGGACCGATTGAATGAACTCGCTCGAGCGCGAACAGAGCACGGGAAGGCCGTCTGGGGTGCGAGCATGCTGGCGTCGGACGGACTCGTCGTGCGGGGATTGAGCATGAGCGGGTGCTTCCTTCACGAGACGCTGATCGAATTCTGGAGGACTTCACGAGTTTCGGTAACGGGACTGGATGCGGTGCCGCCTAGGAAGATCTACTGATGCATTTAACACTACGAGAGCAAGAGCGACTCATGATTTACGTCGCAGCCGATGTGGCTCGCAAGCGGCGAGCGAGGGGACTAAAGCTTAACTATCCGGAAGCCGTGGCGATTATCACGGCAGACATCCTGGAATGGGCGAGAGACGGCAAGACCGTGGCCGAAATCATGACGCTGGGAGCGAACGTCTTGGGCGCTGACGACGTGATGGACGGGATCGCGGCCATGATCCACGAAGTACAAGTCGAAGCTACGTTTCCCGACGGAACAAAACTAGTGACCGTACACGATCCGATCCAATGACCATGAAACCAGGCGAATATCTACTTGAAACCGAGCCCATCGCGGCCAACGTCGGGCGGAAGACCGCCAAGCTGGTGGTACGGCACACCGGTGACCGGCCCGTCCAGGTCGGCAGCCACTACCACTTCTTCGAAGTCAACAACGCGCTCGATTTCGACCGTCAGTCCGCTCGCGGTATGCGTTTGAACATCCCCGCCGGTACTTCCGTGAGGTTTGAGCCGGGCGAGGAGAAGGAAGTCCGACTGGTGGAATTCGCGGGCGAACGGCTGGTGCTGGGCCACCAAGGCAAGGGGAACAAATGAGCCTCTCGATTCCCAGAAAGACTTACGCGGACTTGTATGGGCCGACTAAGGGCGATCGGGTGCGGCTGGCCGATACCGAGCTGATTGTCGAAGTCGAGAAGGATTTCGCGGCGTATGGCGATGAGATCACGTTCGGAGGCGGCAAGGTCATTCGCGACGGCATGGGCCAAAGTGCGCGAGCTACGCGAGCACAAGGCGCGTTGGATCTGGTGATTACGAACGCTCTCATCATCGATCATTGGGGCATCGTAAAGGCTGACATTGGAATCCGCGACGGGCGAATCGTCAAGGTCGGCAAGGCCGGAAACCCGGACACAATGCAGGGTGTCGATCCGGAACTGGTGGTCGGGGCTTCGACTGAGGTGATCGCGGGCGAGAACATGATTGTGACCGCGGGCGGCATCGACAGCCACATCCATTTCATTTCGCCGCAGCAGGTTTACGAGGCGCTCTCGAACGGCATCACCACGATGATCGGGGGTGGCACGGGGCCCGCCACCGGAACCGCCGCCACGACTTGTACACCTGGCGCGTGGAACCTGGCACGGATGCTTGAAGCCGCCGACGCGTGGCCTATGAACTTCGGGTTTCTCGGAAAGGGCAACGCGGGGACCGGTGAACCCCTGGCGGAGCAGGTGCGCGCCGGGGCTTGCGGTCTAAAGTTGCACGAGGACTGGGGCACCACTCCCGCTGCTATCGACGCCTGCTTGCGCGTGGCCGATGACATGGATGTGCAGGTGGCAATCCATACCGATACGATCAACGAGGCTGGCTTTGTCGAGGATACAATCGCAGCGATTGCCGGCCGCGTCATCCACACCTATCACACGGAAGGCGCCGGAGGCGGCCACGCACCCGATATCATTCGCATTGCCGCGCTGCCGAATATCCTGCCGTCGTCCACCAATCCCACGCGGCCGTACACTGTCAACACCATCGCCGAGCATCTGGACATGCTGATGGTGTGCCATCACCTGAATCCGCTGGTGCCAGAGGACGTGGCGTTCGCCGAGAGCCGCATTCGTCCCGAGACCATCGCGGCGGAAGATATTCTGCATGACCTGGGCGTGTTCAGCATGATCTCCAGCGATTCGCAGGCCATGGGCAGGATCGGCGAGGTGGTTACGCGCACGTGGCAGACGGCGCACAAGATGAAGACGCAGCGCGGCGCGCTGGCCGAGGACTCCGCGCGCAATGATAATTTCCGTGTGCGGCGCTATGTCGCTAAGTACACCATCAACCCGGCTGTGACGCATGGTATTGCGCACGAGGTGGGGTCGATCGAGCCCGGCAAGCTCGCGGATCTGGTGCTGTGGAAGCCGGCCATGTTCGGCGTGAAGCCCGAAATGGTGATCAAAGGCGGCTTCATCGCCTGGAGCGTGATGGGCGACGCCAACGCGTCTATTCCGACGCCGCAACCGGTGATCTATAGGCCCATGTTCGGATCATTCGGTGGGGCTACGGCGTCCACATCGGCGACCTTCCTCTCGAAAGCTGGCCTCGATGCCGGGATCCAGAAACTGTTCCGCAAGCGCGCCGTGGCGGTAAAGAATTGCCGATCGATCGGCAAACGCGACATGATCCACAATTCGGCAACGCCCAAGATCGAGGTTGATCCGGAGACCTATGAAGTGAGAGCGGACGGGCAATTGCTGACCTGCGAACCGGCAGCGGTCCTGCCTTTGGCGCAACGATATTTCTTGTTCTGAGGAGAATCACACATGAGGGCATTTCGAGTAGGAATCGCGGGTCCAGTGGGTTGCGGTAAAACTGCTTTAGTGGATCGCTTGAGTAAACGGCTGTGGCCGGGCGTGAATATGGGGGTCGTGACCAACGACATTTACACCAAGGAGGACGCCGAGTTCCTGATTCGTCAGGGCACGCTGCCTCCCGACCGCGTCCTCGGCGTCGAGACCGGCGGTTGTCCTCACGCGGCCATTCGAGAGGATGCTTCCATGAACCTGGAGGCGATTGCCGAACTGGAGGCGCTGCACCCGGGCATGGAGCTGATCTTCGTCGAAAGCGGCGGCGACAATCTGGCGGCGGCCTTCAGCCCGGAACTAGTGGACGCGTTTGTCTACGTGATCGACGTGGCCGGCGGCGACAAGATTCCGCGCAAGGGTGGACCCGGCATCAAGCGCAGCGGTTTGCTGGTGATTAACAAGATCGATCTTGCGCCGCATGTGGGTGCGTCGCTCGAAGTGATGGATCGCGATGCTAAGCGGCAGCGGGGCGAGCGTCCTTTTGTGTTCACGAATCTGATGAGCGGGGAAGGCCTGGATAAGGTCGTCGCCTGGCTAGAGCACCAGAGAGCCCACGGCCTCACCTCGTCGGGACGGCCGCCGATTATCCCTCACAGCCATAGCCATGATGAACACCATCATCATCACGATCATGCGTCAGTGGGCGAGGAAAAAGGGGACAGGTCCTAGGCGACTTAATCCCGCAAGAATCCTCAACATCGCGACCTGTCCCCTTTTTCGAATCAAACGCTCAGATGCGCCTTCACCACTTCATGCGTCAGGTCGCCAATAGGTCCCGCGGCGACGCGGCGGCCCTTGTCGAGAATGCAGAACTCGCTGGCCACGCGGCGGGCGAACGGCAGCTTCTGCTCGACGAGAAGTACGGTAAGGCCTTCCTCTTTATTCAGCCTCAAGACGATGTCGCCGATTTCGTGGACGATATTGGGCTGAATCCCTTCGGTCGGCTCGTCCAGAATCAGGAGCTTCGGTTCGAGCACCAGCGCACGGCCGATCGCGAGCTGCTGCTGCTGTCCGCCCGAAAGGTCGCCGCCCCGGCGATTCAGCATCTGCTTGAGCACGGGAAACAAGTCATAGATGCGATTCGGGATCGTTTTAGGTCCGTTCTTACGCACGCCCAGACCAACACGCAGATTCTCCTCCACGGTCAGATGCGAGAAAATCTCACGCCCCTGCGGCACGTAGCCGATGCCCAGACCGGCGCGCTGCTCGGCAGGACGCTTGAGTAAATCGCTTCCTTCGAAGCTGATCCCGCCGGATTTCGCCGCCTGCAGACCCATGATGCATTTGAGGAGGGTGGTCTTGCCCATGCCGTTGCGGCCCATCAGGCACATGCGCGAACCGGCAGGGACGGCCAGGTCCACATCCCACAGGGTGTGGCTGCCGCCGTAGAACTGGTTGAGGGCTTTGACGTCCAGCACGCTCAGACTCCCAAATAGACTTCCCTGACGCGAGGATCGTTCTGCACTTTGTCCATATCGCCCTCCGCGATGACGCTTCCTTCGTGCAGGACCGTGACGCGTTTGGCGATGGATCTCACGAAGTGCATGTCATGCTCCACGACCACGATTGAATGCTCCCCCGCCAATGACTTGAGGAGCTCGGCCGTGCGCTCGATTTCGTGCGGCGTCATGCCGGCCACCGGCTCGTCGACCAGAAGCAATTCCGGGTTCTGCATCAACAGCATTCCGATTTCGAGCCACTGCTTCTGACCGTGCGCGAGTATTCTTCCCAGTGACTCGCGTTGCTCCGAAAGGCCGATGATGTCCAGGACCTCGTCGATTCTCTTGTGTTGCTCGGGCGTAATGCGGGCGCGCAGCGTCTTCAAGAACGATCGGGTGCCGGCCAGCGCCAGCTCGAGGTTCTCGAACACCGTCAACTGCTCAAACACGGTCGGTTTCTGGAACTTCCGTGCTATTCCGGCTGCCACTATTTGCGGCTCGGACATCTGGAGCAGATTGATGCCGTCGCCAAACCAGGCCGTGCCAAAATCCGGGCGTGTTTTTCCCGTAATGACGTCCATCATAGTGGTCTTGCCGGCGCCGTTAGGGCCGATGATGCAGAGCATTTCTCCGGGATCGACGTACAGCGAGAGCTTGTTGAGCGCCTTGAAGCCGTCGAAGCTAACTGTCAGGTCTTCGAGATAGAGCCTCTTGCTGCGAACGCTCATTTGTCTTTTCCCCGCTGCACAAGGCCGATGATGCCACGCGGTAAAAACACCGTCACCAACACAAACAACGCGCCGAGCGCGTAAAGCCATACCTCGGGAAACGCACCGGTGAGATAAGTTTTCGCATAGTTCACCAACACCGCGCCTAAGATCGCGCCGTAGAGCGTGCCGCGTCCTCCGACTGCCACCCAGATGACGGCTTCGATCGAATTAATCGGCGCAAATTCGCTCGGGTTGATGATCCCGATTTGCGGCACATACAGCGCGCCCGCAATGCCCGCGATAATTCCCGAAAAAACGAACAGCCAAAGCTTGAAGGATTCGACGGGGTAACCAAGAAATCGGGTCCGGCTCTCCGCATCGCGGATCGCGAGCACCACGCGACCAGCGCGCGATTCGACGATCGCGCGGCAAGCCATGTAGCTGGCCGCGAGCGCGATGGCCGTGATCACCAGCAGCACCACGTGAGTGCGATCGGAATGCAGGTCGTAACCCAGGATGTCCTTGAAATCAGTGAATCCGTTGTTGCCGCCGAACCCCATGTTGTTGCGGAAGAAGGCCAGCATCAAAGCGTAGGTGAGCGCCTGCGTGATGATTGAAAAATAGACCCCCGTAACGCGCGACCGGAAGGCAAACCAGCCGAACACCAGCGCCAACAGGGCCGGTACCAGAATCATCATGACGAGCGCGGTCGCGAAGTGGTTGAAGCCGTACCAAAACCAGGGCAGAGACTTATAGTTCAGGAACACCATGAAGTCGGGCAAGATAGGATCGCCGTAAACGCCCCTGGGGCCGATCTGGCGCATCAGATACATACCCATGGCGTAGCCCCCGAGCGAAAAAAAGGCCGCGTGCCCGAGGCTCAGAATGCCGCAGTAGCCCCAGATCAGGTCCACTGCCAGCGCCAGCATCCCGTAACACAGGTACTTGCCGATGAGAGTGATTCCGAAGGCCGAGATGTGAAAAGCGGACGAAGCGGGTACAACTTGGTTGAGAACGGGCACGGCGATTGCCACCACGGCAAGCACCGCCAGAAACGACGTGCCTCCCCTATCTTTATGGAGACCGCCGCCTGCGTTCCCGCTCCAGAGACCCAGCACGCGTCTACTTGTCCTCCCCGGCACGGCCGGCTTGTGGAAACAGTCCGCGCGGCCGCCTCTGAATGAAGAGAATCAGCCCGATGAGGACGAAGATCTTTGCCAGCACAGCGCCCGCGTAGGGCTCGAGCAGTTCGTTGACGGCACCCATCGACATGCCTCCGATAAGTGCGCCCCACAGATTTCCGACGCCGCCAAAAACCACCACCATGAACGAATCGATGATGTAGGATTGCCCGAGATTCGGACCGACGTTGGTTAACTGGCTCAGCGCAACGCCCGCGACGCCGGCGATTCCCGATCCCAGCCCGAACGTCATCGCATCCACCCACTCGGTGCGAATGCCCATCGCCTTGGCCATGGCCCGATTCTGCGAGACGGCCCGGATGTCGAGACCGATGCGGGTGCGCTTCAACACCATTAAGATCAGGGTGAAGACAATCATGGTAAAGATCACGATGTAGAGGCGGTTATAGGTAATCGAGAGTGCGTCATTCAGCCGCAGCGAGCCACTCATCCAGTCGGGTGTCACGACGGACCGGTTGTTCGCCGAAAAGATAGATCGGACCGCCTGCTGCAAGATAAGGCTCACCCCGAACGTTGCGAGCAGCGTCTCCAGGGGTCTTCCGTAAAGAAATCGGATAATCGTGCGCTCCATCACGATGCCCGCCAGCCCGGCAACGATAAACGCCGCGGGGATCGCCACCAGGATCGAGATCCCGATGTGTTCCGGCATCGCCATCTGGACCACGTAAGTGGTGTAGGCGCCGAGCATCATCAGTTCGCCATGAGCCATGTTGATGACGCCCATAACGCCAAATGTAATGGCCAGCCCAATGGCGATCAGCACCAGTACCGACCCCAGGCTCAGGCCAAAAAACAACGTCTCGATGCCGGCATAGAAGGACCGCCAGCGGTCGATACTTTCGACCGCGGCAGCGGCGGCCTTTCGCACTTTCACGTCGCTTTCGGCGAAGCTCCCGTCGGAGGATTTATCCGACAAGGTCGCCAGTCTGTTGCGCACGTCCTGACTGACGCTTTTGCTAAGCGTGTCGATCGCTTGGAGACGCGCCGCAGTGTCCGAACCGTCCAGTGCGGCGATCGCCAAACCCGTGGCGATTTCCTTCTTGACGCTGGAATTGGTCTCCACGCCCATCCGCTCGCGCAGCAGCGCGACGGTCTGGTCGTCCAGCGACCGCAACATGTCTTGCACCGCGGCCAACCTCACCCCCGCGTCTGGGCTCGCCAGGGCGAAGTGGGCCACGGTTGTCCTCAATGTGCGCCTCAAACCGTTATTCGTGCCGATCTTGGTCAGGCTATCCGCGGGTGCGGATCCGGCGTCTTTAAGCGAAAGGGGATCGATTAAGTTGAGGGGATCGGCATCGGCCGACTTGACGATAAAAACCTTCTGATCGCTGGGCTGATCAGCGTTGTGGTAGTACAATCGGTCTTCCAGGAACGCCGTAAGGACTGCGCGGACGCTCGGATGACCGCCCTGGCTCAGCCGTTCGACAATACTCGCTTTAGCTGAGTAGTCGGCCTCCCGCAGCTCGCCGAGCGTCGCCAGGAAAGTTGCGTCATTCGTGGATGGGGTTGCCGATTGGGCGTGTGCCGGGACTGTGCCCCGAAGGGCGAGCAGCAGCAGGATCAGCCACAGCCCGCCCGACGGGAGACGCTTCACTATTTGTAGTTCTGTCCTGAACACTTCTTGGTGACTCTATTATAATTCCCGCACTTCAGTGTCACCCAATCCGCGTCGATGTCCTTGCTGCCCGGCAGGAAGTCAGACCAGGCATCGCCCGGAACGGTGCCCGCAGATTTCCAAACCACGTTAAACTGCCCGTCCGCTTTCACTTCGCCGATGTAGACCGGCTTGGTGATGTGATGATTCGGGAGCACCTTGGCGATACCGCCGGTTAGATTCGGCGTCTCGGTGCCGACCAGCGCGGCGAGCACCTTCTCTACGTCAGTCGATTGGGCTTTCGTCACTGCCTTCACCCACAGATTGAAGCCGATATAGGTCGCCTCCATCGGGTCATTGGTGGTCCGCTTCGGATTCTTGATGAACGTGTGCCACTGATTGATGAACGCTGTGTTGGCCGGCGTCTTGATGCTTTCAAAGTAGTTCCAGGCCGCCAGGTGGCCGACCAGCGGTTTGGCGTCGAGTCCCGATAGCTCCTCTTCGCCGACCGAGAAGGCAACGACCGGAATATCTTCCGCCGAAATCTTCTGGTTGCCGAGTTCTTTGTAGAAGGGCACGTTGGCGTCGCCGTTGATGGTGGATACCACTGCCGTCTTCTTGCCGGCCGAGCCGAACTTCTTGATGGCGGCTACGCGCGACTGCCAGTCTGAGAATCCGAAGGGCGTGTAGTTGATCGAGATGTCTTCCGGCTTCACGCCTTTGGCCAGCAGGTAGGCCTCGAGGATCTTGTTGGTCGTCCGCGGGTACACGTAGTCCGTTCCTTCGAGTACCCACCGCTTCACCATGACGTCCTTCATCAGGTAATCCACCGCGGGGATGGCCTGCTGGTTCGGCGCGGCACCGGTGTAGATAACGTTCTTGGATGACTCCTCTCCTTCGTACTGAACCGGATAGAAGAGCAAGCCGTCGTCTTTCTCAAAAACCGGCAGCACCGATTTTCTGGAAACCGATGTCCAACATCCGAACGTCACGGCGACTTTGTCTTTCTCCAGCAACTGCGCCGCCTTCTCGGCAAAGAGCGGCCAGTCGGACGCCGGATCGACGACCACTGCCTGCAGCTTCTTGCCCAGAACTCCGCCCTTCTTGTTCTGGGCGTCAATCATCATCAGGACCGTGTCCTTCAGCGTCGTTTCGCTGATGGCCATGGTGCCTGAAAGCGAATGCAGGACGCCCACTTTGATGGTGTCCTGGGCTGCCGCGACTTTGGAGAATGCCATCCCCGCGATCAGCAGCCAAGCGGTCATGAGAAATTCTTTACGTTTCATATGTTGACTCCTTTATTCTGAGGTTGAGGAAAGATGCCTTATATCTGGACCTGGAGACCGATTCCGATCTGCCAGAAATTGGGATTCGTTTTGTTGAATCTTGTGTCCTTGTAGAACGTCATCACGCGCGCGTTGAACTGCTTGATGAGGTAGTTCAAGTTCACTTCGGTGGTCTTCTGGGTGACGCTCAACTTCTGCCCA
>Ga0209517_10003687_pt1 | contig 20593 bp, 24 predicted proteins | sample PeaSoiMetSII2010_FD_187695 | JGI IMG/M metagenome (GOLD analysis project Ga0209517, IMG submission 187695) | Peat soil microbial communities from Weissenstadt, Germany - SII-2010 (SPAdes) (version 2) | ecosystem: Environmental > Terrestrial > Soil > Wetlands > Peat | place: Germany...
ACGCAAGAGGCCATCCTCTACGGCTCCGGCGACACCGAGATCCGCTTCTCCTATGACGACGGCATGCGCGCCTACGACACCAAGCGCGTCTTCGAAGGCGTCATCACCAATCTCGAGCGGCGCTTCCGCGAGACCGACAGCGATTGGGCGCGCGAAGAGATCGCCCGCTATTTCACCGACGTGCCGTGCGACGCCTGCAAAGGGTTTCGGCTCAAGCCCGAAGCGCTGTGCGTAAAGATCGACGGCAAGCACATCGGCGAAATCTCCGACATGTCGGTCAAAGGCGCAGCCGCCTGGTTCACTGAGCTACCCCAGCGGCTGACCTCCAAGCAGAACGAAATCGCCGGCCGCGTGCTCAAGGAAATCCGCGAGCGCTTGAAATTTTTGGTCGACGTCGGGCTCGAATATCTCACCCTCGCCCGCGCCTCGGGCACCTTGTCCGGCGGCGAGAGCCAGCGCATCCGGCTCGCCTCGCAGATCGGCTCCGGGCTGACCGGCGTGCTCTACGTGCTCGACGAGCCCTCGATCGGCCTGCACCAGCGCGACAACGCGCGGCTTCTGGAGACGCTGCGCCGCCTGCGCGACCTCGGCAACACCGTGATCGTGGTCGAGCACGACGAGGACGCCATCCGCTCCGCCGACGAAGTGGTCGACATCGGCCCCGGCGCCGGCATCCACGGCGGCCATGTCATCGCCCAGGGCCAGATCCACGATCTGATCGCGGCGCAAAATTCCTGGACCGGCAAATATTTGTCCGGCGAGCTCGCCGTGCAAATCCCCGAGCGCCGGCCGAAGAATCCGAGCCGCACGCTCAAAATCGTCGGCGCCCGCGGCAACAATCTGAAAAATATTTCGGCCGAAATCCCGCTCGGCCTGTTCACCTGCGTCACCGGCGTCTCCGGCGGCGGCAAGTCGACCTTGCTGGTCGACACGCTCTACAAGGCGCTGGCGCGGCGGCTGAACGGCGCCAGCGAGGCCCCTGCCCCGTACGACCGCATCGAGGGGCTGGAGCATCTCGACAAGGTCATCGACATCGACCAGTCGCCGATCGGCCGCACGCCGCGCTCGAACCCGGCGACCTATACGGGCGCGTTCACGCCGATCCGCGAATGGTTCGCGGGCCTGCCCGAGAGCAAGGCGCGCGGCTACGAGCCGGGCCGCTTCTCGTTCAACGTCAAGGGCGGCCGCTGCGAGGCCTGCCAGGGCGACGGCGTCATCAAGATCGAGATGCACTTTCTGCCCGACGTCTACGTCACCTGCGATGTCTGCAAGGGCAAGCGCTACAACCGCGAAACGCTGGAAGTGCTGTTCAAGGGCAAATCCATCGCCGACGTGCTCGACATGACGGTCGAGGAGGCGCTGGACTTCTTCAAGGCGGTGCCGCGGGTGCGCGACGTGCTGACGCTCCTGCACCGGGTCGGCCTCGACTACATCCATGTCGGCCAGCAGGCGACGACGCTAAGCGGCGGCGAAGCGCAGCGCGTCAAGCTGGCGAAAGAGCTGAGCAAGCGTGCGACGGGTCGCACGCTTTACATTCTAGATGAACCCACCACCGGCCTGCACTTCCACGACGTGGCAAAGCTTTTGGAGGTGCTGCACGAGCTGGTCGACACCGGCAACACCGTCGTGGTCATCGAGCACAATCTCGAAGTCATCAAGACCGCCGACTGGATCATCGACCTCGGCCCCGAAGGCGGCGACGGCGGCGGCGAGATCGTGGCCGCGGGTCCGCCGGAGGATATCGTGCGGGAGAAGAGGAGCTATACCGGGGCGTTCTTGAAGCCGGTGCTGGCGCGGCGCGGCGGCGAGCGTGGGAAAAAGAAAAGAGTTGAGGCAGCAGAATAATATTATCACAAAAAATGAAGGGTGAGCGTTGCGGCCGGTTCAGCAGCCGTCGAGAGTGCTATGAGGCCGTGGTAACAGACGCCTAAACGAGATGTTAGGAGCGCCCTGCCCCTCATAAGACCGCGTCTCACGGACTACTATGGCATTCTGGCCCCCCAAGCTGACCTTGACTTTGCCATTCCGTTTTTTGATGAAGATATTCCCCTCTATGTTGATCCCTTTCTTCTGTGGCGATCACCCTCGCAGCAGGATCAAGCTCTTCATACCAGTCTGATCAACGCGTTCAACAACCTAGGCCAACTGGTTGCGGGAAGTAATGAAAGTCAGGCAATTGCGACTCTGATCACCGCATCTGAATGCGATGAGGTCGGATTAGGGTCGTCTGCAACCCGACACGGAAAGCGAATCGGCGAAGATAAAGCGCGCGAAATTGTCTCCCTATTCAAGCGAATCCCTCAATACACTCAGTCAGGTTTTCATCACTTCGAGGAAATCCAATTTTATGTTGACGGTATTAGGGCAGTATATGGAAGAGGCAGAAAGATACCGCTCAGACAATGTCGAGTATTATGGAGGCGAATGGGTGTATGTCGTTGATGGAGAAACTAGCGACATCCCCACGCCATCGCGGCCGTCGAGTTTGAGCGTCAGCCGTCTTTCTTGACCGCCTCCAGAACCGCCCCGCTTATGGCCGAGCCGCGAGCCGCGTGGCAAATCGCTGTGTTGCCGCCTACCATCGCGGACATCGCCAAGAAAACGGAGGCTGGCATGCCCCCCATCCACGGCAGCTGCCTGTGCGGCGGCGGCGAATTCGAGATCACCGGGCCGCTGACGGCGCCGCTGAATTGCCATTGCTCGCAATGCCGCAAGCAGCATGGCTCAGCGTTTCGCAGCCGCGTTCGCGTGCAGGCGAAAGATTTCCGCTGGCTCCACGGCGAGCATCTGGTCAAGTTTTATGAAAGCCCGCGCGGCTATCAGCGCGGGTTTTGCAGCGCATGCGGCTCGCCGATCATCAACCGCAATGGGCCGAACTTTTTGGCGCCGCCGGCGGAATTTCCCCAAAACCCCTCGCCGCAATACGGCGTCGCGCTGGCGCTGCTCGACGATCAGCCGGTGCGGCCGGCGCTGCACTGCTTCGTCGCCAGCAAGGCGCCGTGGTTCGAGATCACCGACGATCTGCCGCAATATCCGGACTATCCGCCGCTCTAGACCATGATCTTTTCGGAAAACCGGCATCCACCCTCGGATCAAGTCCGAGGGCAGGCTTTTTCCGGATCATGCTCTAGTTCCGGCCGCGCGGCGCCGGCAAATGGATCGTTGCGCGGCTCAATACGGCAGGCAGTACCAAGAGGTGGAAGCGGTCGCGCAATACCCAACTGTTATTGCTCGCACGCCATCGACGCGGGCCGCAGCTTCCAATGCCTCATCGGCGAGTTCACAGGTCATGAGGGCTTCGTCAATTTTGTCGAGACCGGCGACACCATCTTGCATGGCAACCTCCGAAAGAGTCCAAGCCCTAAACTTGGTACATCCTCGACGGCTTCGGCACTGTGCCCCACGTCACACAGCGAACACTTCGTCATCTGGTGCTGGGCGAACGGTGCGAGCGCCGGCTAATGGTGTGCTCTAGACTATGATCCAATTCAAATGAATCGGATCATTGTCTAGAATCTTCGTTGGAGCATGATCTTATCCGAAAACCGGTATCCACTTTTCGGGATCATGCTCTAACGGCCTAAGAAAGCGTCCGGCTGGCCGTGGCGAAGATAAAAATCCTTGTCGCTGTTGTCCAAAAAAACGTGGTCGTCATCGACGCAGATGGATTGGCAAAAACCCGCTTGGTCGCACGCTTGGCGGCAAATGCGCTCCGCATTGGCTCTCGCCGCAAATGTGAGGGCGGCGGCCAATGCGCCGGCGGCAGTCGTCATGATCGTGATCGCACGCATGGCCTGATAACTCCTGCAAACCACTCAGGTTCCGCTCGCCGGCCGGGCTGCACCCTCCCCCTGCAGGGGGAGGGTCGCGCACCGCAGGTGCGCGGGGTGGGGATGTGCTGAGCACGCACCCCATTTCCCCACCTGCCGCGCTTTGCGCGGCGAGCCTCCCCCTGACAGGGGAGGCTTGGAATGACGTCACTTTTCTGTTGACATAAGTCACCATATCGATTACACCGCAATTTATCCCGCTCTCCGAAGGACGCCTTCCGGAGGCAAGCCGAAAGGTGGAGCGGGTGCGGTGCCCGCGGGCGGATTTGCAGTCCGCTCCCGGGCGGCTTGGGTATCAGTCTCCCGGCATTATGACCGGGATGGGAGGTGCATCCCTGGACTGGGACAGGCGAAGGCGGGTAACGCCCGTTCAGACCGCGTCCCAGGAAGCCTGGCCTGAAGCCGAGCCTTTGGGATGAGATACTCCCTTAGGTGAGAGCCGTGGTGGAACGCCGACAGACGAGCGCGCCCTGCAGGGTGCGTGCCGCGTCGCTTGATGCGGCGGTGGTGACCAGCGTTTGCCGGCGTTCCGCCTCCCTTCTTCTGTTGTGAAGGAAGAGAAAAGCAAAGGGTGAAGGCGATGAATGGATATGAGTTTCTCCACTTCGCACCTCGCCTGCGCATAAAGCTTGGACGCCGACGCGTCGCGAGAACGCCTCCCCTTTCCGCCCCCGCTATCGCGGGGGCGGATGAAGCACGCCCGCTTCGCGGGGGCGGATGGAACGAGCGGTCGTGGCAATCCGGCGCATCGGCCTTACATTAAGAGCGCATGAAAAAAATCGGCTTCCTCTCCTTCGGCCATTGGACTCCGTCGCCGCAATCGAAAGTGCGGACGGCGTCGGACGCGCTGCTGCAGTCCATCGACCTCGCTGTCGCCGCCGAGGAACTCGGCGCCGACGGCGCTTTCTTCCGCGTCCATCACTATGCCCGCCAGCTCGGCTCGCCGTTCCCGCTCCTGGCCGCGGTCGGCGCGCGGACCAAACGCATCGAGATCGGCACCGCGGTCATCGACATGCGCTACGAGAACCCGCTGTACATGGCGGAGGACGCAGGCTCAGCCGACATCATCAGCGGCGGCCGCCTGCAGCTCGGCATCAGCCGCGGCTCGCCCGAGCAGGTGATCGACGGCTGGCGCTATTTCGGCTACGCGCCGCCGGAAGGCGAGACCGACGCCGACATGGCGCGCCGCCACACCGAGGTTTTTCTCGAGGTTTTGCGCGGGCAAGGTTTTGCCAAGCCCAATCCGCGGCCGATGTTTCAAAACCCGCCGGGCCTGCTGCGGCTCGAGCCGTATTCGGAAGGCCTGCGCGAGCGCATCTGGTGGGGTGCGGGCTCCAGCGCCACCGCCGAATGGGCCGGCAAAATCGGCATGAACCTGCAGAGCTCGACGCTGGTCTACGACGAGACCGGCGAGCCGCTCGCCACCCAGCAGGCGGCCCAGATCCGCAAATTCCGCGAGGCCTGGAAGGCGGCCGGCCACACGCGGCAGGCGCGGGTGTCGGTCAGCCGCAGCATCTTTGCGCTGGTGGACGATCGCGACCGCGCCTATTTCGGGCGCGACAACGAGAACGCAGACACCATCGGCTTCCTCGGCGACAACCGGCGCGCGGTGTTCGGCCGCAGCTACGCCGCCGAGCCGGACGTTCTTGTCGAGCAGCTCAAGCAAGACGAGGCCATCGCCGAAGCCGACACGCTGCTATTGACGGTGCCGAACCAGCTCGGCGTCGATTACAACGCCCACGTCATCGAGGCGGTCCTCAAGCACGTCGCCCCGGCGCTGGGCTGGCGGTGATGCAGCAATGACGCCGACATCCCGCCACGGCCGGCGGTCCCACCCTTCCCCGCTCAAATTCGCGCATCAAAACCGCGTAGAACGAATGGGATGCCGCTTCCCTCAGGCGGAGCATAAACTTACTGTAGCGGCTGGATTCCCAGGACTAAGACTTCAAGGAATGACCCCCAAGCAACGACCCGTCGTCGGCGTCATCGGCAGCGCCCATACCGTCGAGGGCAAATTCACCGCGCAGCGCGTCGGCGAGCGCAATCTGCGCGCGGTCGCCGAGGCCGCCGGCGCCCTGCCGCTGATGTTTGCCGGCACGCCGGAGATCACCGATATCGGCGCGCTGCTCGACACCGTCGACGGCATCCTGCTGACCGGCGCGCGCGCCAACGTCCATCCGAGCCATTTCGGCCACGATGCGCATCCGGCGCACGAGCCTTATGACCGGGGTCGCGACGCCATCGCGCTCAAGCTGATCGAGGCCTGCGTCGCGCGCGGCGTGCCGCTGTTCGGCATCTGCCGCGGATTTCAGGAGATGAACGTGGCGTTCGGCGGCTCGCTGCACCCGGAGATCCGCGAATTGCCCGGCCGCATGAACCATCGCATGCCGCGGCTGCCGAACGGCGAAATCCATCCCGATCTCGAAGTCATTTTCGCCGACCGCCACGATGTGCGCCTCACGCCGGGCGGCGTATTCGCAAAGCTGCTCGGCGCCGAGACCATCCGGGTCAATTCCCTGCACGGCCAGGGCATCCTCGAACCGGGCAAGCGCATCGTCATCGAGGGCGTCGCCGAGGACGACACCATCGAGGCCATTGCCATCGCCGAGGCGCCGGGCTTTGCGCTCGGCGTGCAATGGCATGCCGAGCACGAGGCCACGCGCAATCCGATCAATCGCACATTGTTCGCGGCATTCGGCGCGGCACTGGTGAAGTATCGGCGCAAGCGGTGATGCAGTGCAGGCATGCCGGGCGCGGCGCGCGCCTTGCGCTCAAGATCGCGGCCTCAATATACTGCCGCCAACGATAAAAATCGTAAGGGAGGTGTCGGCCGTGATCAATCGCCAGCTTTTGACTCTGTGCGGCGTCGTCGGAATTTTTACCGCTATTGCCGCGCCGGCCCTGGCCGCCGACGACATCGAGGCCAAGGCGCAAGCCTGCGCCGCGTGCCACGGCGAGAACGGCGCGCCGACCGATCCGAAAACAACGCCGGTCATCTGGGGCCAGCAGGCGAATTATCTTTACAAGGAACTGCACGACTATAAGAGCGGCGATCGCAAGAGCCCGATCATGGCGCCCGTCGTGGCGGACATTTCGCTGCCGGATCTGCGCCAGCTCGCCAATTATTTCGCCGCCAAACCTTGGCCGGCGCAACAGGCCGCCGGCTCAGCCGGCGCGCCGCCGAACGGCATCGCCCAGTGTCAGCCGTGCCATCAGCCGAATTTCGAAGGCGGCGCGCCGGCGCCGCGGCTCGCGGGCTTGAGCTACGACTATCTGGCCAGCGCGATGAAGAGTTTTGCCGATGGCACCCGCACCAACAATGGCGACATGCCGGGCTTCATGAAGGCGCTGTCGGACAGCGATCGCGCCGCCATGGCGCATTATCTCGCCGGGCTGTGATCGCATGAATCGTTCGGGAAGTTTTGCGTCGCCATTGCAATGAACGGCGTCGCGCATCACATCCGCTGCTGAAGACCGCGCGTTAGTTCTTGCGCGCGTCCTCCGCCAGGATCGCTTCGTCGTGGTACCAGCTGCTGCCGGATACGAGCTTGACGCCGTGCGGCAACTGCACATTCGCGGCGGCCGGCGCGGTGTCGTCGACACGGAGCGCGAAGCGGCCCCGTGGCGGGAAGGCGTAGATCTTGGCCGACGCGGTCGGCGTTGCGGAGAAATTCGTGGTCATGATTCGGCTCCTTGGCCGTGCGCGCATCCCAATGCGCGCGTCACCATTCGAGTCTGCTGAGTCGTTCTTAATATAATGCTTTGCCCGACTTTTGTTCGGTATGCCGCATAGAAAATCAGCGCATGGCTACAATATGAGCATTCGTGTTTTTGCTCATTCGGCTTGCAGCAATTCAACCACGCGGTGCCGATGATTCGCCGCGCCGCGGCGGCATGGTTCAGTCTAAGCGCCGATTGGCACACAAAATGCTTGAAAGCCGGCGGGAGGCGGCGCGGAGCTTTCGATTCTGCCGCGATTTGCGGCAGCGCGCGTCTCGGCACACAAACTTCGCACATCAGCACAAGAGAGACCGGAATGACCAAATACAAGCTCGAATACATTTGGCTCGACGGCTACACGCCGACGCCAAACTTGCGCGGCAAGACCCAGCTCAAGGACTTCGACGCGTTTCCGACGCTCGAGCAATTGCCGCTGTGGGGTTTTGACGGCTCTTCCACCATGCAGGCGGAAGGCCACAACTCCGATTGCATCCTCAAACCCGTCGCCGTCTATCCGGACGCCGCGCGCTTGAACGGCGTGCTGGTGATGTGCGAAGTGATGATGCCGGACGGCACGCCGCATGTGTCGAACAAGCGCGCCACCATTCTGGACGATCCCGGCGCCTGGTTCGGCTACGAGCAGGAATATTTCTTCTACAAGGACGGCCGGCCGCTGGGTTTCCCGCCGAGCGGCTATCCGGCGCCGCAAGGCCCCTACTATACCGGCGTCGGCTACAAGAATGTCGGCGACATCGCCCGCAAGATGGTCGATGAGCATCTCGATCTCTGTCTTGCCGCCGGCATCAACCACGAAGGCATCAATGCCGAGGTCGCCAAAGGCCAGTGGGAGTTCCAGATTTTCGGCAAGGGCTCGAAGACCGCCGCCGACCAGATGTGGATGGCGCGCTATCTGATGCTCCGGCTGACCGAAAAATACGGCGTCGATATCGAGTTCCATTGCAAGCCGCTCGGCGATACCGACTGGAACGGCTCCGGAATGCATGCCAACTTCTCCACCAAATATATGCGCGAAGTCGGCGGCAAGGAGTATTTCGAGGCGCTGATGCAGGCGTTCGACGCGGCGCGCGCCGATCACATCGCGGTCTACGGTCCGGACAACCACATGCGGCTGACCGGCAAGCACGAGACCGCGGCGATCACCGAGTTCACCTACGGCATCGCCAACCGCGGCGCCTCGATCCGCGTGCCGCACAGCTTCGTCAACAACGGCTACAAGGGCTATCTGGAAGACCGCCGGCCGAATTCGCAAGGCGACCCGTACCAGATCGCCTCGCAAATCCTCAAGACGATCGCGTCGGTGCCGACCAGCGGCCAAGTCAGCGCCGCGGCCTGAGCGTCGGTCACGGCAACGCGTGAGAGTTCACCCGAACTCTCACGTTTTTCCTTAGAATCTGCGCAAACGGGTGCCGCACTCGGTGTCGTCGCAACGCGACACCGTGGATCGCCTGCTCGTGGCTCTCGCCAAGCGCACCATGATGGTGTTCGCCCGCATCGATCATGCCGCGGGCGTCGCCAGCACTGGCCTGGCGCTGCGCCCGACCGAAGTGATGACCTCCGGCAATGCCAAAGGTGGCACCGCGCCGATGCAGGACAGCCAATCGGCCGGCATCGATCTACCGCTCAAGGCGCCGGGTGCAAACGCGGCCGAAGTGACGACATAACCAAAGCCGCCAGCTTAAATCCTTCGCACGGCGGCATATTCAATCTTCAATTGTCACGATACGAGGCATTCCTTATAGTTGTAACGACGAACGCGGACGTTTCTCTTTGCATGGAGGGCATTCATGGCATCGCTCGATCACATCATCGTCTTGATGATGGAAAACCACTCGTTCGATCGCATGCTCGGCGCCTTGCTTCCGTACCGCGCGGACGGCGGCGGCATCAAAGGCATGGCTGACAAGCCCTGGAACGATGATACCAGCCCCAAGGCCATCCCGCCGATACGGCACGTGATGGCGCCGACGCCGACGCGCCTCATTCAACAGGACCCGATGCACGATCTGGCCGACGTACTCAAGCAGATCGGCGACTATAAAGACCCCACCAACCTGGGCTACGTGACCAATTACGCCACCACGTACCCGAACACCAACCGGAAGCAGCGTCAGGAAATGATGGGCTACTACGATGACGGCGATAACGACCTAGTGCCTTATCTGCACACGCTGGCCAAGCAATATACGATCTGCGACCGCTGGTTTTCATCGCTGCCCGGGCCGACCTTCCCCAATCGCGTCTTTATGCATACCGGCACGTCGCTCGGCTACACCGACAACAGCCTCGCCAACGAGTGGGTTCAGACGTCGATCTACACGTTCCTGGATTTAAACCAGGTCTCGTGGGGCATCTATTACAGCGACATGTCGTCGACCGTAGTGCTGCAGCCGATGCCGTTGGCTGTCCCGATGAGTCAGTTTTTGGACCTCGCGAACCCCGCGAACGGGCCGGCGGCGAACGTCCCGCAATACTGCTTCCTTGAGCCGAATTACGGCGTGTACTCGCAGGCGTCGGAAAACGACCAGCACCCGATGTCCGACGTGGTTGCCGGCGACCTTTTTATCCGCGACGTCTACAACGCGATCCGCGCCAATAAGGAGCTGTGGCAAAGCTCGCTCCTGGTCATCGTCTATGACGAGCACGGCGGCTTCTACGATCACGTCCCACCGCCGCCCACGGTGGCGCCGGACGCTCCGAACATCGACAGCGGATTCAATTTCGAGACGCTCGGCGTGCGTGTGCCGGCCGTCCTGGTGTCGCCTTGGCTGGACCAAGGCGTGATCAGCGATACGTTCGACCATACCAGCGTGTTGAAATTCCTGATCGAGCAATTCGGGCTCACCAACGGCTATCTCGGCAACCGTGTCGCGGACGCGACGACAAATACTTTCACCAAGCACTTGCTCAATTCGCCGCGCACGACCTACGGGCTATTGCCGACAACGCGCCCGGATTTGATCACCGTGTCGGACGACCAGCCAAAATCGGATTTTCAGAAGGCGCTGATGGAGCGCAGCCATCATCTGGCAACGCAAATCAGCGATGCGACCGTGCGCAACAGCCTGACGGCCCGGCCGATCGATCCCTCGCCGAGGGCGCAGGGCCGGCTCGCGGTCGAACAGTTCGAGGCGTTCCTGACCGACCGCGCCAAGCAACGGCCGGTTTCGACCGCGGCCATTGCCGGCGCGGCGGCGGCCAAGCCGCGCAAGGCCAAGCCGCCCAAGGCCAAGCCGCCCAAGGCCAAGCCGCCCAAGGCCAAGCCGCCCAAGACCAAGGCGCGAAAGACCAAGGCGCCCAAGGCCAAGGGCGGCAAAAAAAGCAGGCCCAAGAAGTAGCCAGGTCGCGCTGGGCTAAAGCGCTAGGCCGCCGGCTTGTCGACGATCAGGTCGCCGTCGTCGTCGACCGACAGCCCGGTCTTCCGCGCTTCCGCCACCACCGACGGATGCCAGTCGACCTTGCCGGCGTCGGGACCGCCGATGATTGCCATCAACAGCGCGTCGGCGCCGCCGGAGAGATTGCGGAAGCCGCGATAGATGCCGATCGGCACGTTGCACACGTCGCCTGCGTCGAGATCGATGGTTTGCTCGGCGTCGCCTTCCAGCCAAAACACCTGCCAACGGCCTTTGACCGGGATGAACACTTCCTCGGTGGCGTGGCGATGCAGCGCCGCGCCGCAGCCTTTTGGCGCGCGCACATAGGTGACGGAGAATCCGGCGGCGCCGGCCTTCACGTGCGGCGCCAGTTCCGGATTTTCGGTCACGCCCATGCCGACCATGTTGATGATCTCGCGCTCATAGGCGGGAATGCGCTGGTCGAGAAAGGCGATATCGGCGCCTCGGGCCTTCGCCGCCCGCGCGACATGGCCGCGCTCCATCGCCTCGCGTGAAATTTTCGGCACCGGCTTGCCCGCAAGCCGCGCATCGACGACCGGCATGGCTCTCCTCCCTTGTTCTATGCCGCGGACCGCAGCTTATTTGCGAATATAGCCGTAATAGAAAAACGCCACGAAGAGAACGGCATGAACGGCGGCACGGACGCCGTTCACCGTTGGTGTCACCATGATGTGCGCGCCGAGCACCGGTACCGGCGAACCTGCCAGATAGAGGTAGAACAACACGCCTGCGCTGACGAAGAAGGCGCCCGAGAGGAATTTGCAGACCTCTTTCCAGTTGATGGTCACGCAAACAGTCCCTGCGCTGGATCGTCCCACAGCGTGCCGTTCTCTCCTCAGCTCAGACCGCGACGTGCTTGCCGACGAACGCCACCATGCGTTCGAACATGTCGCCGGTCTGCGTCAGGCCCGGCGAATGGCCGGCATGGCGCTCCATCTCGATATAATGCAGCGCGATGTCGCCGCCGGCCTTTTTGTAATTGGCGACGAAGCGTTGCGGCTCGTTGCCGGCAAAGCTCGAATCGGCGTCCTTGTAGTCGTGCACGATGTCGCCGCGGCCCTGGAACCAGATCGCCGGCGGCAATTGCAGCTTCTCGCCGCGCTCGAGCGCCAGCATGGGATTGCCCTCTTCCATGTTGGCTTCGCTCTTCCAATAGGAATCGTGGCGCGGAATGATGGGCTTGGCCCATTCGGCGCCGGCCGCCAGCGAGCGCTTGGCGTGGCGATAGCGCGACAGCGGATTGATCACCGGCCACGACATCACCACGCAACGCACGCTTGCATCCTGTGCCGCCGACCCGGCCGGCAGCGGGATCGCCGCATAGCGCGGGTCGTTTGGCCGCATGGCGACCAGCATGGCCAGATGGCCGCCGCTCGACTGGCCGGAAAGGCCGATGAGGTCGGGCCGCGTCTTCAGCTCGCGGGCATGCGCCTTGGCCCAGCGCACCGCGTAATTGATGTCCTGAACCGAGGCCGGATAAGGGTCCTGGTTGCCGGAGCGGAAATCGAGCGCGATCGAGACGACACCGTGGGACGCCATGTATTTGTGGCGCAGCGCTTCGGTCAGGCGGTCGCTCTGGCACCAGGCGCCGCCATGGCACTCGACCAGGGCCGGAAACGGCCCCTGCCCGCGCGGCTTATAAACCCGCGCCAACAGCGGCTTGTCGCCGTGGCGGAGATATTCGACATCCTCGACGTCGAAATCGGCGGTCTTCGCTTCCAGGGTCGCGGTGGTCATGGGGGTTTCCTTCCTTGCAGTTTGCCGCATAGTCGCGCACGGGAGCGTGCACGGCAAGCATGGTCGAACGGCTCCGTCGAAGCTATATGACCACCATGCCCACCACCGTCCGCGACAACACCGCCGTGTCCCGCTTCGAGCTCGATAGCGGCGGCGTGACGGCGTTCGTGAACTATCGCATCGACGGCGGCGTGATCACGTTGCTGCACACCGAAACACCACCGCAAGCGCGTGGGCAAGGTCTTGCGTCGCAGCTCATTGCCGGCGCGCTGCAAATCGCCCGCGCGCGAGGCTTCAAGGTGGTACCGCGTTGCGCCTTCGTGCGCGCCTATATCGCAAAACATCCGGAATTTCGCGATCTGCTGGCGTAGTTCCGCGGCCGTGGGTGCCGCTAGGCTTGCGGCAGGATCACGTGACGCGTCATGGTGGCGAGCGCGAGCGCGCCGATGACGAGCAGGATGCCGGCGATGCCGAAGGCCCAATCATAGGCGCCGAGGCCGGCAATGACGTAGCCGGTGATGATCGGCGCCAACAGGCCGAAAATATTGCCGCTAAGGATGCACAGACTGATCGCCTTGCCGACGTCGCGGGCGCGGTGCACCAGGTCCGTGACCAGCGCGAGATTCAGCGAGATCGCGGCGTTGATGCCGGAGAGCGACAGCGCGAACAGCGTGATGATCAGAGCGGTATCGTCCGTGAACGGCACGAACACCACCACGGCCGCCAGCAGCACGCAGAAAATCACCATGGCGCGGCGGCGGCCGGCGAGCAGCGTGTCGCTCTTCAGCAAGCGGTCGCTGACGACGCCGAGCGCGATGCTCACCGGCACCGCGATCGCCCACGGGATCGCGGTATAGAGGCCGGTCTTCAGGATCGTCAGGTGCTTGGTATCCTGCAAATAGCTCGGCAGCCAGAACAGCAGCAGATAGAGCGTATAGATGCCGGAGGCCTGGGCGATCATGGTGCCCCACATCGACGGCGATTTGAGCAGCTCCCAGATCACGCCCGGACTGCCCTGCATGCCGATTTCATCGGGCGAGCCCGCGGAGCGCTCGCTCAAGATCTTGCGGCGCTCGTCCTCGGTGAGCCAGTTCACCTTTTCCGGCTTGTCGAACCAGACCAGGTTGCAGGCGAGCCACACCAGACCCAGCGCGGCGAGGACGATGAAGGCGGCACGCCAACCCCAGGCGCTGGTCAACGCGGCAACGACGACGGCGCCGATGGCCGGACCGACGAAACTGCCGGCGCTCCAGAACACGGTGGCGACGCCGCGCTCCTTCGCCGGCATCCATTCGCGCACGATGCGGCCGCAAGACGGAATCGAGGTCGCTTCCCCCGCGCCCATGACGAGCCGCGCCGCGATGAGAGAGCCGAAACTCCACACACCCGCGGTCGCAGCCATGGCCAGCGACCACACGACGATGCCGACAGAATTGATGGCCCGGGTGCTGTAGCGATCAAGCATGATGCCGATCGGCAAGAGGCAGAGCACATAGCTCCAGAAGAACGACGAGAACAGGTAGCCCATCTCGACCGGCGACAGCTTGAATTCGGTGCGGATCGCCTGCGCCACGACGCCGAGCGCCGACCGGTCCATGTAATTGATCGCGACCAGGCTCAGCGTCAGCACATAGATCCAGCCGCGCCGGAAATGCGTGGCCGGAATCGCGCCGGTCTGCGTCGTCATCGTTGCCTCCCTGTCGGTATTCTTTTGATTTTGCGCGGTTTGCGCGTCCGCGCCGCTTTGGCCGCGGTTATTTAATTCTTCGGTGGCGGCGGCACGCCACCTGCCGCGCCCGCACCGGCGGCACCGGCGCTGCCGCGCGGATCGTTCTTGTTGGCCATGCAATTCTTCATGAATTTCGCGCGCGTCGCGCCGGCAAGTTTCTGGTCATCGGCGCCGAACTTGCAGGTGGCCATCTTTTCCTTCGCGGTCACTGCGAAGGACGGGGCACTCGGCAGCGCCGCGATCAGAACTGCGGCAATGAAGACAGGTCGATGCATGGCGGCGACTCCTGAAGGGTCATGATGGTATCCTACGCCATATTCGGCCATAAAGTGCCATGGCCTCGCCACCCCGCATCAGCCCGGTCCTGTCCCGCATCACGCCCGGCCTCACCGGCACGGCCGAGATCGTGGTCGGCCCCGAACATACCGCCCCGTTCGTCGGCTCCGGCCGCATCGCGGTGCTGGCGACGCCGGTAATGATCAACGTCATCGAGGCCGCCTCGCTCAACGCCGTCGAGCATCTCCTGCCGCCCGGCCATCAGAGCCTCGGCATCCATCTCGACGTCAGCCATGTGGCGGCGACGCCGGTGGGCTTGCGCGTCACCGCCACCGCCGAGGTCATCGGCGTCGAAGGCCGTACCATAAAATTCCGCGTCGAAGCCCACGACGAGGTCGAGGCCATCGGCAGCGGCACGCACGAGCGCGTCGTCGTCAGCGTCGAGCGCTTCGACGAACGCGTCCAGCGCAAGGTGCGGGGCGAGACGTCGCGCAAGCGATCAGCGCCGGCCCAAAACGCGCGTCAGCGTCGGCCCAAAATGCGCGTCAGCGCCGGCCGATGAACCAGCCGATTGCGAGCAGCACGACGGCGACGACGGCGGCAGCGATAGCATGCTTCATATGAATCAGCGGCGAGCCGGCGCTGTAGCCCGGCATGAAGGTCGGCAACTGGCCGGCCGGCATCACGAAATACATCACGGCGGCGATCACGCAGATGATGGCGAGCAGGTAGGCAATCATTTTCATTGGACGTTTTCCCTTATCGATAAGCCGGCGCACTCCATGCCGCTGCTGAGTTAGCATGACGGCCGGCGGCTTGGCGAGACGCTGCTGCGGCTGCCCACCACGAGTTGCTTGTTTTCCCCGCCGCCCGTGGCGATGATCCTCCCCAAAACAGCTTGGGGGAGGACCGTCTTGATTGCCACCATCGGATACCGCTTTCCCGCCGCCGCCGGCATGGCCTTGCTCGCCGGCCTCGCCGCGGCACTGCCGGCGCGCGCCCAATCGCTCGACGATTTTTACGCCAAAGCCAAGGACGAAGGCGCCTTCGCGTTCTATGTCGGGGGCCCGACCGCGCCGTGGGAAGCCCGCGCCAAAGTGTTCGAGGAGCGTTATCCCGGCATCAAGATCACGATCGGCGGCGGATTTTCCAACGTGCTCGACAAGAAGGTCGACGCCCAGCTTGCCGCCGGCAAGCTCGAGGTCGATGCGGTGATATTCCAAACCGCCGGCGACTTCGGGCGCTGGAAAGCCGAGGGCCGGCTGCTGGCATTCAAGCCCGATGGCTTCAACAAGATGGATGCGGCGTTCAAGGACGCCGACGGCACGTTCTGGGCCACCATGGTGAACGTGGTGCCCTACATGTACAACACCGAGAAGGTGGCCGCCGCCGACATCCCGAACGCGGCGCCGGATTTTCTCAAACCGCAGTTCCAGGGCAAGGTCGTCACCGCTTATCCGGCTGACGACGACGTCACGCTGTGGGTGTTCAATCACATCGTGCAGAAATACGGCTGGAGCTACATGGACAAATACATGGCGCAGAAGCCGAGCTTCATTCAGGGCCATCTCGGCGAGCAGCGCAGCATCGGCTCGGGCCAGAACCTGGTCACCTTCGACTCGATACTCGACATCACCGAGGGACTGAAGCGCCAGGGTCAGCCGGTCGATTCGCATATTCCAACCGGCGACCCGCTGCCGATCTGGCCGCTGTTGGGCGCCATCTTCAAGGACGCGCCGCATCCGAACGCGGCGAAACTGTTCCTGTCGTGGCTCTTGTCGCCGGAGCAACAAGCGAAGCTGCCGACCTGGTCGCCGCGCAGCGACGTGCCGCCGCCGGCGGGCTACAAACCGCTCTTCTCGTACAAGGTCGCCAACGATTACCGCGCCTTCCTCAGCGATGAAAAAAAGGTCGCCGAGCTGCGCAAGAAATTCGAGGGCTATAGCGGCCCGATCGTCAATTCCGGCGGCGTGCGCTGAACCCAGGCGGGCCGATCAATACGGCCGCACGTTACCTTCGACCGTGGTGCGCAGCATCAGCCGCCGCTCGGTCGAGGGAAAATCGGTGCGCGCATGCGACGAGCAGCGGTTGTCCCATAGCAACAAGTCGCCGACCCGCCAGACGTGCTCGTAGACGAATTCGCGCTTCTCGGCGTGGTCGTACACCGCGTTAAGCAGCCGTTCGCTCTCGTCGTCCGGCATGTCGAGCACTTTCACCGTCATCAGCCGGTTGACGTAGACCGCCTTCCGGCCGGTGTCCTCGTGGGTGCGGAATACCGGATGCATCTGTTCGGAGAACGCCACGGTGCCGCGGCCGTCGCCCTTGATGGTCGAGCCGTAATTGTAGTGGTGCAGCGCCTTCTTGCCTTCGAGTTTTTGGCGCAGCGCCGGGTCGAGCGTGTCGTAGGCGGCATAGCCGGAGGCGAACAGCGTATTGCCGCCGGTCGAGGGAATCTCGACCGAATAGAGCATCGTCGCCTTGCTCGGCACCTCGGCATGAATCATGTCGTGGTGGAACATCATCTCGCCGTCGGGCAGCGCGCCGATCGGCTCGCCGTTTTCGCGGATATTCGAGATCAGCATGATGCCGGGCAGCATCCTGGAATAGCCTTTGGGGAAATATTTCGGCGGTCGCGTCAGCTTGCCCGGCTCGCCGAAAAATTTCGTGGCGCGGATCAGGTCTTCCTGGGAAAGCTTCTGCTCCGGGAAAATCAGCACCAGGTGGTCGAGCCAGGCCTGGTAGATCGCCCGCACCGTCGCCTCGTCCGGTTTTTCGCGCAGATCGATGCCGCGGATTTCGGCGCCGATATGCTTGGTCAGCGGCACGATATCCAGACGCGCCGCGCCGGCCGCTTTGGTCGACATGGACTCGTGTGTTGCAAGCGACATTCGCGACCTCCCAATTTCTGTTGTTGTTATTCTGCGGCGACGGGCACTGCCGGCGCCGGCGTCGCGTGCGCGACCTCGCCGCTCGCCAGCGCGGCGAGAATCCGATCCACCAAGGCGCGCGCCGAATCGGCACTGAGCTCGACCGCGACACGGTCGCGCCCGCCCTCGCCTTCATTGGTGAAGTCGATGGCGAGCACGTGGTCGAGGGTGGAGTGATAGGGATGATCGAAATAGACATTGGCGGTGTCGATCTTCATCCAGCCCTTGCGGCCCTTGGCGCTGCCGACGAGAGCGGCTTTTTCGACGATGTAAGAGCACATGGCTCTCTCCCCTATTCAGCCGCGATGCTGGAGGCCGACGCCGCCAGCTGGCGATCGAAGAAGTCGAACACCTTGCGCCAGCCGTCGATGGCCTGCTCGGGCCGGTAGGCGTCGCGCAGCGTGTTGAAGAACGCGTGCCCGGCGCCGTCGTAGCGGTGGAACTCGTAGTTCTTGCCGAGTTTCTTCAGCATCGCCTCGGTGCGGTTGACCTGGTCGGCGGTCGGATTGGCGTCGTCGTTACCGAAAATGCCGAGCAGCGGGCAGGTCATCTTCTCGGTGAGATCGATCGGCGCCACCGGCCGCTTGGCGTTGAGCAATTTGGGATCGTCGACGACGACATTGCCGCCCCAGCAATCCACCACGGCGTCTATGCCGGACAAGGTGCAGGCGGCGAGATAGGTGTGGCGGCCGCCGGAACAGAAGCCGATGACGCCGATCTTGCCGGTGGCGTTCGGCTGTGCGCGCAGATAGGCCATCGCGCCGGCGACGTCGCCCATGATCTGTGCATCGGCCACGCCGCCGGCGGCGCGGATGCGGGCGCCGAGATCGTCGGGCGCTTCGCCGGGATTGCCTTCGCGGAAATAAAGGTGCGGCGAGATCGCCGCATAGCCGTGATGGGCGAGCTTGCGCACCACCTCGGTGGTCCACTCGCACCAGCCGGGAATGTGATGGATGACGACGACGCCAGGGAATTTTCCCGACCTGGTCGGACGCGCGTAATAGGCCTCGCCCTGCTCGCCATTATGGCCGCGGAACGACACCACGTCCGCCTGCAGACCCTGGTAGAAACTCATATTTCACTCCCCTATTCTTTGGGCGCTCAACGATAACATGGCGCGCCAGTCGAAAGCAGCCGCACCGCTAGTTTGGGCAGGGATGCAGCACCGCCTTGTAGTTGCCGTCGCGATCGACGAAGTCGATGGTGTGATCGGGCTTCGGCGTGAAGCTCAAGTTCCCCATCAACGGCCCGCTGGCGAATTTGCACTCGACCCGCACGGCGAAAGTGTCGCCGTCGCGCGTTGTGTCGAGGATCGTGCAGGTGCCGACATTGGAGACGATCTCCTGGGGCGAGATCTTGACCCGGACGGCGACCGGATCGGTGCCGTCGCCTTTGCAGAGAACGTTCTGCGTATAGTTGCCGCTGAGGGGAAAGTCGTCGGCGAAGGCGATGACGCTAGCCGCGATGACAAGCGCAACCACGGTCAAAATCCGTTTGATGATCGCCACACCAATACCCCAGAAACCTGCTGCCCCGGCCCGCGCGGACTGTAGCCAAAGTCGCGCGACCGGCCAATCGCTATGTAGGGCTATCGGGACGACCTAGTGCTGGCGGAACCCGTCGGCGATGACGCGCGCACGGTCGGACGACCATTGCTTGGGCAGATTGCCGTCAACGCCGCGATAGGCGGCGTTCTCGCAATCGACCGAGCCGTTGTCGGTGAAACGGCCGGTTTGATTGTCGAACAGCATCTGATGGCAGTTACGGCCCTCGTCCGGCATGTACAGGACCGATCCGGTATAGATTTCTCCGGCATTTCGAGCCGCCGCCGTCGCCGGTCTCACCCAGTGTTGCACGGTGAAATAATCGGCGATGGCGAACAGGCCAGTGCCGAGGAAGACGCCGACCGCGACCACGCCAAGGCTCTGGCGGATGCTCTCGGAGCGGCTCTTCTTGCGGAGTGCGCGGCTGTACATGGAACCATCATACGCGTGGAAGAGGAAACTCGCCCTAAGGTTTGCGCGTGGCGGTTAAGATATTGCTGACGTAAACGAACGGATAAAATTCAATAATACTCCCAACGGTACCGCCTCATTGGATATGAAAAAACGGCGCCCGCGAGAGCGCCGTTTTCCGTTCGTAACACCGGTCAGTGCGCGGTGGTCAGACCCGAGGCGTCTTCCTCGACCGCCGGCTCGGGGACGTCGACCGGCTTGGCCGTCGCCTCTTCCCAGGTGATCGACTCGGGCATGCGCACCAGCGCGCGGGTCAAGACCTCGTCCATGCGCGAGACCGGGATGATATCGAGGCCGCTCTTGATGCTGTCGTTGATCTCGACAAGATCCTTGGCGTTCTCTTCCGGAATGAGCACGGTCTTGATGCCGCCGCGGTGGGCGGCAAGCAGCTTCTCCTTCAAGCCGCCGATCGGCAGCACGCGGCCGCGCAACGTGATCTCGCCGGTCATGGCGACGTCACGATGCACCGCGATGCCGGTCATCACCGAGACGATGGCGGTGACCATGGCGACGCCCGCGGACGGCCCATCCTTCGGCGTCGCGCCTTCCGGCACGTGCACGTGGATGTCGCGCTTATCGAACATCGGCGGCTCGATGCCGAAGGCGGCCGATCGCATGCGGACATAGGACGCCGCCGCCGAGATCGATTCCTTCATCACGTCGCGCAAATTGCCGGTGACGGTCATCTTGCCCTTGCCGGGCATCATGGCCGCCTCGATGGTGAGGAGCTCGCCGCCGACGTCGGTCCAGGCCAGACCGGTAACCACGCCGACCTGATCCTCGTCCTCGACCTCGCCGTAACGGTATTTCGGCACGCTGAGGTAATCGGGCAGATTCTTGTCGGTGACGGCAACCGACTCCTTTTTCGAGATCGTCAGTTCCTTCACCGCCTTGCGGATCAGCGTGGAGAGCTCGCGCTCGAGATTGCGCACGCCGGCTTCGCGCG
>Ga0209517_10003689_pt1 | contig 20586 bp, 20 predicted proteins | sample PeaSoiMetSII2010_FD_187695 | JGI IMG/M metagenome (GOLD analysis project Ga0209517, IMG submission 187695) | Peat soil microbial communities from Weissenstadt, Germany - SII-2010 (SPAdes) (version 2) | ecosystem: Environmental > Terrestrial > Soil > Wetlands > Peat | place: Germany...
GCATCGCTTCTTGCTGGGAAAGGCCTTTGCGAACCAGGTCCGCTGCGCGGCTCTCAATGTGGAAACGCACTTCCGTTTCCATTTCACTTTCAAGCCGCTGTCTCTTGACCATCCACTTCAACCAGGAGCGGAAGCGGGTGAGATTCATATCTCCTCCGGAGTAGTTCGCAGAATATTCGCGATCAACGACGCCATGCGGTTCCACTTTTCGGTTTCCGAATGGAGTTGGCGGCGCCCGGCTGCGGTCAGGCTATAGAACTTTGCTTTGCGGTTGTTGTCCGATTCGCCCCACTCGCTGGCGATCCAGCCCTGATGTTCCAGACGATAGAGCGCTGGATATAACGAGCCTTGCTGGATCTCTAGTTGTTCGCCAGAGATCTGCTGAATGCGCAGCAAAACCCCGTAGCCGTGCAGCGGGCCAAGCGAGACAGCTTTGAGGATTAGCATGTCCAGTGTGCCTTGCAGCAGATCAATCGCTTTGCCCACGATCTCTCCTTGCGCGTCTAGGAGAGACCTTAACAGGGCTCTCCTAGTTGGTCAAGGAGAGAGTATTTTGGCGGGACAGTTTCTGAATTTCGGGCTATGCGGAAGATATCCGAATGCCGACGCTAGATCGATCGGTGGTTTTCGCCCAGCGAGACGTGAAGTCGTCCAGAAGTCCGCTTGTGGGAAGTTCACCGTTTCACCGGATCGGTAATGATAAACGCGCTTGTATTGACCGGGGCCCGCCGCCTTCCGGGCGATCGGCACAACACAGAAACTAACCAGCACTTCTTGATTCCTCTACTACAAGAGGTGCACACCCGGTCGTATGGTCGGCAAACCGGAAGTAATCCACTTCATCCGTCACGCGGCCCGCTGGCGGCGATTCTCCCGCTGTTCCCTCGCCGTCTTCAACTTCTGGTCCCGCCCGTCCTTCGAAGACGACCCAACATCAACGAAGCTCGGGGTAGATGACCCTAGCCTGCGAGCAGAACCCGCCCATCATGCGCGTTCCCTGAATCGTGGCAAACGCGTTCGCATACGGCCTGTCTGCAAACTTCCTCTGGATCGGCTGCTGCCGCGCCACTTGCGCGGACAGTTCGTCCTGCGCCGCCTTCGTCCGCTCGTCATACTTTTCGGTGATCGCAATCTGCTGGGGCCCGAGGTTGCGAAGCGAAGCGCCCGACCGTCTCAGCTCATCCTGCTTGTCGAAGGTCAACTGACATACTCTATTGTGCGCTCTGTACACATCGTGCAGATACGCCTGCCACTCGCCGTCCGAGCGCACGAGGTCGAGCTGCCGCAGCACCTCTTCTCGCCAATTCGGATTTGTCTGGGAGTTAACCATCGACATTGCATGCACTTGATCGAAGCAGTTGGCGTCACAGTCGTTGATGGAGCCGGCGCTGGTGTAAAACAGCCCGCCGAAGCCGCTGTCGGCCGAGGGCTTGATGTCGTCGTTGGTGATGACGTGCCTCGGTTTGCTCGCCGGCTTGCCGGTCGGTGCAGTCGTGGACGCCTGTGCCACGCCGTCCGCAGTGGTCTTGTCAGCGGGAGGCCTTTGGTCTTGCTGCTGCTGTTCCTGCGCCGCCAGGCTCACCGGAAATGCCGGCAAAAACGCGCACAGGCCCACGGCGCATCGCAGAATCACGCCGAGATATCTCCGTCGTGGCACGCCCCATTTCGTCTTGCTCATCTACTGCACCACAAACACTTTCTTCTTCTTGACGAGCATCTGCTTGTCGTCGAACTGCAACCGGCACTGCGCGTTGGACTGCTCCACCAGCCACACATGCTCCGCGCCCGGCTGCTCGCGAAACGAAAGATGTTGCTCCGTAAGCATGGCGCGAATCTTTTCCTGCTGCATTCCGGCTTGCAGCTCGTCGCAAATCGACGCCGGATGCGCTTCCAGGTGTTCCCCCTCAACTTCATAATCGTTGCTGCCGGTCTGAGACGGGCTGTTGCTGATTTTCCTCCGCCACAGCTGCACGCCATCGAACGTATACGCCGCGACGTAAACGCCATCCTCGCACTGGCTTTGTTGATACGCGTAAACACCGATCCCGTTTGGTCTTGCCGGAAGGATTTTAGTCGTCGTGCATCCATCCTTTTTTCCAGACTGCCATCGCATCGTTCCCTGCGTCATGTCTTTCGCTTCCACCACCTTGACTGAGGCTTCCGCTGTCGCAAAATCCGTTCGAGCCGTCAGCCGAAACTCGCCCGCGCGCCGCGCGTACAATTGCAATTCATCGCCCTCGGTCTGCTCAAAGGCGTCCACATCCGAAATCGTCCATCTCACCTTGTCCTGTGCCTGGCCATTTTCGTCGACCATGCGGAACGAGCGCGACTCTCCAATCGCCATCATCGTTTTGTCAGGCGTAATCTGGTAGGTCTTCGGGCTCGCGCAAAACGCCGTTCCACTCGCCAGCAGCAATGCGCTCAGGCACAGGATAGTTTTCGAGGGAGCGAGTATTGCTCTTCTCATCGCTATCGATCCTCTGATTCGGCGCCGCGGCTGTCAAGATTACTTCGGGGTACTGGTGTCGTGGATTGTAGCGGGCCGGGGCAGGGCGCACATACGAGTGGCCTGTACCAAGTGATTCTGTACTGACGTGACCGATGGATCGACATAATTCCACGTCACAGTACCAGGCGATTGGTTGCGCTGACGGATGTACCGCAAGAGCTTTCACTTCAGATCGGAGACGGACTTCTTGTGTTCGCTCCGTTATCTGAACGGATCGACGCTTTCTCCAACCTCCATCTGAGGCAGGACACAACAAGGCCAGATTACGTCATCTCTCAATCCTTGGAGATCGATTTGCTTCCAGTAAATCGAGGGGTCTGAAAAATTGGCTCACAGCTTCCCAGTTCTGGCTCGAACAAGATCATCCCCGAAAGGAGAAATACCTCAAATTCTAATCGCGTGCGAAATTATTAGAAATCGCCGTAACTGCAACAAAACAAACGATCGCGGTCATTTCTAATCGCGTGAAAACGCGTCTTTTTTGGAGGCTTTTTTAGCGCCCCGCGTGCCCGCGACGAGCGAATGGCCATCTCAGTCGCGCAAGGAATGACAAATCTCGTCTGGGAATTGCGCGGACTACTTCGGGTGATTTCGCAACCGCTGGTTCTCGGCTTAACGGCTGATGGCAGGTTTCGGCTTGGCGGTGGCTTGCGCGTAACGCGCCGTGATGTGCTTCACGTAATTGCGCGTCTCGGCATACGGCGGAACGCCGCCGTAGCGCGTCACCACTTCCGGCCCGGCGTTGTAAGCCGCCAGCGCCAATTTCAAATCCCCGCGATAGTGGTCGAGCAGTTCCTTCAAATAACGCGTGCCGGCCTCAATATTCTGCACCGGATCGAAAACATCGCTTACGGCGAAACGCGAAGCGGTGGACGGCAGAAGCTGCATCAATCCGGCGGCCAGGCGCGGAGAAAGTGCATGCGGATTAAAATTCGATTCTTCGGCGATCACGCAGGTGATCAACATTTCATCCACTCCGTGCCTCTTCGCCGCGGCGCGGATCAGTTCGCTGAAGGGACCGGTGGCGGGCGGCGGCGTGGGATTCGGCTGGAACACATCTTCCGGCTCGATCGAAACGATCTCGCTCGCAGGCATGTCCACGCGTCCGCCGGGCACGGTTAGCCGCATCACGTCGCCCACTTGCTCGTAGCCGGTGATGTGCAATCGCTCGCCGGAGCGCAGCACCGCGTAATCAGCGCGCGCACAAGTGGCGGCCAAAAGGAGCAGTGCTGGAATCAGTCCAATGCGTCGCATGCGTTCTCTGCTTAGATGCTCATTCTCCGAATGCGTATGTCCGGATCGCGGCCGCGAGTCCTGCTTCGTCGTTCGTGAGCGTAACTGGCCAGCCGCGCAATTTCAATTCCGGCACGCTGTTTCCCATCACCACGGGCAATCCCGCGAATTCAAGCATCTCGTGATCGTTCCAGTTATCGCCCACGGCCATCACTTCATCGCGCGCGATGCCGCGCCGCCGCGCCCATTCCTCGAGCGTCGTCCCTTTCGAACAGTTCCGGCTGATCACATCGAGAATCGAGAAATTCTTGGCTTCGTATTCGGTGATCGCCAGCGAATAACGATCCGCCGCCGGGAGCTCCTGCAGCAAGCGAAATGCTCCGCGCACATGATCGAATGGCCCGGTGAACATCACCTGAATCGGATCCTCAACATCAAGACACGATTCGAGCGGCGACACCTGCGCGATATATTCCTTGTTCCGCTCGAAGTATTGCTGCCGCGACGGATCATTCCAGTCGATGCTTTCCAGGATCACCTGCCGCTCTTTCGGCCGATCGAAGATGACCGCAGCACCGGAACGATAATCGCGCGCCGCCTCGAGAACCATCTTGGCGGTTGCCCGCGGCAGCAGATGCCGCAGATGCGTTTCGCCGTCGAGAGATTTGATCAGCGCGCCGTTGTTCACGATCAGCAGGAGTTCGCATTCGAGCTGCGCGGCCACGGGTCGTGCAAAATCGAAGCGTCTTCCAGTAACGAGCAGGACCTCGATTCCGCGCGCCGCGGCTTCCACAATTGCGGCGCGATTCGCCTCCGGGATTTTCCAGTGGCTGTCGAGCAGCGTGCCGTCAATGTCCATCGCCAAAAGCTTTACGGGCATGCCTCAATCTTAGCAAGCTGCGGCTCCTTCCGCCGCGAGAGTTCCGTCCGTTCACCCTCTTCGACGGCAGCCGAAATGGACGGCTTGCCCTAGTGTCGCCGTCTGCTAAAATAAATCCGTCCGGTGGGCGGCTAGCTCAGCTGGGAGAGCGCCTCGTTCGCAACGAGGAGGCCGGGGGTTCGAATCCCCTGCCGTCCACCAATCTCCCGCCGTAGATCTACTAACGACACCGTCACTCGTTTGGCGCGATAGTACGCCCGTACCATCGACGCGCTCGCTTGACCTCCGCATCCTTGAATCAGCAAGCGAATCCGCTTTGCTGAGGAGCGAGCGAACGAAAGCTATGAGCGCGTCGAATCCACACCCGATAATTCCGGACGGCGATTTCAATGCGGCCCAAGCCGCGAAGGCCAGCGATCGCCGCCGGGCTGCGCGTGCGTCCGTGCTGATACCGGTGCGGCTTCGCCCGGTGCGCTTCACGGATGGGAACTTCGAGGATTTGACCTCGACGGTCAACGTCGCCCGAGGCTGCCTCTACGTCACCACCTGGCGCGATTCCTACTTCCCCGGCATGCGTGTGCTGGTCACCTATCCCTATATTTCGTCGGGGAAAGGGAGCGGCTGGGAATACCTCGGGGAAGTGGTGCGCTTGGAGACCCATCCCGACGGCAGGTTTCGAGTCGCGGTAAAGCTTCAATTCGTAATGCAGTCGTCGCCCAGCCCCAGGCTTTTGACGCTCTGAGCCCCTGGGCAATCAGTGCCGCGACTCCGGCGTTTCCGCTCGGTGCGCTCGCGGCTGACGATGATTCTTCCTTGTGTGGAAGGAACTGCAGGATCGGTGTGCGCGCTGAGCGATTCGAACTGACTTTTCGAGGTCAAAATGATGCTTCACACAATCCATTCCGAGCCCGTCCTACTGGTCGTAGTTGGTGCGGCGCTGGTGGGCATTTCGATTTTTTTGCGGATCATCGTCCCGCCGGACGTGAGCCAACAGCACAAGCAATAGGAGCAATCCGAGGAAACGAATCAGAATTGCGTGGCGGCCGGAAAGATCTGCGACTCGCGCATACGCGCCAATCCTATTTTTCGGTGGTTACAACGTCCGGCTCGGCAGTGTTCGTAGGCAGTTCCGGCTCTTCTAGCCGCGGCTCGGCCAAATCACCAAGCTGCACCTTCAGGTTGTTCGGATTCGTCGCGTAAGATATTCCGGTCGGAAAATCAATCTTGCCATCGCGAATCAGTTGTTCGATGACCATGTCGAAAGTCTGCATGCCTTCATTATCGCCGGCCCGCATAGCATCGACGATCGAACGCGAATCGCTTTCGCCCTTGGCCACGTAGTCGCGCGTCCGCATCGTTGATTTCAGAATCTCGACCGCAGCGATCCGTCCTGACCCGTCAATCTTCGGAATCAGCCGCTGCGCGACGATGAAGCGGAACATTCTCGCGAGGCGCGACCGAATGGTCATCTGTTCGTTCAGCGGAAAGGCGCCAACGATGCGTTCCACGGTTTTTGCGGCATCAATCGTATGCAACGTCGAGAGGACGAGAATGCCGGTTTCCGCGGCCTCCAGCGCCGTCTCGATGGTTTCCCTGTCCCGCATCTCGCCGACGAGGATGACCTTGGGCGCCTGTCGCAGCGCCGCACGCAGCGCCGCTGCAAAGCTCGGTGTGTCGCTGTAAAGCTCGCGCTGATGAATAGCAGCCCGTTTGTGAGGATGCAGAAATTCAATCGGATCTTCGATTGTCAGGATGTGACAGGCCTTGTGTTCGTTGATGCTGTCCACGATGGCCGCGAGCGTGGATGATTTTCCCGATCCGCTCGGCCCGGTCACAAGGACGATTCCATTACGCAGGTCGGCGATTTCCGCCAGTTGCGGAGGCAGGTTCAGCGCTTTCAAGTCAGGAATGGTGTTGGGAATCACGCGCATGACGATGGCGCAACTCCCGCGCTGCGTGAATATGTTCACACGGAAGCGGCACAGCTTGGCAACGGCGTAGGACAGGTCGCAAGAACCCTCTTCGCGCAGCTTGCGCACGAATTCCTGATTTCCGCCGATCACATCCGCAGCGATGCGGGCCGTGTCTTCCGAAGTAAGGACGTTGATTCCGGGCAGATTGAGTTGCAGGAGCTGGCCATTCACTTCCGCCATCGGAGCGCGCCCCGGCGAGAAGATCACGTCGCTGGTGCTCTTGGCGATCTCCAGCATCTGCCGGATCAGCTCGGGCGTGGGCAACATGCGATGCACCGGCGCGGACGGCTGAATGGGTTGTGGTTTTGGACCTTCCCCGGGGGTCTTGGGATTGTCCATGCTTGCACTCCTCTACGAACTGCAACTCTCAGTTTGAGACCGGGACCTACGATTCGCCATAGAGCCGTAGGACAGGTGTGGCTTAAGGATTAGCGCGGGGCATGCTCCGCGTCGTGGTGCCGCTCCGAGATCTCCGGCGCTTCAGGCTTCAGGTGAGAGACGCTAACCTCAATTGCTGCGGGAAGGGTGATCCGGAACGTCGCGCCTCCCCCACGGCGATTAAAACATTCGATCTTCCCGCCGTGTTCCTGAACGATTCCGTAAGAGATGCTCAGACCAAGGCCGGTGCCTTTTCCGACCGGTTTGGTGGTAAAGAACGGATCGAAGACATGGTTCGGCGATTTAATGCCCGGGCCGGTGTCGGAGAAATCGAGGATGACGCTCGCGTCTTTTTGCGTGGCGCGAATGGTCAGGACTCCGCCGCCGACCTCCTCGAGCGCGTCAATGGCGTTATCTACGAGGTTGAAGAACACCTGCATAAGCTGATTGGCGTCACCGCGCACAGGCGGCAGCGATTCCGAGGGTAGAAACTCGGTGCGGATGCCTTTGCCGCGCATGTCGAGACTGCTGAGATTGAGAGCGCTCGAAATGACTTGCGCCACATCGAGCAGCGCGATTTCCGGCGGAACGCGCCTCGCGAAGCTCAGCAGATTGGCCACCAGCGTCTTGATTCGCCGAGCCAGCGCGGCCGTTTTATTAGCCAGCAACTGCTGCTTGTCGCTCAGCCCGCCTTCGCTTGCGAGCAATTCGGTGTAACCGAGAATGCCGGTGAGAGGATTGTTGATTTCGTGCGCAGCGCCCGCCGCGAGCTGCCCGAGAGATACGAGCTTCTCGGTTTGAATCATCTGCGTCTGCAGATGCCGGAGGTTTTCGAGCGCATCCTGCGAGGCTTTCAGGAGTCTCTCGCGATCGCGGTAAACGAGACGCTGCCGCATGAATACCAGAAGCCCGGCGATGATCACGGCAATCTGCGTCACGCCAATTTGAAAACTTCGCACCGAGGGCGGCGCTTCGTGGGAAACCGCGGCGTAAAGCGCCATTACCGGCATCGAAAATACGGCCACCAGCGCCAGCCTCGCCGGCCACGCACTCATTCGCTTCGAGGCGTGCTCGAGGCTCTGGGGCACTCGATGCGTCTGCAGCGAGACCAAACCCGCCGTCCCGAACCACACCAGCGCCGCCACGAGAGGAAGATCGTACGGACTGCCGGTGTAATAGAGATTTTTCCCGATGGCCTCGTTAGAGACGTACACGCCCACGGCGAACAGCAACGACGCGCAGCACAAGTGCGCGTAAATCGTCTTCCACCGTCCGCGAGCCTGGAAGTAAAGAACTGCGAGGCCTCCGGCGAGGAAGAGATTCTGAACGCCTTCGAGGGAATCGAAAGCGTTGTCGTAGCGCTCGACATTCAGCGATACGTATTGCCATGGCGTGACGATGAAGAGATAGAGATAAACCCACCAGAGCAGCAGCAACGTGAAATTGATGTAACCGAGATGCATGCGCAGATCATCGCGGCGGTCGTGCGGCCGGAGAGCCAGCGCACCAATCATCGGCACGGCATGGAGAAACAAGATTACGTCGCCAACGTAAGGGTCCGGAATGGGCTGATGCTTAAAAGCCTCGAGATACGTCCACAAGAACTGTCCGGCCATCCAGGCGGCGACTCCGAGACCGAAAAACGCCCAGAAGGCCCGGCTGCGGCGAGGCGGATGGGCGACATTCGCCAAGATGCAGGCCGCGGCGAAAACGGCGGCGAGCGACATCCCCACGTCGCCGAACATGGTTAGGCGCGGGCCCGGAGGAACTACCAAGCCGCAAACCGTGAAGGTGCCGCAGAATGCCAGCCAGGCTCCGATAATTAGCCAGTTCGTGTTCGGGCGTGCGAGCGCGAGATCCGGCCCGATGTGAATTTTGAGAGGCGCCTGGCTCATGAGAAGGTTTGAGCGACTTGGATAAGATTAAGACTGGGTTAGGCTTAGGAGGAGGGGACAGTTGGAGGGTAGTTCCAGTACTGCAACATACCTAACGTCATAGAGCCGTTAGGATTGAGGGAAATCGGCTGACGCGCCTAGGACCGGCAGGGACTGTGAACACCCTGAGCGGGCAGCCAATTCAATGCGGAGCCAGGCCGGTTGCGTTTCAGGGTTGCGGAGTCGACAGGGACTGCCGCTGTGCCACGATCTTCCGCGCATTTTCGTACAGAGCCTTGGCGCGCGGGATGGCGTTGATGGCTTCGCCGAGCTGCGGATCGTTCTCGAGTTCCACCTTATAGCCATCATTGACGCCGAACACCGAAGTGAGAACCTCGCGCTTGATGCGCCATTTCAACCAATCGAGATTGGTCTTGATGTCGTCGTCGCTGTAGCGGATGTGTTCTTTGTCGAGGTAGTGGCGAAGCTCGGCGATGACGGCGTCATCGGTCGAGAAGTTCTTCGAAATCTCCGGCTTCTGGCCAAGGTACGATTTCGTGAAGTCGCCCACGCCTTGCGGGAACGGGTAAAAAACCCCGCGGCGGATCAGGGTCTCCTGGAACGGCGAATTCTTCGGCGCAGGCACGACGATATCCGGCGTGATGCCTCCCTCGCCGAAAACCTGCCGGCCGCTGTCCGTCAATTTTACTTCCGGCTGACGAGGCGGCTTTGGATTGTAGTGATAGTCATACAGCGAAACGTTCTTGTAATCGCGCTGAATCAGCCGTCCGCTGGGCGTGTAGTAGCGCGCCACGGTGAGAAGCATGGCAGTATTTTCGGTTAGCGGGAATTGCGTTTGAACCAGGCCCTTGCCGAAGCTGGTCTCGCCGACCACCAATCCGCGGTCATGATCCTGCATTGCGCCAGCGACAATTTCTGACGCAGAAGCGCTCTGCCCATTGATCAGGACGATCAGCGGCACGGTCACTCCCTGATTGCCGCGAACCGCGTAAAACCTGCGTTCCGGAGCGGAGCGCCCATGGAAGGAAACAACGAGCTGGTTCTTCTCGAGGAACATGTCGCCGATGCCCACGGCCTGCTGCAGCAAACCTCCGCCATTGCCGCGCACGTCGAGAATCATGCCGTCGAGATGCGCGACGTCTAGATCCTTGAGCGCAGTGGCGAGATCCGAATCCGTGGTTTCATTAAACGCGGAAACTCGTGCATAGCCGATTCCCGGCTTTACCAAAGTGTAGAAATCGACGCCGGGGCGGGGAATTTCATCGCGCGTCACGCTGACTTCGATCGGCTTCTCCCAACCTTCGCGGCCGAGCGTGATTTTCACCTGGGTGCCCTTGGGGCCTTTCAAAAGCTCAGCCACTTGTCCGGTGTCGAGGCCTTCGCAGGACTTGTCGTCCACTTTCAGGATGATGTCGCCGGGGCGGATTCCGGCTTTATATGCCGGTGATCCGAACATCGGGGCGACCACATAGGTATAGTTCTCGCGCGGCGCTACGGTCATGCCCACGCCGTAATAGCGGCCCTGCTGCTCTTCCTTGAAACTGGCGTATTGCTTGGGATCGAAGAAATAAGAGTGCGGATCGAGAACGCGCAGCATGTTGGGAATCGCGCCGTCGTAAACGGCCTTATCGGTGTCAACCGGCGTGGCGTAATTGTGCTCGACGATCGAAAGCACCTTGGTGAACATCCGGTAGGAATCCTGGATGTCGCCGGCGCTGGCACCCGTGGCGCGCACCGGCCGGCCGTAAAGTCCGCCGGCGATCGCGGAGATTGCCAGCACGCCGATAAAAAGAAACAGCCCGCGTTTTGGTGATTCCATCTTGTCTAGTTCCTCCGCGCCCCTCACCGAGCCAGTATAACATACAAGATTGGGCCAATTTGACAGCGCTCTGGCCCTACTCTATGATGCATTCGCACGCCGAAATGCCACCTCGATGCTCAGTATTCCTCACCTAATCATCATCTTTTTGGTTGCCCTGGTCGTATTCGGGCCTCAAAAACTGCCTGAATTGGCTCGTACTTTGGGTAAGCTGATGGCCGAATTTCGCAAGGCGACGGGTGATTTGCGATCCACCTTTGACGAGCATATGCGGGAGCTCGAACTTGAAGCACAACGCCTCGACCTGCAGAAGCGCGAACTAGAACTAGCTCGCCAGCAATCGCAGCAGCGCGCGCAGCAATCGAACGCGCCGGCGCCGCAGCCACAGCTGCCTGCGGCCGTTGATCAGAGTGTCCAGCCGGGTACTCCTCAACAAACCGAGCTTCCGCTCGATTCACCGGGAACCGCGGTTTCCGCTCCGCCCGAAACTGTGCCGCGCGGGCGGGTCAATCCCCATTCCGGGCCCGATGTCGCGCCCGATCCCTCATCTGATGGCCACTGATGGACGATCCCAACCAGCCTGATATTTCCAGCGAGCAGCCGGTAGCGGTCCAGCCGCTGCCATTACCTGCCGCTGCGCCCGCGCCTGCTTCGCCCAAGCGCGAAGAGGAAGAGGGCGGGCGGATGTCGTTCTTCGATCATTTGGTCGAGCTGCGCAAGCGGATTATTCATTCGGCAATCGCGATTTTGATCGGAATGGTGATCGGGCTGACCATTTCGGAGAAAGTATTCGGCTACCTCGCGCGACCCATGTTGGCGGCGCTGCACAACGCGCATCTCGAAGAGAAGCTGATCTACACAAGCCCGACGGGCGCGATTAGCCTGATCATCACGCTGGGACTTTACCTCGGCATCGTGATCGCGCTGCCCGTGGTGCTTTACGAAATTTGGTTGTTCATCGCACCGGGACTGTATCGCCACGAACGCCGCGCCGTCTCGCTATTCGTTTTTTCCTCGATGTTTCTGTTCCTCGGCGGAGTCGCGTTCGGCTATTTCATCAGCTTGCCCTACGTGCTGAAATTCCTGATTGGATTTCAAGGGCCGTTCAAGCCGCTGATCAGCATCAATGAATATTTCGACATGATCCTGATCGTGCTGCTGGGCCTCGGGATCATCTTCGAATTACCGGTGCTGATTTTTTGCCTCTCGCTCTTTGGCATCGTGACGCCGAAGTTTTTGTGGAAGAATTTCCGCTACGCGATTTTGATCATCACGATTCTTGCGGCTATCGTTACTCCGACGCCCGACGCCACGACAATGGTAATCTTCATGGGCGTGATGACACTGCTCTACGTGCTGGGAATCGGCGTTTCGTATTTGGTGGTGAGAAGAAAGCGGCGCGCACGAGAGGCCGCCGGAGAAGGGACGACTTAGGCGCATGAATCGACGCACAATGGGACTCACCGTAGCGCTGGGAGCCGGGCTTCTCGCGGTATTCCTATTTGCGTGCGGGAATGGCGCGCCGAAGGAAGGGAATTCTTCGCCCGCGACCGCGCAACCGGCGCAGGCTGCCGCGGCTGCGGTTGCGCCTTCCGATGCGTTGCCGGCTGATAAGACCGGAGGTTTCGATGGTGCGCGAGCTTTCGATCATGTGGCTAAGATTGTCGCCATAGGGCCTCGGCCTCCGGATTCGGACGGAATTCATCGCGAACAGGAATATATTCACGCTCAACTCAAGAGCTTCGGCTGCCCGGTCGAGGACGATGACTTCCACGCCTCAACTCCCATCGGCTCCGTGGCCATGAAGAATATCGTCGCCAAGATTCCCGGCAGCACGCCCGACATCATCGTCCTCATGACGCATTACGACACTTTGAAGCAGGACGGTTTCGTCGGCGCCGAGGACAGCGCTTCGTCGACGGGGCTGATGCTCGAGATGGCGCGCCTCCTATGCCCGAAAAAGCAACACCTTGGCGTCTGGATTGCTTTCGTCGACGGCGAAGAAGCGTTTGTGAACTGGAATCAGGACAACGACAACACCTACGGATCGCGCCAATTGGCCGCTCGCATGGCCCTCGCCGATGAGCTCAAGCACGTGAAGGGTCTGATCCTTGCCGATATGATTGGGCAGAAGGATCCGCATTTTGAACGCGACTCGAATTCGACGGGATGGCTAGTAAATCTCGTGTGGTCTACGGCCGCCAAGCTTGGCTATCAAGAGATATTTGTTTCTCACGAGGCGGCTACGGAGGACGATCACTTGTCCTTCACCTCGCGCCACGTAGCTTCCGTGGACATCATCGACCTGAACGATTACATACAACTGGGCTACTGGCATACGAGCGAGGACACTCTCGACAAAGTCAGCGCCAGGAGCATCGGCATCGTCGGCCACGTAATCCTCGCCACCATCGACGATCTGCAATCTCGCACCCATTAGCGCGAGCCGAAAGTAGCGCCGGCGTCCCCGCCGGCATCCGACGAAGGCAATCCCAACCAGCGGCAACAGATGCGCGCGGACTCATCACCCAATGCAGAGCGAACTATTTAACGTTGTGCGCCGCGCTCATTTGCGGCCCTCGCTTACACGGGCGGTCGCAAGATGCCGGCGGGGACGCCAGCGGTACCGATGCGTGCCGAATGGTGCGTGCTCAAATTGTGCTACATTCATGCCGAAGCTATGGAAACCATCACCGTTCGCTCGACATCAGGCGCTTATCCGGTCATATGCGGCCGCGGTGCGCTTCGCCGCCTCCGGCCATTGCTCGCGCGGATGGATGATTGCACGGGGATCTTCATTGTCACTTCGCGGCGCGTCTGGTCGCATTGCGGTGCACGAGTTGCGGCCGCTCTTCCGGGAACGCGGACGAACCGGCCGATCTTCATGAACGATGCCGAACACGCGAAAAATCTGGAAACGGTGCAGGGCATCTACAGGGAATTGACGCGCGCGAGCGCCGATCGACATTCGGTGATCGTCGCGGTTGGTGGCGGAGTGGTCGGCGATGTCGCGGGGTTTGCAGCCGCGACGTATTTACGCGGCGTGCGCCTCGTCCAAGTGCCGACAACGCTCGTGGCGCAAATTGACAGCTCCATCGGCGGCAAGACCGGCGTGAATTTACCGCAGGGGAAGAATCTGATCGGCGCGTTCTATCCGCCGCAATTTGTGATCGCCGATCCCGAGCTACTACGAACGCTCCCGGCGCGCCAATATCGTTCGGCGCTCTATGAAGTCATCAAATACGGCGTTATCGGCGATATCGATCTTTTCGAATACCTCGAGCACAACATACCCATAGTCCTTCGCCGCGACCCGAAGGCGCTGGACTGGATCATCCGCCGCTGCGTCCGAGCGAAAGCTGTCGTGGTCACGCGCGATGAGAAAGAGTCCGGACTGCGGCAGATTTTGAACTTCGGACATACCTTTGGCCACGCGCTCGAGCCGGCGACGAACTACCGCCGCTTCCTGCATGGCGAGGCCGTCGGATGGGGCATGCTCGTCGCGACCATTGCAAGCCTGGTGATGCGGCGTATCAAGATGGATGAATCGATGCGCGTCGCAAATCTCATCCTGGGTGTCGGTCCGCTCCCAGGTTGGCGGGGAGTAGATGCGCGACGCATTCTGAAGAGCATGCAGACCGACAAGAAAGCGCACGCCGGAAGTGTCCGCTGGGTGCTGCCGCGCCGCGTCGGCGAGATCGAATGGGGCGTCGAGCTCAAGCCACCATTGACGCCGGGGGCGATTCGCGAAATTCCGAAATTAGTCGCCGCTATCGGAGAGCGCCGGTGACTCCTTCACCGGCGGTGGAGAAATCTCCCGCGGATAGCAGCGACGCGCCAACAGTTGCGCCTGGATCGCGTCCCGAAGGCACGCGCGGCGAGAGCGAGGCCGGCGCCCGCGTGCGCGAAATGTTCGGCCGCATCGCCCCGCGTTACGATTTCCTGAATCACTTTCTCTCATTTTCACTCGATCGCCTCTGGCGTCGCCGCACGGCCAAGCGCTTCTCCGCAATTCTCGCTCGCCCCGGCGCCCGCGTTCTCGATCTCTGCTGCGGAACTGGCGATCTTGCCTTTGCTCTCTCGCGGCGTTCCGTCGAACTTAGCAAGACATCGGATGGCGTGTGCCGGGTGATCGGAAGCGACTTCGCCATCCCGATGGTCGAATTGGCTGCGCAAAAAGGCCGCTCGGAGCGAACCCCTGCGACATTTCTCGCCGGTGATGCGCTGTCTCTTCCATTCGCCGCCTGCACATTCGATCTAGTGACCGCCGGATTTGGCTTTCGCAATCTGGCGAACTACAGGCGAGGCCTGAGCGAAATCGCGCGCGTGCTGAAGCCGGGCGGGGAAGTAGGTTTGCTCGAATTCTCCGATCCGCAGCGCGGAGTCGGCGCCGCAGCCTTTCGCTTCTATTTTCGCCGCATCCTACCGCGCATCGGCGGCGCGATCTCCGGCGACGCGCACGCTTACAATTATCTGCCAAACTCAGTCTCCAAATTTCCGCCGCCGGAAGAGCTAGCCGAATGGATGAAAAGTACGGGATTCGACGAAGTGAAATTCAAAGTCTGGAATTTCGGAAGCGTGGCATTACATACTGGCAGGAAATCATAGTCCCAACGAAATGCAAAGAACGGTCGTAGGGGCGCCCGCCAACGCATAAACTGGCTAAATTGCCTTCACTATCCGCGAGTGACCTTCTAATTTTCGAGATTCAATGTGCGGATCTTGTGCAGAAGCGTCTTATAAGAAACTCCCAACTTCTCAGCTGCCCGGGTCTTATTCCACTTCGATTCCCGCAACGCATTCTCAATCTTGTATCTCTCCACATGCGCCACGGCCCGCTGCGACACTTCCTCCAGCGGTCCTTCCCAGAGAAATTCATCCCGCAACATGCCCTCGGGCATCTGATCCCGTCCAGGCCGCGCCGCCGGAAGCTGCAATCCCGGCACGTCAATCTCTTCCCCATTAGAGAGAATGGCCGCCCTCTCGATGGAGTTCTGCAATTCGCGCACATTTCCCGGCCAGGGATAACTGCGCAGCCGCGCAATGGTCGCCGCGCTCATAATCAATCCGGGCTTTCGAAATTCCCGCCGGAATCGCTCGAGGAAATGTTCGGCCAGCAGCAAAACATCGTCGCCGCGGTCGCGCAGCGGCGGAATCGTAATTGGCACAGCCGAGATCCGGAAGTATAGGTCCTCGCGAAAGACTTTCTCCGCGACAAGCCCCTGCAAATCCCGATTGGTAGCGGTGATCAGCCGTACATCCACGCCAACCGTCATCGTTCCGCCAACGCGCTCAAACTGCCGCTCCTCAAGTACGCGCAAAAGCTTGCTCTGAATCGCCGCCGGCAAATCGCCAATCTCATCCAGAAAAATCGTGCCACGGTGCGCTAGCTCGATCTTCCCGATTTTCCGCGCGCCGGCCCCAGTGAATGCACCGCGCTCGTGCCCGAACAACTCATTTTCGACGAGTCCCTCAGGAATAGCCGCGCAATTCAGTGCCACGAAGGCCTGCTCGCGCCGCGGGCTCAGATGATGCAGCGCTCGCGCGAACAGCTCTTTACCCGTGCCGCTCTCGCCGAGCAGCAGCACCGTCGCGTCGGTCGCGGCCACGCGCTGCACCACTTGGCTAGCCTCCTGCATCGCCGCGTGTTCGCCGACGATGCGCGGAAATCCATAGCGCTCTGAATATTCTTCGCGTAGCAGCAAATTCTCGCGCAACAGTTCCTGCTGCTTCGCCGCCCGCTCCAATAAAATCTTCAAATGATCGAGATCCACGGGCTTCTGAATGAAGTCGAATGCGCCTTCCTTCATCGCCGTGACAGCTTCCTCAACCGATCCATAAGCCGTGACCAGGATGACGGGCAGGGCGCCATCCACTCGCCGCGCCTCACGCAAGACATCGAGTCCAGAATGTCCGGGAAGTTTTAAGTCCGAGAGAACAAACAAGTACCGGCGCGCGCGAACTTTCTCAATCGCGGCACTTCCGTCGGGCGCCTCATCCACCGAGTAGCCGGAGCGCTCCAGAAACTTGCGCAGCATCGCGCGCAATTCGGCCTTGTCTTCGACGAGGAGGACAGGTTCCATTTCAAGAGGGCCTATCGCGCCCAACCCGGATCGCCTCCGGCATGCCGGAGCGCATCTTCCAAATCGGAGAGCGCCGTTTTATCGGCAGCGACGTCAGCCTGCTTCTTTTCGATTTTGCTTTGCTGGCCGATGATGTCGCTGCGCGTCACGCTCTGCTGCAATTGCTTATTTGGGTCGTTCGGATAGTAATTGAGTTGCAGGTTGCTCATCTCGCGCTGCAGGATATCGAGTGTGGCCTCGTCGCGGTCGAGCTTCGCGCGTGCCATGGCAAAGCGCGCACGCCACGATTGTTCCTCCTGCGCGAGGCTCGGCTTCTTGTTCGCTGGAACCACCGGCGCGCCGGTGCTGTCAACGGCGGGCTCGGCCCCGACGACGTTTACCTCAGCGCCCGAAGGAAGATTGTCGTTAGTGAAGACCTTGCTCGTTTTGGTTTCGGGCTTCTTGGCTTCGCGAGACTTTCGCGCGGCATCGGCCAGCGAGGGCGCCGGCTGGCTCTGTGCGGGCGGATTCTCCGGCGGTGCGCTCTGAGACTGTTGCGCGGCCGCACCGTACGCTGCCAGAAGCACGATGGCTGCAGGAGCCACCAGGATTCGTTTGCGCATACACACCGCCTTTCGGAGACCGTTTCCCGGAATACCCACTAGTTTAGATGCGGCTGGCCACCGGGACAAAGGCCGGGGCCACCGGCTCCTGTCGCAAAGGTAACCAGAGGATGAATTCCGCGCCGCCATCCGCGAGATTGCGCGCCTCGATCGAGCCGCCGTGCTGCATCGCGACCTTCTGCACTACGGCGAGGCCCAGCCCGGTGCCGTCTGACTTTGTAGTGTAGAAAGGCAGGAAAATTTTCGGGAGATCGGCGTCAGGAATGCCGGGACCATTATCCGCCACCGAGATGCGCTGCCATTTCCGTCCGGCACGATCTTCGAACGCCCCGGATATCGTGACGCGTCCCTGCGCGCCACGGCTACGAACCGCCTCCGCAGCATTGCGCGTCAGGTTCAAGAGCGCCTGCCTCAGCAACCCTTCATCGCCGGGAATTTCGGAGAAATCGCCGGCGGTGCGAATCGCGCAGCCAGGAACGGCCTCCTGAATTTCATCCGCGACGCGCAGCACCAGCGATTCGACGGGCAGCGTCTCGTAAGAAAGCTCCAGCGGCTTGGCGAAGCGGAGGAATTCCGTGACCACATGAGTCAGCGCGCGTGTCTGCTCAAGGATGCGATCGGAATTCTCGAGCAATTCTCCCGGCGGCGCTTCCTGCCGGATCATCTGCGCGTAGCCGGAAATCGTGGCGAGAGCATTTTTGAATTCGTGAGCGATGCCCGCGGACATTTCGCCGAGCGCCGCGAGATTCTCCTTCCAACGCACCTGGCGCTGCAAATCGGTGAGTTCGGTCAGATCGCTCATCAGGCAAAGCGCCCCGGTGATTTTGGCTTCTCGCGCGGCCATGGGAATCGCGCCAGCGTCCGTCGTGCGCACGTAATTCGGAACCACGCGCTCGATCGGAGAAATCGTCACCCCAAGCTGCCGCACCTCTCCGGAGGGCGTAACATGCCGGATCTCTCCGCGATGAATCGTTCGCCCATCGCGCAAACATGCTCCAAGCAGATTGGCCAAATCGGAATCCGGATCGAGCACGTCCGTGTAGGAGCGGTATTGCAGCCCCGTTACGCCCAGCGCCGTCTCGGCCGCCGGGTTTGCAGAAGTGATTGCGCCCTTGGCGCTCAATAGCAGCAGCCCAGTAGGCATGTTGCGCGTCACTTCCTCGGTGATGCGCTCGGATTCCCGCGCGCGTTCCTGTTCGATGCGGTGCAGCCGGGCCAGCTCGCGCTCCTGTGCGCGCAGCTTTTCGATCACGCCCTGCATCGATGCGGCCATGAACGCGGACGGATTGTCCTCGCTCGCTTTTGCCGCCGTCCAATCGCCTTTGGCATCCGCTTCATGCTCGCGCAGCAGCTTACGGATGGCGGTGCCGATCGCGAGCGCAATGCCGACGACGATCACGAATGACGCGCCGATCACTACCAGCGTGGTTGGCGAAACCGCGTGCGTGGCGGGCGCGAAGAGCAGCATGGCGAGGAGATTCATCTCACCGCACCTTCAGCAGCGACATATACCAATTGACGAACGGAGTACCGAAGAAGACCACTATTATCGCACCGGCGCCTAGAAAGGTTCCGAAAGGCAGCTCATAGTCGGTCCCTTTGCGGCGAATGGCGATGAACGCCACCCCGATCACACTTCCGAGCACCGAGCCAAGAAGTATGGTCAGCACCGTGCGCTTGAGGCCCAGAAATGCACCGGCCATCAACATCATCTTCACATCGCCAAGGCCCATACCTTCGCGCTTGCGGAGTCGGAAGTAGCCTTCGGAGATCAGCCACAGAATGCCGCTGCCAAAAGCCGCTCCCAAAAGCGCATCAGCGAGCGAGATCGCCGGCATCGGAGGAGGGAAGGCGAAATAATGATTCGCGAGCGCGAGCGCCGTACCGTCGGCCGGCGGCAAGAACAGGCTCAGCACCAGCGCGAGCGCGAATCCCGTGAAGTTCACCACATCGGGAAGAATGCGTTCGCGCAGATCCGTAAACACGAGAATCAGCAGCAGCGAGGCAAAGATCGCCCACTTCAAGGTCTCGATCGTCAATCCAAATAAGAGATAGCAGACGAGATAGAGCGCCGCATTCAAGATTTCCACGAGCGGGTACATCGGAGAAATCGGCGTGCGGCAAGAGCGGCATTTCCCTCCGAGTATCAGATAGCTCAGAACAGGAATATTGTCGTACGGCTTGATCGCCGCTCCGCATTTCGGGCACGCCGACGCAGGCAGCACAATTGATTTACCCGCAGGAATGCGCACGATGCAGACATTCAAAAAGCTCCCGATGACCAATCCGAGAAGAAACACAGCGCCAGCAATGAGAGGACCGGGAAGCATCGTTTTAATATGTCACAGCGAGGTGCCAGCCTCAATCAGCACACCGCGACCCGTGCCCGAGTCCTAACCGCAATGCAAGCAGTTCTCAGCGCCCTCAGCGTCTCTGCGGTGCGTTCTTGCAGTTTCTTCCCTCGCGATTGGCGCGAGCTAGGCTATATTCGATCCCCGCATGCTACGCGAATGGTACGAACAAAAAATCCGCGCCTACGAACACGGCCGCTGGGCCGACGAAAAGAATCGCCGCACGCTGCCATTTTCTTGGGGCCTTGAGCATATCGGCGGACGCGCGAACGAACCTGATCCTCGGGCATTTCTAAATCACTTTGTCGAAGAGACTCTTCGAACGAGCGACGCATGGTTCGGCGCGGAATCCATCGGTGATTTTCAATTCACGCCCACTCACGAAGCCCCGGGCGAATCCGGCGTCCTGACTTTCACGAGCCCCATCGAATCCCCCTGGCCTGAAAATAACACGGTCCACGCACGTTTTTTTCCGGGACACAATTGCGGCCCGGCCGTCGTCGTACTCACGCAATGGAACGCGAAGTGGCACGAACAAGTCGCCGTCTGCCGCTGGCTTCAGAAGCTAGGTATCTCCGCGCTGCGCATGAGCCTGCCGTATCACGATCGCCGCGCCATTCCGGATCATCCGCGTGGAGATCATCTCGTTGCGCCAAATATCGGCCTCACCTTGCAGTCGAATCGCCAGGCCGTGTGCGACGTCCGCGCGTGCCTCAGCTGGCTCGAATCGCGCGGCTACGACAAGCTCGGCATCGTCGGCACTAGCATCGGTTCGTCGCTGGCGTTCCTCGCGCTAGCACACGAACCGAAACTGCGCGCCGGCGTTCATCTTCACGTCTCCACTTACTGCGGCGAAGTTGTAC
>Ga0209517_10003691_pt1 | contig 20573 bp, 20 predicted proteins | sample PeaSoiMetSII2010_FD_187695 | JGI IMG/M metagenome (GOLD analysis project Ga0209517, IMG submission 187695) | Peat soil microbial communities from Weissenstadt, Germany - SII-2010 (SPAdes) (version 2) | ecosystem: Environmental > Terrestrial > Soil > Wetlands > Peat | place: Germany...
TGTTCCGCCGTGTAGGCGGTCTTTTTTTGCGTGTGATCTTGTGGCGGTCGAAGAACCGCCAGAGCGTGCCAATCCCGACCCGTACGCCCCTGTCCGCTAGCCTTGCCCTGATCCCGGCAAGTACTCGGGGTCAGTGTTCCTGATGATGGAGGTTCGTAGACCGAGGTGCATAACGTTCTGATCTTCCTTGTGTCGTCAGTGATCGGCGGTCACCGTGGTGTATCCTGATTCCCCTTCGGAGCTACCTATTTGGGATCGAGGTAGCAATCAGTGGCTCATGGGAATATGCGATGCCGAGATTGAGGCTGACCAAGAGCGCGATCGATGCGCTCCCGACACCCGCAAAGGACATGGTCTATTGGGATAGTGCCTGTCCGGGATTCGGCGTCAAGATTACGCCAAAGGGGCGCAAGGTGTTCATCGTGCTCTATCGGGCCGGAGGAGCGGCATCGCGCCTGCGCAAATATACGATTGGCCCGTATGGTCGCGTCACACTGCACCAGGCTCGTGCCGCAGCTCTAAAGGTATTCGCGGCACGGACGGATGGACGGGACCCGGCGGCTGAGAAACAGCAGGCGCGCCGCCGCCTCGTGGTCGACCGGGTCGAAGACCTGGTCGAGCTCTTCATCAGTGAGCATGTATCAAAGATCCGCTCCGCCCGCGAGATCTCCCGGCTGCTTCGCCGCGAGGTGATTCCGAGCTGGGGAATGCGCAGCGTTCACGAGATTAGCAAGCGCCAAGTCATCGAACTGGTGACCGAGGTGTCTGGGCGCGGCACCCCTGCAGCCGCGAACAAGCTCCTCAAAATGGTCAAGGCTTTCTTCGGCTGGTGTGTGGGGCGCGCCATCTTAGACGCTTCGCCGGCTAATGGGTTAGTGGCCCCTGCGCGCGAGAGACCGCGTGACCGTGTCTTGGATGATTACGAACTTACTCGCATCATAAGGGCTGCTCGGCAAACCGATGGTGCCTTTGGAGGCATTGTCGAATTGCTAGCGCTCACGGGCCAACGTCGAGAAGAAGTGGCGCAACTCACCTGGGGCGAAGTCGATCTTGCCAATCGCACCTGGACACTGCCGGCCTCTCGCACCAAAAACGGCAAGCCGCACATCGTGCACCTCTCGAAGGAGGCAACTGCAGTGCTCAACTGCACACCGACCACGGGGGACTTCGTTTTTTCGCTTTCAGGTACGAAGTCATTTCAGAGCTTCAGTTCCGCCAAGCGCAAGCTCGACAAGCTCTGTGGCGTATCGGATTGGCGCCTTCACGATCTCCGTCGCACTTGCGTATCCGGCATGGCGCGGCTTGGCGTCGCTCCGCATGTCGCCGATAAAATTCTTAACCACCAGACGGGGACGATCTCCGGTGTTGCGGCGGTCTACCAACGTCATGAGTTCCTGGCAGAGCGCAAGGACGCCTTGGACCGCTGGGGTGCCCATATGGCCGGTCTGCTGAAGGGCGAAGAGCGCTTGGTGGCCTAACCGACATGGCCAAACTGCCGCGCAGCGGTGTCGCGTACCAATTCCTCTATGAGTACGATTGCACCCTGTCAGAGGTCATGGCGAGCCTGGGGCTCAGGCCACTTAGCAAGAAAGCAGAACGGAAACTTCGCGATCGGCTCGGTTTTGCCCTGGCAAAGTGGGAAGAGCCTTACACCGCAATTGAAATCAAAGACGTTGTCAGTTCGTTGACTGCGCATGCAAAGCGATTGGACGAAATAACTCCGCTGGGGGCGATCACGCGGGTGGGTTTTGGCCGTGGGCATGAAATTGCGGTTAGCGGCCAATTGGTGCAGTTCCTCGCGTCAGACCCCGCTATCGGGAGCGTCGAGGCAGCGCACGCTTACCTAAGCGAGTTCTGCGATAAGGCCAATACAATCGCGTCGGCGTGTCTCGCTGCCGTGAGTAAGCTGCGGTCGACGAAGGGCAAGAGCGGCAAATCTCGGTATGATTGGTATGATGAGTTCACTGCGGTGTTGGCGGACATCTGCAAGCAGAACAAGATTGAGCCAAGCGTTGGAATTGATCGCATCTCGGGCGAACCTAGGGGCAGCCTCTTTGAGATCGCATCAGCGTTTGAACGCTTGCTGCTGCCAAAAATGCGCTCGCCTACACCGGCGGCGATGATAAAGCGGCTCCAACGAAGTCTGACGAGCCTCGAACACCGCAGGCCGGCGAAAACCGGCTAAGGCGTCTTAGCGATTTCAGCTCCGTCCCCGCCATTCTGGCCTCGCAATCATAATCCGCGTGTCGGGGGTTCGAGTCCCTCCTCCGCTACCAATAAAATCAATAACTTAGGTTCTTCTCTAGCTTTCAAAAATCCCTGTTTGCCTCGTTAGGTAACGCCTTAGGTAACAACTGCTGCCTACGAGGCAGGTGGGATTTGTCCTGGACTCGCGAACCGCCGCCTTGTGCGCCGTGACCGGACTCTGTTCGTCGCTTCTTTGCGGCGTTGTATCGAAAGTGTCCTTAGGGTGGAGACAGATCACTTTGTTTGCGCCTGCCCCGAACCGAATACATCGCGGCCCTGAAAACCGCCGACGATCACGATATAGGCGCGCTTCTGTCATTCGCCCGCTCTTGACCAGGCCTTCGCGCCCGGAGGCACCCCATGAGTTCTTCTTCGGATACCGGATATCGAACCGATATGGTCCCTTACTTGCTAGACTTGATCGATTTCATTGAAGAAAAAATCATCGAAGCCGCGGACAAGCCGGCTTCACGCAGTGCAGCGCTTGTGGAAGCGGCGGGCGCGCTTCCAATCATCAAGGACCGACTGCACCGCGAAGACCAGACCGCGCTCGGGCAGCTCATGCTTATCGGATTCATCGAAGTAGACCTTGGTGCAATGGGAGGCCTGCCCGACAGCGAGTTCGAGCAAAAGATGGAAGCTTTCCGCGGCCTGATCGCGACCTCAAGGGATGTCCTTAAGGCCCGGTCTGAGGCCGGGGTGCACTAGGGACACCGCTTCGCAACACCTTGGCTGCATCCCCGCCTGATTCGAAGTCCAACATTCAAAGCCCCCAGGAGCACTGGGGGGTAAGCACCAGAGGCCGCCTCTTCAACCTGCAAACCGTGACGATTAAGCCCTCAGAAAGGCGACCACCACTTTAATGGAGACGCTCTTCGAGAAGGATCTCGAAAAGTGGGAGCCGAGCGGGCGGTTCTTTGCTTGATGTTGACGCTGCTCTCTGGACCTGTGGCGGCCCAAGAGATTCCGCAGTTCAGATCAGGAGTTGTTGGGCCCAAAGGCGCGAAAACAGCAATTCGGGCGGGTACCCTCCCGCCAAGGACCCATTGGGCTCTGTAACGGCTCCTGCGCCCCTGGACGCGGGTGTTGTAGCGGAAGTCGTATTCCGCGAGGTAGCGGTGTAGGTGCTTCTCGGCGCAGTGCTGATAAGTGCCCCGCATGCCGCGTTTGAAAATCGAGAAATAGCCTTCAGCGGAATTGGTATGCACGTCGCCACGGACGTATTCCTTGGCGCTGTGCTTGACGGTCTCGTGCGAGGCGAAATGCTCAGAGGCACCGAAGTAGAGGCGGCTTTCGTCGGTGTGCAAGCGGCTCTCGCGAGCGACGTTATCGGTCACGATCTTGCTGACGCTCACCTTGTCGGCCACGGCGACATGGAACGTGCGAACGCTGCCGCCCCCAAGCCGACCGATAGGTAAGCGCTGGGCATCGTTGCGGCGCTCGCCTCGGACCCGACCGCTTACAAGCTGAAGTCGAAGCGGCCGGGCTCGGACGAAAGCCACGAGGTCAATGTCGATCTCCTGGAGTCATTCAACTGGCTTGTCGGCCTGACGGTTCAGGGCATCGCTGCACCACAGAGCTTCACGGCCGATTTCGAGCGCGATGCCGAAGGGCGCCTTATCCTCAAGGGACGCCTGCGCCAGGATGCGAACGGCCCCTGGTGGTTCCGCACTGTGACGGGCCAGACGCCGGATGGACACCGTACGCTAATCATCTGGCGCAAGCTCACCGGCAACCCCGAGCAAGACAACCTTGTGCTCGATAACTGGTTCACGCGCGCGGGCTATTCCGCCAAGGACAGCGAATTTGGGCTCATCTACGTCAATGGCGACAACAATCTGGAGAACCTGAAGGCCATCGACGACACCTGGAAGGTTCGATTGATTGAAGAGGATTTTCGCCGGCTGATGTTCGACACGGAGGGCCTGTGATGCCGCGCGGACGTTCCCGCAAGGATGCGGCGACGGAACCGGTCGGTGCAACAGCTGCCGCACCGCGCCGTCGCGCCAACGTGCGCCCGCAGGTGCCGTTCGTCCACAAGCTGGCCCTGAACCAGTGGCTTCTCTCTCTCTTCAACGTCAAGCGGTTCGAGGAGCTTGCCGAACATCTGCGCAACGAGAAGCTGGAAGGGATGGACGAGAACAACGTCCACCATTTCCATCACGCGCTCACGGCGCAGCTATTCAATCTCACGCAGCTCCCGACCGAGCTGCTGCTAGAATACGACCAGAACATCGTCAAACACACCCAGCGCCTGAACGAGCGCCGCATCACGCGCGGCGAGGCGCCGATCGTCTGGAAATATTTCCAGTACCTAACGCTGCTGTTCACCGAGATCTATCTCGACCGTTATTTCAACGACCCGAAGGCCTTGCTGGCCGCTATAAACGCGCACGTGGCAGCCTGCAACGCGGACAAGCCAGAAAGCGACTACATCGCGCCGTTCAAGGAAGATGGCGAGGCGTGGTCGCAGATCAACAAGATCGCCTTTTGGAGCGCCACCGGCAGCGGCAAGACCCTGCTGATGCATGCCAACATCCTGCAGTATCACTTCTATCTCGACAAACACGGGCGGAGCCGCGAGCTGAACCGGATCATCCTGCTCACCCCCAATGAGGGCCTGAGCCAGCAGCACCTGCGCGAGTTCGAGGCGGCCGGGCTTGCCGCAGAGCTTTTCCGGAAGGATGGCACCGGTCTCTTTGCCGGTCAGAGGATCGAGATCCTCGACATTCACAAGCTCAAGGATGAGATGGGCGACAAGACCATCGCCATCGATGCCTTCGAGGGCAACAATCTCGTTCTCGTCGATGAAGGCCACCGCGGTGCATCCGGCGGCGAGGAAGGCGCCTGGATGCGCTTTCGCAATGCGCTGTGCGAGAAGGGCTTCTCCTTCGAATATTCCGCCACATTCGGGCAGGCCGTGAAGGGGAACAGGTCACTCACCGACCTCTACGCGAAGAGCATCCTGTTCGACTATTCCTACCGCTATTTTTACGGCGACGGCTTCGGCAAGGACTACCAGATCCTCAATCTCGATGAGGGAACGCAGGCGAACCACCTCGACGCCTATCTGGTGGCCTGTCTGCTCGCTTTCTTTCAGCAGCAGCGGCTATACAAGGAGCAGAGCTTGGCGTTCCGCGCCTTCAACATCGAAAAACCGCTCTGGATTTTTGTTGGCGGCAGCGTGACAAAGACGCTCGCCTCGCGCGACGCCTCCGACATCATCGAGATTCTGCGCTTTCTGTCACGCTATGTCTCCGATCGTGCCGGGAGCATCCAGCGTATCGAGCGGGTACTCAATCAGGGGCTCGTCACCGCTGGCGGAAAGAACCTGTTTGCTGGACGTTTTGCCTATCTCAACACAACCGGCCTTTCCGCTACCCAGGTGTTCGACGAGACGCTGGCCGTCCTGTTCAATGCCGCAAGTGGTGGCGCTCTGCATGTCGAGAACTTGAAGGGCGCGACCGGCGAGATTGCCTTGCGTGTCGGCGACAATGAACCGTTTGGCGTCATCAACGTTGGTGACGACACCAAGCTGGTCAAGCTGTGTGAAGAAAGCGGACTTCCGACCGATGACCGTGAGTTCGCGGGCTCGCTCTTTCATGAGATCAACACGCCGCATTCGACCATCAACCTTCTAATCGGATCCAAGAAGTTCACAGAAGGCTGGAACAGCTGGCGCGTCAGCACGATGGGTCTGATGAATGTCGGCCAGACCGAGGGCTCACAAATCATTCAGCTCTTCGGGCGCGGTGTGCGCCTCAAGGGCTACGACCTGAGCCTCAAGCGCAGCAGTAAGACACAGCTTCCCGAGGACGTGACGCGACCGAAGCATATTGGCTTGCTGGAGACGCTGAGTATCTTCGGCATCCGAGCTGACTACATGGCGCAGTTCCGCGATTTCCTCGAAGAAGAAGGGTTGCCCATCAACGACGACCGGATCGAGTTCCTGCTGCCGGTGATCAGGAATCTTGGCACGCAGAAGCTCAAGACTATCCGGCTCAAGAAGACAATCAACGGCGTGAGCACCGAGTTCGGCGATGCTTTCCGCAAGCTCGGGCCGGTGCCGACAATCGCCAAGCCGGAGCCATCGAAGGACAAGGCCACCACGTATCTGCAGAAGAATCAGGTCGTCCTCAACTGGTATCCGAAGATCCAGGCGATGAAGTCGATCGGCGTCGCGGGCGGCGATACCGAGGCGGCGCCAAATCAGACGCATCTGACGGAAAGGCACGTGGCCTTCCTCGACCTTGATCAGTTGTATTTCGAGATGGAGCGATTCAAGGCCGGGCGCGGCTGGTACAATCTGAACCTGACCCGCGATGGCATCGCGCCGCTGCTCGCGGATCAGAGCTGGTACCAGCTGCTGATCCCTGCCGAAGAACTAGCCTACGACTCATTCGAAAGCGTGTGGCTGTGGCAGGAGATTGCGCTGTCGCTTCTTAAGAAGTACACCGAGCGCTACTACACCTTCCGCAAGCGCGAGTGGGAGCTGCCGCACCTGGAGTACCAAGATCTGACAGGGGACGACCCCAACTTCCTAGGTGTGAAGGAGGAGCCCGGCGACGGCTATTACCGCATCCTGATCGATAAATCGCAGGAGGAGATCGTTGCCAAGCTCGGAGAACTCAAGGCGCTGATTGAGAAAGGCGACCTCAAGCCTTGGGAGTTCCACGGCATGAAGGCGATCTGGTTCGGCCGGCATCTATATGAGCCGCTGGTCTACCTGGACCAGAACATCGTCGAGATCAGCCCCGTGCCGCTCAACAAAGGCGAGCGACAATTCGTGGAAGACCTCAAGGCATTTCACGATAATGCAGGCGGCTTTTTCACGGACAAGCAGCTCTACCTGCTCCGCAACCTCAGCAAGGGCCGCGGCGTTGGCTTCTTCGAAGCCGGCAATTTCCACCCCGACTTCATCCTATGGCTACTTATCGGCGCCCAGCAGCGCGTGATCTTCGTGGATCCGAAGGGCATCCGCAACCTTGGCCCGACCGATCCGAAGATTCAGTTTCATGCTGAGATCAAGACGATCGAACAGCGTCTCGGCGATTCCAATGTCCGCTTGGACTCTTTCATTGTATCGAACACACCATCCCACACGATGAAGATGCTCTGGAGAATGGAGAAGTCAGCGATGACCGCGCGGCACATCCTCTTCCAGGAGGAGGACAAGGAGACCTATGTGAGGACGATGCTGGAGAGGGTCGCAGACGCGCAACTGGTCGCGGCATGATCGCTAGCGCTATTTCCATGAAGGGCATTCGTCACGATCTCAGCGTGTTTCTTAAGTCGATAATCCAGTCTTGCCATTTCAGGAGTGCTCGTCTTCGATCTTCGAGGTAAAGAGCCCGATTATACACTCCTGCCACACCGGCCTTTGCTAAGCCACTCATGTGATTGACAACGGCCTCGACCACATGCGGCGCGACACCGAGGTTTTCGTTCATCACAGTGACCATGGTCCGTCGGAGATCATGAAGAGTCCAGGGCGGCATCGGGCTAAGACCATCGATCGAACATATTTCCTCGATGCGTGCGTCGAGACGAGCCTTGGCCCTACCGAAGCCGGAGACCGCCGTCTCACCTGTCGTCGTGAACACGAGATCGCTCACGCGCGGTAATCTCAGAAGAAGGTCGCGGACGGCGGGCGACAGTGGGATTAGATGACTCTGCTTGTTCTTTGTCCGGTGTCCGGGAATCTTCCAAAGAGCATCATCGCTTTCGATTTCGTGCAGCTCGGACCAGAGCATGCCGGCAACCTCGGCGCGGCGCTGACTCGTTAGAAGCAGAGCGCGAAGGAGGGGTCCGAAGATGCTCTCTTGTGTCTCGAGCGCGCGCAAGAGGCAGCGCAGCTCGTCTTCGGACAACACCCGATCGCGCTTCATCTCAGGGTGCGGCGGACGAATGCGATCCGTCGGTACCGTAGTGATGATGTCGCGTTCGGCGCACCAGTTCACCTGAATTCTTGGCCACGGAGCCCCCCGTTCGTGATCGCCTGATATGGCGGACACGACTTATCATAATCCGCGTGTCGGGGGTCCAAGGTCCCTCGCCTTCGAGCGCGGGCTCGCAGTTGTCAAAAATCAGTAAGGGACCAAAGGCCAACGCACCATTGGCTGCAGGACAAATCCTGCTCTGGCCCAAGCAGGTTCTGTCCATGTGAAAACGTGCGTGAGTTCCTCCAGATTAGTCATTGAGCGACGCGATTGCCGTGCGCTCTGCCCACTTCGGGCTGCGTACATTCATGACGGTTTGGAGGCCAGCGGAAATGACGAGCAATTCTGCCGATGGGGACGGGGCAAAGCAGACGGCGCGCCCCGGTGTGGAGCTGCTGACACCTAAAGAGGCGGCGAGCTTTCTCAGGCTGAGCGAGAGCTTTTTGGCTAAAGCGCGCATGCGCGGCGACGGACCAAGATACCGAAAACTCTCACGGGCGGTCCGCTACCTGAAATCCGACCTCACGGACTGGCTGAAGGCCTGCGCCAAGACCTCCACTTCGGAGGGGTGTTTTTGAAGCGCGTGCCCGGAATCGCCAGGGCTTTGGTCCGACAGGATCACAGATGCACAACCCGACTGTATGGGAATGAACAGCAATGATGATATACTTACGTATACTCCAGTCAATTGAGATTAGGAACAGACACGCATATACATGTAGCCTGTATAATGTTGACGATATCCTAAATTGAACTAGAATATACCTTAATCAATCCTGAGGCATGACTTGGAACAAAGGGAGTCTCCCAATGCTGAATGAACAGACAGAAATCCTGCTCGAGCCTTCTATTGCGGACGTCTTGGCTTGGCTCTCGGGCACCTCTGAAGTGAGGGGAGGCCGACGCCAGCAATGGACGTGCGCCTTGCGGATCATCGCCAAAGCCCTTGGACGACCCCCCGAACTCCTAGCAGCCCGTTTGACGGCCTTGGCTCAACCGATGTCGCGATTGCATCACACCCAGATGGGCGTGACGGCAAAAACCCTGGCCAATCATAAGGCGAATGTCCGGGCTGCTTTGAAGCGGTTCGCAAGAGAGGAGACCGTCCCCCTTCGCGGGGCTCCGTTGAGTCCCGAATGGGCATTTCTCAGGGACGGAATTGTCGACTACCGCACCCGCGCCAATCTCTCTTCGCTGATGCGGTACTCTTCGGCTCATAGCATCAGACCCGAAGCGGCGGACGAAACAGTGCTCGATTCTCTGATGTTCTATCGGGCAGCTACGACTGCGCTCGCAGCCAATGCTGCTGCAAGACGGCGAATTGCCCGAGCCTGGAATCGCTGCATCGGGGTTGTGCCGGGTTGGCCTTCGCATCGGCTGATTGAGCCGCCGCCCAAGTCAGCGCTTGCCGGACCGCTTTGGGAGGAGTTTCCAGCCGGCCTCCGCCGGGATATCGACGCCTACCTAAGAAGCTTGGAGCAGATTCGCCGCATTGCCGGAGGTAGGCGCCGTCCGCCTTGCAAGCCCAAAACAATCAAGGTCAGACGCGCAAAGCTGGTCGCGTTCGTGCGCAAGGCCGTCAGTATCGGGATCCCGATTGGTAGCATCTCCTCTTTCCGTGAGCTTCTTGATCCCGATCTGGTTGAGCGTGTGCTTGACGCCTATTGGCGGGATAGTGGCGATGAGCCGGGGATTTATGCCATCGAGCTTCCCTCTTTTCTCCTGGACATCGCCCGGCAGACACTTTGCCTCGATGAGGCTGGAATCGCTCGGCTCGAGGACATGCGGGCGGAACTCGAGGAGCATCGGCCGGTCGGCCTCACCGAGAAGAACATGGCCCTGATCCGCCAGGTGCTTAGCTCGGATGTGTGGCGCCTGGTCGTGAGGCTTCCATGGGTACTGATGCGGGAAGCCAATTCAATCCGCGATCGCGCACCGGTGAAGGCCGCCGGACTGGCGCAACTTGCTGTCGCCATTGGCATCCTCACCGTATTCCCGATCCGTCTTGGCAATCTCGGCACCATTCGGATCGGCGAGAACCTGATCCGCCCCGGTGGACCAGGAACGCCCTATTGGCTTGTCTTCTCCGGCTATGACGTGAAGAACCGGATCAGGCTGGAAACGGTGTTCGACGCTGAACTCACCGCGCTTATCGATGACTACATCCATAACCACCTCCATCTTCTTCTGCGCGGTTCCAACGAGCCATGGCTGTTTCCCGGCGTAACGGGAGACCACAAAGGCTTGGCCACCTTGAGCAGCCAGATCACCAAACGCATCCACAACGCGACCGGCTTGCGCGTCACCGTGCACCAGTTCAGGCACGCGGCGGCGGCCCTGATTCTCAGGGCCAGCCCCGGCAACTACGAATACGTGCGTCGCATCCTTGGCCATCGCAACGTCCAAACTACCATCAACTTTTATATCGGGCTTGAAACGGCGCAGGCCACGCAGGAATTCGGGGAACTCGTTCGCAGCCAGATGCGCTTCGACCCGGAGGTGGCATGAATATGGCTCAGACTCGCGCTGGCTCAATTGGGGCTCGCTCGGTGCGCTCGTTGCCGTTCAAGGAATGGCCCGAGGCCGATCGTCGTGGCTGGGAAGTTGCTTGCCGGCTGGGACAGCGGCTCACCCGCGGCGGCGCTGCCAGTCATCTGGCGCCGGTAACCCAGGCGGACCTCGCAAACCGCTACGGTCTCTATCTCGATTTCCTTGATCGCTCAGGGCAGCTTGATCTCACCGCGGAGGCAGGAGCGCTCGTCGCGCCTGAATTCATAGCGGGCTTCATAACGGAGCTCCAGAATCGGGTCAGCTCCGTCACGGTGTCGAGAACCATCTACAAGGTGCGCCGGACCGCTGAATGCATCGCACCCGGGCGCGACTTTGTCTGGCTCGCAGAGATCGGGAAGGATCTGGTGCTGCTCGAGCGCCCTAAGGACAAGTTCGATCGCATCGTGCTGACGGAGAGACTCCTCGAAGCCGCGCTGGTGTCGTTCTGGGAGGTTGATTCCGACGCTGAAACGGGACCACTTGCCCGCGCGTTTGCTGCCCGAAACGCGTTGATGGTCGCGCTGCTCGCAGCTTGTCCCATACGCTTGAAAAACTTCACGGGCCTACAGATCGGAGGAAGCTTCCGTAAGATCGGCAAGACCTGGTGGATGTTCCTCAAGGACACCAAATCGAGGCGCCCCGACCATAGGCCTGCGCCCTCGTTCCTCACGGACGCCATCGAGCGCTATCTTGATTTCCATCGCCCCATCCTGCTCGGTAATTCGGCCGATTTCGAAAGGCGCGGAAAAGACCACCAATCGAAACGTCAAAAATCTATGAGCGTCTGCCCTGCCGAAACTACTTCCGCCCTATGGATCAGTCGCCTTGGCGGTCCGTTGAGCTATGGCGCGGTGGAGCGCGTCATTACCGAGACGACCTACCGGCTGCTCGGCGTGGCTATCAGCCCGCATCTGTTCAGGGTCGCGGCAGCGACAACCGCCGCGCTACACGCAGGACAGTCACCGCACCTTGGCAGCGCGCTTTTACAGCACTCCGACCGGAGGACCACAGAGGAGCACTATAAGCGAGCAAGTTCACTATCGGTTGCACGCGATTTCGCGAAATTGGTCCGCGACCTAAGCCAGGCGAACGGGCTCAAAGATTGAGACTGCGGGCCGCAAGCCGTAGGTTCAAATCCTGGGCTCGAAGCCACCTATACCGAACGTTGGTCCATTACGAGCGAAACGCCCAGAAATAGGTCCAAATCCTGGGCCTGCAACCACCGAGAATTGAACCTGCCGCCCATAGCAATCTGACCACCATTCGATCCAATCGCGCGCCAACGCAGCCGCCTTGTCCCAATTTGGTTTTTGATTGCGGAGATTCGGCAGCGGAGCCTTCCGGTGTATGGTGGCGATCGAACGGAAAGGCCTCAGCTTCGCCCTGTCCATCTGCGCCGTTGAACCGGTAGTTGCCGCGGCGGTCTTCACACCCTAGTCTATCAGCAAGCGCGCTTTTCTTGTTGGCAGCCAATGCAAAGCATTGATGGAGTAATCCAGTTTAGCGCCGCCGACCTGGTTGGGCACCTGAGCTGCCGGCATCTGACGAAGCTCGATGCGGCCGTCGCGCGCGGAGAGCTTGAAGCGCCCAAGGTTTTTGATCCCCTGCTCCAGGTCTTGTGGGAACGCGGCGCGGCGCACGAGCGAGACTATATCGAGCATCTTGAGAAAGCCGGGTTCGACGTGGCACGCGTAAACGGCGACGGCGCGGATGCCATGCCGGTCGATCAGACGATCGATGCGATGAGCAGCGGCAGGCAGATCATCGTGCAGGGAGCGCTCGCTCATGGGCGTTGGTCAGGGCGCACCGACATCCTGAGACGCGTCGATGGCGCCAGCGCGCTCGGAGACTGGAGCTACGAGGTCATCGACACGAAACTCGCCCGTCAGACCAAGGGCGGCACGATACTGCAATTGAGCCTTTATTCCGACCTGGTGGCCAACGTGCAGGACCTCCTTCCCGAACAGATGTCCGTCGTGGCGCCGTGGTCGGAATTCCAGCCGCAGGTTTTCAGAACGAATGACTACGCGGCCTATTACCGGCTGGTCAGGCAAAGCCTGGAGGCGCAGCTCGGCGGTGCGGCGGACGGGGACACCTATCCCGATCCCAAGCCGTACTGCGAGATTTGCCGCTGGCGCCTGCGGTGCGATGCGCAGCGGCGGGCGGACGACCACCTATCGCTGGTCGCCGGCATATCAAAGTTACAGATCGTCGAGCTGGGCAAACACGGGATCGATACGATGGTGGCGCTCGCGTCCATGACGCTTCCTCTGTCGTGGAAGCCGGATCGCGGGGCGGCGCAGACTTACGCGCGAGCGTGCGAGCAGGCGCGCTTGCAGGTGGAAGCGCGCACAAAGGGCGAGCCGGTTTACGAGTCGCTGCCCCCGGAACCGGGGTACGGGCTTGCGCGGCTGCCGGAACCGTCACCCGGCGACATGTTCCTCGATCTTGAAGGCGACCCCTATGTCGGCGAAGCGGGCCTTGAGTTCCTGTTCGGCGATGTCATTACCGGCGATGACGGGCAGCCTCATTACACCGCCGCATGGGCGTTTTCGCGCGACGACGAAAAGCGCGTCTTCGAGGAATTCATCGACCGGGCGGTCGATCGGTGGAAGCAGCATCCCGGCATGCACGTCTATCACTTCGCCCCCTATGAGCCGGCAGCGTTAAAGCGCCTGATGGGGCGCTACGCGACGCGCGAGGAAGAGCTCGACCGCATGCTGCGCGGCGGCTTGTTTGTCGATCTATTCGCAGTCGTGCGGCACGCCATCCGCGCCGGGGTCGAAAGCTACTCGATTAAGCAGCTTGAGCAATTCTACGGCCTCAAGCGGTCTGTCGATTTGCCGGACGCTAACCGCGCCCTCGCAAGAGTCCAGACCTGCCTCGAACTAGCGGACGTTGAGGGCATCGGTGACGAAGCGAAGGCAGCGGTACAGGGCTACAACCGCGACGACTGCCTGTCCGCCCTCGCCCTCAGACAATGGCTGGAAAGCATCCGGAGCAAACTCGTCGCCGAAGGCGCGGCGATAGAACGGCCGGCCGCGGGCGAGGCCGATCCCAGCGCCGCCGTCAGCGAGTGGCAGAAGCGGATCGAACCGGTGATTACCCGGCTCGTTGCCGGTGTGCCGGCGGATTCGGCGGAGCGCACCGACGAGCAGCAGACGAAGTGGATGCTTGCCAACCTGCTCGACTGGCACCGGCGCGAGGACAAGGCGACGTGGTGGGAATATTTCCGCCTGCGGGATTTGTCCGAGGACGAATTGATGGACGAACGCGCCGCCCTTGCTGGGCTGGCGTTCATCGAAGCGGCCGGCGGTACGGCCAAGGCGCCGATCCACCGCTACGGCTTTCCGCAGCAGGATACCGACCTTCGCGGCGGCGAATCCCTGCACCGCGTCGGCGGCGACAAGTTCGGGAAACTCGACGCTATTTCTTCCGAGAACCGCACCGCAGCCATCAAGAAGCGCAAGGACAGCGCGGAGACGCACTCCGCCGCCGTGTTCGCCCATGACATCGTTGACACGAAAGTGCTCGCGGAATCGCTTTTCTCGATCTGCGAAGCGGTTGCAGCCAGCGGCCTTTCCGGTGCCGCACTTCCTACCGCTACCACGGATCTTCTGCTGCGGCAGCCGCCGCGCCTTGGCGGAGAGCCGATACGCAAGGAAGGGGAATCCGGCTTTGACGCGGCGCTGCGGATCGCGCCCAAACTTTCCGGCGGGGTGCTGGCGATCCAGGGTCCGCCGGGCTCGGGCAAGACGTTCACCGGCGCGCGCATGATCTGCGAGCTGGTGAAGGCCGGCGCGCGTATTGGCGTCACGGCGAACAGCCACAAGGTGATCCGCCACTTTCTTGAGGAGATTTTGAGAGCCGCGGCCGAGCGCGGCGTTGCGGTGACGTGCATGCACAAGGTCTCCGAGGACGACGGTGACGGTGGCCCCATTTTTCTTACGACCGACAACGCCGAGGTCTTCAGCGCGCTCGGTTCGACCTGCCAGGTCGCGGGCGGGACCGCCTGGCTGTGGGCGCCGCATGAAGCCCGATCGTCCGTTGACGTGATGTTCGTTGATGAGGCCGCGCAGATGTCGCTTGCGAACGTGCTGGCGATCTCGCGGGCCGGGACGACTCTTGTCTTGCTGGGCGATCCGCAGCAGCTCGATCAGCCGATGCAGGGCAGCCACCCGGAGGGGACGGATGTCTCCGCCCTCACCTACCTGCTGGGAGGGCATCAGACAATCGAACCGGGGCGCGGACTGTTCCTCGAAGAGACATGGCGCCTCCCTCCCGCCATATGCAGCTTCACATCGGAGATGTTCTACGAAAGCCGTCTTCATCCCCGGCCCGGACTGGAAAACCAGAAGGTCGTTTCGGCAGGGCCTCTGCTGGGCAGCGGCTTGCGTTTCCTGCCCGTGATACACGACGGCAACCAGAGTTCCTCCCCGGAGGAAGCTGATCGCGTGCAAGCTCTGGTTCTGGACGTGCTGGGAAGCGGGAGCCGCTGGATCGACAGGGACGGAACCGAGCGGGCTTTGACGCTCGGGGACATCCTGATCATCGCGCCGTACAACGCGCAAGTGTTCGGGTTGCAGGAGCGGCTTCCGGGCGCGCGGATCGGAACGGTTGATAAATTCCAGGGGCGCGAAGCGCCAATCGTCATCTATTCCCTGACGACATCGGCGCCGGCGGACGCGCCGCACGGCATGGAATTTCTCTACAGCCAGAACCGGTTTAATGTCGCCACGTCCCGCGCGCGTTGCCTGTGCGTCGTTACGGGCAATCCCGCGCTATTCGAACCCGAGTGCCGGACGCCGCGGCAGATGCAGCTTGCCAACGCGCTCTGCCGGTATCGCGAAATCGCCGAGGTGATTTAGGGAAAAGCCCGGCCCATGAGTGAGAGCAATACTGCGCAAAGGGTTCGGCAGATATTGGCAGAGGTGAGAAAGCTGGCGGCGGAATACTAAACCAACTGACCGGCAAGCCTCTCGGCGTCACAGGCGAAATTGCGGAGTATCTTGCGGCGGAGGCGCTGGGGCTGGAACTCGTACCGTCGCGCACGCCCGGATACGACGCCATCCGCAGGACGCCGGAAGGCGCGCAGCGCATCCAGATCAAGGGGCGCGCTTACGGACATGACGCCAAGCCCGGTCAGCGTCTCGGGATCATTAAACGGGGCGCGCCGTGCGACCGGGTGCTGCTCGTCCTGCTCGACAACCGGACCCTGGAGCTGCGGGAGATTTGGGAGGCGCCGATGGCGGCCGTCGATGCACGCCTGCGCGTGCCGGGATCGAAGTCGCGGGACCGGGGCGCTCTGGGGGTGCGGGAGTTCAAAAAACTGGCGCATCAGATCTGGCCGAAGGCTGCCACAAGAGGATGATCCCTAGTTCTCGTTCATCCCGAACTCGCGGGTGTGCAGCCTCTCTTTCCAGCTCGATTCCAGCCGGATGATTTCGGTCGGGTCGGTGTCCGGCGCCCCGAGCTGCAAAATTGAAAACCGGAAATGTGATGGATCGCGTTTGCGCAGTTCCTTGTTGCCGCCATGTCCCCGTTTGGCGTAGTTGAGCCACCGGCCGAGAACGTTGTCCTTGCCGTAGGCTGAGCCGACATAGCCCTTGCCGTCGCTTTCATCGAAGATGAAATAGACGCCGCGCCACTGGCTGAGCGCAACTTTGGCAATGCCACGCAATGGCGGAGCGATGAGGCTCGACCGAGCGGACAAGTCATTGATCGGGCAGGCTGGAGCGGTTCCGGCACCCCTTCAGCGCGCCGTTTTCCGCGTCGGATGAAGTGTACTGGTCAACGGACGCGCCATAGCTGCCGTCCGGGGCGATGGCGACCGCGCCCCAATATTCATCGGCATCGGCTGTCGCAGCGGTCAGCGCGAGAAGCGCTGCCGCAAGCAGGAGCCTGACGGTGAACGTCACGACGCTGCGCGGCATGTCCCCAGCCCTTCAGCGCCGTTTGTCGGTGAGCCATTGTAGGAAAAGATGAGAGTGCTGACCCAGGGCGAGCTGAGCCGCATGACGAGAACCGAGCTGATGGCGCTGCTGCGCCGCATATCAACCGACCTGCCGGACCTGCGCGAAGGCTCGAACGAGCTGCGCGACGCTCACGCGAAGTTACAGAATATCCGCAAGGCGCTGGCGCGGCCCCTCACGCCGGGGCCGAGACCGTGAGCCGGGAGCCGGCACGGTGATCGTTTCGTGGAACGGCCGGGTTGTGGCATCCTGTCTTTATTTAAGATGTGCATTGGGGCGCTTATGACATTGTTGCAAGACGAGAATATCGCCTATCCGCAGTGGACCGAATACCGCAAGAAGAACGGGCGCGACCCGCTCGGAATGCAAACCGGCAGCGTCAATATTTATCAGCACCTGCTTCCGGGGATCAGCAACGTCACGCTGCGCATGCGCTACTACGGGCTCTATGCGTGGCTCACGCGGACCTATGCGAAGGCATCCGGGGACACCAATCCAAAAAGCTGGCAGCGCGTGGTCCGGCGGGCAGAAGCGCTTTATGCCCTTATCGCGCAGCGCAGCGGTAGCAGAACCGGCGTCGCAGGCGTCGATTGGGCTGCCCGCGCGCTGGGGAACCCGAGCGGCACGGTGATCGATTTCGCGGCAGCCGCAGAACCCGGCAGCGAGCACTATTACCTGAAGCAGAAATGGGGCGTTTACGGCCTCGCCTACGCGAGCCAACTGTTCGAGATCGGAGTGTTCGCCGAGGCGGAAGGGCACACGATCCCCCCACGGCCTTCCTTCGCGCGCTGCCGCAGGATGTCGGCGAGGCTGACGGCTCCGACGGTCGAGGCAGACGCTCATGAGGGTCCACGGAAGTCAAGTTGGAGAACAGCCGAACGCACCGGGAGCGTCACCGATTCGATATCGGGGCTTTTCGGCAACTAGGTACCTCGGGCAATAATCAAGTCCTGGCGGCGTGACGACCCTCGAGGGGAGCACAGCCTACGTTGAAGTTTAGCCCTGGCGTCCACATCAACTACGCCGAGACCGTTCTTCCGATGCGGGACGGACTCCCGAAGTTTAAAGATTTCCCTGCTGCACTTGGACCGCGTCTTCAAGGCGGAGTCCTGTTCTCGTCGAGATCGTCGAGCTCGTGGGACACGCAGCGGGTAGGCCGTCGGGTGCATACATCAGGATTTCAAAGAGCTTGCGGATCAACTCGCCGGTGCGTCAGCGTGTGATTTCGGCCATTTAGTATTTCCTCCGACAGGTGGGACCGATACGTCGCCCTTGTGCTCGCAATATAAATAGAAAACGAAAATAGAAAGCGAAATATCCTGAGCCGATACGCGCTTGCGATAAAGATTTCGATTCTCTTTCTAGTGTCTGACTAAATCAGCTACCTTGATGTCGCTACCGCGGGGATATGTCATGGTTTGGTATTTGCAGACTCCGGACGGCGCAAGTCCGAAGCTTCTTGCAAATATTCGGTCGGAATGCGGGCTGGCTTCGAAAGGCGGGGCCGCGTTTGCATTCGCCTCCGCTCATGTGAAACTGCTCGCCGCAGAACCCATCTTCGTCAAATTTCTAAAAGCGTCAGAGTTCGTGATGGTCGTTGGGCTTGATGCGATCACCGACACGCGCGCTGTAGACGAGCCGCGAAAGCTTCAAAAAAGTTATCCGAATTTCAAGCCGAAGCTTTTTCTGCACCACACCCCCGGCTCACTGTTCCATCCTAAGACGCTTTGGCTGAAAACGGCAAAGGGGGGTGTCATCATCACCGGCTCGGGCAACTTAACATCAGGCGGTCTGGAGTCGAACTGGGAAGCGATGGCCATCGAGAAGCTGACTCCCAAAGAGATGGATGCGGCAGAAAAAACCTGGGAGGCGTGGCTTAAAGCGCAAGGCAGAGCGTTGCTCGACCTCGAGGACCCGAAGGCCATTGAAAAGGCAAAGGCCAACGAAAGACTGCGGGTCAAAATAAAGAAAGCCCTCCGACGGCGTAGGCGGCCGAAGATGGGTTGCCAGGTCTCCGGATAAGGCCAGGCATCCCGTCGCGCTCTTCTCATGGTCCGCCAAGGTCTGCGTCGGAGAATTGCGCCTCGTCGAACCCGGCAATCCCGTCCATCGGGTCGATGGCCGCTCCCCACAAGCTTTCCCGATCGACAAGCGGTAAGGCCCAAAATGCCAGCAAGGAAGGTTTAGTCTTGAAATGCTGCCATAGCGATTTGGTCTCAAGGATGCGGACGAGAGACGCGCGAGCTACGTACTCTACAATGCCTGCTTTCTTCACCAAGTCGAGCCTCCCGGCACGGTCGAACGGGTCCGTATGGTCGTTCTCCCGTAGGTGCTCGATGGCCCCTCTGATCCCATAGATTTCTTTGAACAGATCCCGATGTGCTGGCCCGACAATCAAGGCCATTCGGTCGGCAAATTTCTTCCCGGTTCCTCCTCCTGGTGGAATGGTCAGTCCATCCAAGCAGCGGGTGTACCGATGTATCCGGTCCATCCAATTAAGCCGCGTCCTCGCTTCCAAATATAGGGACAGAACACGATCTAGACAGTGCGCTCCAATCCACGGGAAGTTCTGAACCGCCTGACCGATTTCAGCGCCTCGTCGAACTTGGTTAGTTGAAAGGCGGTGCCATCGATCTGCGGAAGCGTGACAGGGGGGTTCGAGCGATCTTACCTGACGGACGTTGACTCCATCGGGGCCGCAGTCGCCAGTAATGAGGAACGGGGCTTGGTCGGTGCCATACCGATCAGCCAGCAGCATTCCGGTGTAAAATCGCCAGACGCGGTCTTGTAATGCCTGATCGACGGCGGGATCGGTTGCCTGTTCCTTGACCAGCAGAAAGAGCGTACAGGAATGGAAGTGCTCGATCTTGATCGAACCCAACACTTCCTTCCAAAATTTGTCCAAGCCCATCATTGACGTGCTCGACGCCCAGAGGCCCGGTGTCAGTTCGGTCGGCGGCAAATCGACAGCGCTTCTCGTCTCAAGTGCAATAAGAGAGAATTTCTCGCCGTCCACTATCAGGTTCGTCATGACAACCCATCGTCTTTCCCGTGGCGGTTCGCTTATCGTTTCACGCTCTCCGCATCGACCTCTTTCATCGCCAGCCCTATCTCTACTCCTCAACCCGCTTAGCGCCACGCATACGGGACATCGCGTTGACCATGGGGATCAAGGTAACGGACAATCTGGTCATGAATGATTGGCCATTGGTGAAGTGCAACATCGCCGCCGATGGGGAGCGCATCTACCATTTGCCCATGGATCAGCAGTATGACCGCGTGAAGCTTGCTAAACCCGGTGAATGTTACTGTTGGACCGTGGCCGAAGCAGAGGCCAATGGCTTCCGGCGCGCCAAGCGCTGGGTTACTGGAAGCGAGCCTCATTAAAAAGGGGCGCCAGCCGAAGCCGGCGCCCCTTTAAGCACCGCACCTAGAGCAGCCCGGCGTGTTACTTTGCCGGGGTGCACTTCTGGGTGAAGAAGTGCCACTTCATGTTGGCCTTCACGCAGTCGGCCTTGGTCTTTGGAGCGTCAGCGGCAAATGCTGGACCCGCGAAGACAGCCGCGAGGCCCACAGCGACGATCAGCGAAACAAGGTTTCTCATTGGGGGTATCTCCCTCTCCTGCTGGTGGCCAACCATCCTTATTCCGATCGAGCCATGCCAGCAAGCCGGGGCGCCGGCCGAAGCCGACGCTGCGCGTCTTCCTTAGTGCGGATAAGAGAACGTTCCCCGCGCCCGTTCCGTCGCCCACCAGAGGAGCAGGCGGCGTGAGCCCGTGGCTTGCTCAGCTGTCGGCCTATGTCACGCTCGGCGTGGTGCTCTGGCGTGCGTGCTGCTTTAGGAGGCGCTCAAGCAGCCCTATGT
>Ga0209517_10003693_pt1 | contig 20569 bp, 20 predicted proteins | sample PeaSoiMetSII2010_FD_187695 | JGI IMG/M metagenome (GOLD analysis project Ga0209517, IMG submission 187695) | Peat soil microbial communities from Weissenstadt, Germany - SII-2010 (SPAdes) (version 2) | ecosystem: Environmental > Terrestrial > Soil > Wetlands > Peat | place: Germany...
AGACGAGCTGGTTCTCACCTACTACGGCGCTTCTACCGGGAAGTGGGACGGCGATACACTGGTGGTGGATACGGTCGGGTTCAATGAGAAGTTTTGGTTTACCAACGGGGGGCTGCCGCACACGGAAGCCCTGCACCTGACGGAACGTCTCACCAGGTCGGATTTCAGCACGCTGAAGTACCAAGTGACCGTGGACGATCCGCAGGCGTATACTAGGCCTTGGTCCGGCGGCTGGACGATCCAGTGGGTTCCGGATGAGGATATCCAGGAGTATTTCTGCGAGGAGAACGCCGAATCGATATTCAGCCGATGACCGCGGAAGGAGATTGACAATGCGACTTAATATGCTTGGTTCATTGCTTGCGACTACTCTGCTTCTGACAGTGATGCCCGCCCTTGCGCATCACTCTTTCGATGCGGAATACGACGCCACCAAAATCGCGAACTTTACGGGAGTGGTGACGCATGTGGATTGGCAGAATCCGCACGCGTTTATCTTCATGAACGTTAAAGACGAGAGTGGCGCCACCAAGAATATTCGAGTCGAACTCGGTCCCCCGTACGCGCTCATCCGGGGCGGCTGGAAGAAGGACACAGTGAAGATTGGAGACACCGTCTCGATCTCGAATGGAGCGCTCGGCAAGGATCCGAGTCTGAATTGGGTAGGAGCCGTGGGAAATACGAAACTGGTCCTGCCTTCCGGCCAGCAAATGGGTCTGAGATAACGGACACGAATGTCGATCTACACGCGGGTTGCAACGGCAACGGCGACCCTGGCCCTTTTCGCGATTGCGATTCCTTTTTTCGCCCAGGACGCTCCTGCGCCCGCGGCAGGTAAAGGTGGCAAGGGCGGGGGGAAAGCGACGGGACCCGCCAAGCCGTTAAGGCCCATAGAACCAGCCCCTCGCTGGCCGGATGGAAGAGTCAACTTGGGGGCAGCGCCCGGCCATACGGGATATTGGGAATTGCGACCCGGCTTCGCTGGACGTCCGTCCGGGCCAGTACCCTTCCAGCCGTGGGCGAAGGCGTTGTTCGACTACCGCCAATCGAGTCAGAAGTTGACCCGGCCCCCCTACATCGATTGCAGGGCGGCTCCTGGCCCCGAGTATTTGCTTGCACCCGGGTTTGAAATCATCGATGCGCCCGACCTCAAGAGAGTTTTCCTGATGGATATGGCCGGGTCACACTCGTGGCGCGTCATTTACACGGACGGACGACAGCACCCCAAACCGGAAGATCTTAGGCCGACCTTTCTGGGTCACTCCATTGGACATTTTGAAGGCGACACGCTGGTGATCGACACGGTCGGCTTCAACGAAAAAATCTGGATCATGGGCTCCTATCCGAGCACCGAACAACTCCACCTGACCGAGAAGTTCACTCGTCCTACTCTTGGATCTCTGGAGTATGAAGTGACTATTGACGATCCGGGAGCGTACACGGGGCCTTGGAGCGCGCGCGGGGTCATCAATGAGACGATGGCCGCCGGGTTTGTTCCGAACGGCGAAATGTTCGAATACATTTGCGAGGACGACCGGTAAGATCCGCAGTACACCGCCGCAAGGCGAAACCATTTTGGAGGAATGAATGCAGAATCACTTCAGTAAGATTGTGGCCGGCGGCGCGCTGGCAATCGCCTGTCTGGCGCAGGTCACCAATGCACAGGGTCGAGGCCCGGCTCCGCTGGCGATCCCCAATCCGACGTACATCTCGATTCCTTTGGAAATCACGGTGAACCGTCCCGCCGCGGAAGTGTGGAAGCGCGTCGGCAAGTATTGCGATATCGGGGAATGGCTGCAGGTCCAGTGCACCATCATCCAGGGCAAAGACGGTGAATTCGGCGCCGTGCGGTCCATCGGAAACGAGATTCTGGTGGGGAAGACGGAACTTTCCTACACCTACACGCAGCCGGTCCGGGAAGGCCAGCCCTACATTCTCTACCACGGAACGCTGGAGGCGAGGCCGGTAACGGCGACCACGTCGAAATTGGTCTACACTCTGCTTCTGGATAACTCGACGCTAGCGGACGACGCCGCGCGCGAGCAAGACAGAATGCGACGAGCCGCGCAGTTCACCAGGGCGCTGGAGAATATGAAGATCCTGGCGGAAGGGGGCACGCTGCCGCCTCCCGCGGCTAAAGGCGGTGCCAAGGGTGGTCCGCCGAAGCAGTGAGTCGATCTCACTGCAATCTTCAGTGACAGCTCACTTCGACATGTGCTTGGCGTCTCTCTCGTTCTCCAAGCAGTAGTAGTCCAGCAACTCGCTATCGAGAATGAGGGGCTGGTTCATCGTTATGGTCCACGGCGCCGTGTAGTTCGTGGGATCGTCTATGGTGATTTCAATCTGAAGCGTTCCGAAATTCGGGCGCCGGATCTTTTCGGTCATCTTGCCGGTGTTGGTGAGGGGGTTCCCATTGGCGTCCAGCCACAGGTCGTCGCGGAATCCGATGGTCTGGATCACCAGGGTGTCACCGTCCCACTTCCCAGTTGAATAACCGTTCCAGGTCGGGTTCGGATCGACGGGAAGCGGCCGCCCATCGGTGAAGATCTGGCGGTACTGGATATTGCGTTCGGTCAGGATGATCAAGCGCTCCGGAGTTTGAATGAGCCTCTTGTAGTAGTCATCCGTCCAAATTCTGGGAGCGCCTCGCGGCATGCAATGAACGTTGGGATCCTGGACCTGGTCCCGCGTGCGCGCTTTCACAAGGTCGGCCACCCCTGGTTTGTAAGGCGGACCGCCCTTGAGGTTGGAGGCGATGTTCATGAACTCCCGGCCGATTTGGCCGTCGTTGCACTTCCCGCCGCAATTCGCACGGTTTTCCCAGCCCCACATTCCGGTAAGATCCGGGTGCCCATCGGCGGTGCGCGGCGTGGGCGCGGTGAGGTTGGGCTTGCCATCGGCGGTGCGCGGTACGCCGGCCGTCGGGTAGTCGAGCCATTGTGAGAAAAGGGCCGGCTGGAACGCGGCCAGGATTAATGCGGCGGCCGCATATTGCAAACACGATCGTCGGGGCGTGAAGCTGGTTTCCTGCTGCATTTCTATATCTTAGTCGTAATTGGGGTCTACTGAGCACCCGCCGCCACCGGCGCTTCAGGCGTGGACGGAACCTCTTTGATCGTGATGCCTCCGAGACCGATGCGCAGATAGATCCGGCGTGACGCAGGCGGATTCGCACCGGCGAACTGCTCGCCCACTAGCTTCTCTCTGTGAGTGGTGCCGGCAAAATCTGAGGAAACACTTCCGAACTTGCTTTTCGCGTCGATCGAGTAGGGTCCAGGGTCCGGAAGCATCAGTACGATGTCGCCACTACGGCTGGACGCCTCGATTTCCCCGCTGATCCGGCTCACCAATACGTAGCCGGCGCCGTGGTGGATCACGAGCCGCGAATTCCGCGGCGCATTGACATGCTGCTCCACCGCCGCGCTGCACGTTCTGCCGAACAGACGCGCGAAGAAGTTGCCGGACGGGACGGTGGTTGAGATCGCCAATTCGGTGTCGGAGCGGCGCTCGGTGACAACACGGACGTCGTCCAAGCATCGTGCGTGCCGGCTCGATTTAGTCGTCGTGATCTCGACTTCGGGCCGGTCCCAGGCTTCCACAAACAAGTTGCTGGATGAGGTAGTCACGCGGATGACACCGCCGGGCGCGAAATTCACGTGGTCGGTTGTGGTCACTGGAGCGGGCTGCTTGATTCCGTCCTGCGCGAACAGTTGCAACCCGAAAACGAGCGTCGTACTTACTATCAGTTTCATACCTTAAGGACATCTTCCTCTCGTGCTACTACCGAGTATAGAACCGATCATATGCGCGGCTTCCGCTTACCGGTAAGCCAGTTGGATAGCACGGTAACTGCGCTCGGCCGACTCTCCTTCGAAGACCTCGGGATTCTGTGACAATTCGTGACTTTTTCACGAGCGCCGATGTGGTACCCTGCCCTCCGAATGAAGTTCCCGGAAGTTCGGCCGCTCTACCGGCGTGCCGTCCTGATCTACATGGCTGCGATCGTCGTGCCCACTTGCGGGTTGCTGTGGCTGGGCATTCAATCGTTTGAACGGCAGCGGCAAGCTCTGGCAGCTCTCACGGCGGAAAGACTGGCGGCCGAACTCGAAACGCGCACGCACGCGGCCGCGGAATCCGCCTTCGCGCAGCGCAGTCATCCGATCGCCCAATACTTCTTCACGATCGGGCACGGCCTGGTGGTTCGCCCCGCTCTGCACGCTCCTCCGCCTTTGCCGGTTCCCCGGGAGTTTTTCGAGGCGGAACATCAGGAGCTCGACTTGAATCAGCCTCGGGTAGCCCTGGAATCCTACCGGAAGCTGCTCGCATCGCATAAGGCCGAGAGCCTGGCGTTAAGCCGCATCGCCCGGTGCCTCGTCAAGCTCGGACGAGAGGACGAGGCCCGGGTTATCTGGCGAAGGCTTGCCGCTTCCTATCCCGACGACCGAGACTTATCGCACCGGCCCTACGGAATTGTCGCGGCCATCGAAGCCGGCGATACCGCGGGTCTTTACGAGAAGATCGCGACGGATCACTGGGATCTTGCCGCGGATCAGGCTGAATATTTCTTGTCACGGCTCGATCCCAACAGGACCACGCCTTACCTCGACCAGTTCCGCTTCGCGCGCGAGCTAAATGAGCAATTCAGGCCGCAGAGCTCGCTCCGCGAGAATGAAATCTACACGCTCGCTTTCGGCGCGCGCAGAGTTTTCTACCGCGCCGAGGGACCAGACCGTATCTCAGGTTTCGCGGCGAATGTCGATTGGATCGACCACACACTCCGGCCCCAGGTTCAGCGCGAGTTAGGCATCACCGACACGGCGACGCGAGATCTGGGACTTTACGGCGCGGCGATTGCGCTGGTCCTCATGATCCTGTCCGCGGGAGTCATGCTGCTGCTGCGCGACATCTCGCGGGAAGCTCGCACCAACCGCCTCCGCTCGGACTTCGTCAGCAGCGTCTCTCACGAACTGAAGACGCCCATCACGCTCATCCGGCTGTACAGCGAGACGCTGCTGCGCCCTTCGGGATTTCAAGAAGAGGAACGTCGCGATTTCTACCGCATTATCATGCGTGAGAGCGAGCGGCTGGGCAGGCTGGTGGATCAGATTCAGACCTTCTCCCGCGTCGCGCGAGGCGACCAAACATACAAGTTCGAGGAGGGCGACCTGGCGCCCGCGATCGCCCGCATTGTGGACGATTATCGTGAATTTCTGGAACGCGCGGGCTTCCGCGTGCAGCGTGTTCTGGCCGAGTCCGCGCCCCCTGTGCGATTTGACGCCGCGGCGCTGTCCCAGGCAGTCGTCAATCTGCTCGATAACGCGGTGAAGTACTCCGGGCAGTCCCGAGACATCGCCGTGCGGCTCGGCGTCCAGGATGGCAGCGTGATCTTCGAAGTGGAAGACCACGGCGTGGGCATTCCCGCGGCGGAGCAGACTAAGATCTTCGAGCGTTTCTACCGCGTTTCAAATGGCAGTGGCAAGGGCGGCTACGGACTGGGCTTATTCCTTGTCCGGCACATTATGGAAGCCCATGGCGGACGCGCCGAGGTAGAAAGCGAACCCGGCCGGGGTAGCCGCTTCCGCCTGGCATTTCCCGTTCTCATCCAATGAGCGAACAGCGCATCCTTGTCATCGAGGACGAACCTGACCTGCTGCGCGGGCTCGTGCTGAACCTCAAAGCCGAGGGCTACAGCGTGCTCACTGCATCCCGCGGAGACTCCGGGGTCGAACAAGCCTTGCGCGAACGTCCGGAGCTGGTGCTGCTCGATATTATGCTGCCCGGCATGAACGGCCTGGATGTGTGCCGCGAGTTGCGGCGCAAGGGCTTCGAGGCGCCCATCATCATGTTGACGGCCAGGGTGGAAGAGGTGGATCGCGTGGTTGGGCTGGAGATTGGCGCCGACGACTATGTGACGAAACCGTTCGGCATCCGGGAACTGCTAGCCCGCATCCGCGTGCGGCTGAGACGCCATGCGCCGACTGACCAGAGTGAATCGGAATTGCACTTCGGAGAGGTCGAAGTGGACTTTACCAAACATGAAGCCTTGCGCGGGGGCAGACGGATTGACCTCACCGGTAAGGAATTCGAGGTCCTCCGGCTGCTGGCGCGACACCGGGGAGAAATCGTTACGCGCGACCGCCTTCTGGAAGAGGTGTGGGGATACGAATCCTACCCGAGCACTCGCACGGTAGATAACCATATTCTTCGGTTGCGGCAGAAGCTGGAGGAAGATCCGTCCAACCCGCGCCACATTCTCTCGATTTACGGCGAGGGGTACAAGTTCGTGGGGTAGCGCGTGACAATGTTGAGACAAAAAATTACAGCGTTATGACACCTGGAAATCGATCTTGCCGCATAGTGGCTTCGACAGCAGGAGACAAGGAGAGACATGGTGACCAGGCTAGTGGCAGCGACGATGGTGACGGTCGTTGCTTTTGCCGCCGACACGGCCCGCGAGCAAACGCTCCAGCGCGGGATTGACTTGATGGAATCGAAGGGCGATCTGGCGAAGGCGATGCCGCTGTTCGAAGACGCGGCGCGCAGCTCGGATCGCGAGCTGGCCGCGCAAGCGCTCCTGTATCTGGGACGGGCGCAGGAGCGGCAAGACAAGCAGAAGGCTCGTGCGACGTACGAACGGATCATCAAGGAATTCGGCAACCAGACGGAATCCGCCGCGGCAGCGCGGAAGTACCTGGCGTCGCTGGCGCTCGATCAAAAAGAGGAGTTTCTCCGCACGGCGCGCATCGTGGCCCAACGCAACCTGGGTGCCGGCGGCGTGCGCGTCACTTTGACCGATGGGAGCACGACCCATGATGCCGGCGTGCAACGGGTCAACCAGACCAACTCGGGCTTTAGCGACTCCTATGGGTACAACATCGCGGCCTGGAAGTTAGCACGCCTGCTGGGGATCGAGGACATGATGCCGCCCTCAGTGGCGCGAACTTACGAGGGGCAATCCGCGGCCTTCACCTGGTGGATCGACGACGTCTTGATGGACGAAGGAGAACGGCTCAAACGGAAGCAGGAGGCGCCCAATCAGGAAGCCTTGAATCGGGAAGTGAATGTCATGCGCGTTTTCGACCAGTTGATTTTCAACACGGACCGCAACGCGTCAAACGTACTACTTGATACGAGATGGCGGCTGTGGCTGATCGATCATACTCGCGCGTTCGGGACGCAGAAGACGCTCCCCGACGCGACGATCCTCCTCTCCTGCGACCGCGATCTGCTCGCCAAGATGAAGGCGCTGGACGAGGCTACACTGCTACAGGAGCTCAAGCCGTACGTGAATCAAGAGGAAATCCGAAGCCTGCTGGCCCGGCGCGATATTATCGTCAAGTTTTTTGGAGCCAAAGGAGAGGGCTCTCTGTTCGACCGTCCGTCCCGTCTTTAGGAGCCATAAAGAGGAACCATGAACAAACATTATCTTTGCCGCAAGACTGCGCTGGCAGCGTTTCTGGCGCTGGGGGCGACTGCCGCTCGCGGCGCCGATGCCGTCTCCGATTTAACCTATGAGCAGAAGGAGGCCTTTCTTCGCACGGCCAAGCTGGTGAGCGCGAAGCCGGCCAAGAAAGGCACCACCGATTCCGTACGGGTGACCCTGAGCGACGGGAAGATCACCCACGACGCCTCCGTCCAAACCATCGACGACCGCAAAGCGGTATTTCACGGAGCTTCGGGAACCACGGAGATGAATTTTAAGGATACGTACGAGTTCAATATCGCGGCCTCCGAGCTGGCACGCCTGCTGGGCATCGACGACATGGTTCCTGTCTCCGCGCCGCGAAGTTATAAGGGGATGAACGGATCCTTTACGTGGTGGATCGACGACATTATGACCGACGAAGAAGAACGCCTGGGCAAGAAGCAGCAGGCGCCCGATCAAACCGCCTGGGCCAAAGAAATAAACGTAATGCACGTCTTCGATCAGTTGATCTACAACACCGACTCTAACGCCACCAACCTGCTGTACGACACGCAGTGGCGGGCGTGGTTCATCGATCACAGTCGCGCGTTTCGGGTGCAAAAGACGCTTCAGGACGTCAAGATGCTCACGCAGTGCGACCGTGCTTTGCTAGCCAAAATGAAGACTCTGGACGAAGCGACCCTGGAAAAAGAATTGAAGCCTTATGTGAACAAGGACGAAGTAAAGGGGCTGCTGGCGCGACGTGATCTGATCGTGAAGTTCTTTGAAGCCCAGGGCGAAAGCGGTCTGTACGATCGCCCCGTCCGGCACTAGCCGCTTGCCGTACGAAATTCTGGCCCCGTTCAGGGAGGTTGTCTCACTATAGATCCGTGCCGGTTCTGCCGATGGCGGAAAACAGGTGGAACATGAGCACGGAACTTACGAAATACAGACTCCTGACTCGCAGCGATTTTGACGGACTGGTGTGCGCCATCCTTCTGAAAGAACTGGGCATACTGGGCTCCATCGAATTTGTACATCCCAAGGATGTGCAGGACGGCAAGATTGCGGTAACCGGCAACGACATCCTCACCAACCTGCCCTATGCGCCGGGCTGCCATCTCTGTTTCGATCATCACCCGAGCGAAGAAATCCGGACCAAGGGAACGTCGGGCCCGAATCACATCCTGATGGGCGGGGCGGATTCCGCGGCGCGGGTTCTGTATAACTACTATGGACGCGCGGCATTTCCCAAGGTTGACCAACGAATGCTGGCGGAGGTCGACAAGGCGGACTCCGCGAAATTCGACCGCGAAGACATTCTCAATCCGAACGGCTGGGTGTTGCTTTCGTTCCTGATGGACCCGCGTACCGGGCTCGGCCGGTTCCGGGACTTCCGCGTCTCCAACTACCAATTGATGATGCAGCTCATCGATTACTGCCGGGAGCACAGCATCGATGAGATTCTGAGTCTCCCCGACGTTCGGGAGCGCATCGATCTTTACCGGGAGCACTCCGATAAATTCATGGCCCAGATCCGCCGTTGCACAAAGGTGCATGGAAGCGTGGCCGTTCTGGACCTGCGCGGTGAAGAAGTGATCTACGCCGGCAACCGGTTCATGATCTATGCCGTGTTTCCGGACTGCGAGATCTCGATACACGTCCTGTGGGGACTGAAACAGCAGAACACCGTCCTGGCGGTCGGCAAATCGATTCTCAACCGGAGTTCCCAAGCCAAGATCGGGGATCTTCTGCTGGGGTATGGCGGCGGCGGTCACGACGCAGCCGGAACCTGCCAGATCCCGAACGCATCCGCCGAGCGGGTGCTGAACGAGATTGTCGAGCGGCTCAGCTCCGCTACAACCACCTCCGACAAAGAACCGGTTTTGGTCTAGGCCTCAGAACGAAAAGCGCGCGATCAGCGTTCCATTTCGCGGAAGCGCGTACAACTGTCCGACGACCGCGTTCAGTGTATAAGTGGGCGCCTGGTTGGGTCCCGAAACCGTCAGGTTGATGACGCCGAAACCGGCTGCGTACTGTCCAAGATTATTCTTGGTGGGCGATGAACCCGGGGCTGTCGTGATGGGGTTGCCGATCTGAGTGCGGTTGAAGATGTTGGTGAACTCGGCTCGGATCTCAAGACCCATTCTGCCTTCCTTGAAGCGGAAGGTCCGGCCGAAGTTCGCGCTCTCCGTTGGACGGCGTGCCGAGCGGAAGTCGCCGTACATGGTTCCGGTCGCGGGACCGAAGGTTCCGTTGGGCGGGTTGACCCAGGCAGCCGGATTCAGGACCAGATCCTGGTACGGGTTGATGCAGCCGCAATTCAGGTTCTTGATGAACAGAGGCTGACCGGGAACCCGGAATTGTTCGCTGCCTCCGATGAAGTTGGTGGTGGTCGCCGCGGGCGGGGTTAACGGCAGACCGCTTCCGTACTGCAGGAACGCGCCGATCTTCCAATCTTTGACCGCGTTCGACACCAGCTTATTGCTGAACCACTTTTGCGTGACGTACAGGATGTTGGCGTTCAGCAGGAACGGCTGATCGGTGGGCTCCAGCGACTTGTTCGACGGCACAAACAGGTTGGGGCGGATTTCCGTCATGGCCTTGGACCAGGTGAACGTGCCGTTGACCTGCAAACCATGCGACATTCGCTTGGTCGCCTTCATCTGCAGAGAGTCGTACCAGGTCTTGCCGGTAGGCGAGTTTTGCACAGCGATGGTGCTGAATTGCGGGAAGGGACGCAGCGAGTTCAGTAGCGTATTGCTGGTGGAATAACCGGCATACGGTAAACCGAATCCTTTTGCCACGACAGCCGCGCTGGCCAGCGTGCTGCCGAGCAACAGGTCGTCGGTCGCGTTGGAGTAAGGCGACAACCCATAAGCCGCGAACGTTCCTGGCGAGATCTGGTTGAGGTAGCCGAGCGGACCGGGCCACCATACGCCGCGGTTCCCCACATACGATGCTTCGATCACGGTGTCGCGCGTGATCTCACGCTGGATGCCGATGCTCCACTGGTTTTGGCGAGCGGGCCGGGCTGCGCCGGGATCGAGCAGACCTAGGAAACCGCTGGTGGTCGCGCCCGGAAGAGGAGTCTGGCTCGCGCTGAAATTCGGCCATATCGGCTGCGGGATGGTGCCAGTCACGTTGAGCGTGGCAAAGGCGTTGACGCCGGTCGGCGTGTTGGTCAACTGCGCGGTGTTTTGCAAGTTGATGTCCGGAGGGACTGCGTACGCGAGGCCCCAGCCGCCGCGAAATACGGTCTTGGAGTCGATCTGATAAGCCACGCCGAGCCGGGGCCCGATCGCGTAGGGATAAGCCGAAACGAACTTGCATCCGCAGGTGGCTTCGAAGATCGGCGCGCCAATGCGCCCGCCGGCGGCCGGGTTCGGGATCAATCCGAGATTGGCGGAACGGCCATACTCTTCGCTGGCAGGCGTCCCATAATCCCAGCGCAAGCCGTAATCGAGGGTCAATTTACGAGTGATCTTCCAAGAGTCTTGAACGAACAGAGCCGACTGTGACTTGAACATGCGGGCATCCACGGGCGCATATTGCGTGGCGGAGACCACATCGCCCAGAAGGAAATTGGCGTACGGGAAACCGATGGTATTGGCTCCGGTGACCAGCGAGGCGGGAATGCCGGTGGCTCCCTGGCCAGTGACAGCGTTCGCCAAGCTCAACGTCGCGAAGTTCAGGCCCACGCCCGTGGGAGGCGCAGTGATCTGAGCTTGCCACCAGACTTCCATGCCGGCTTTATAGGTGTGGTTGCCCTTGACCCAGGTGGCGTTCGCATTGCCGGAAGGACGTTCCGTGTGGGTGTGGGTGTGCGCCAGTGCGTTCCCTAACTGTTGATGCCGCCCAGAGCCTGAGGGCTCTGCACGTTTCCGGTGACGATGGTGGGGAAGTTGAAGGTGCCCTCGCAGCCCTGAAGCTGGAGCATGCCCAGGCAGTTGACGGTCTTTCCGCTTTCGGTATAGGGACCGTCGTCGTAGAAGTAGATCATCGAGTATCCGGCACCCACGTGGAGCAAAATCGTGGGGGTCAAGGTGTAATCGTAGTTGACCCGATAGGTCGGCCCGCCGATGGGAATGGAGCCGCGCGCGCCTGTCAGCAGATCCGGCAGTCCGTCCGCGTTGCCGTTAGGCGTCGTAAACTGCGCCGCCGTATTGGTGTGGTGGAAATAGACGGACAGCTTCTGTTTGGAGCCGATGGATTGATCTCCCTTGATGGAGGGGATGGACGTGATGCGCTGTCCCAGGTTCGTGCCGACATAGTTGCTGAAGAGGGCGGCGGGATTGGTTGGGGCCGGCAGGAGGTTTTGTATGGCCACGGCAGCCGCGTTGAATGAGGTCGCGGGAATCTTGTTGTTCGGGAAGGGATTCGCGACTCCCACACCGCCCACAGTCGTACGAGAGGAGGGATCGTAGATCGTATTGGCGAAGACCTGGCGGCCCAAGGCGTCGGTAGTGAGCGAATTGGTGGGAACTCCCAGAGCCGTATTGAACCCGGCCCCTCCGTTCGGTGAGATCGCAGAGAAATCGCCGGCCCGGTAGGCCGCGGTGGGCACCGTGTCGGGGAAAGTCAGGGCCTGGGCCTCTTTGAAACGCTCATAGGAGTAGAAGAAGAAGGTTCGGTTCTTGCCGTTGTAGACCTTGGGAATAATAAAGGGACCGCCAAACGTGCCGCCATAGTCGTTGCGGCGGTTTCTCGGCCTGAACTTGCCGCCCTCCGGAGTAAAGGAAAAAGGCATGGCGGCGTTCAGATCCTCGTTCACGAAGTACTCGAAGGCGCCTCCATGAAATTCGTTGGTGCCGGACTTCATGGTGATGTTAAAAAGCCCGCCGCCCGCTTGTCCGAATTCCGCGGCGTAGTTGCTGGTCTGTATCGCCATTTCCTGAATCGCGTCCGCGTTGGGCATATTCTGCATGATCGCGAAGGCTACTGTATGGTTGGTGTTGTCCAGCCCTTCGATACGATATCCGGCGGTGTTGGTGGGCGCCCCGTTCACGATCATGTTGAAGTTGGCGAAGTAGCTGACGCCCGGAAGGAAGACCGCGGCGTTATACGGATTGCGAATGCCGTTGCTACCCGCGTTCTGAGTGCCGATGCCGAGGGCCGGCAGATCGTTCAACTGGGAAATCGTGATGTTATGAGATACGTCGCCCGTCTCCGTCTTGAGCAACGTTCCTTCCGCACTTACGGTCACGGATTCGGTGGCCGAGCCGATTTGGAGCGTCAGATCCATGGGCAGAGTTTGCCCGGCGTCGACCGTGAGGCCGGATCGAATCAGTTTCTTGAATCCTGGCGCCGACACCGTGACACTATACGGTCCCGGAGGCAGACGGAGAACTGTGTATGCCCCTGTTTCGGTGGTTACGGTCGGATAGGGTACGTTGGTGTCCGTGTTTCTGACGTCAATAGGCGCGTTGGCAATGGCGGCGCCGGCCGGGTCGGTAACGGTTCCCGTGATCGTGCCAGTGCCTGCCTGGCCGAATACAACCATCGAAAACACGAGACAACCGAGTACAAGAGTGAGTGTGCGCATGGACAAACCTCCACGAATACTACTGCTTGCCCCGCTACAAGTCAAGCGAGGGGATGCGCAAAGGTCTGCTGATGGCGCGGCATGATATCCTCATACGTTGCGCGCCAGAACGCTGCGCGAACCTAGCAAACTCCAAGGAGACAGCCAGAAAATGAAGTTGAGCACGGACCGCATTCTCACCACCCACGTCGGCAGCCTGCCGCGCCCGCAGGATGTGGTCGATCTGATCTTCGCGCAGGACCGTGGCGAGCCCATCGATCAAGCCAAGTTCGATGCCACCGTGCAGCGGGCGGTGGACGATGTCATCCGGAAACAAAAAGAGGTGGGCGTCGACATTCCCAGCGACGGCGAGCAGAGCAAGATCAGCTACGCCACCTACATCCGTCACCGGCTGACCGGGTTCGAAGGCGATTCCCAGCGGCCGACTCCGCAGGATCTGGACGATTTTCCGGACTATCGCGACAAGCTGGTCAAGGAAGGCCACTCGGCCACGTACAAGCGGCCGGTGTGCAGAGGCGAGATCAAGGTGAAGTCGCTCGATCCGGTGAAAGAAGATATCGCCAGGATGAAGGCGGCACTGGCGAAGTCGAACGTTACCGAAGGCTTCATGAACTCGGTGTCGCCCGGCACAGTGGCCGTGTTTCAGCCCAACGAATACTATCCGAATCATGAAGCGTACATGGCGGCAGTCTCGGAAGGGATGCGCGCGGAGTACGAGGAGATCGTAAAATCCGGATTACTGTTGCAGCTCGATTGCCCGGATCTGGCGATGGGGCGGCATTCGCGCTTCAAGAACCTGGATGAGGCGGGCTTTCTCCGGAACGCCGAGATTCAAGTGGAGGCGATGAATCACGCGCTGGCCAATGTTCCCGCCGACCGCGTGCGCATGCACGTGTGCTGGGGAAATTATGAGGGCCCGCACACGCACGATATCGCGCTCACGAAGATCCTGCCGATCATCCTGAAGGCGAAGCCCATGGCGTTTCTGCTGGAGGGCGCGAATCCGCGGCATGCGCATGAGTGGGAAGTGTGGAAGACCTACAAATTGCCGGCCGATAAGGTACTGGTGCCAGGGGTGGTGGAAACCACCAGCAACTTCGTGGAGCATCCGGAAGTGGTCGCGCAGCGCATTGTGCGCTATGCCGAGGTCATCGGACGCGAACGGATCCTCGCCGGGAGCGATTGCGGGTTCGGGACCTTCGCCGGTTTCGGTCCGGTGCATCCTTCTGTGGGCTGGATGAAGCTGAAGTCGCTAGCCGAGGGCGCGGCGATCGCGAGTAAGAAGCTGTGGGGGAAAGCGTCGCCGCAGGCCCACCTGGGGTCGGCGAATTAGGCGCCTCGGCACTCAAAACATTCTGGTACAGTTTTGGTGTGGCCGCCGAGTACGACGAAATCGGCATTTGGTCCGAGGTGAAGCTGGAAATCATCAAGGAATATGCCTCTGCCTACTCGAAAATCATGGAGGCCTGGCGGCGCGACAAGTTTAAGCGCCTAAGCTGGATTTACATTGATGGCTATGCTGGGCCTGGCTACCACGTCTCCAAAGCGACTGGTGAACGCGTGGAAGGAAGCCCGCTGATCGCGCTGAAGACTCAACCGCCCTTCCACGAATATCATTTCATCGACACGGAAGCCGCGCGGGCGCGACAACTGCGAAAATTGGCGGGCGACAGGAAGGATGTCTATATCTACACTGAAGACTGCAACACTGTCCTGTTGCGGGATGTCTTTCCACGAGCGAAGCGCAGTGATTGGCGCAGAGCCCTCTGCCTACTGGACCCCTACAATATCGACCTGAAGTGGGAGGTCATCGAAGCGGCGGGCAAATCCGAATCGATTGAAACCTTCCTGAACTTCATGGTCATGGACATCAACCGCAACGCCATGCGGAAGCGAATGGAAAAGTCGATTCAAAGCAAAGTGGACCAGTTGACGCGACTGGTTGGCGACGAATCTTGGAAGGATGCGGGCTACCGCCGGGTGGAAACGCTTTTCGGCGAGGATTATGAGAAGGTGTCTAATGACGAGTTCGCCGAATGGTTCCGGCAGCGGTTGATCAAGAAGGCTGGCTTCAAATTCGTGCCTAAACCCATGCCGATGAAAACCGAAGAACAATGCGATCATCTACTATCTGTTTTTTGCTTCCCAGAAGCCTGCCGCGTCCCATATAGTGACGGATATCTTCAACAAGTATCGACGTCTCCAAGGGTATTGATATGGCAACGAATTCACCAATTGAGTGGACGGATGCGACGTGGAACCCGGTAACCGGCTGCAATAAGATCAGCCCCGGCTGCAAGCATTGTTACGCCGAGCGGATGGCGAAGCGACTGAAGGCCGCGCGTAATTCAAATTACCGGAACGGGTTTGAACTGACGCTCCAGCCGCAAATGTTAACCCGTCCTCTGGAATGGAAGTCTCCGAAGCAAATCTTTGTCAATTCGATGAGCGACTTGTTCCACGACGACGTGCCTGTCGAGTACATCCAGCGAGTTTTCTCAGTTATGAACGAGGCTAACTGGCACCAATACCAGGTACTCACGAAGCGTGCGGAACGCCTGGAAAGACTGAGCCCGGGGCTTCAATGGGCGCCTCACATTTGGATGGGCGTGAGCGTTGAAAGTGAAAAATATCTAGATCGCATCGACCACCTGCGGAAGACTGGCGCACAGATCAAGTTTCTATCGTTGGAGCCTCTGCTCGGGCCGCTGCCTAAGATGAACCTCCACGGGATCGACTGGGCAATCGTGGGTGGGGAATCCGGGCCGGGCGCGCGTCCTGTCGATCCGGCGTGGGTGACTGACATCCGTGATCAATGCGTCAAGGCTGGTGTGCGGTTCTTCTTCAAGCAGTGGGGCGGAGTGTTCAAGAAGCGGACCGGCCGGAAACTGGAAGGCCGCACGTGGGACGAAATGCCGGAGCTTGTGGTCGTTTCGTAATGCCTGAGCAAACCCATATATAGCGAAAATGCGATTGCGCCGGCCATGCCTCGCCCGGTTAGTCAGGCGCCGGCGCCGTCCGCGGACAGATTTCGCAAGGCCGCATCGACGTCCGCGTCGAGCGAAGTGATGCGGTCCATGTGAACCACTTCGAAGGATTTCGCCACCGTGCCCTGAGCGCCGGACACGCGCATCTTGCCGCCGGCCCGATCCATCTGGCCGTTGCAGGCAACCAGCATGCCGATCCCGGCGCTGTCGATATACTCGAGGCGGGTGACGTCGATCACCAGCTTGCGGGAGCCCTCTTCGATCACGCGCTTGACCGCGTTTTCGACGGTCATCAGTTCGTTGCCCAAATTCAGGTGGCCCGTCAGCTCCACTACGGTCAGGTCTGGTTCTACCTTCCGGATTTTCGATCCTGGCATCGTTTCGCCTCCAGACGATTGTACCCCCAAATCGCGGTCGCGAATTGCATATAATTCAATGCGTGGAGTGAGGCAATGAGCAAGCTTACCGTGCTGGTGCTGTCCGCGGCGCTGTGGGGCGTGCCGGCGTTCGCGCAAGTGGATTTTTCGGGCGAATGGGCGCCGCTCTATCACGAGAACGGGCCCGAGCGCCTGCCCGGTCCCGAATTGGGCGATTACACCGAGCTTCCGATTAACGACGCTGCCCGCCTGCGCGCCGATAGCTGGGATGCCGACCGGATCTCGGTAGTGGAGCAGTACCAGTGCCGTCCGCACGGATCGGATTACGCGCTGCGCGGTCTGGGCAATATGCGCGTGACCAGGGACATCGACCCGGCGACCCAGCGGCTGATGGCTTTCCACACGCACATGCTGGCGTGGGACAGCGACAGGACCATCTACATGGATGGCCGGGCGCATCCTCCGGAGTACGCCAATCACACCTGGCAGGGATTTTCGACGGCTGTGTGGGAAGGCAACATGCTGACCGTCACCACCACGCACCTGAAGGAGAATTACATCCGGCGCAACGGCGTGCCGCGCAGCGACCAGGCCACCTCCACCGAACATTGGATGCGCCATGGGGATTATCTGACGGTGGTGACCGTGATCGACGATCCAGTGTTTCTGACCGAGCCGCTGGTGCGCAGCGATAACTGGTATCTGGATCCCGGCCAGCACATCGGCATCTTCGGGTGTGAGCATGCTCCGGAATTGCCCAAGCCCGAGGGCGTGGTTCCGAATCATCTGCCGGGAACCAATCCGTTTCTGCGGGAAGTATCCGAATGGTATGGATTGCCGTATGAGGCCACCCGCGGCGGCGCCGAAACGCTGTATCCGGAATACCGCCAGAAGCTGAGCGGGTACAAAGCCCCGCCCAAGTGCGACCGCTACTGCACTTGCACCACGCTGTTCGATTGCCAGTTGAGATGAGCATGAAGAGATTGCTCATCGCGATGCTGGTCTGGGGCACTTATGCATGTGCCCAGGTTCAAACCCAAGATGCCGTGCACGTGTTCCCGGTGCAGGGCAACGTGTCCATGATCGTGGGACCCGGCGGCAACACCACCGTCCAGGTCGGGAAAGAAGGAATCGTGGTGGTGGATACCCAGACGGCGGCCGCTGCATCGCAAGTCATGGCTGCGATTCGCACGCTGTCTGACAGACCCATCATCTGGATGATCAACACCAGCATGGACGCGGATCACATGGGCGGAAACGAAGCCTTGATCCGGCTGGGCGGATCGACGGACGCCAGCGAGCGGGCCCGGGTGATCACGCATGAGAACGTCCTGAATCGTCTGGTGGCGCCGGGGATTGCACAAGCGCGGGTCGCCGACGCTGCGAGCATCAACGACACGTACTTCCGATCGCCCAAGGATTTCCTGTTCAATGGCGAGGCCGTGATGGTGTACCACATGCCCGCCGCGCATACCGATGGCGACAGTATCGTGCTGTTTCGCCGCTCGGATGTGATCAGCAGCGGCGATATCTTCACGCCGGATCGCTATCCGGTGATCGATGTGCAAAATGGCGGCAGCGTGCAGGGGCTTCTGGATGGGTTGAATAAGATTCTGGAAATGGCCGTGGCCGGGAAGTATCAGGAAGGCGGCACGTTCGTGATCCCCGGCCGCGGACGCCTGTGCGACGAAGCCGACGTGGTGGAGTTCCGCGATATGGTCACCATCATTCGCGATCGTGTGCAGGACATGCTTAAGAAAGGCATGACGCTCGAGCAGGTGAAGGCCGCCAAGCCCAGCCGGGATTACGACACGCAATACAAGGGATCGCCGGACGTGTTCGTGGAGTCGATTTATAAGAGCCTTGCGGCGAGGAAGCCATGAGGAAGCCATGACGAAATATCTGCTGGCGTGGGTCGCGGTAGCGACTGCATATGCCCAGCTCGGACCGGCTCCCGGCAAGGCGAAGCCGCCGCGCAGCGCCAAGGAAGCCGCGCCCGTGGATTTCACAGGCTACTGGGTATCGGTGGTCACCGAAGACTGGCGTTGGCGGATGGTGACCCCCGCGAAGGGCGATTTCGCGAGCATCCCGCTGACGGCTGAAGGCCGCAAAGTGGGCAATGCCTGGGATCCGGCTAAGGACGAGGCTGCGGGGGAACAGTGCCGATCCTATGGAGCCCCTGCCCTTATGCGAATACCAGGGAGGGTGCACATCACCTGGGCGGACGATAACACTCTTCAGATCGACGCGGACCAGGGCACCCAGACACGTCTCCTGCATTTCGGCGGCAAGCCGACGCCTGGGGCCGCACCCACCTGGCAGGGCTATTCGGTGGCGCAGTGGGAACCCCCGGTGCGCGGGGTGCAGTCGCCGCAGCAGGGGCTGGGAGCCACACGGGAAGGCGCGCGGGGACGATCGCTCGAAGTGGTCACCACGCAGATCCGGCCGGGATATTTGAGGAAAAACGGCCCGCCCTACAGCGGAAACACCGTTTTGAAGGAGTTTTTCGATCTTTCCGTCGAACGCAACGGCGATCCTTGGTTCGTGGTGACGACGATTGTGGAAGATCCGCAGAATCTGACCGAACCTTTCGTCACCAGCACCAACTTCAAGAAACAGAAGGACGCATCCGGATTCAGTCCGACCGCTTGTTCGTCCCGTTGATACCAAGTATCAAAGCCGGTACTGAGGGTACTGCCGTTTGGTTGCGGAAATGCCGCCGAATGCGGTATCGTAGCCAAAAGACCGTCCCACTCTCGGACGGTTCTCTCTCGTGCACCCAATTGGAGGGGTTTCCTGGATGGTTTTGACCTCGTTGTCTGCCCTGCGTAAGCACATTAAGCCACTGTATTTGCTGGTTTTGCTGGCCCTCGCGGGCACTCCCCTGTTGGCTCAAGGCGAAGCGGAGCTCAAGCTCCCGGATCTCGGCACCGTCAGCTTTTTCGGGGGAATCAGCGGCCCCGCGCTCTTGATGGGTGGGCTGGGCGTGAGCGTCCTCGGGCTGGTATTCGGGCTCATGATGTACACGCACCTTCGCAATCTGCCGGTGCATGAGTCGATGCTCGAAATCTCCGAGCTGATCTATGAAACCTGCAAGACGTACCTGCTGACGCAGGGCAAGTTTCTGGTGATCCTGGAGATCTTCATTGGTGCAGTCATCGTTCTGTATTTCGGTGTTCTGAGCCACCTGCCGACGTTCCAGGTCCTGATCATTCTGGCGTTCAGCGTGGTGGGAATTTTGGGCAGCTATGGCGTGGCCTGGTTCGGCATCCGGGTGAACACATTCGCCAACTCGCGCACGGCGTTCGCCAGCCTGCGCGGAAAGCCCTTCCCGTGCTATGCGATCCCGCTCAAGGCCGGCATGAGCATCGGCATGATGCTGATCAGCGTGGAGCTGCTGATCATGCTGTGCATTCTGCTGTTCATTCCAGGCGAGTACGCCGGACCGTGTTTCATCGGATTCGCCATCGGTGAATCGCTGGGCGCGGCAGCGCTGCGCGTGGCGGGCGGCATCTTCACCAAGATCGCCGACATCGGCGCGGACCTGATGAAGATCGTCTTCAAGATCAAGGAAGACGACGCGCGCAACCCGGGCGTGATCGCGGATTGCACCGGCGACAATGCGGGCGATTCGGTGGGACCCTCGGCCGACGGTTTCGAGACCTACGGCGTCACCGGTGTGGCGCTGATCAACTTCATCATCCTGGCCGTCAACAACGACATCACGAAAGTGCAGCTGCTGATATGGATCTTCGCCATGCGCGTGATGATGATCATCGCCAGCGCGCTCTCTTACTTCTTGAATGAGGCGGTGGCCAAAGCCAAGTACCAGAATGTCGACAAAATGAACTACGAAGCGCCCTTGACGTCGCTGGTGTGGCTCACGTCGTTCATTTCGATCGGCGCGACCTACGCTCTTTCCAAGGCGATGATTCCGGATATCGGCAACGATCCCTCCATGTGGTGGAAGCTTTCCACCATCATCACTTGCGGCACGCTGGCGGGCGCGATTATCCCGGAGCTGGTGAAGGTGTTCACATCGGTGGATTCGTCGCATGTCAAAGAGGTTGTGACATCTTCGCGGGAAGGCGGGGCGTCTCTGAATATCCTGTCCGGGTTGGTGGCCGGCAACTTTAGCGCATTCTGGCTGGGAATGACCATGATGGCGCTTATGGCCCTAGCCTACGGTGTGAGCACTTTGGGCATGGAAACCGTGATTCCGCTGGCGCCCGCCGTGTTCGCATAATTCTGGTCG
>Ga0209517_10003694_pt1 | contig 20565 bp, 18 predicted proteins | sample PeaSoiMetSII2010_FD_187695 | JGI IMG/M metagenome (GOLD analysis project Ga0209517, IMG submission 187695) | Peat soil microbial communities from Weissenstadt, Germany - SII-2010 (SPAdes) (version 2) | ecosystem: Environmental > Terrestrial > Soil > Wetlands > Peat | place: Germany...
CGATCCGATCACGAATTGAAGTAACTGGAACCAGACGATCTCGTAGATGAGCGCCGCGCAGCCGCTGCCGGCAAACAGCAGCAGCCAGGGGATGAGATGGAGAGGAATGATCGGACGGGAGCTATCCGAAGCCTCGACAGTCTGTACGCCCGTTTGCGGGCCATGAACCGGTTTGGCTTCGACAGGCTCCCTCCGCACTGGTGAAGCGCGTCGGGCCATTCCCTTAGACTATACGGAAAGCGCCGGCGGGATCGACCACCGGCGCCACGGACTTAGAACGTAATCCGCCCCACAATCTGACCGCTTCGCGGCAGAGCCGAACCGCCGTTTACCCAGTTCACGTAGCCGAAGCCGGAGGACAGGAGGCCGGGCGTGGTGAGGAAGGTGTTGGCATGGGCGGTGGGCGTGGTGATCGTAACAAACGGCGCGGCGAATCCTGCGCCATCGCTAGGCGTTGAATAGAACAACCGGTTGAAGATGTTCTGGAACTCCGCCCGAATCTGGAACGTGATGCTTTCTTTGATGCGGAAAATTCTTCCGAAGGCCATGCTTTCGGCAGGCTGCCGCTGCCAACGGAAGTCGTTGAAGTAAGGCGCGGAAGCCCCGAACGTACCATAGGGCGCTTCCACCCATGCGGCCGGGTTCAGCACGAGTTGCTTGGTCGGGTCGATACAATTGCAGTTCGGATCGGCCAGGAACAGAGGCTGGCCGGGCACCCGGTTCAAGAACGTATAGCCTCCTCCCCATAGGGCCGGATTGTTGGCCGGTCCTCGAGCCAGGTTCGAGAGCAGGTTGTTGGCGGACGGCGGGCTTTGCAGCAACTGGCCGCTCTGATAGCGGAGAACGCCACTGTAGGTCCAGTCACGTGCCAGCCAGGATGCCACCTTCATCATGCTCGAATCGCCATGCAGCGAGGGCGTCTGGTAGTTGAACGAGATAATCAGCAACTGTGGAACGCTGAAACCGGAAATTTGCTTATCCAGGTCTTTGTTGAACACGTCGTTGATGAGCGGTGGGGAGGGCGTCACATAGGACGTGTTGGAATTTGTCCCGTTGGTCAGTTCCTTCTGCCAGGTATAGGCCACCTGCATGCTCAGACCATGCTGGATGCGCTGGGTTCCCTTGATCTGGAGAGAGTCGTACCAAGTATTCCCGTCTGGAGGCCCAAGGAACGGCGGGATCCCGTTCCACTGCGGATACGGCCGCAGCGCCTGGAGCAGGGTTTGCGTGTTCGGGAATCCCGGGTAGACCACATTGGGATTGGCATACTGCGGGAAGCGAGCGATAACGCTGGGCGAATTGATCTGCGTGTTGAGCAGCGTCGTATCCGCTGTTTTTGTGACGTCTAGCCCGTACTGCGATAGCAACTGCTGCGGTGTCAGGGCATTGTAGTTCAGGCCGGCCAGCAGAGGCGACACCCACCAGGCCCCGCGATTGCCCACATAGGCGGCATCCACCACCAGGTTGCGGGTGATCTCGCGCTGGAACCCGAGGCTCCACTGGAATGTGCGCGGCAGCCGGCCCGTGTTGGGAGCGATCGAGACGAATGGCGAGGAGGGAGGGATTACGCCCGGCGCCGCGGGAGTCGGGAATTGGGGAGTAAAATTCGGCCAGTGAACCACCGGATTTCCGTAATGGTTACCGGGTCCTTCGGGATCTCCATACATCAGTTGCCCTGCGGAGGCGCCATAGGCCGACGGGGGTATGAGGTAAAAGTCTCCGGCGCTGCTGTTCAGCCCGGCCTGATCCGAAACCGACGCATAGGAGATGGCGGCGCCTGCGCGGAACACCGTCTTCGGGTTGATCTGGTAGGCGACCCCAAGGTGTGGTCCAAAGGCAAACGGATAAGCGTTGGCGAAGTGGCAGTTGCAGGTGGCCTCGTATTCCACCGTCCCGATTCGTCCGCCGATTAACGAGTTGGGCTGGTTGAAAGCCGCGCTTTGCATACGGCCATATTGCTCCTTCCACAGTGTCGCGTAATCCCAGCGCAGACCGTAGTCGAAGGTCAGTTTACGCGTGACTTTCCAACTGTCCTGTACGTAAATTGCATAGGAATGGGTGCCCAGCCGCACGTCCGCGGGCGCTGCTGTCGCCACGCTGCTGGTTGCACCGAGGAAGAAGCTCGCATACCCGAATCCGCTACTGGCGGTATTCGCAAAAGGTTGGCCGTTTTGCCAGGGATCGGCTGTCTGTTGGGCGGAGAATCCAAATTGCCCATCGGCGCGGCTGTCGTTCACGCTCTGGATGCCCTCAAACAGCGCGGTCGCCCCCAATTTGTAGGTATGGTTCCCTTTGATCCAGGTCAAGTTGGTGTTAAAGGTGGGCTTATAATCGTTTTGCACCGGCGTGAGAGTGAACGCCACGCCCGTGTTGCCCGCGGGAAATCCGGCGCCACCGTTCCACCCGCCTCCGATCGTGCTGTACATGCCGGCCATATAGGGGAAGAAGTTGCTCGCAGTGAAGGGAACACCTTGGGGAAATAGCGCCGACTGGTTGTACGTAGGCGCTGTCTGAGGATTCGACGTATGCAGATAACCCGCGCCAATATGCAAGAGCAAAGTTGGAGTGAGCGTCGTATCCAGGTTGAGACGAATGGTCTGCGCCAAGGAGTTCTGCGGCTGCAAGGCGGTATACGGTTCCGCAAAGCCGTTGGTCTGGGGCGAGAAGGTTTTGTTCGCCGAATAGTACCCAGACAACTTCATCTTGGAGCTGATATTTTGATCGATCTTCACCGAGGGAATCGTGGTGTGGCGGTAATTCGAGTAGGCCGGCGCAGCGTAGTTGAACAGGCCGGGCGCGTTTGCCGCGGGAATCATGTTTTGAATGATATTGGCCGTTGGATCCATCGAGGTTAGCGGAATTTTGTTCCCCGGAAATGGATTCCGCACGACGGAGCCATTCACGACCTGATTCGAGTTCGGATCGAAGATCTCATTGAAACAAACCTTCTGCCCGAGCGTATCGGGGCCGTTGCACGTGGATTGCAGGGCCGCGCTGAAATCTCCACTGCGTTGGGCCGCGGTAGGAACGATGCCGATCGTATTGGTGACGTTGGCGCTTTGACGAAACTGCTCAAAGCTAAAGAAAAAGAAACTCTTGTCGTGACCGTTGTAGAGCTTGGGAATACTGATCGGCCCGCCTAGCGTGAAGCCGTAATCGTTCTGCCGGAGAGGATTCCGGACGTGCTGCCCGTCCTTGAGGGCGTTCGTGGTGCCCTTGTCGGTGAAGGGCAGGCCGGCATCCAGGGCTTCGTTCACGAAATAGTCGAATCCGCTTCCGTGAAGCTGGTTGGTGCCGGATTTCATGGTGTAGTTGAAGTACCCGCCACCCGCCTGTCCATACTCAGCCGCGAAATTGCTGGTTTGGATGGCCACTTCCTGGATCGCTTCCACGCCCGCCTGATTGATCTGGTTCTGCTGTTTGAAGAACCCGTTGGTGGCATCCTGGCCTTCCACGTTGATGGATTGCGAGTTGGACGGCATCCCGTTGATGCGCATGATGGTATCCGTTGTGATACGCGCGCCCGGCAGCAGTTGCACCGAGGCCAGCGGGTTTCGGATATTGCCCAAGGCGTTGGCCGATCCGATACCGGCCGCCGCGCCGACCAAGGTGAGGATGGGAAGGTCGTTCAAGGTCTTGGTGGCGACATTGGTGCTCACCTCCCCGCCTTCAGTCTTGAGCAGGGTGGTGGCCTCGGTCACCGTGACGCTTTCGGAGGCCGTGCCGACTTCTAGCGTCGCGTCGATACGCAGTGTTCCAGCCACCTCCACCACCAGACCGGTGCGGATAAACTTCTTGAACCCCGGAACCGTGATCGACAGCTCGTAAGCCCCGGCTGGCAATTGAGCAATGGTGTAATTGCCCGTCGCGGAACTGGCGGTTGAGTAAACCGCGCCGGTAGAGACGCTCTTCGCCTGGATCGCTGCCGTGGCGACCACAGCGCCCGCCGGATCGGAAACTGTGCCCGTAATCGTGCCGCGATCGCTTTGCGCAAATGTCGAAAGGGCAAGAAGGAATAAAATCGCAAAAAGCAGAAATGAACGCATGTCACCTCTCCTTAGAGCCAGCAAGATTTGCTTTTGGTCTGAACGCCCCTACCAAGAAACCAAAGCCGAGTGAGTATACTCCAGGGGGAATCCGGCGTCAAGCCATCTTTATCCCAGCAAAATCCAGCCCGCCAGGGATCTCAAACTGGGCATAGACGCGGAGAAAGAATGTGCGAAATTCCGACGCACAGCCGTTCGCATTCAATCTGTTTATGGATTAGACTGGCTTCGAGGTCAGTGCGATGAGACTAACCATGCAAATGAAACTGGGCGTTGTGGCTGCCGGTCTTGGCCTATGGATCGGGGCATTACCAGCGTCGGCACACCACTCCTTCGCGGCGGAATACGATGAGAAGAAACCGGTGAAGGTCACCGGAATCGTCAGTAAAGTGGAATGGACCAATCCTCATTCCCGCATGTATTTAAATGTGAAGGACGCCAACGGTAAGGTCACCGTTTGGAATTTCGAATTTGGCAGCCCCAACCATCTGTTCCGCGCGGGTTGGAACCGCAATACCGTCAAGGAAGGCGATCAGATCACGGTCGAAGGCTGGGGGGCCAAAGACGGGTCCCACTTAGCCCAGACGCGGCAAGTAATCTTGGCGGACGGACGGAAGGTTCCCGGTTTCGCAAGCGGCGGCGAGAGCGGCGGCGCGCCGACCCAATAGGATCGAGATGAGAATCCGTTTCGCTTGCTTAGTCATGATTGCATCGGCGCTAGGCGTCTCCGTATGGGCGCAGGCGGCCCCTAAGGGCGGCCGTGGTCCCTCCGCGCCCACCGGACCCGCGCCGCGCCTGCCCGATGGAAAACCCGACCTCAACGGCCTGCTCAACGGCGGCCTCAGTTCCCAGGACATCAGTCTCAACCTGATGGCCGGGGAGCAAATCGTCCTCACGCCCGCCGCCGACAAACTGATGAAGGAGCGGCGTCCCAAGGACGATCCCGAAGCCAATTGCCTCCCGGCCGGAGTGCCGCGCATGGCCCCTTATCCGTGGCGGATTGTGCAGCAGGCCACGCACGTCTTCATCCTGTTTGAGGCCAACATTCACAGCTACCGCCAGATCTTTATCGACGGCCGCCCGCACACGCCGGAAGCCAATCGTTGGCCGAGCTGGTACGGCGATTCGGTCGGCACCTGGGACGGCGACACGCTGGTCGTCGACACCATCGGATTCAACGACCGGTTTTGGTTCGACGCGAAAGGCCATCCGCATACCGACCAATTGCACACCATCGAACGTTACACGCGGAAGGACCTGGGGACTCTGGTGGTGGAAACCACGATTATCGATCCTGGCTCCTACACCAAACCATTCAAGGTCGGTTATACCGCCCGTTACGCCTTGAAGGACGACCTGATGGAATACATTTGCGCGGAGAACAACCAGGACGTGACCCACATCACGCCTCCGCTGCCGTAGCCGGAGTTCACAAACACCATTCCATTGACGACCACTGGCCCGCCCGTGTCCATTGAGCCTCCTTGCGCCGGAGCGCCATTCACGGATCCGCCGACGACTACGAGAGCGAGCAGCTCGGCGTTCTGTAGCCAACTGACACACTAATGAGGCAAGGAAGTGTTTTTTGGGGGCCATTCGGGCCAATGATTTCCGGACGTCGCTTCGATCGGTATTGGTCCCGTCAGCGATGAGCCGGGAACAATGCCGGGAGGCGTGGGTCGAGGCGGCGGCTGATGGTCGGCCCTGGTGGTCAATCGCAATTCGTTCCACCCGATGTGAGCGGTGACGTGCTTATAGAACGTAGGTAACTCCCCGTCACCCCAGTCCTCGTGCAGGATGTTGAACTTCAGGGTGTCTCCCTGGATCTCAAAGTCATCCAGTGCAGCCATGGTGTAGGGGTTATCGCAAGTTCCGCAGACCATGCCGCGAAGCTTGTCGCCCACCTTTTTAATGATGAAAAACTGCTTGGGCGCGCCTACGCCGTAGCCCAGCCACACCCCGATGACGTCCTTCTCGGTCAGCCCGGACTTCCATGGTCCCGGCTGGATATACGGTACGCGTGGGGGCGCTCCGACGCCTTGCTGGTTAATGGACACGGCGGGAACCGGCGGAGCCTTCGGAAGTCTTGACACAATGATCGGCAGTGGATCCGGACCGCGTGGATCCTTGATAAGAGCTCGCGCGAACTTCGCGCCGCCGGGCGCTCCACTGGTACCCGTCACGATGAGATTTCCGTTATCGAACTTGGCATTCGCTTTGTCCAGATAGGCGGTGCTTCCGTCGGACTTCACATGGGTCACCACGAAATTGAGGCCATCAGGCCCGAACGTTCCATCGACAAAGGCCAACGTCGTGGCATCGGCGCAGTAGGTGCAGTAGATGCCCCTGACCTTATCGCCCCGAATCGAGAACTCGTAGGTGTGGGCTTCACCTTTGTCTGTCCTCCAACCGCCGCGATAATCATCAGCGCTCTGCGCCCGGGCCACGTGCAGTAGTCCGAGCAAACCAACCGATAGGAACATCGTCATTTTCTTCATAGCACCCCACTTTGTAGCCTTGATTCCAATTCTTTATATCATCAGCTACCTACCGTTACCATCTCCACCGCTCCTCGCCCCGAGGAGCCTCGCCGTATCCTGGAACCAGCGACCACAACACTCCCTAACCCTTCCGCCTTGGGTTCGTTTTGTCGTACAGAAATTCAAGCAAGCAAGACCTTGATCGCCAACTCATTGACCGTGGGCGGCTTCTGGTATGCTCTCCAGAAGGTTGCTATGCGCGCCCTGAGTCTCCTCGCATCCGCGCTATTCGGCGTTTCCGCCTTCGGTCAAGCCTACCTGGCTGGAAACTGGACTCCCTTGCGTCACGAGGACCAAGCCGAGCGCGGGCCCGGTCCCGAGCTGGGCGATTACCTCGGCCTTCCCATCAACGACGCGGCCCGTCTCCGTGCCGATAGCTGGAGCGCTTCCCGCATGACGCTGCCCGAGCAGCAGTGCCGCGTCCACTCCGTTACCTATATTTATCGCGGCCCCAACCACCTGCGCATCTGGGAGGAAAAGGACGCGCAGCAACAAACGGTCGCCATTAAGAACTACATCAGCACCTACGAGCAGACCCGCACCATCTGGATGGACGGCCGCCCGCATCCTTCCGAATACGCTCCGCACACCTTCATGGGATTCTCCACCGGCGAGTGGCAGGGCGACATCCTGACCGTCAAGACCACCCACATCAAGCAGGGCTTCGTCCGGCGCAACGGGCTGGTGCAAAGCGACCTGGCCACGATGGTCGAGCACTTCATCCGGCACGGCAACATTCTCACGCATGTGAGCGTGGTCACCGATCCGGTCTACACCACCGAACCTCTGATCAAGTCCGAGGACTTTCAGTTGGACGAACTAGACCAGGGATCCTGGCTGTGGCCCTGCGAGCCGGTGGAAGAGATCACCAATCGCAAGAAGACCGACGTGCCGCATTACTTGCCCGGCGCGAATCCGTACCTGAAGGAGTTTTCGGATCATTTCCAGGTTTCCCAGCAAGCCACTCGCGGCGGCGCGGAGACCATGTATCCGGAATATATGGCCAAGCTGAAAGCTCCCGGCGGTCCGCCTCCGCCTGCGAGCGGCGATCCGGCATCTCCCATACCGACGCCGGCAGCCGCATCAGACATCGAGGTTCTTCCCGTGCAGGGCAACATCTATCTGATCGCGACTCGCAGCGGCAATATCACCGTGCAGACCGGCCCCAGCGGAGTATTGCTCGTCGACACCGGGACGGCGGCCCTGTCCGAGAAAGTTCTGGCGGCGGTCCGCAAGCTGTCCGACAAGCCGCTCCGCTACATCGTCAACACGGACGTTCACCCCGACCATACCGGAGGCAATGAAACCATCGCTCGCGCGGGCGGCGCCGAGGACGAGCGCAGCATCCGCAACACGCCGGGCGACTTGGAGGGGCAGATCGTGAAGATCCTGGCGCACGATAACGTCCTCCAGCGGATGAGCAATCCTCCGCCGGGCCAGCCCGAGGTTCCGTTCGTTTCGCAACCCGGCGACACTTACTTCGGCGGAAGTAAGGATCTTTACTTCAACGGCGAGTCCATCCAACTGCTCCATCAGCCCGCGGCGCACACCGATGGCGACACCATGGTTTATTTCCGCCGCTCGGATGTGATCAGCGCGGGCGACATTCTGGTTACCGATAGTTATCCGACGATCGATCTGGCCGACGGCGGCAGTCTCCAGGGAGTCATTGACGGGCTGAATCGCCTTCTAGATCTGGCTATTCCCGAGCACCACGAGGAAGGCGGGACCTATATCATCCCCGGGCGCGGGCGCATCTGCGATGAGTTCGACGTGCTCGAGTACCGCGACATGGTGACCATCCTTCGCGACCGCATTCAGGACATGATCCGCAAGGGCATGACGCTCGCGCAGGTGAAAGCCGCTCGCCCGACGCGCGATTACGATCCGCAATACGGCTCGAATGCGGACGCGTTCGTCGAGTCGGCCTACAAGAGCCTGTCTAAATAGTCTTCGTGGCGCCGGCGTCCATGTCGATCAGCGCGCCATGGAACATCTTCCCATCGGGACTGGCGATGAACGCAACCAGCGCGGCGATGTCCTCCGGCTCGCCGATGCGCGCGATGGCGGCGTTCTTGATGTACTCGCGCTCGGCGGATTCGGGATCGAGCCCGCGCTCTTTCGCGAAAGCGTTCATGCGTCCGGTGTAGCGGGCGGTGCGGATGGTCCCGGGGTTGACGCAGTTGACCTGCACTCCGTCGCGCAGGCCGAGCTCGGCCAAAGCCTTGGTCAGAGAGAGTAGCGCCGCGTTGACCGACCCGCCGATGGCGAAGTGCACGCCGGGAGTCCGGCCGCCCACGCCGGAGATGAAGACAAGGGATCCGTTCGACGCTTTCAAATGCGGCCACGCGGCGCGGGTCAACCGCACGGCGCCGAAGTACTTCAGCGCGAAGCCGTCCGCGAAATCGTCGTCGGTGAGATCCAGGAACTCGCCGCGCTTGGTGGCGCCCGCGTTGTTGACCAGGATGTCCAGCAGGCCGAACCGGCTGATGGTGAAGTCCACGATGCGCTTGCCGGAATCGGGCGCTCGCAGGTCCAGGCTGATTGTCTCGGCGGTCCCACCGGCGGTGCGGATCTCAGCCGCGGCTTCATCGAGCAGTTGCTGGTCGCGGGCGCACAGGACGACGCTCGAACCCGCGGCGGCCAGGCGCAAAGCGATGCCGCGCCCGATCCCTCGGCTTGCGCCGGTCACGATCGAAATCTTGCCTTGCAACGGCTGGGACATGGTCATTCTATTGTAAAAGTTGACACCCCCCAGCGTGACATCGGACAGTAGAAGAGTAATGAGAGTTTTTGCCTTCCTGAGTCTGATCCTTCTTCTTTCTTCCTGCTCGGAAACTCCGACCGAAACCAAGGTCAAACAGCCCGAGAAACCGTCCGCTCCGATCACGGCGGAACAGGCGTTCCGGTACACGTATCCGGCGGCCCGGGCGTGGGCGGGCGATTCGCTGCCTCTTCGCATCCGCAGCATCCGTCTCACCGACGTGCCTGCGGAGGCGGGCAAATCCGGGGCATGGGAGATCACTTACGTTTCCGCGATGCAACAGTCAGCCAGGATATTCACCTGGTCGGCCATAGAAGCTTCGGAAACCTTGCATAAAGATGTTTTCGGCGGAAAGCCCCAATCGTGGAACGGATCCAGCGGCCAGGAAAAGCCGTTCGAGGCCAGGGCTTTTAGCATCGATACCCCGGCGGCGCTCGAAACCGCCATGACCAACAACAAAGCCTATCTGGATAAGCCCGGCGCCAAGCCTCCAGTGAACTTTCTTCTGGAGTTCACGCCGCGGTTTCCGGATGCGGTGTGGCGCGTCATGTGGGGCGAAACGGCCGGCTCGGCGGAGTCCACGGTGTTCGTCGACGCGGCCACGGGGCTAGTGGTCGGCAAGGGCTGAAGGAGAGGCCACTCGCTATCGCTCGTGGTTCGGTGCATCGTACAGAACCGCGAACGCCAGTGAGCGGCCAGCCGCTAACCGGCCGCTTTATCCAGCTTTTTTGGAACGCCGCACCTGGATCACAGGGATCAGGGAATTCGAAGGCTGCGACGATGCGGAAGGACGGCTCCGCTGCGACATTTCCGTGTTGAGGCTCGATACGAAGGCTTCGATCTGCCTCTGCATCTCGGACATCTTCTCGCGCATGTTCAGGATGATCTCGACGCCCGCCAGGTTCACGCCCAGGTCGCGCGTCAGCTTGAGGATCACGTCCAGGCGCTCCAGATCCTGCTCCGTGTAGAGCCGGGTGTTGCCTTCGCTGCGGGACGGCTTGAGCAACCCTTCGCGCTCGTACAGGCGCAGAGTCTGGGGATGGAGCTGATACTGCTCGGCCACGGCCGAGATCATGAAGGCGGCTTTCTTCGACTCGCGCTTCAGGGTCATACTTCACCTTCGCGCACAACGCAGCGGGGCACGATCATGTTGGCTGGGACCTCTGTGCGTGCCCCGCGCTGTGCGCTCATACTTTACTCCAAATCTCGGCCCGGGGGTCGTCGGGATGAAGACCCGCGTATTCGCGCAGAAGTTCCTTGGTGCGCTCGTCCTGGACCACCGGAGCCTGGACGCTGACTTCCACCAGCTGATCGCCGCGGGATCCGGTGCGCGCGTTGAGCACGCCCTTCTCGCGCAGGCGAAATATCTGGCCGTTTTTGGTTCCCTGGGGAATCTTGAGCAGCGCTCGACCATCAATAGTGGGAACTTCGATTTTTGTGCCCAGGCCGGCTTCGTCGATGCGGATCGGCACGGTAATTTCGATGTCGTCGCCGTCGCGCCGGAAGAACGGATGCGGCTCCACCCGGACCGTTATATAAAGATCGCCCGCGGTGGCGCCAAACGTTCCGGCATTGCCCTTCCCCGCCACGCGTAATCGAGATCCTTGCTGGGCCCCGGGCGGGATGCGAACGTCCACGATCTCAGTTTTGGAAATGCGGCCGTCGCCGTGGCAGTCCGCGCAGCGATTCCCTAATCTGCCGGAACCCTCGCAGCGCGGGCAAGTGAGACTGAAGCGCATCGCACCAGCCACCTGCGTCACGTTCCCGCTGCCGTTACATTCCGGACAAACTGCATTGGCTCCGGCGCGTGCGCCAGTACCGTTGCACGACGCGCAGGCTTCCTGGCGAGAGACGCTCAGACGAACCTGGGTGCCGCGGATCGCCTGCCAAAAATCGATGTCCAGCCCGTACTCGAGATCGGTGCCTTTTTGGGGCGTCTTCTGCTGCGGCGAACCTTCCGAGCGGGTGAACCACTGATTGAAGATGTCCTGAAAGTTTCCGGCTCCGCCGGGGGAGCCTGAAGGGTGCGCTCCGCCCGGAGGGCGCGCGCCCGCGCGTGAGAACACATCCGAGAAATCGAATCCGCCGAAGCCCATATTCGGACCGCTGCCGCCGCCACCGGGCGCGCCGCCGGCCGGCATTCCGTTTTCCGAATAGTAGCCCACCTGATCGTACATCTGCTTCTTCTTCGGATCGCTCAGAACGTCGTAGGCTTCCTGGACCTTCTTGAAACGATCCTCGGCCGTTTTATCACCGGGGTTGAGGTCGGGATGATGCTTGCGCGCAAGCTTACGGTAGGCCTTGCGGATATCGTCCGCGGCAGCGTCCCGTTTCACCCCGAGTGTTTCGTAAAAATCCATTTTCTTATCGCGCACAACGCCGAAAATCGCTGTGCGCTCCCACGTTTCAACCGCCGGGGGCCAGGGGCCAGCGGCCCGTCCTCAAGTTATTTCTTATCGTCCACGTCCACAAACTCGGCGTCAACGACATTGTCCTTGGGTTTCTCTTCGGACGGTTTCGCACCATCCCCTGCTGGCCCCTGGCCGCTGGCCGCTGGCCCCTGTGAGGATGCCTTGTACATCGCTTCGGCCAGTTTGTGGCTGGCCTGGGTCAGCGCGTCGACCGCCTTGTTGATCTCGTCGACACTGCCGTCGGCGATCTTCTTGCGCGTGTTTTCGAGCGCTTCCTCCACTGCTTTCGCGTCGGCGTCGCTGATCTTGTCGCGATGCTCCTTGAGCAGCTTCTCGACTTGATAGAGCGTGGAATCGGCCTTGTTGCGGGCGTCGATCTCGTCCTTGCGTTTGCCATCTTCGGCCGCATGGGATTCGGCGTCGCGGGCCATCTTGTCGATTTCGTCCTTACTCAAGCCCGAAGAAGACGTAATGGTGATCTTCTGTTCGTTGTTCGTGGCCTTGTCCTTGGCCAAAACGTTCAGGATGCCGTTGGCGTCGATGTCGAACGTCACTTCGACCTGAGGGATACCGCGGGGAGCCGGCGGGATGCCCACCAGTTGGAACACGCCCAGCAGGCGGTTGTCCTTGGCCATGGAGCGCTCGCCCTGGAACACCTTGATCTCGACCGAAGTCTGGCTGTCGGCAGCCGTGGAGAACGTTTCGCTCTTGCGCGTCGGAATGGTCGTATTCCGTTCGATGAGCTTGGTGAACACGCCGCCCAGAGTCTCAATGCCCAGCGAGAGAGGCGTGACGTCCAACAGCAGAACGTCCTTGACCTCGCCGCCCAGCACGCCGCCTTGTACCGCCGCACCCACCGCGACCACTTCGTCGGGGTTCACGCTACGATTGGGTTCCTTGCCGAACAGATTCTTAACGATCTCGAGGACCTTGGGAATACGCGTCGAGCCGCCCACCATCACGACTTCGTCGATATTGGAAGGCTGCATCCCGGCGTCCGCCAGAGCCTTCTTGCATGGCTCCACGGTACGCTCCAGGATGGCTGCCATCATCTGCTCCAGGCGCGCCCGGGTCAGCTTCACCGCCAGGTGCTTGGGACCGCTGGCATCGGCAGTCAAGAACGGCAGGTTGATCTCGGTTTCGAGGAGCGTCGAAAGCTCGATTTTGGCTTTCTCACCGGCTTCCTTCAGCCGCTGCAGGGCCATCTGGTCTTTGGAGACGTCGATGCCCTGATCGCGCTTGAACTCCTGGATCAGCCAGTCAATGATCAGGTGGTCGATGTTGTCGCCGCCCAGGTGGGTGTCGCCGTTGGTCGACTTCACTTCGACCACGCCGTCGCCGACCTCGAGAATCGAAATGTCGAAGGTGCCGCCGCCGAAGTCGTAGACCGCGATGGTCTCGTTCTTCTTGCGGTCGAGCCCGTAAGCCAGCGCGGCCGCGGTCGGCTCATTGATGATGCGCATCACTTCGAGACCCGCAATCTTGCCGGCATCCTTGGTGGCCTGGCGTTGCGCGTCATTGAAGTAAGCCGGGACCGTGATCACCGCCTGGGTGACCTTCTCGCCCAGATAGGCCTCGGCCGCTTCTTTGAGCTTGGCGAGGATCATGGCGGAGATCTCCGGCGGAGACTGCTTCTTGCCACCGGCCTCGACGCGAGCGTCGCCGTTATCGCCCCGAACGACCTTGTAGGGCACCAGCTTCATTTCTTCCGAGACTTCGTCGAAACGGCGTCCCATGAAGCGCTTAATGGAGTAAACCGTGTTCTCCGGGTTGGTGACCGCTTGGCGCTTGGCGACCTGGCCTACTAGGCGCTCCCCGCTCTTGGCAAACCCGACCACCGAGGGCGTTGTCCGGCCCCCCTCCTGGTTCGGTATCACGACCGGCGTCCCAGCTTCCATCACAGCAACGACAGAGTTGGTTGTTCCCAGGTCAATCCCAATGATCTTGCTCATTATGTGGCACTTCCTCTCAAGAAGTTAGTAGCTAACATTTAGCCTGGAACCATTATGCAATCTTAGTGCATGGTTGTCAAGTTTTAGCTTACAGAATGCCTAACCACTTAACAGGCCAGTGGGTTGCGAGGGCATTCACCAAGCGTTCGTCGGCGGTGATAAAGGTGGACGCTCTTTGAACCGCTAAGGCAACGTACATGGCGTCGTAGACTGTGCGGCCGGTCGAAAGCGCGATCGCTAGGGCGTCTTCCGCCAACTCGAGTCCGTTCACGGTGGGGAGTCCGTAGAGCAACATATCCGTCAAAGCTTCGGTCGCCGCCCGGCCCGCTATGCGGCCCGTTCGGACAGCCTTCCAAAGGATGTTGCCAAACTCGGCCCAAAAGAGATCGGGAACGGTCAGTTGGATCTCCCCGTCGGCGTACCGGCGGAGGAGTGCCAGCGCTTCTTCTGCCAGAGGCTCACCAGAGCGCGGCAGGAACCACTTCGCAGCCACGCTCGCGTCGAGAACCAGCAGGCTCAACGGGCGCGATCCTCGCGCAGCATTTCCTCGGTGGACGGAAAGGGTCCGGAGGCCGGGGATCGCCGGGCGCTGTGGCGGAGGGCTTTTTGAAGCAGCTCACGACGCCGGGCAAGTTCCTGCGGAGTGGAGACGTGCGCTTCAAGCAAAGAGATCACTTCCTGAGCGATCGATTTGCGCCGCAGTTTGGCCTGCTTGCGAAGAGCGGAGTAAAGATCTTCGGGGAAGTTCTCCACATATAGGGTTGGCATAGTTTTTCCCTATGGATATCCTAGCATGAACGCCTCGATCCCGCACCCGTATAATGAAGCGGAGGCCAATGCGGAATTTTTTCCCAGTGCTGGCACTGACGTGCGGGGTGCTTTACGCGACTGCCGCCCCGGTACGGTTCAAGTTGCGGGATACCAATGGGACCGTTCATACCGCCTCGGAATGGCAGGGCAAGCGGGCTGTGGTGCTCTTCTTCACGATGACGGATTGCCCGCTGGCCAACGGATACGTGCCGGAGATGAACCGGCTGCGAGCCTCCTATGGACCGCAAGGCGTCGCGTTCTATGCGGTACAGGTGGATAACACCGTGTCAGACGCCGCAGTGAAAAAGTACGCACAGGAATTCGGCTACAGCTTTCCCATGCTGAACGATCCTCGCCTGACCCTGGCGCGTCTGACGGGTGCGAAGGTGACTCCCGAAGTCGCCGTGCTGTCGTCAAGTGGTCAGGTTTTGTATTTGGGGCGGATCGATAACAAGGTGGAGGATCTCACGCGACCAAGGTACGCCGCTACGGAGCCCGAACTTCGCAACGCGCTGGACGCGGTGCTGGCGGGGAAGGCGCCCAAGGAAGCCAGAACTCGTGCCGTAGGGTGCTCCATCAATCTGGAGAGTAAATGAAGGTTCAACTCCTGGCCGCGCTATTCGCAACGCTGGCGGTTGGGGCTCCGACCTTCAACAAAGACATCGGTCCGCTCCTGTACGAGAACTGCGCGACCTGCCATCGGCCGGGCGAAGTGGCTCCGTTTTCGCTGCTCACTTATCAGGATGCCGCCAAGCGAGCGGGCTTGATCGCCACCGTCACCAAGAAACGCTACATGCCGCCGTGGAAGCCCGAGCCGGGTTACGGGAATTTCGACCATGCACGGAAGCTGACAGACGAACAGATCGCGCAGATCGAGGAGTGGGCCGCGGCGGGCGCTCCGGAAGGCGACGCTGCCGACAATCCCGCGGTCCCGACGTTTCCGACGGGCTGGCAGGCGGGCGAACCCGATCAGGTGCTGAAGATGTCCGCGCCGTACACGCTGACGGCGGATGGTCCGGATCGATTTCAGTGCTTCGTGCTGCCCATGAATCTGGCTAAGGAATCCTACGTGAGCGGCGCTGAGTTTCGTCCGGGGAATCCAAGGGTGGTGCATCATGCGCTGATCTTCCTGGATTCAACCGGCACGGCTCGCAGGCTGGCGGCATCTTCTGGAGGCTCGGGCTATCCATGTTTCGGCGGACCGGGGTTCACTGGCGCAGGCTTGCTGGTGGGCTGGGCTCCGGGATACACTCCCCTGCCCGCGGAACCTTCGCTTTCGCAGCCGGTGCGGCCGGGCACGGACGTGGTGATCCAGATTCACTATCATCCTTCCGGAAAACCGGAGCAGGATGAATCGTCGATCGGATTGAAGTTCTCTGGTCCGCCTACAAAGGGCCGGGCGCTGCTGCTGGTGATGAATCGCTACCTGGATATTCCGGCGGGCGAGTCGCACTATGTAGTGAAGGGTTCGGTCACCGTTCCGCAAGACGCCGAGCTGTGGGGCATCACGCCGCATGCGCATTATCTGGCGACCGATATGAAGGTCGACGCACGCCTGCCGGACGGCTCCGTGACGCCATTGATCCGGATTAAGGATTGGGATTTCAACTGGCAGGGACAGTATCGGTACCAGCAGCCCATTAAGCTCCCGAAGGGGACCAAGATCGAGCTGGAATATGTTTACGACAACTCGGCTGGCAATCCGCATAACCCGTCGCATCCGCCGGTGCGGGTGAAGTTCGGGGAACAGACCAAGGACGAGATGGCGCTGGCGTTTCTAGGGCTGGTGTTGCCATCGCCCGCCGACGTGCAGCCATTCCAGCGCGCCGTGGTGTTGCAATACGTGGAAGATTTCGTGCGGCTGACGGAAAACTTGAACGATTTGCCGGAAGAGATTCCGCCAGCCATGGCGGGGCGCCTGCGGATGGCGTTGGCTCTGTTCGATCGGGACGGCGACGGCAAACTCAACGCCGAGGAACGCGCCACGCTGCTGCGGTTCGTGCAGACGATGATGCCGCAATAAATTTAGCCGCAAATAAACGCGAATGAACGCAAATCACCACAAGTTGTAATATCCATCCCTCTCGGTCAGATCGAGCGGCAAGCCAAATAGCTCAGAGAGGCGCGAAGCGACCAGAATTTCGCGCTTGGGCCCGTCGGCGACGATGCGCCCGTGATCGATCAGCACCACACGGTCAATCTCCGGAATCAGATCCGAGAGATGGTGGGTCACCATCACCAGTCCGATGCCGGCCTGCGCCAGCTTACGGAAAATGAGGCGCAGCTCGTGCTGGGCAAAGAGATCCAAGGCCGTGGAAGGTTCATCCAGGATCAGGGCATGCGGATCGTGTACCAGGGCCCGCGCGAGCAGAACACGGCGCGCTTCGCCGGAGGACATTTCGTCGGTAAAACGATCGGCCAAGTGCGAGACTTCGAGCATCGCCAGCGCCTGCTCGGCCTTCTCAACCATCTCCGGCGTGACTTGCTGATGAGGCCAGATACCGATGCTCGAAAAAAACCCGGATAGCGCGATGTCCCGGCCGGTGACGTCGCGGGTGCAGGTGGCCATCAGGTCGCTCGATACGATGCCGAGCAGCTTGCGCAGCTCGAAGACGTTCCAGCGGTCGCGGCCCATGATGCGCACGGACGAGCCTTCGCGCACCAGCGGATAGCATTCGCGGGTGATGGTTTTGATCAGCGTGGATTTGCCGCAGCCGTTCGGCCCGAGGATCGCGACGTGTTCGCCGACGCCGATGCGCAGCGAAACATCCTTCAAGGCGAGCGTCTCGCCACGCATGACGGAGACGTTTTCGAATTCAATTAAGGCGGGGGGCAACTTTTCATGGTAACCGGCTACAGTATGAAGATGTCTATGGAGATGGCCGGCGAGATCTGGCTGGTGCGGCACGGGGAAACGGAATGGAGCCGGTCGGGACAGCACACTTCGCGCACGGATTTGCCGCTGACTCCGGAAGGTGAGCGGCAGGCGGAAAGCCTGAAGCGAATGTTGGTCGGGCATTCGTTCGCACTGGTGCTTTCGAGCCCAATGAAGCGTGCCGTGGAAACGTGCCGGCTGGTGGGTTTGACGCCGGAGATAAATGACGATTTGGTCGAGTGGGACTACGGCGATTATGAGGGGCTCACTACCGCCGAGATCCAGAAGCAGGTTCCAGGTTGGACCGTCTGGACCGGCGTGGCGCCGAACGGTGAAACGGTGGAACAGGTGGGAGCGCGCGCGGATCGCATTATTTCACGTGTCATTTCACGCACGACGGCCGCAGACGGAGACGTCGCCTTGTTCGGGCACGGCCACCTGTTGCGGATATTGGCGGCGCGATGGATCGGGCTAAAACCTTCCGGGGGAGCGCTACTGGCGCTCTCGACGGCGTCCCTGAGCGTGCTCGGGTATGAGCGCGAGACCCCTGTCATCCGGCTGTGGAATCAGACCTCTTAAAATAGAAGTAGCTATGCACTCCCGGCCGTGGCTATGGCCGAATCTATTGAGCCTGGACGCGCCCATTGTGGCGCTGCTGTGGCAACTCCTGTTCGTGCGATGTTTCCATGGCAGCCTGGGAATGCTTCCCGCGGCGCTGCTGGCTGTCGCGGTCTGGCTGATCTACGTCGCTGACCGCACGCTGGACGCGTGGCGCGGGGCACCCGGAACAGGCGAGCAGCCTCGCCACGAATTCTATCGACGGCACTGGCGCGCGGTGTTGCCCATATGGATGGGTGCGCTCGGCGCGGGCGCGTGGCTCGCCTGGAGCCGGCTTCCAGGACCGCTGTTTGTCGAAGGCGCAGCCGTGGCTTCGGGCACGGGACTTTATCTCGCGGCGGTCCACCTGGCGCCCGGATTGTTACGGCGCGCTGGCTCCAAGGAATCCGCGGTCGCGGTGCTCTTCGGTTTGGGAGCGTCACTGGCGGCGTGGCCCGGCGTGCGGACAACGAGTGACGTTCTGGCGATCCTGCTGTTCTCCTGTTTGTGCTGGATGAACTGCGCGGCGATAGATGACTGGGAGCACGGCCACGAACTGCGGCCGTCGGTGATCGCCGCGGCGGGAATGGTGGCTCTGATCGCGGCGTTCCTGCTGCAACATCAGCGGCCGATTCTGGGAGCGGCGGAAACCGCCGGCGCGCTGGGCCTGGTCCTGCTCGACCGGCTGCGCGGGCGTTATTCGGCGGAGGCTCTGCGGGTACTGGCGGACGTGGTTTTGCTGACGCCGATCCTGTTCCTACCCGTCGTCATATGAACTGCGACCTCATCGCTCCGCACTATTGGTGGATCGAAAGGCTGGGCATGGGACGCTCGCTGGAGCGCCGGCGGCGCTGGTTTCTGCCGGAGATCGGGCTTGCACGGCGGGCGCTGGTGTTGGGCGACGGCGACGGGCGGTTTCTGGCAGAGTTGCTGCGCCGGAACGCCGTGGTGCGCGCGGACTACGTGGATTTGAGCGGCCGCATGCTGGAACTGGCTCGGCGGCGAGCGGGCGCGGAGCGAGTGGACTATCGGAGAGCCGACGCGCTCACGGCGGAGTTTCAGCCAGGCGAATACGATTTGATCGCGACCCATTTTTTCTTCGACTGCTTTAGCGCGAGTGAGCTGGATGCGTTGATCGGGCGGATTGCGGTCGCGGCGAGGCCTGGAACGCAGTGGGTGGTTTCGGAGTTCCGTACGCCTAACATTCCGGCGCGGCTGTTGGTGAGCGCCTTATACCTGTTTTTTCGGATCACCACGGGGCTCAAGACCCGCAAGCTGACAGATCATCGGCCGATCTTGCGCGCCCATGGATTCCAGCTGATAGACGCGGGTCACTCACGGGCTGCGTTAGTGGTTTCCGAGCTTTGGCAACGGTAGTTGGAAAAGGGGACAGGCCCGAAGCCGCGGGAAAGGGGACAGGCCCGAAGCCGCGCCCGACCGATAGACTCGGGATTCGGTGACCTGTCCCCTTTCCCAGGCGATAATAGGTGCTTGGACCTCGAAAAGACACTTCTGCGCAAGGTCGGCGAGGCCGTCACGCGTTTCAAGATGATTCGCGACGGCGATCACGTGGCGGTAGCGCTCTCCGGCGGCAAGGATTCGCTTACGATGCTCGAGGCGCTCATCCTTCTTCGCGACCGCGCTCCCATACAGTTCACGGTCTGCGCGTTTACGGTCGAGCAGGGCAAATTCCTGCGTCCGATCGAGCCGATGGGCGAATATCTCAAGGCTCGCGGAATCGACTGGACGCTCCATCGCGACAATCCGTCGATCCGCCTGATCGATGACGTGGTCGCCAGCCACCGATTGCTGGGGGTCACCTGGCAGACGGATCCCGATGTGGACCAACCGCGACCCGATCAATTGCATCCCTTTGGCTGCGTCGCCCGCGTCGTGCGGATGCTGAAATTTCCCGATGACAGTGTGCGCGTGCTCATCCAGGGTTTGAAGCGAATGCGCATTGTCCATGTCGAGGCGGAAACCCCCTACCTGCAAGCGCAGATTGCCCCGGTGGACGACGAACAGGAGACGAGTCTGGAGTTGTCCGCACTCGCGCGCAACGCCGCCAACCAGTTCCAGGAAATCATCAATCTTTCCCCGTCTCTCCCGGATGAATTGAAAGTGGCACTGGTGAATATCGAAGACCCCGGCAAACTGGCGGATGTCATCGCGGCCAACCTGAATATTGCCCTGCACGAGAAGCAGCGCTTGCTGGAAGCCGTGGGCGTCAAGTCGCGGCTGACCTTGCTGACGAACCTGCTCAACCGCGAAATCGAGGTGCTCCACCTCGGCAGCGAAATCCAAAGCAAGGTAAACTCCGCGCTCAGCAAGAGCCAGCGCGAGTATTTCCTCCGCGAGCAACTCAAGGCCATTCAGAAAGAACTCGGCGACGGTAGTGAACCAGGCTCGGAGATCAAGGAATTGCGCGACAAAATCGACAAGGCGCAAATGCCCACCGAGACAAAGAAGGCCGCCATCAAAGAAGTGGACCGCCTCGCGACGATGACGCCCGCCGCCGCGGAGTATACGGTCGCGCGTTCCTATCTGGATTGGCTCATTGCCCTGCCCTG
>Ga0209517_10003697_pt1 | contig 20555 bp, 18 predicted proteins | sample PeaSoiMetSII2010_FD_187695 | JGI IMG/M metagenome (GOLD analysis project Ga0209517, IMG submission 187695) | Peat soil microbial communities from Weissenstadt, Germany - SII-2010 (SPAdes) (version 2) | ecosystem: Environmental > Terrestrial > Soil > Wetlands > Peat | place: Germany...
GCGAAACCCGAAAAGCCCCGAAACTCATGCCGCTCGCCTCGTATTCGCCTGCCCTCCATTCAAGGCTAAAAAATCTGGCAGTTGGGCCTACCAGCTTCCCGGCGGTCCCGGCGAGTCACGCCAAGTCACGGTAGGTCACGCCAAAAATTTTCCTCTTTTTCGTCTGCCAAAATGGTCTCCGGGGTTTTTCACGGCGAAATATCCGTGCCGTCCGTGCGTTCCGCGATCCATCCCCTCTCCCGGGTACGACAATCAAGCCAAATCAAAGTGAATCAAAGTAAATCAAGCGAGCACCCACGGTCTGAGGTCTTCGGATTTGGTCATTCGTCATTCCTCATTCCCGGTCACAGCCCATCACACCGAAAAAATTCTCCTGCCGGCCCCCGGCCTGCGACGGGGCAGCAAATCGTCGTAATTCTCGCATGCGCCCAAAGCCTCCAAGGCCGCATCCCTCTGTTGGCTCGCGCCGGATCAGGATCAGTGTTGCTCTCTTCAATTTGTTGCGGGGCCGAAGCCTGCACCCGAGAATCGCAATCTTTAACTGGATTTTGTTTCCCGACCGTTGCATGATGATTATATGAATCTGATCCTTTCGACGCACAACATGACCCTGAGCAGAGCCATCGAAGATCATATCGTGAGCCGGATTGACAAGCTGGCGCACCTGCAACCCTTTGCGGTCAACGCCCGTGTGACGCTGGAGCACGACCAAACCAAGGCTCCCGAGCGCCAGTTCTCTTGTTCCATGCGGCTCTCGCTGCCGGGGCCGGACCTGTTCGCCGAAGATGTCGAGAGCGACCTCTATGCGGCCATCGACTTGGTGGCCAAGAAGATCGAGCAGCAGATCCGCAAACGCCATAGCAAGTATAAGGCGCGTAAACACAAGGTCGCTGCCCGCAGCAAACGTTCCCGCCAGGAAGCCGGGTTCTGAGCACCTCTATGGGCTAAGCGATGGCTCGTCCTCCGATGCTCTTGCGCGCGGCGGTCGTCCTGCCCTTGGTGCGCCCGCCAATCCGCGACGGCGCGGTGCTCATCTCGCGCGGGCGAATCCGGGAAGTCGGGCCTTGGCGGGAGTTATGCTCGGCGGCGAGGCGGCACGAGGACCTGGGGGAGGCCATCTTAATGCCCGGCCTGGTAAACGCGCATTGCCACCTGGACTACACCCACATGGCCGGGCAATTCGTGCTACCCAAGCTCTTCTCGGATTGGCTCAAGCTCATCACCACCGCCAAAAGCTCCTGGAGTCTCGAGGAGTACGAGCAGTCCTGGAAGAGTGGAGCGCAGATGCTTCTGCGCACGGGCTCGACCACGGTCGCCGACATCGAGGCCGTGCGCGGTTTGCTGCCGCGCATGTGGGAGAGCACTCCCTTGCGAGTGCTTTCCTTCATGGAGATGATCGGCCTGACCGGCCGCCGCCAGCCGGACACCATCTTGCAGGAGGCCATCGATCACATTTTGGCGTTGGGCGCCTCGCGCTTCCGCGCCGGGCTTGCCCCGCACGCGCCTTACTCGACCTTGCCGGAATTATTGCGCCTGAGCGCGCGGGCAGCGCGGCGACGCCGCTGGCGACTGTGCACGCACGTTGGCGAATCGGCGCTCGAGTTTGAAATGTTCACCCACGCCCGGGGCGAAATGTATGACTGGCTGGCGCGCAGTAAGCGCGATATGTCAGACTGCGGCCTGGGCTCACCGGTCGAGCACCTCGAGCGTTGCGGTGTTCTGGGACCGAACCTGTTGGCCATTCACGCCAACTATCTTGGGGAGCGGGACGCCGAGCTGCTCGGCCGGCGTGGGGTGCATGTTGTTCATTGTCCGCGCAGTCATAGTTACTTTCGCCATGAGCCGTTTCCATTGCGCCGATTGAGCGCTGCGCGCGTCAACGTCTGCCTGGGAACCGACAGCTTGGCCAGCGTTACGAGGCATCGCCGGCAATCGATTGAGCTCAGCTTGTTTGAAGAAATGCGGGTTCTGGCCCAGCATCAACCCTGGCTCTCCGCCCGGACCATTCTGAAGATGGCGACGGTCAATGGAGCGCGAGCCTTGGGTATGGAGGGGCGGGTAGGGCAACTGACTCAGGCGGCGAACGCAGACTTGATCGCCATTCCGTTTTCCGGATCTAACGCGGACGCGTATGAGGCCGTCTTGCACCACAAAGGTGAGGTGGTGGCCAGTATGATCAACGGGCAATGGGCCATCCCGCCCCACGGCGCAAGCGTTCCGGAGCCAGTCGTCGCGCAGCCATGACCCCTCCCCATGCAGCTTTCGCCGACGAGCTGAATCAGCGCCTGGAAACGTTGCGCCAGCAAGGGCTGTATCGCCAATTGCGGCCGATTGCTTCGCCGCAATCTCCGCGGCTGGAAGTAGAGGGTGACGTGCTGCTCAACTTTTCGTCGAACGATTACCTCGGGCTGGCTAACCACCCGGTGTTGCGAGCCGCCGCGATTGAGGCGGTCGAGCGTTATGGCGCGGGCAGTGGCGCTTCCCGGCTGGTTTGCGGCTCATTGGCGCCCCACCAGGAATTGGAAGAACGGCTCGCGGCCTTCAAAGGTGCTCCAGCCGCGCTGGTGTTTTCGAGCGGTTACACCGCCGCCCTCGGCGCTCTGGGGGCGTTGCTCGGCAAAGACGATGTCGTGATCATCGATCGCCTGGCTCACGCCTGCCTGGTGGATGCCGCGCGCCTGTGCGGAGCCAAACTGCGCGTCTTTGGTCACAACGATGCGAACGATTTGGAACGAATCCTGAAATGGACGCAAACCACAAAGGCGGGTTCGAGTTCCCATCCTCGGGTGCTGATTGTAACGGAAAGCGTCTTTTCCATGGATGGCGACCAAGCGCCGTTGCGTGAGATAGCGGATCTGAAAGACAAATATGGCGCTTGGCTGATGGTCGATGAGGCCCACGCCACCGGTCTCTACGGCGCGCACCGGCGAGGACTCGCCGAGGCGCTGGGCGTCAGCAACCTAATCGAGGTCCACATGGGCACGCTCGGCAAGACCTTGGGCGCCTCCGGCGGCTACATTTGCGGCTCGCGCCCCCTCATCGACGTTCTGATTAACCGCGCGCGGACCTTTATCTTCTCGACCGCGCCGGTGCCGGCGGCCAGCGCAGCGGCCACCGCCGGAGTGCGCTTGGTGCAATCGCCTGAGGGTGAAGGGCGGCTCAATTCGCTATGGCAGCGGGTGAGGGAGGTGACGTCCATCCTCAAATCTCCAGGCGCTCAGTTGCCCAGCGCTATCATCCCGCTACGGATTGGCGATGAAACGCGCGCTCTGGAGGCCGCCGCGGCACTGCGCGGCGAAGGCATCTACTTGCCAGCCATTCGCTACCCGGCCGTCGCTCGCGGTCAGGCCCGCCTCCGCCTAACGCTCACCGCCGCCCATACCGCCGCCGACACCGAACGATTGGCCAGGGCGCTGAGGAAGGTCCGTGTCGGGATCGAACCAGTGCCAAGCTGATGCACAAGCTCGCCCGACTCGACCACCAGTACGTCTGGCATCCGTTCACTCAGATGGGGGACTGGCTCAAGCGGGAGCCCATTGTCATCGTCGAGGGGCACGGTTCCCTCGTGCGAGATCTGCGAGGCCGCGAGTACCTGGACGCCAACTCGTCCATCTGGACGAACCTGCATGGGCATAATCATCCCAAGCTGAACGCCGCGTTGGAGCGGCAATTGAAGAGAATTGCCCACACTTCGGCGCTGGGTCTGGCCAACGAGCCGGCTGCGTTGCTGGCGCGCGAATTAGTCCGAGCCGCTAACGTGGACCCGGAGCATCCGCAGCTCAGCAAGGTATTCTTTTCAGACAACGGCTCGACCGCGATGGAGGTGGCCGTAAAGATGGCTTACGAATTCGCCCGGCGCCGACGCGGGCGGCTCAAGCCCAGGTTCCTGACACTCGATGGCGCGTATCATGGCGATACGCTTGGCGCGGTGGCCTTGGGCCACATTGATTTGTTCCACCAAAGCTGGTCCGGCCTGCTGTTCAAGACCGACAAAGTGATGGCCCCTTACTGCTATCGTTGTCCGTTCAATCGCGCTCGACCTGAGCGCGCCGACGCCCGTGCTTACCGCAAATGCCATTGGGAATGCCTTGGGGTGTTGGAGCGCAGACTGGCCCGGCAACAAAGCACGGGAAATCCTTACGCCGCCTTTGTTTTCGAGCCGTTGGTGCAAGGAGCAGCAGGCATAATCCCACAACCCCGGGGCTGGTTGGGGCAGGCAACGCAGATCGCTCGTGCCCACGGCGCGCTGTTGGCCGCCGACGAAGTGCTGACAGGCTTTGGCCGGACTGGCGATCCCGCCCTGCCGGAGCGGGCGCCGGCGAACAGCAGCAGCCTGGCCGCCCGCCCAACCTCGGAGACGTTTGGTAATCCGTTCAAAGCTACGGCCCATAGAGCCGTGCGGCAGGCTGGCCTCGGCGCCCCCCTTTTTGCCTGCCATCACGAAGGAGTCCAACCCGATTTCCTGGCGGTCGCAAAGGGGTTAACCGGCGGCTACCTGCCGATGGCTGCCACGTTGACGACGGAGGAAGTTTTCGAGGCTTTCCTGGGCGAGTACGGTGAATTTAAGACATTTTTTCACGGCCACAGTTTCACCGGGAACCCCTTGGGGGGTTCCGCCGCCTTGGCCAACCTGGAGCTGCTGCGGAGCCTCCCCTCGCTCCGAGCGCGCCGCGTGTTGGAACAGACTCTCGAGACGAAGCTCGACACATTGTGGCAACATCCGCATGTAGGCGACCTCCGCCGTGTGGGGCTAATCGTAGGCGTTGAGTTAGTCCGGGATTGGCGCACGCGCGAGCCCTTCGATTTGCGTGAGCGAGCAGGTATCCGCGTCTGCGAGGCCATGGCCGAACGGGGCGTGCTCACGCGGCCGATCGGGAATGTCGTGGTGCTCATGCCGCCCTATAGCACAACCCCTCAACAGGCCGAGAAAATGGTCAACGCGCTCGACGAAGCCCTGCGCTCATTGCGCCGTAGTTTTAGCCCGAACCGACGGCGATAGACGCAAATCCTCGTGAAAACGGTGTGCGGCTCAGAATGCCCGGATATTTCCCACTCCGGTAGAGGCTCCTGCCGAGCCTCTTGTGCAAGCAAGCCTCGGCTCCGCGGGAGCGTCGCCCCACCCGCACTCTGTCGCACCTTTGAGACGAGTGTGAAATACCGGGCTAAGACGCTCCTCATTCCGGTATCTTCTCCCTCTTGCGGTAAACCATGCCTTGGAACAAAGCGATTAGCTCCCCCGCGTCGTCTCTTACCTCCACGTTGTAAGAGCCCAGTTTGAAGTTCTTCGAGAGCTCCCGCGCCTCGGCCCAAAGCACGCCCGTCTTGGCGGCCTTCATAAAGCTGATGTTGGCGTTGATCGCGACAGCGACCGTGCCGTGCGAATTGGCAGCCGCCGCAAAGGCGAAGTCAGCTAGCGTAAAAATCGCGCCGCCCATGACGGTGCCGATGCCGTTCCAATGATGGTGATGCAACGTCATTTTTGCGCGAGCGCGCCCGGGAGAAGCCGAAATCAGTTCGATGTTCGAGCGCCTCGAAAATCTGTCCCTCTTAAACCAAACCAGGAAGTCTTCCGGTAGCTTGGGCGTCGCGCCGGCTTCCCCAGCTTCGTGAATCTTTGTTGATCTCTCGCCGCTCATATAAGTCCTGCTAACGGTCTGCCGATTGCGCGGCCGCTTGACTGGCGCGGCCGATCAAAAACGCTTTCTGATTGGCGTCAAAGAGGCTCTCTTCAAAAGCCGCCCGCAAGGATGCCAACCATAGCTCTTGCGCAAAGGGCAAGTGAGCGCTCAGCGCGCCTAACAGCGCGACGTTGAGGGATTTCTTGTGCGGCAACTGGTTCACATCGACTGCGTCGGGGGTAATCAGTATGCCGTTTGGGCGCAACAAATACCGGTGCGGTTCCACTTGCGTCGGTTCCAGCACGAGCAGAAAATCGGCTTCCCCCTCCGGCACCATCGGGCTGAAAACGCGCTCGCCGAATCTGACATCGCTGGACACCGAGCCGCCTCGCTGGCTCATGCCTTTAATTTCACTTTTTTTCACATCATGGCCGGCGCGCACTGCCGTGTCCGCCAGCACGTCCGAGCCGCGCAGCACACCTTGGCCGCCAAGCCCGGCCACAACGACGTTGGTTACCTTGCTCAAAACTGGCTTTCCAGGGTTCATAGGTGATTCGTCAGATAGCCGCGCCGCCGACCCCTGCTAGCGTGGCTTCGTCGCAGGCACAAGCCTGGTCGCGCTGCTCGTATTGCTTAAGTTGCTTGGCAATGAGGATACAGGGGCGTCGCGCGATGATCACCGCCAGCTCATTGGACTCCAGACATTCGTTGAGCACTCGCTCAAATTCACCCGAGCCCGCGCGCGGCTCCACCAGGTGAATTCGCTTGACCCCGAGCGCCCTCACCAGATCTTCCAGGACGAGCTTGCGGGTGGGTTCGTGGTTCAGTTTTCGGCCCGTGCCGGGATGTTCCTGATGCCCCGTCATTGCCGTGGTTGAATTGTCTAGAATAATCAGCACGTGTCCGTTTGGGGGCGGATTATAGACCATCTCGACCAACCCGCTAATGCCGCTGTGAACAAATGTGCTGTCGCCGATCACGCTGACCACGCGGCGCGCTTCATCGGGGGGTAACACATGCCGCAGGCCGAGGCCTACGCCGAGGCTGGCGCCCATGCAAACACAAGAGTCAATCGCCTCAAAAGGCTGGAGCACTCCCAAGGTGTAGCAGCCGATATCGCCGGCAACGATACAGTCTCTCCGATGCAGAGTGTCAAAAACAATGCGGTACTGGCAGCCGTCGCACAGTTGCGGCGGTTTCCCCGGCGGCTTGGGCTGTTCCGGGGTGAGGTCGCGGTTCAGAATTCGCCGCACCCGCGGCACGTTCAGCTCACCGAACCGGTAGAGCTCAGCCTTGCCCTCCAGTCGCAAACCGGCGGCGCAACCCGCCTCGTACAGGTAAGGGTCCCCTTCCTCAATGACGACGCAACGTTCAACGCTCTGAACGAATTCCGCCAGCCGCTTCAACGGCAACGGATGCGTGAGACCCAGCTTGAACACGCTGGCTTCCGGCGCACTTTCACGGGCATGCATGAAAGTTATGCCGGAAGTGATAATGCCCAGCGAACGGCTGCCCGGCACGACACAGTTTAGCGGGCAGGTTTCGCCCCAGGCGGCGATTTCAGCCAGTTTCTGCCGGAGCTTTCGATGGGCCAGCCGCGCGTAAGCTGGAATCATGACCCGCCCTTTGATATCGCGCTCAAAATGGGGCGCCTTGGGCGCGCTCGGCTCCCGGCGTGGTTGGACGATCGTGTAACTGTGGCACACGCGGGTCGTCACACGAAGCAGCACGGGGATTCTCCAGCGCTCCGAGAGTTCGATCGCGGCGAACGTGAAATCGTATGCTTCCTGAGAATCCGAGGGCTCGAGCATCGGCAACCCGGCGGCGACCGCATAATGGCGGTTGTCCTGCTCATTCTGGCTCGAGGCCATGCCGGGATCATCGGCGGAAACCACGATGAGCGCCCCACTCACACCAGTATAGGCCACCGTAAAGAGCGGGTCGGAAGCGACATTCAGCCCGACGTGCTTCATGGTCGCCAGGCTTCGCGCACCGCCGAACGCCGCGCCGATGGCAACCTCGAGGGCCACCTTTTCGTTCGGGGACCATTGGGCTTGGCCGCCCAGTTGGGAGAACTCCTCGAGGATTTCGGTCGAAGGTGTGCCGGGATAACCGGCCCCAAGCGCCACCCCGGCATGTCGGGCAGCCAGGGCGATGGCCTGGTCCCCGCTCATTAAGGCTCGAATTGACTCATTCATTTAAAGCGAAGCTCTCAGCGTGATACCATTTCGCCGGCTTTTGGAAAGGCCAAAAACACTTAATAAAATAAGGTGACTTCATAACTCGTTCGTGATATAAACGGTCCTGCCATGTTTTGGGATCGTGAAGTTGAAACCCTGCCCCGTTCGGGCCTCGAAAAACTCCAACTGGAACGGTTGCAGGAGACCGTCCAGCGGGTGGCCTCTAAAGTGCCATTCTATCAGCGCCGGTTCGCCGAACTGGGAGTTAAGCCCGGCGACATTCAGTCCCTGGCCGACGTGCGCCGGCTGCCCTTCACCACGAATATGGACCTGCGGACGACCTATCCCGATGGTCTCTTGGCGGTGGGACTCCAGCAGGCGGTGCGCCTCCACACCTCGAGCGGGACCACCGGCAAACCCAAAGCCCTGTTCTTCTCACGCAAAGACGTCGAGAATGCCGCTGAGCTGATGGCCCGGTCGCTGGTCATGACGGGCATCACCTCTAGCGACGTGTTTCAGAACATGATGGGCTACGGGCTCTTCACCGGTGGATTGATCATGCACTATGGGGCGGAGAAAGTCGGTTGCCTGGTGATTCCCGCCGGTCCCGGCACCTCCGAGCGGCAACTGATGCTCATGCAGGACTTTGGGACCACTGCCGTCCATATCCTGCCCAGCTACGCGCTCTATTTTGCCGGGTTCCTGGAACAAAGAGGCATTAACCCGCGCCAACACTTAAAGCTTCGCAAGGCCTTCGTCGGCGCCGAACCGCACACCGAAGAGACCCGGCTGCGGATCGAGGCAGCCTTAGGCTGTGACGTTTACAACTCCTACGGCCTCACGGAAATGAACGGTCCCGGGGTCGCGTTCGAATGCGAACACAAAGCGGGGCTGCACCTTTGGGAAGACAATTTCCTGCTGGAAATTATAGACCCAGCCACTGCGCAACCCTTGCCGGACGGCCAGGTCGGCGAATTAGTCCTCACTAGCCTCCGACGGGAAGCGATGCCGCTGCTCCGCTATCGCACGCGGGACCTGACCTCGCTGATTCCCGAGCCCTGCGCCTGCGGGCGGACCCACCGGCGCCTCAACCGCATTACCGGCCGTTCCGACGACATGCTGATCGTGCGCGGCGTGAATATTTTCCCGCAGCAGATCGAGCGTGTGCTCATGTCCCTTCCACAGGTGGGCCGTAACTACGTGATCTTGATCGAGGGCCTCGACGATCTGACCGTCAAAGCTGAATTGTCGGCCTCGGCGTTCGACGGACAGGTCGAACATTTAGCCGCCTTGCAGGAACAGCTCACAGAGAAACTGCGCGCCGAAATTTGGATTCGGCCCAAGGTGGAGTTGGTCCCCGCGGGCACCCTGCCCGTCGCCGATGGCAAGGCCAAACGAGTCATCGATCACCGAGTCATTTAACATGAGCATGAACCTCGTCGCGGTGTTCGCCGAAAACCGGCCTGGCCAAACCGCCCGGATCACCGGAATCCTCGCCCAAGCCGGCGTTAACATTTCTTGGGTGACGATCGCCAGCAGCGGCCGCTTCGGCGTAATGAAATTCCTGGTTGATCAACGTGACCAGGCGGTCGCGAGGCTTAAGGCCGAGGGCCTTATGGTGTCTCTGCTGGAAGTACTTGCGGTGGAAGTCGAGAACAAACCCGGGGCGCTTCAGGCCGTGGCCGAGGTGCTGGGCCGGAACCAAATCAACCTCGACAATTGTTCGGGCTTCGTCGCCAACAACCGGGCTGTCCTGCTGATCGAGACCCATGATTTGACGCAGGCGCAAGCTGTGCTGGAGAAACAAGGGCTGCGACTGCTCAGCCAGCAGCAGTTGCAAACGCTGTAAAAACAGCCCCTACACCGAGCTAGCGCTCAAGCCTTCTCCTCCCGAGGAAGCTCCAGCTTGGAGGAGCATTTCGAGAAACCAGACGGGTGGTCGAACCGGCCTGCCCCGGTGATCGGTGAAGGCATGCACGGTGTAGCCGCGCACCACTGGTTTGCCGCTCTCGCTCTGGTTGATCTGCACTTCGAACCGTAATCGCGCGCGTCCAAACAATTCCGCCGCCGAACGGACCTCGAGCAAATCATCATAGCGCGCTCCGCCTGCGAACTCGAGGTGCGCTTCCACCACAGGGAGAAAAAGTCCCTTCTCTTCCAGCGCCGCATAGGACATCCCCATCCGTCGCCGCATTAATTCGGTGCGTCCGCACTCGAACCATTCCAGCGCGCGCGAGTTGTAAAAGGTTCCCATCTGATCCGTTTCGCTATAGCGAACGCGCAATTGCAGCACATCGAAGAGCTTGCTCATGACCCGAGCATCTCGAAACCCCGGGGGCATTTCAACCCCCCGTTCAACCGCGCCGATCGGACCAAGCATTTTTTGCACTTTCATCACCAAATATTGCTAATGACCTTCATAATCTTTTTTTTATAAATAGTGTAATTAATACTCGACAGCAGAGCCTAAGTGTTTAAGATAGTGTGCGAGTCTCGTGGGCGGTGGCCGGCTCATGAAAGGGCCCCTGCCCGTTTGCCCGTTAGCCCTTAATTGAAACCAAAGAGCTGACGCGCGCTGAGCCGCGCGGCACTCGCAACGAAAGCAACTCCTCGTGATAACGAAGGTCCCCCAAACCTTGACCGCGATCCTCTGTCTTACGGCCGCCCCGCTCGCCCGTGGAGCCGAAACTAACCAGGCAACTACCGCAACCTCGGCCGCCTCCTTAAGCCCAACTGAAAAAACCATCCAGGAAATCAAGAATCCCGTGCCCTGGCTCCATATGGGCGGCGACTTGCGCATCCGCAACGAATATTTCAACAACGCCCTCAGCCTGACAACCGATCCGGCGCTCAGTCCGTTGTTTGCACCCGTCCATGAACAGGAGTACTTGCGTTTCCGAGGCCGCGTTTGGGCCAGTATTGCGCCGACCGATGATCTGAGCTTCAACGTCCGCCTGGCCGCCGAGCCTCGCGAGTTCCTGCAGCCAGCGACGATGGACACGTACTTTGACCAATCAGGCATGCAGTGGCGCTACGGCATCGTGGACAATCTCAACCTCAAATGGAACGAGCCTTTGCACCTGCCAATGACGGTCACCGTGGGCCGACAGGACATTTTCCTCGGCGACGGTTGGCTGGTCGGCGACGGCACTCCCGAGGACGGCTCATTTACTTATTTTTTGGACGCCGCCCGGGTTACTTGGAACCTCAAGGATCAGAATACCGTGATCGAAGCGATTGGAATTGTGCAAGACGCCCGACCCGATGGCTGGCTGCCGACAGTCGGCCCCTCCACCAGCCAGGGCGCGCATGTCGAACCCCTCCTGCTAACTGATCAAAACGAAAAAGGGGCCATTCTGTGGGTGGCCAATAAGAGCCTGCCTGCCGCCAACTTCGATGGCTATTTCATCTACAAGAATGATGCGCTCCTGAACCAGGCCCCCCTCGGTAGCTTTGGAGATAATGCGGATATTTACACGGTTGGTGGCCGCGTCTCGGGCTTGCTCAAGGAGCACTGGAAGTACTCGGCTGAAGGCGCCTATCAATTCGGTCGAAAACAGGACCCCGAACTGAACATGGGCGGGAACAATCCGCTCCTGGCGGCAGGCGCCGAGACCACCGGGTTCCGCGACATCGACGCCTTTGGTGTGAACAGCAAGCTGACTTATCTTCTTAAGGACTCCTGGAACAACCAACTCAGCTTCTGCTACGAGTTCCTTTCCGGCGATAATCCGGGAACGAAGAACGATGAGATGTTTGATGTTCTATGGGGACGCTGGCCAAGCTGGAGCGAAATGTACAACATCTACAGCTATGTTCAGGAAACCCGCGTAGGCCAAACGGCCAATCTCCATCGGTTCGGTCCCTCCTGGACCACCAATCCATTCAAACGCACGGAGTTTACCGCCAGCTATGCCGCTCTGTTCGCCGACCAGAACGTGCCAACCCGCGACTTAGACCATGCCTTTTCCGGCCTGCTTGGGCCTAATCCGCCCAGCCCCTTCAGCGGCGCTAATCCGGGCAGCACCGGCGGTGGAAACTTCCGCGGCCACTATCTCCAAGCTGTCCTGAAGTATCAATTCAGCCGCCATCTCAGCGGACATCTCTGGGGCGAGTGCCTGTTCCCCGGCGACTACTACGTGAGCCGTGGCCCGGTGGACTTCATTCGTGCCGAGCTCATGTTCACTTTTTGATTCAGGGGCCGCGCGTTTGATCCGCCCTAGCCAGGCACGCTAACCGCTTATTGCGTCAGCCCCTGGTCTGGGCTCCACAACCTCATGGCGCTCTGGATCCGCAGGAAATCCGGCAGATCGCCCGCCGTCACAAGCTGCCCAATGGCATAAACCGTCTTGGGCACACCCCAGCGCCAGCGCTCGACGTGCCCATCGGCGAAAACAAGGTCACCGCCCTGGTTATGCCGGTCGGACGGCATGTCAAACCACATCTGCGGCCAGTAGGGCAATCCCGCCGGGTTGCCAAACTGCGCGTCCAGTAAAGTGTCAGCGTTCTCATCGATAAACACCATCGCCTGCGACGGCAGAGGGTTGAGGATCTGCGTAAATTTTTTCCAGGATGGCAGGTCGCTTATCCCGGGCAGACCCATGGCCGTCAGGAACTCGGGATACCCATTCATGGACTGGCTCATGTTATAACTGCGATTGCGAAGCTGCGTGGTTCCCACCACGGTCGAAGTGTCCGCCGGGCAATGGTAAATGGCCACCGAACGGTTGTAGGCGAAAAGCACCCCGGCTTGGAGGGCCAGCGTGTTCGTGTCGAGGTTGGCATGATCGGGACACCAGGAAATGCCCGACGCAATCGTAGTATCCGTGGTAGCATCGATGGAGTTGTTCGGGGCTACTACGTCCAGATTATCAAGTCCATAAAGGTGCCAGCAAACTTCCAGTTGCTTGAGATTGCTCAAACAGTTCACTGCCTGGGACTTGGCCTTGGCCCTCGCCAGGGCGGGCAGGAGCATCGCCGCTAAAATCGCTATGATCGCGATAACGACCAGCAGCTCGATCAGCGTAAAGCCGGACGCCCTCAAAAACCGCCGACCCGCGCGCGCTGCAGCTTCTGGCGTCTCCGAACTGCCCGCCGCATCATTGCAGGTTACCATTGGTCGAACAATTTTCGTGAGCCGCAGAATAGTAACCCAAAGTAGCGCTTTTTGCAAACGGCTCTACAATCTCCACAATCTCCACCATCGCCCTCTCCTTCCTAAGGAGGAGAGGGTCGGGGAGAGGAGGCCCTTCCCTCGACTTGCGGTTCCTGGCAAGCCATTCAAACAATAAGGCCTGCGTGTCGGCTGAAGCTGGCGCAACCCCTCGCCGCCCCTCAAAAGTTGCCAGGAATCAAAACGTAAGCAGTTCCAAATCGTTGATCCCGTGGCCGGTCAGCTCCCAGTGGCCACCCCGCTTTGCGACCAGCCTCCGAGCCGGGTTCTTTTGGTATTCCGGTTCGTTAACCGAAAGTAGCTGAAATTTGGCCTTACCTTTGATCTCGGAAGCGGCGCGCGGAATGAGCTCAAAGGCCACGCCGTTGAAATTCAGGGAAACTTCATACCCCGCCACGCCTTCCTTGGCCGCCACCGGATTTGGCCGTATCAGGGCGCTATAGCGCCGGAGCCACGGAAACTCGGTCCTGCGCACCAGGACACGGCAGAGTTCCGTTTGGCTCTGGAGAAAGGCCACCAAGCTAAACTTGGCGCCCTGGCTGTTTTCTTCAAGCAGGATTAAACGCGGGTCCAGCCCGAGCAGGTTCTGGCCGTTCCATTCGCCATGATCGTTGCGCTGATCGGGACACGTGGCTTTGTACCACCTGGCGAAGCGGTCGTTAACGAGCAGGTTCAGCTCGAAATGAACATGGGCGCGCTCTTTCGAAATGCGCTCGCTGGTATTGGCAGTGCGGCCCATTGTGGCCACACGCTCACCTGCCTTGACTGCCTGCCCCACCCTCAGATCAGGGCGAATCTGGCTCAGGTGCGCGTAGAGCGAGTAAATCTCCAGTCCTTCGATCCTGTGCTGGAGCACCAGGTAATTGCCGTAATTGGACAGCGAAGGACGAGTGTTGAAATATGCAACGGTGCCGTCCGCCGTGGCCAGCACCGGGTCTGCTGGCTCGCCCCGCTTGTCTCGTTGCAGGCATCGGATATCGAGTCCCTCGTGGAGTTGCCAGCCCTCGCTGCGCACACAACCAAACGTGCCGCTGACCCACGATTTGCCGGTAGTGCCGACGAAAAACTTCTCCTCGCCGCCCTTCTCAAAGAGCGCCTGGTTGGCGGTCGGCAATTGAAACGGCTGCGCCCCGGCGGTCAAGGCCAGCAACAGCAGCAAGGCTACCATTTCGAGTCCGGCGAGCTATGGAGCTTCTTGCCGACGTTGCTCAGACCGGTCACGATTTGCTCGGCTTCCTCGCGGTCCGCATCGGGGGTGAAGACGAGCATGCCATCCGTAATCCCCTTGGAAATCTGCTCTGCCATCAGCCAACGTCCTTGGTTGAGTTTTTCCCCCGGTTTCGGGTCCCACTGGCAAAAAATGGCCACGTGCCTGCCCCGGTTGGCGGTGGTGTATTGGTCGAGCAGCCAGGTGCCTTGGCGATCGAATTTCAGGCTGATTGAGTAACCGCCCACCACGTCCAGCAGCTTGGCCTCCTCGAGGTTGGCTTCGGTCAAAAACGGTTGTTTTTCGACGGTAATCATGTAGGGGTGGGCTCGAAAGATGGGCACCGTTTGAGTTCCCGCGTCGGGATGGGCTTCCATGTGAAGTCGCAATGTGCCCAGTTCCTTTTTGCGTTTGCCCGCTTCCGTTCGACAGCCACACACCAATGTCACCGCCAGCCCACCTGCCAGAAAAACATTGAACCAATACCGATCTCTCAACATACTAGCTTAGACAAGCGGAACGCATCACTAAAGTAAAGCCCGTATGAGCAAACAATATAACAAAGCCGAGAAACGAAAACGCCGGAACGCACATCTGAAACGGAAAAAACACGCCCCCAAGACAAAGCCCACGCCCGCCTCTGCGCCGACCCCCCAGCTTACGACACCACCCCCTCCGCCCGCGGCTCCGCCTGTAACTCCGCCCGCCCCTGCACCTGCCCCGTCCCCGGACGCCCCGCCCCCGGCGGCGGCTGCCTGAGTATTGTTCCCAAGGCAGCTAGGGCGGTTTGGTCATCTCTGGGGAGGATTCCCCATTTCGTCTGAGACGCACAACTCCGAAGGTTTGGTGACCTTCGGAGTTGGGTTCAATGCTACGTTCTTTTGGACTTGTTCTGGGTTGCTTGCTGGCGGGTGGGTGCGCCTACCTGACGCCGGTAAGTTCGTTAATTAGCACCCCTCAAAACGGTCCCCCGCCACTGCAAGTCCACGAGCAAACCAGCGTCAAACTGGCGCAAAACGACTTCGCCCTGGTTAAAACCAATGTCGTGGGCCGGAGCAAAGGACTCAGTCTGTTCGGCTTGATTACCATTTACCCAGCCACGGTGACCAAGGTGGTGAGCCGGATGTACGGCGCAGCGCAGATGAAACCGGGCGAATCCCAGACCCTGGCGCACTTGATCATCGAGCAAACTAGCACTTTTTGGATTCTCTTCAGCATCCCTAAAGTCGAGGTGTCCGCCGATATCGTTGAGTTCAAAAGTTATTCACCGCGGGCGCCCCCAGCCGCGCCCGACGGTGAATAACTTTTCCTCCGAGCGCAAAAAACTCCGTGCCGGCTTGGCGGGTCACAGTTGTCCACAAGTTATTCACGGCCTGGTCTTGGTGAATAACCTGTGGATAAGATTCCATTGTCAGCTACGGCAAATGTGATAAGCTCACGACTAGTTCATTGAAAGAACTGAGTTGGGCGGCAGCGGTCAACAGGCTGTTGTAGTTCAGCTCAAGGATAATCCCAGGCGACTGGGGAAAGGTTGGGTCAGGCTGGTTGGCTCAACCCCTCTAAAGGCGAATCGCAAGGTTCGAGGGCGGAGGCAAGATTCACCAGTTCCTCTGGCGGCGTTCGCGCGCCGTCGGTCACGCGAAATAGGGACTGAGCGAGCAGGAACGATAAGAAACCGTTCCTACTTGAGTCAAGTAGCCCAGGCGGGTTTCGAGCCTGGGTGAATCGCAGTTACCAGAGGGTATTCGGTTGCTACTGCGCATCAGCACGGGCGAATGACTCTGGCGGCCTCCCAAACGAGGTCTGCCAAAGGAAAGACGCCGAAAGGCGGGACAAACATGAGCGTTCGTACCGGGAAGGACACGTGGTCTGGGCAGGATCCGTGAAAACCCTCCGAGCAGTCGGCGATGCTAAAAACGGCACCGCTGACCTGTCGATGAAAGGCAACCTGAGAGTTAAGAGGCGAGACCCGTGGCACCGGGCCAACGCGCAGTCACAAGCTGCGGCCGACCCGGCGCTAAGTGGTTAAGACGCGGATAGACAATCGCAGACGTGTCTTGGCCTGGTTCACGAGCCGGTGGCGCAACCACCAGCCCAAGCGAGCTGAAAAGCCTCACTCAATAATCCAGCCGCCGCAAGGAAGCTGGACGGCCCTGCTACGAGGCCGGAGACTCCGCTTGCCGTGGAGAATGGCGTCGGGAAGCTGGCAGCCAATTTGGCGCCTAATGCCAGCATGGGAAAGAGAGCTTGGCGAACTCCCACACCCCATTTAGTCCCTGCTCGGCCGAAAGGTCGGGCGGGGGCTTTTTGTTTCCCCCGCATGGGCCTAAAATGGCCGCCTGGGAGCCGAGAAATCCGGCGGGGGAGGCAGGGTTGGCCGCGGCGGCTCAGGTGCGGGCGGGGTGGGCGTCAAGCTCGGCAAAGCAAATATCTTGGCGCCCTGGTCCTGGACCGACGGAAGGCTTGCCAGTCCGCCCGGCGTGACTGGTGACTCCTCGTGGTGCGGTGAACCCGCCAAGGCATCTAGTGGAGTGAAGGCGCGAGTCTTGTGGTCGAGCACTCGGGAAAGCGCGCTGGCAGGATCGTTATTAGGCGGCGTCTGCCAGGCTGGATCCAACAACCGATGGAATTCGTCTAACCGAGCTTGATGCTCCAGCGTTTCTTGTTTCGACGGCTCGGGGCTAACCAAGCCGAAAACATCCGAGAAACTGCTGCTCACCGCAGGGGAGCTCGACGCCGTTTTCTTGCCCTCGTTCTTGCCCTTTAAGAATACCATCAGGTCCTCCTCGCTCCGGGTCAGCCCGCTGGGCTCGTTCGCTTTGCTGTCCAGCGCCAACTCATCGTCCAGGACGTTTCTCAGGCCGAATGGATCATCCACTTTTTTGGGGCCTTTGGTCTTGGCCGGTCGGTTCGCGCGAAAGAAAAACTGTTCGAGCGGCGTAAGCCCCGCCTTTTCCTGCTCGTCGCTGCTTTCCGCCCGCTCGAGCACTCCCTTGGCTGTCTGGGCGTTCAAGAGCTCCTGCTCGTCCAGAAAAATCCAGTCCTTCTGCTCCTGCATGAGTTGTTGAGCTCGCTTGCTCGGCGGCGCTGGCGGAACGTAAGGAATCACCGGCGGCGGCATAACCGCATCCAGCGAACTGCCAGGCCGAAGGGACTGCAAGGGCCTGGACAGTTCCTCCTCCAGCTCCTTGAGGCGGTCCCTTTTCCCGCTCGCAGGACGTGCTTGCGCGCCACTCTCATCCGGGCGGGCTTTGACGCCGTTCGTTGCCTGGCTCGACGCATTTTCCGCCGGCTGCGCCTGGCAAGCCAGCCATCCGCTCAGCGCCAAAAACGCCAAACCATAAAGGCCTCTAATGAGTACAAGCCCGAACTTCATTCGCGAGTTTACTTTAATTGACCGGGGGTCCCGAGTCAAAGCGCAAAATGGGTGCGCTCCCCCGTGCGCCCATGCGCCCATGCGCCCCTCAAAGCCCTTGCCCTCTCCCCCAAAATGCTTAGAATCCTCCTCCGGTTGTGAGCTCAATCCAAAGGACAAGATGAGAAACAGTGTAATTTTTGTTTCCGGACTGGTCGGCGTCCTCCTGGTCGCGTGCGTGCAGGCTCAAACCCCCTCCCCGGCTTCGAAAATGGACGCCTTTATCTTTGACCTGGTCTCCAAGATGACCTTGGACGAGAAAATCGGCCAGCTAAACCTGCTCTCCCTGGGCTTCGATGTGACGGGGCCCGTGGTGAACAAGGATGTCGAGGCCGCAATCCGTGCGGGCCACGTGGGAGGCGTTTTCAACACCTTCACACCTGCGGCGACGCGGAAACTGCAGGATCTGGCGGTCCAGGAATCCCGCCTCCACATCCCCCTCTTGTTGGGCTTCGACGTGATTCACGGGCATAAGACAATTTTCCCCATCCCGCTTGCCCTCGCCTCCACTTGGAATATGGACCTGGTCGAGCAAAGCGCCCGCATCGCCGCCGCCGAGGCCAGCGCGGATGGGTTGAACTGGACCTTTTCGCCGATGGTGGATATCGCCCGTGATCCCCGTTGGGGCCGAATTGCCGAAGGCGCCGGCGAAGATCCCTATCTGGGCTCCAAAGTCGCCCAAGCCATGGTCCGGGGTTACCAAACCGGCGATCTGAGAAACACCAACGCCGTGTTGGCCTGCGTCAAGCATTTCGCCCTGTACGGCGCGGCCGAAGGCGGCCGGGATTACAACACTGTGGACATGAGCCGCATCCGCATGTACGAGTACTACCTGCCTCCCTACAAAGCCGCCGTGGAAGCTGGTGTTGGCAGCGTTATGACCTCCTTCAACGAGGTCGATGGCATCCCCGGCACCGGCAACGAATGGCTGCTCACCGAGTTGTTGCGAAAGCAATGGGCCTTCAAAGGGTTCGTCACCACGGATTACACCGCCATCAAGGAAATGACTGAGCATGGGACGGGTGATTTGAAGCACAACGCCTTACTCGCCTTAAAAGCGGGGGCGGATATGGACATGGTGGACGAGGCCTATCTCCGGTGTCTAAAGCCATTGGTGGCCGAGCAACCCTCGTGGGAACCGCTGGTTACCGAGGCCTGCAAGAGGGTCTTGGAAGCCAAATACAAGCTGGGCCTCTTTGCTGATCCGTACCGGGGTTGCACCCCCGAACGGGCCCGCAAGGAAATCTTCACTCCTGCTAACCGAAAGGCCGCGCGCGAGATTGCCGGGCGGTCGTTCGTGCTTCTCAAGAATGCCGGCCAGACGCTGCCCCTCAAAAAGACCGGCACGCTCGCGCTGATCGGGCCCTTGGCCGCCAGCCAACGTGACCTCCTGGGTTCCTGGAGTGCGGCCGGAGATTGGAAACAGGCCGTCAACGTGCTGGACGGCATTAAGCGCGCCGCCGGTTCTGACCTGAAGGTCGTGACGGCCAAGGGGGCTAACCTGGTCGAGGATCCTTACATGTTAGAAGCCCTCAACGCTTCCGGGGCGGATATTGTTACCGATGAACACTCCCCTCAGGCGATGATCGATGAGGCCGTCGCCACCGCTCAGCAGGCCGATGCGGTCGTAGCGGTCCTGGGCGAATCCTTTGCCATGAGTGGCGAAGCCGCCAGCCGCAGCGACATTGGCCTGCCCGCCGGCCAGCAGGACCTGCTCAAAGCGCTCGTGAAGACCGGCAAGCCCATTGTGCTCGTGATGATGAATGGCCGGCCCTTGACCTTGCTGTGGGAGGATGCCCATTGCAGCGCTATCCTCGAAACCTGGTTTGGCGGCACCGAAGCCGGTAACGCCGTAGCCGATGTCCTGTTCGGCGACTGCGATCCCTCGGGCCGGCTCACCGCTTCCTTTCCCCGATCGGTCGGCCAAATCCCCCTCTCCTACAACCACAAGAACACCGGCCGCCCGTACGGCGGCGACCCGCGGGTCAAGTATGTTTCGCGGTACCTTGATGTGCCAAACGCCCCCTTGTACCCCTTCGGCTTCGGGTTGAGTTTCACTAGCTTTTCATATAGCGAGGTCAAGCTCGATAAAACCTCTGTCCAGGGCGAGGGTCCTTTGCTGGCCAGTGTGACCTTAACCAACACCGGCCAGTATGCCGGCGAGGAAACCGTGCAACTCTACATCACCGACCCGGTGGCCAGTGTCACCCGCAGCGTCGAAGACCTGCGCGGTTTCCAGAAGATTGCCCTCAAACCAGGCGAGAGCAAAGAGGTCGTCTTTAAAATCACCCCGGATGCTTTGAAATTCTACAACCGCGACCTGGTGTATGACTGGGAACCCGGACAGTTTATTATCCGCATCGGCCCGAACTCGCGCGACCTGAAATCAGCCTCCGTTCAATGGAGCAAAAGTTGAGCTGCTCAAATAAATCTTGCGTCCTGTGCGGGCGCGCATTGTCTCACCCGTTCCCCTTCAAGCCGCAATTCCAACAAATGACCGAGCGGCGGGTTATGCTGCGCAACCAACCTCGCGAAGCGCTTGGAGTGCGTGCCCCGAAAGCGTTCGGGGCTGCCGCTTTTGAAAGCCAAGGACGCCCGAAACCCCAGCCAACCAACTTCGCACTCCGATCGTTTCGTTCATCGCGGAGCGATCCTTTGAAGTTAAGCCGTGGACTTCCAGTCCACGGAACGCACCCAAAAACCCCGTCAGTCGCGTAGCGACGTCTGATAAGCCTTGCTCACTCGACGACCAAATCAAGCAGCAATGGCCTTTCCGGTGACATTAATGCGCCCTCCCGCTAAGCGGCTGCTCACTGAATTGCCTTTCGCGGCCTAAGGGCGCGTCAATAAATAACATTTACAACTAGTGAGGATGGATGACATAGTTCCATTCCCCATGAAAGCGCGATGACTCTATGTTGATGGTTGCCATTTCTTCTTTAGTGACTCTCCGTCCAATGGC
>Ga0209517_10003698_pt1 | contig 20548 bp, 21 predicted proteins | sample PeaSoiMetSII2010_FD_187695 | JGI IMG/M metagenome (GOLD analysis project Ga0209517, IMG submission 187695) | Peat soil microbial communities from Weissenstadt, Germany - SII-2010 (SPAdes) (version 2) | ecosystem: Environmental > Terrestrial > Soil > Wetlands > Peat | place: Germany...
TCGCAATCGGGCCGCGCCAGGTAGCTCGCGGCGAGCGCCGAGGCGGCGGCGGTGCGCCGCGCCGTCAGCGCCGGCGCGTCCATCAGCGCCAAGGGCGCGCCGCTTCTGCCGTCGAGCAGCAAGTACGCCCCCATCATCGCCGGCCGCTTTTGCGCGGGGTTGTCGGGAAAGACCGTGAGCAGCTTGACGCCGAGATGCCGGCCCCGCTGCCAGGCCGGCATGATCAGAAGCTCGCCATCGCGCGCGCCCGGCACCGGGATGGTATGGCGGTGGCGCTGCGGCATCTCGCAGCCGCCGCTGCGGAACATCTGGCGCAGGCCCTCGACCAGCGAGGGAAAGTCGAGGGCGGCGATGACCTCGCTTGCGCCGAGGGCGTGCATGATCCGGAAATATCCGCGCGCCGCCGCGCTTGTCAATCGCGCGGCAGGCGCGGCGCGGTGGTCGAAGCTTGCGGAAGCTGCGCTTGCGCCGCGGTGCGCTCGCGCTCGAGCGCCTCGATGCGCCGGTTGCGCTCGCGCAGCGCGCGCCGGTTGCGGCCGGCGTTGATCCAGGCGACCAGCTCGCCCAAGAGAAAGCCCGCGAGCAAGGTCAGCAGCAGGACGAGATAGAGCGGCGCTTCGAGCGTCGCCGGCAGGGGCCAGAATGTCACCACCACCATGTCGCGGTTCGAGACCGCGAAGATCACCAGGATCAGCGCCAAGAGCGCAGTGATCAGCCAGTAAACGAGCCTCATGCGCGCCGCCGCGGCGGCAGGCTCACGTTCCCTCGTTGAGCCGCTCGCGCAGCTGCTTGCCGGTCTTGAAGAAGGGGATGTGCTTCTCGCCGACATGCACGCTGTCGCCGGTGCGCGGGTTGCGGCCGAGCCGCGCCTCGCGCCGCTTCACCGAGAAGGCGCCGAAGCCCCGCAATTCGACGCGGTCGCCCCGCGACAGCGCCGCCGCGATCTCGTCGAAGATGGTGCTCACAATGCGTTCGACGTCGCGCTGATAGAGGTGCGGATTGCTCGCGGCCAAACGTTGAATGAGCTCCGACTTGGTCATGCGACGGCTCTTTTGCGCTTACGGCAACCAAGGAGCCTGCCAAACCCTTGAGCCACCGTCAAGAATAGACGGTATTGCGTTGCAAGCGCGGGGCCGTCCACGGCCGACATCCCCCGGCGCGGATGGGCGAAGCGCCGATTTGGTCGCGCCGGCATCGCGTCCTCCCCCTCGCCGCTCGAGGCCGAATTCCCCTCGCGCGGACGGATTGATCGCCCGATTATTTCTCGTCCTTGTCCTTGCCTTCGCTGCGGGCGCGGCTGATGGCGGCGCCGAGGATGTCGCCCAGGCTCGCGCCCGAATCCGACGAGCCGAACTCGGCCATCGCCTTCTTCTCCTCGTCGATCTCGCGCGCCTTGATCGAGAGCGTCGCCTTGCGGCTGGCGCGGTCGAGGGCGGTCACCTTGGCATCGAGCTTCTCGCCCACGGCGAAGCGGTCGGGCCGCTGTTCGGCGCGGTCGCGCGACAGCTCGGCCTTGCGGATGAAGCCGGGCAGGCCGCTCGCCAGCTGCACCTCGACCCCGGCCTCGGTGATCGCCGAGACGGTGCAGGTGACGACATCGCCCTTCTTGACCGCGGCGAGGCCCGCCTCCAGCGGATCGGATGCCAGCTGCTTGATGCCGAGGCTGATGCGCTCCTTCTCGACATCGACATCGAGGACGCGCACCCGCACGGTGTCGCCCTTCTTGTAGTCGTTGATCGCCTCCTCGCCGGGGCGTTTCCAGTCGATGTCGGAGAGGTGCACCATGCCGTCGATTTCGCCGGGCAAGCCGATGAACAGGCCGAATTCGGTGATGTTCTTGACCTCGCCCTCGAGCTCGCTGCCGGCGGGATGCTTCTCGACGAAGCTCTCCCACGGGTTCGGCATGGTCTGCTTGAGACCGAGGCTGATGCGGCGCTTCTGCGGATCGACGTCGAGCACCATCACCTCGACCTCCTGGCTGGTCGAGACGATCTTGCCGGGATGCACGTTCTTCTTGGTCCAGCTCATCTCGGAGACATGGACCAGGCCCTCGACGCCCGGTTCTAATTCGACGAAGGCGCCGTAATCGGTGATGTTGGTGACGCGGCCCTTGAAGCGCCCGGTCGCGGGGTATTTGAGCTCGACGCCCTCCCACGGATCGGCCTCGAGCTGCTTCATGCCCAATGAGATGCGCTGCGTCTCCGGATTGAAGCGGATCACCTGCACCTTGACGTTCTGGCCGATATGCAGCGCCTCGGACGGATGGTTGATGCGCCGCCAGGCGATGTCGGTGACGTGCAGCAGCCCGTCGACGCCGCCGAGATCGACGAAGGCGCCGTAATCGGTGATGTTCTTGACCACGCCGTTGAGGATCTGGCCTTCCTTGAGCGAGGCGACGAGCTCTGAGCGCGCTTCGGCGCGGCTTTCCTCGAGCACGGCACGGCGCGAGACGACGATGTTGCCGCGCGAGCGGTCCATCTTGAGGATCTGGAACGGCTGCGGCGTCCCCAAGAGCGGCGTGATGTCGCGCACCGGGCGAATATCGACTTGGCTGCCCGGCAGGAAGGCGACGGCGCCGTTGAGATCGACGGTGAAGCCGCCCTTGACCCGGCCGAAGATCACGCCGGTCACCCGCTCGTTCGCCTGGAAGCTCTTCTCGAGCTGGGTCCAGGCCTCCTCGCGGCGCGCCTTCTCGCGCGAGATCTGCGCCTCGCCGTTCTTGTCCTCCATGCGCTCGAGATAGACCTCGACGATGTCGCCGGGCTTGATTTCGGCGGGGTGTCCGGCGGTCGCGAATTCCTTGAGCGCGACGCGGCCTTCGGATTTGAGCCCGACATCGATCAGGACCATGTCGTTCTCGATGCTGAGCACCGTCCCCTTGATGACGGTGCCTTCGAGGCCCGATGAGGTTCCGAGCGATTCATCGAGAAGCGCGGCGAAGCTCTCCTTGGCAAAGGACGAGGCGGTTTCGGTTGCGACGACCATCGAAGCTCCTTTCCCCAGGCTTGCCCTCGCGCCGGCGGGGACGAGCGGCACGCGATGGACCGCCGGCGGTGATCGGGCGCGGCGGTAGGGACCCGTGGTCCGGCAGAACGCTCTCAGCGCGGTTTGGCGGAGCGCTGCTTCGTGATGAAGTCGACAGCCGCTGCAAACGCCGCGTCGGCATCGAGCTTGGTCGTGTCAAGCTCGAAGGCGTCGGCGGCGCGCTCCAGCGGGGCGGTGCGGCGCTGCCGATCGCGCGCGTCACGAACTTCCATGTCCTGCAGGACGCGCTCGTATATAGCCCCCGAATCCCATTGCTGCAACTCTTTGAATCGGCGAAGCGCCCGGGCCTGGAGCGTGGCTGTGAGGAAGAGCTTGGCGTCGGCCTCGGGGCAGACCACCGTGCCGATGTCGCGGCCGTCGAGCACGGCGCCGGCGAGCCCCGCCGGCGGGCGGTGGGCGAAATCGCGCTGAAAGGTTAAGAGCGCTTTGCGCACCGCCGGGATCGCCGCCACCACCGAGGCCGCCTCGGCGACGCGGTCTTCGCGCAGCCGCGGATCGGAGAGGTCGGCCGCCATCACCGCCCGCGCCGCTTGGACCGCGGCCGCGGGGTCGGCCGGGTCGCCGCCGGCGAGCAGCACGCGCAACGCCGTCGCGCGATAGAGACTGCCGGTATCGAGATGGGCGAGGTGGTAATGCGCCGCGAGCCGGCGCGCCAGGGTGCCCTTGCCCGAAGCCGCCGGCCCGTCGACGGCGATGATCATGTGGCATCCGCGGCGATAGCGGCGCCGAGCCCGTTCATGAGATCGACGAAGCCGGGAAAGCTCGTCGCGATGGTGGCGCCGTCGTCGATGCGCACGGGCTGCGCCGAAGCCATGCCGAGAACGAGGAACGACATGGCGATGCGATGGTCGAGCCGCGCCGCGATCGTGGCGCCGCCGCGCAAGCCGCTCTTGCCGTCGACGATGAGCGTATCGCCCTCGACCGCGACATCGGCGCCGCACGCGCTCAGCCCATCGACGATGGCGCCGAGCCGGTCGCTCTCCTTGACGCGCAGCTCGGCAAGGCCGCGCATGATTGTGCGGCCTTGCGCGAACGAAGCGGCCACCGCGAGGATCGGGTATTCGTCGATCATGCGTGGCGCGCGCTCGGCCGGGATTTCGACGCCTTTAAGGCGGCTTGCGCGCACCATCAGATCGGCGACGGGCTCGCCGCCCGCGCTGCGTTCATTGGCGAAGGCGAGATCGGCGCCCATCGCCTTCAAGGTCTCGAACAGGCCGTCGCGCAGCGGGTTGACGCCGACGCCCTCGAGCACGAGCTCCGAGCCCGGCAGCAGCAGCGCCGCCACCACGGGAAAGGCGGCCGAGGATAGATCGCCCGGCACGGCGAGGTCGGCCGCAATCAACTCGGGCTCGCCCGTGAGCCGGATGCGGCGCCCGCCATCCGCCATCGCCTCGACCGCGACGCTCGCCCCGAAATGGCGCAGCATGCGCTCGCTGTGGTCGCGCGTCGGCAGCGTCTCGATCACGCTGGTTTCGCCCGGCGCATTGAGCCCGGCCAGCAGCACCGCCGACTTCACCTGCGCCGAGGGGACCGGCAGCGCGTAGCTGATCGGCATGGGCGCCGTTGCGCCGATGACGGCAAGCGGCAGGCGCCCGCCGCGGCGCGCGACGATGCGCGCGCCGATGCGCTCGAGCGGCTCGGCCACGCGCGCCATCGGCCGCCGCCTGAGCGAGGCGTCGCCGGTGAAAAACGTGGTGAAGGAATGGGTCGCGACGACGCCCATGATGAGCCGCGCGCCGGTGCCGGAATTGCCGAGATCGAGCAAATCCGCCGGCTCGGCGAGCCCACCGACGCCGAGACCCTTGACGACCCAAGCGCCGTCGGCGTCGCGCGCGAGATCGGCGCCCAAGGCGCGCAAGGCCGCCGCGGTGCGCAGCACGTCCTCGCCTTCGAGCAGCCCGCGAATGGTCGTGCGTCCGACCGCGAGCGAGCCCAGAATGAGCGCGCGATGCGAGATCGATTTGTCGCCGGGCACGCGAACGCGTCCGCGCAGCGGGCCCGCGGCGCGCGCGACGAGCGGCATTGCCGGAGGAATGGACATTGGGCGTTGTCTCTACCATATCGTGGGCGCCGGGCAACAGTAGGGCATCGCCGGCGCGAGCCGGATGATTTTACTTTTGACAGCGGCTGCCAGTCCGTGGCAAAGGGCCGGTGCCGCGTGCGGGTGACTGAGCAGGGGAGAAGGCCGTGGCCAGACCGGAATGGGGTACCAAGCGCATCTGCCCGAATTGCGCCACTCGTTACTATGACCTGAACAAGGATCCGATCATCTGCCCGAAATGCGGCGCGCCCTTCGATCCCGAGGCGCTCTTGAAGACGCGCCGCACGCGCGTTCCCGCGCCGCCGGTGCCGGTCGAGGCGCCGGTCGTCGAGGAAGAGATCGATACCGAGATCGAGACCGAGAGCCCTGAGGGCGAGGAAGAGGAGATCCCGCTCGAAGGCGAAGAGGCCGAGGAGGAAGAGGCCGAGGAAGTCATCGAGGACGCCTCGGAGCTCGGCGAGGACGAGGACGACATGGCCGAAGTGATCGAGAACGTCGAGGACGAGGAGGAGCGTTGAAAAACCCGCGCCGGGACATTAATTTCCGGTAACGATTTCGCGCTCACGGGCGGCGCCCGATGGGCGCTAGACTGGCGACCGGACAGCGATTGCAGCAAACCCGGCCGGCGGGCTCTTTGGGGTCATAGCTCAGTTGGGAGAGCGCTACAATGGCATTGTAGAGGTCCGGGGTTCGATTCCCCGTGGCTCCACCAATCACGACAAGGGGCTGGCAGGCGACTGCCGGCCCCTTGCGCCATAAGGGGCCATGGGCGTCGCGACCCTGGCGCTCGACCTCGACGGCACGCTGGTCGATTCCGCGCCGGACATAGGTGCCGCCTTGAACCGGCTGATGGCGGCGCGGCGCTTGGCGGGCTTTTCCCTTGCCGAGGTGGCAGCCATGGTCGGCGACGGCTCGCGCCGTCTCGTCGAGCGCGCCTTCGCGGCGCGCGGCGGCAATGTGGATGAGACCGCCGTCGCGGCCTTTCTCGCCGACTACACGGCGAACGCGGTGGTCGCGACTCGGCCTTACGCGGGCGCCGCCGCGACGCTCGCGCGTCTGCGGCAGCAGGGCTGGCGGCTCGCGATCTGCACCAACAAGCCCGAAGCGGCGGCGCGGAAAGTCTTGGCCGCCTTCGGCTTCGTCGAGTTCTTCGCCGCCATTGGCGGCGGCGACAGCTTCGCCGCGCGCAAGCCCGATCCCGCGCATCTGTTGGTGACGATCGCCGCCGCAGGCGGGAGCGCCGCGCGCGCCGTGATGGCCGGCGATCACGCCAACGACATCGCCGCGGCGGCGGATGCCGGTATCCCCGCGATCTTCGCCGCCTGGGGCTATGGCCCGATCGCAATGGCGCAGGGCGCCGCCGCCGTGGCGCAAAACTTTGCCGAACTCGCGGAGATCGCGCCGCTGCTCGTCGACTGAGCGCTTATCGTGCGGGGACCGCGCGCTCGAGATTCGGCAGGAAGGCCGCGACCATGCCGATGAGCGGCAGGAAGGCGCAGAGGCGATAGACGAAGGTGATGCTGGTCAGGTCCGCGACCGCGCCAAGAACCGCGGCGCCGATGCCGGCGATGCCGAAGGCCAGGCCGAAGAACAATCCGGCGATCATGCCGACCTTCCCGGGAATGAGCTCCGTCGCATAAACCACGATCGCCGAGAAGGCCGAGGACAAGATCAATCCGATCGGCACCGTCAGCACGCCGGTCCAGAACAGATTGGCGTAAGGTAGCGCCAAGGTGAAGGGACAGACCCCGAGGATCGAGCCCCAGATGACGTATTTGCGGCCGTAGCGGTCGCCGAGCGGCCCGCCGATCACGGTTCCGCATGCGACCGCCGCGAGAAAAATGAACAGATGGAGCTGCGCGGTGGCGACGGAGAGATGAAATTTGTCGATGAGATAGAAGGTGTAGTAGCTGTTGAGGCTGGCCAGGTAGAAATACTTCGAGAAGATCAGCGCCAGCAGGACGGCAAGCGCGAAAGCGACCTGCCGGCTCGATAGCGGCGCCAGCGCGCTCATGGGCCGCGCCGGCGAGGCCGCGCGCAGCGGCGGCGCATGCCGCTTGTACCAGCCGCTGATTCTGGTCAACACGATGATTGCGAGCAGCGGCACCAGCGCAAACCAGGCGATGCTGGACCGGCCGCTGCGCAGGATGATGAGCGCCGCCACCAGCGGCCCGATCGCCGAGCCGATGCTGCCGCCGACCTGAAAGAGCGACTGCGCCAACCCGTGCCGCCCGCCGGAGGCGAGCCGCGCCACGCGCGAAGATTCGGGATGAAACACCGCCGAGCCGACGCCGATCAGCGCCGCGGCCGCGAGCAGGACCGTAAAGCTGCTTGCGATCGACAAGAGCAGCAGGCCGACCAGCGTGAAGCTCATGCCGAGAGGGAGCGAGTAGGGCTTCGGCCGATGGTCGGTATAGCGCCCGATCAGGGGCTGCAGCAGCGAGGCCGTCGCTTGGAAGGTTAACGTGATCAGGCCGACCTCGGCAAAGGCGAGGTGGAAATCCCGCTTGAAGATTGGATAGAGCGCCAAGACCAGCGACGAGACCGTGTCGTTGAGGAGGTGCGAGAAGCTGAGGCCGAGCAGGATTGCGAAGACGACGCCCTGCGCCGCCGCCGTCTTGGCGCCGGTCGGCGGGGGCCTGCGCCCTTCGCTTGCCGCTGCGTCCATGAGAACTCCGATCGCCCCGGTTCTCGGCGCTTTCCTAGCCCAAGCGCAGCGTCCGGTCATTGGCCATTCGCTCATCCCTTCCATGCGGCAAGCATGGGGAAGGGGATAACGAGAGACGCTTGCCGGGGCTTATGCCATACTTATCGAAATCCGAACTGCGGAGGCTGTCATGACCGAGGTGTTGGAGAAGATTTCCGCCCACACGCCGCATCTCGCCGACGAGGACAAGCTCGGGCCGCTCGCTTCGCGCTATGTCGATGTCGCCGCGCTGCCGTGGAAGCCGACGCAGTGCAAGGGCATCCAAATGAAGATCCTGCTCAAGGACGACACGACCGGGCTGATGACCGCGCTGTTCAAATGGGAGCCCGGCTCGCGCCTCGCCTTTCACGAGCATGTCGAGATCGAGCAGTCCTATATCCTCGAAGGCAGCCTCATGGACGACGAAGGCGAGGCGACCGCCGGCAACTTTGTCTGGCGGCCCAAGGGCAACCGGCACTACGCCTATTCGCCCAAGGGCGCGCTGCTTCTCGCCATGTTCCTGCGGCCCAACATCTTCCTCGAAGAGCATTTCGGCCAGACCTTGGAATAGGGCGCGGGGGCGCCGGGCTCGGGCCGCTCACGCGGCTTTGATTAGGGATCGGCGGCAGCGCGCTCTATTGTTCCGCTAAGGACGAAGACCAGGGGGTCGGCAATGGGTTTGGCGACGAGCGCGCGCGGGCGGCCCGCGCGTGACCTGCGCGCGCGGTGAGCGTCGCGATGGAGCAGGCTGCGGCCAAGGCGGCCCGCGACCCGCGCCTCGACTTCTTCCGCGGCAGCGCCATGTTCATCATCTTCATCGCGCATTGCCGCGGCAATTTCCTGTGGGATTACATTCCCGCGCGCTACGGCTTGAGCGACGCCGCCGAGATGTTCGTGTTCCTTTCGGGCATGGCGGCTTCGATCGCCTTCGGCGGCACCTTCATCCGCCAGGGCTGGCTCATCGGCACAGCCCGGATTCTCTACCGCTGCTGGCAGCTTTTCGTCGCCCATCTCGGCTTGTTCTTCACCGGCGCCATGTTGGTCGCGGCGGCGACGCGGTGGTGGGACGAGGACTATATCGGCGCCAACGATCTGCAGAGCTTCTTCCGCGATCCGGCGGCGGGGCTCGTCGGCCTCTTCACCCTGACCTACGTGCCGCATTACTTCGACATTCTGCCGCTTTATATGGTCGTCCTCGCCATGGTGCCGGGCATGATGCTGCTCGCCCGGATCAACCCGGCGTTGGTTCCGGCGGTCTCGGTGACGCTCTATGCGGCGGCGGTCACTTGGGGGTGGAATTTCCCCGCCAATGCCGACGAGCAGCCGGTGTGGTATTTCAATCCGTTCGCCTGGCAGCTCATCTTCTTCACCGGCTTCGCGCTGCGCCGGGGCTGGGTCAAGGTGCCGCTCGACTCGAAGCCGCTGTTCTGGGGCAGCGTCCTCGTGCTGCTGGCGGGGCTCTCGATCTCGCTGCCCTCGGTCTTCGGCCGCGTGCCCGCGATCGAAGCGCTGCGCCTCTGGATCATGGCGCATAGCGACAAGACCAATCTCGATCTCCTCCAGTACCTGCATTTCCTCGCCTCGGCCTATGTCATCGTCGTGCTGCTCAAGGGCCGCGAGGACATCCTGCTGAGCGCGCCGCTGCGGCCCTTCGTCAAATGCGGCCAGCAGGCGCTGTCGATTTTCGTCTCGGGCATGGTCCTGTCGTTCTTGGGCGGCATGGTCTTCGATCACGCCGGCGACGGCGCGGCGGTGCAGATCGCGGTCAACGGCGCGTGCTTCGGCACCCTCTTCGGCATCGCCTATGGCGTCGCTTGGATCAAATCGACCCCGTGGAAGCGGCCGCCCGCCCGCGCCGTGGCGCCAAGCGTCGTGGTCGCGCCGCTCGAGCGGGACGGCGACATCGCGCCAGCCCAGGTCGCGGCCGCAAAGCTCCTGACGTGACGCGGCGAGCGGACAACGGCGGCCGGCGCGGCGCGAGAGGCGCGGCGGCGGCCGTGTTTGCCTGTCTAGGCGCGATCGCCGCTGCGCATGCCGAAGACGGTTATATTCGCGGCACGCTCGATTGGCAGGGCGCAACACGCGGCTATCTCCTGAGCGTGCCGCCCGATTCAGGCACGGCGCCGCTGCCATTGGTCATTGCGCTGCACGGCGCCGGTGGCGACGGCGGCAGCTTCGCTGCGGAGACGCGGCTCGGCGCCGCCGCCAATGCGCGCAAGATGCTCGTGGTCTTCCCGGACGGCACGGAAGCCGCGCCGCGCCGGCGGCTGTGGAACGCCCGCTTCTGCTGCGGTGCCGCGATCACCGCCGGGATCGACGATATCGGCTTCGTTGGCGCGCTGATCGACCACCTCGCCGCCGAGCGGCCGGTCGATCGCGGCCGCATCTATGCCACGGGCATGTCGAATGGCGGCATGCTGGTCTACGAACTGGCGGCGACGCATCCCGATTGGTTCGCGGCCATCGCGCCGGTCGCCTCGGCGATTGGCGGCACGCTCCGGAGCGGCGAGGGCTACCTCATCAACGCGCCCGGCGAGCCGGTCCCGGTGATGATGCTGCATGGACGCAAGGATTCCTTTGTTCTCTTCGATGGCGGCGCGTCGCCGGTGCTGCACTTTCCCAATCACTGGAAGACCTCGGTCGCCGACGCGCTGTCGTTCTGGGCCGCGGCCGATGGCTGCGCGCCGGAGCCGCAGGCGAGCGAGCCGGTGCCGGGTACGCTGCGGCGCGTGGAATATCCAGGCTGTCAGGCCGGCAGCGAGGTCGTTCTGTGGGAGATCGAACAGGGCGACCACGAATGGCCCGCGGTGAATTTTCCTTCGCCGGCGGGGCCGATCTCGGCCGCCGCCGAGATCTTGCGCTTCTTTGCCGCGCACAGCCGCGAATGAGGGGGTGTCGATGCTGAAGGATTCGCGCGGATTGCCGGTGACGGCGGCGAGCCCTGCGGCGGTTGCGGCGCTCGATGCCACGGTCGCCGCCTATTGCGGCCTGCGCGCCGACACGGGCGAGCATCTAAAGCGGGCGCTCGCCGCCGATCCGCGGCTCGTCATGGCGCATATCCTTCGCGGATATTTCACCTTGCTCTTCGCCCGGCGCGATTTCCTGGCGCGCGCCGAGCGGGCGGCGGGCGAGGCGGCACGCATCGCCGGTTGCACCGCGCGCGAGGCCGCGCATCTGGCGGCGCTCGGCGCCTGGCTCAAAGGCGACTTGCAGGGCGCGCTGGCGCGCTGGGAGGCGATCCTGGAGGAACATCCGCGCGATCTCGTAGCGCTCAAGCTCGCGCATTATGCGGCCTTTTATCGGGGCGATAGCGAAGGCATGCGTCGCTCGCTCGGCCGCTTGGACTCTGCCTGGGACGAGGGCGTTCCGGGTTACGGCTTCGTGCTCGGCTGTCATGCCTTCGCGCAGGAGGAGTGCGGCGATTACGCCGCGGCCGAGCGCGCCGGGCGGCGCGCGGTCGAGCTCGATCCGACCGATATCTGGGCGGCGCATGCGGTCGCGCATGTCATGGAGATGCAGGATCGGCCGGGCGAAGGGATCGCCTGGATCGACGCGTTGGAACCGCAATGGAGCGGGATCAACAACTTCGTCTTTCATGCGCGCTGGCATCGCTGCCTCTATCTTCTCGCGCTCGGCGATCACGCAGCGGTGCTCGAGCGTTATGATCGCGAGCTGCGCACGGAGTCGACCGAGGACTATCTCGACATCAGCAACGCCGTGGCGCTGCTCTGGCGGCTCGAGCAGGCCAATGTCGATGTCGGGCGGCGTTGGGCCGAGCTTGCGGCGCGCGCGGCCCAACGCAGCGACGACCACATGCTGGTCTTCGCCGATGTCCATTACGCGCTGGCGCTCGCGGCCGCCGGAGAGCGCGACGGCCTGGCGCGCTGGGGCCGGTCGAGCCGGGCCTTTGCCGAGACCGCAAACGAGACCGCGGCGGCGATCCTGGGCGCAGTCGGTCTGGCGCTGGGCGAGGCTGCGGATGCCCATCGCCGCGCCGATTGGCCATGCGTCATCGAATTGCTGCTGCCGCTGCGGCCGCGCATCCGCGACATCGGCGGCAGCCATGCCCAGCGCGATCTTTTCGAGCAGATGCTGATCGACGCGGCGATCCAGGGTGGCGAGAACGAGCTCGCGCGCCGGCTATTATCCGAGCGGCTGGCGCGGCGGCCGCGCAATCTCTGGGCCTGGCGGCATCAGGCCCGGACCGCCGCGGCGCTCGGCAACGCGAGCGATGCGGCCGCGCCCGAAGCCGAGGTATCGCGCCTCACGGCGGCGGCGCGGGCATCGGCCGCTTGACCCCCAACGTGCCGGTTCCCACATTTCGTGGTGGGCGAGCGCTTTTCGGGTCGCCCGCGGTGATCCGGGTGCCCGGACGGGGCCCGCCTCCATCGCCTCGCTCATGCGCTTGAGGAGGTCCGATGACGCGCCTTTCGCTGTTCAGCTCGCCCTTGCTGTTGGGCTTCGATCAATTCGAGCGGGCGCTCGACCGGGTCAGCAAGACGGCGAGCGACGGCTATCCGCCTTACAATGTCGAGCAGACCGGCGAGGATGCGCTGCGCATCACGCTCGCGGTCGCCGGCTTCACCGCGCAGGATCTGAGCGTCCAGGTCGAGGACAACCAGCTCGTCGTGCGCGGCAAGCAAACCGACGACAAGGACCGCGTCTATCTCCACCGCGGCATCGCCGCGCGGCAGTTCCAGCGCTCCTTCGTGCTCGCCGACGGCATCGAGATTGCCGGCGCCTGGCTCGACAATGGACTGCTCAACATCGATCTGGTGCGCCGCTCCGCCCAGGGCCGCGTGCAGACGATCGCAATTCGTGCCGGCGCCGCTGCGCCGGACGCCGGCTCCTGAACGCTCACGCGGCGTGGCTGGTGGTGCGGTCGGTCAGGAGGGCGTATAGCGCCTCGGCCTGGTCGGTGCCACGCAGCTTTTCGCAGACGACGCGGTCGCGCAACAGCCGCGAGATGCTGGCGAGCGCTTTCAAATGATCGGCGCCGGCGTCGTCCGGCGTCAGCAGCAGGAAGATGAGATCGACCGGCCGATCATCGATCGCCTCGAAATCGATGGGTTTTTCGAGCCGCGCGAAGAGGCCGAAGATCCGCGGCAGGCCGGGCAGCCTGCCATGCGGCACGGCCGTGCCGTTGCCGATGCCGGTGCTGCCCAACCGCTCGCGCTCCAACAGCGTCTCGAAGATGGTGCGCTCGTGCAAGCCGACGAGAGAAGCCGCGCGCTTCGCCAGCTCCTGCAGAAGCTGCTTCTTGGCGGCGACGCGGAGGTTGGGCACGACGCTCGCCGGACTGAGAAGATCGGCAATTTCCATCAAGACACCTTGTCGCCCGCGCGAGGGTGAGAGACGAAATCGGGATCGATCCAGCCGATGTTGCCATCGCGCCGCCGGTAGACCAGATTGAGATTGCCGTGCGCGCTGTTGCGAAACAGCAGCGCCGGCAGATCGGCGAGGTCGAGCCGCATCACCGCTTCCATGACGCTTACCTGCGGGACATTGATACGCATTTCCGCGATGACCAGAGGCTCCTCGCCGGCGGGTTCGGCGGCATCGTCGGCGGCCAGGACATAGGTGGTCGCCGAGGGCGCTTCTTCGACGCTCTCCTTGGCCCGCCCATGGTGCTTCTTCAGCCGCCGCTTGTGGCGCCGCAAGCGTTTGCCGAGGCGCTCGGCCGCGCCGTCGAAGGCGGCATAGGCGTCCTCGGCCTCGCCGCTGCTCTGCACCGTGAGTCCGCGCCCGGCATGGACGGAGATCTCGGCATGGATGAGGTGCCGCACGCGGCTGAAGACGACATGCGCCTCGATCGCCCGATCGAAATATTTCTCGACGATCGCGGTCGTCTCGGCAGTGGCGTGGTTGCGCAGAAAGTCGCCCACGTCGATCTGCTTGCCCGTGACGGTAATTTGCATGCGCTCGACCAGAATGGTTGGGCTCCCGATCACTGAGCGCCGGCAGCCTCACGCGCGGCGCCAACCTTAGGAAGCGGGGTTCGGCGAGTCAAGCTGCCTCAGAGCTGCATCGCCTTCTCGCGCCGGCGCTGCACGGAGGAGGGAATGTGCATCGCTTCGCGGTATTTCGCCACCGTACGGCGCGCGATCTCGACGCCTTCCTTGAGCAGAATGTCGACGATCTTGTCATCCGAGAGCACATCCGCGGATTCGTTGTCGATGAGCCACTTGATGCGGAACCGCACTGTTTCCGCCGACAGCACGCCGCCGCCGCTTGCGGCCGAGGCAGGAATTGCCGAGGTGAAGAAGTATTTGAGCTCATAGATGCCGCGCGGCGTCTGCATGTATTTGTTGGTGGTGACCCGGCTCACCGTGCTCTCGTGCATGCTGATCGCCTGGGCGATGTCGCGTAGCACGAGCGGGCGAAGCCGCTGCACGCCGTGGCGCAGGAAGCCTTCCTGCTGCCGCACAATCTCGCGCGCCACCTTGAGGATGGTCGTGGCGCGCTGATGCAGCGCCTTGACCAGCCAGTTGGCCGACTGAAAGCGCTCCGCCAGATATTCCTTCTCGGTCTTGCTGCGGATGGCGCCGCTCACCTCGGCGTAATAACGATTGTTGACGAGAACGCGCGGCAGGGTGTCGCTGTTGAGTTCGACGAGCCAGCCGCCATCGGCCTGCGGCCTGAGGAAAACATCGGGCACGACGGGCTGCGCCTGGACCGGATCGAAGCTCAAGCCCGGCTTGGGATCAAGCGCCTTGATCTCCGTCACCATCTGCGCGAGATCCTCGGCATCGACGCCGCACAGCCGCATGAGCTGCGCCGCGTTGCGGCTGGCGAGCAGCGGCAGGTTCTCGATCAGCGTCTGCATCGCCGGGTCGAAGCGGTTGCGCTCCTTGAGCTGCAACGCCAGGCATTCGGCGAGACCGCGGGCGAAGACGCCGGGCGGATCGAAGCGCTGCATGAGCGCCAGCGACGCCTCGATGCGCTTAACCTCGCAGCCCAAAAGCTCGGCGATCGAGCCGAGGTCGCCCGCGAGATACCCCGCGTCGTCGACGAGGTCGATGAGATGCGTGCCGATCAGGCGGTCGATCGGGTCGTGGATCTCGACCGAAAGCTGCGCGAGCAGGTGGTCGCGCAAGGTCTCCGGCCGCGTCAGCGTCTGGTCGAGCCCCGGCAGATCCTCGCCCAGCGGCACGCGGCTGGTGCGCCAGGCGTCGGGATCGCCGGAGTAATCGAGATTGCCTTCGCCCTCGGCGCCGGCGACGTCGTGCCAGAGCTCGACCGCCTCGACCTGCGCGCCGTCGGCGGGCTCGGGCGGCGGCGGCTCGGGCGCGGGCTCGGCCGGGCGGTCGTCGCGGTCCAAGAGCGGGTTCTTCTCGAGCTCGGCTTCGATATAGGCGGCGAGCTCCAGGTTCGACAGTTGCAGCAGTTTGATCGCCTGCTGCAGCTGCGGCGTCATCACCAACGCCTGGGTCTGCCGGAGATCGAGCCTCTGAGTAAGCGCCATGAACGGATTTTACAATGCGCCGCGGGTCACGGCTGCAAATTTCGTACCAACACGCTGATTTTCGATTAAGAGCTTGGCGGAGCTAAAGGCTGAAGCGCTCGCCCAGGTAGACGCGGCGGACATCGGCATCGTTAACGATTTCGCTCGGCGCCCCCTCCATCAGCACCTGGCCCTCGTGGAGGATATAGGCGCGATCGACGATCTCGAGCGTCTCGCGCACGTTGTGGTCGGTGATGAGCACGCCGATGCCGCGGTCCTTGAGGTGGGCGACGAGGTCGCGAATGTCGTTGACCGCGATCGGATCGATGCCGGCCAAGGGCTCGTCGAGCAGGATGAAATGCGGATGCGTCGCCAAGGCGCGGGAGATTTCCACGCGCCGGCGCTCGCCGCCCGAGAGCGCCATCGCCGGCGCACGCCGCAAATGGGTGATCGAGAACTCGGCGAGCAGGGAGTCGAGCATGGTCTCGCGCACCTCGGGCTCGGGCTCCGCCACTTCGAGCACGGCGCGCAGGTTCTGCTCGACGGTGAGACCGCGAAAGATCGAGGCCTCCTGCGGCAGGTAGCCGATGCCGAGCCGGGCGCGGCGGTACATCGGCAGATCGGTGATGTCCTCGCCGTCGAGCGCGATGGTGCCGACATCCGGCTTGATGAGCCCGGTGATGATGTAGAAGCAGGTGGTCTTGCCCGCGCCGTTGGGGCCGAGAAGCCCGACCGCCTCGCCGCGCTGCACCCCGATGTTGACCGCGCGCAGCACGGGCCGCTTGCGGAAGCTCTTGCCGAGATTGCGGGCGGCAAGCCCGCGATTGTCCCGAACCAACCGCGGCTGATCGCCATGGCTCGGCTGATCGCCGCTGGCCGGCGTTGCGCGTGGCTCCGTCTCGCGCGGCCGCGGGGAAAGCTTGCTTGGGGCGGCCAGTTTTGCCATGCGACCCGCGCCCGCTACCGCGCCGCCGCATCCGGCCTCGGTCGCGGCACCAGCAAGCCCTCGACGCGCGGCGGATGCGGGCCGGTGAGGCTGGCGCTCGGCGGCGCGCTCAGGAGGCGGCCGATGTTCTGGTTGAGATCGACCACGGCGTATTGTCCCCGCAATTCGCTCTCGCCCCGGGTGAGCGTGACATGCCGCGACAGCGTGGCGATGCCGGTGTCGACATTATAGACGCCGACATCGCCACGCGCGATCTGGTCGACCGAGGCGACGAGGACGTTGCCGCTGCCGTCGATACGGCTGATATGCGAGGCCTGGTTGGGCAGTTTCTCTACGGTCGCGGTCAGCACGTCGGCGCGAATGCGCTTGGTCTCGCGGATGGCTACCGCATCGCCGCGAGCGACGCCGAGCTGCTTGCGGTCCCACCATTCGAGACTGTCGTGCGCGGTCACCGTGTCGCGCGGCGTAACCAGCCGCAAATTCTTGCCGGTCATCACCAAGAGCCCCTGATCGACGTCATAGACGGCGTGGTCGCCATAAGCCGTCTGCGTCGGCGTCGCCAGGCGCACATTGCCCTCGGCCTCGATGCGGAAGACCTCGGTCGAGCCGTCCGCAAGAGGCGCGGGGTCGCCGGGCTTGCTGCGCTCGCCCCCGGCGCTGGCCGGCGTCGCACCGCTCCCGGTCGGTCGATAATAGGCATAGAGCGTTTCGGCGTAGAGCGTATCGTCGCCGCGCGTCGCCTTGACGTTGCCGCGTGCGATATAGACGCGATACTGCTGCTCCCACTCGATGCCCTGATCGGCCTCGATGGCGATGGGCCTGCCGTTGTTTTCGAGCCCGAGGCCGCCGAGACTCGGCGCCTGCACCTCGGCGGCCGCGGCGGCGTGGGCGAGCCATACCGCGCTCAGCGCCAGGACGCCGGCGGCGAGCCTCACTGCGGCGCCTTATCGCGCGGCGCGATCACCAGATAGGTGTGGCCGGTGAAGATGACCGTGTCGCCGCGGTCGAGAATGCGAATGCCCTGCGCCACGACATTGCCGAAGGGGCCTTGGCCGGTCACCCTGTCGCTGCTCTCGGCGGTGCCTTTGGCCATGTCGATGCGGGCGCTGTCGGAATGGAACTCGTTGCCCCTGTCCTGATAGAGCGCGACATCGCCGAAGAGATCGAGAAGCTGCGGCTGCGGCTGATAGATCCCGGTGTAGGAGCCGAGTTCGAGCCAGCCGCCGCTCGCGGTCTTCAGATCGGCCTTGGGGTTTTCGAGCGAGATGAGATCGTCGACCTTGGGCGTCTGATGCGCGACGTCGGCGGTGACCACGAAGGGCCGGTTCTCGCGGTCGATTCCGGTGTAGTGCACCGATACCATGCGCAGGTCGCGCGCCTCGCTCAGATCGATCGGCGGCGCCTTGAGCCGCATCCGCTCGAACATCAGCATGAACCGCGGCCAGACGGCAATCAGCAGCAAGAGCCCGATCGCGATCGCCGGCAGGACCAGCTTCGCCAGCGCAACGAAGCGGCTGTAGCGGCCGCCGAGCGCAGCACGCCGGCGCGTCGCCGATCGCGCTGGAAAGACCGAGTCGAGCCGCATCTTCACGCCACTCCCGCCCGAAGGCAGTCGTGGATGTGCAGAATGCCGAGCGGCCGGCCATCATCGTCGACCACGAACAAGCTGGTGATCTTCTGCTCGTTCATCCGGCCCAGCGCCTCGGCGGCGAGCGCCTGCGGCCGAATCGTCTTGGGGCGCGGGCTCATCACCCGCTCCACCGGCGCGCGCAACAGCGCGTCGCCCATGTGCCGGCGCAAATCGCCATCGGTGAGGATGCCTTCGAGCCGGCCCTCGGCATCGATGATGCCGACGCAGCCGAAGCTCTTGGCGGTCATGATGAGAATCGCGTCGGACATGGCGGTGCCGCGCGCAGCGAGCGGTATCTTCTCGCCCTCGTGCATGAGATCGAGAACGCGCAGCAGCCGCCGGCCGATACGGCCGCCGGGATGGAGGCGCTGAAAGTCGCTGGCGGAGAAACCCTTGCGCTCCAAGAGCGCCACCGCCAGCGCATCGCCCAAGGCCAGCATCATCGTCGTCGAGGTGGTGGGGGCGAGGCCCATCGGGCAGGCCTCGGCCGATTCCGGCAGCAACAAGGTCACGTCCGCCGCCTCGGCGAGCGCGCTGTTGTCGCGCCGCGTCATCGCGACGAGCAGGATGCGGAAGCGCCGGGTGAAGGCGATGATGTCCTCGAGCTCCGCGGTATCGCCTGAATTCGACAAGGCCAGCACCGCGTCACCCTCGGCGATGACGCCGAGATCGCCGTGGCTCGCTTCGGCGGGATGAACGAATTGCGCGGGCGTCCCGGTCGAAGACAGCGTCGCCGCGATCTTGCGCGCGATATGGCCGCTCTTCCCCATGCCGGTGACGATGAGCCGGCCGCCGATTCGGCTTAAGCGATCGAGAGCCTCGCTGAAACTGCCATCGAGCCCATCGACGAGCGCTTGCAAGCCGGCGATTTCGGCGCGTAAGACGCGGCGTGCGGCCGCGATGTCGGCGGCGTCATTCGGGGCGAGCCGGCGCAGGGAGCGTCCTTGGTTGCGCATGTCCCCTATGGGTTCTGGAGCGCTGAGGCCGCTGCTCCCACCGCATGATACGCGCCCAATATGGCGTTCTATCTCCGCAAGGTCAATCGAACGAGGCGAGAACATCGGCTCGCGCTGCCGCGACCGAGCGTAGCACCTCAATGCTCGAAGATGTCCCCGCCGGCGAAACCGGAGAGATCGAGCAGCGCCCGGGTCGGCAGAAAGGCAAAGCAGGCCTGCGCCAGGGTCTGCCGGCCCTCGCGCGCGAGCATCGCGTCGAGTCGCGTGCGCAGCGCATGCAGATGCAGCACATCGGCGGCGGCGTAACGCAGCTGCTCGTCGGTGAGCTGCTCGGCGCCCCAATCTGAAGTCTGCTGCTGCTTCGACAACTCGATGCCGAGAAGGTCGCGGCAGAGGTCCTTGAGCCCGTGGCGGTCGGTGAAGGTGCGCGCCAGCTTCGAGGCGATCTTGGTGCAATAGACCGGCGCCGCCAGCACGCCCAAATGATGGCGCAGCACGGCGATGTCGAAGCGGCCGAAATGGAAGATCTTGAGCAGCTTGGGATCGGCGAGCAGCGCCTTGAGATTGGGCGCGTCATGGATTTCGGTGGCGAACTGCACGAGATGACAGATGCCGTCGCCGGCCGAGAGCTGCGCCAGGCACAGCCGGTCGCGATGCGGCTCCAGGCCCATCGTCTCGGTATCGATAGCGACGCTGTCGCCGAAATCGAGGCCGGAGGGCAGGTCACCGGAATGGAGATGGATGCTCACGCGGAATCACCGGCGCCGGTCCGCACGCGGAACGCGGCAAAGAGGGCCCATGGTGCCCTGGAGAAGACTCGAACTTCCACGACCTTTCGGTCACTAGAACCTGAATCTAGCGCGTCTACCAATTCCGCCACCAGGGCATCGCGCCTTTGCTTAGGCAAGGGCGGGAAGTCTGTCAATGCCGGCGTCCCGTCCGGCGCGGCCGCTCGCCCGTCTCGCCAGAAGTCGAGCGCCGTAGTATAGAGGCGCTCTTGCCATCGAATCGGGGAAGCGGCATCGCCATGCGGCATTTGCGAGTGACAATTTTGGGCGCCTCCGGCTTCATCGGGCGCTCCATCGTCAAGCGGCTCGCCGCGCAAGGCGCGCTGATCGCGGCGGTGAGCCGGCATGCGAGCGCCGCCCGTTTCCTGCGGCCGATGGGCGATGTCGGGCAGATCGCATTGGTCGATGCCGACCTCGGCAATGATGCGGCGCTCTCTGCGGTGCTCGCCGGGGCGGATGCGGTGGTCAACGCCGTCGGCATTCTCTACGAGCGCGGGCGACAAACCTTCGACGCGCTGCATCACCGCCTGCCCGCGCGCTTGGGAGCGCTGGCGAAAAGCGCAGGGGTGAAGCGTCTCGTCCACATTTCCGCGATCGGCGCCGATCCCGCTTCGCCCGCCGCCTATGGCCGCAGCAAGGCGGCCGGCGAAAGCGCGCTCCACGCGGGGTTTGCCGAGGCAGTCATCCTGCGTCCCTCGATCGTCTTCGGTCCCGACGACGCTTTTTTCAATCGCTTCGGCGCGCTCGCGCGCGTGTCGACGGCGCTGCCGCTCATCGGTGGCGGCACGACCCGGTTCCAGCCGGTCTATGTCGGCGACGTCGCCGACGCTGCGCTGGCCGTGCTCGAGCGCGAGGACGCCGCCGGCCGCGTCTTCGAGTTGGGCGGCCCGGAGGTCTTCACCTTCCGCCAGCTGATGGAGCTGCTGCTGCGCGAGATCGGCCGCAAGCGCCTGCTCGTCCCGATCCCCTTCGGGCTTGCCGCGCTCAATGCGCTGGTGGTCGAGCGCCTGCC
>Ga0209517_10003699_pt1 | contig 20546 bp, 20 predicted proteins | sample PeaSoiMetSII2010_FD_187695 | JGI IMG/M metagenome (GOLD analysis project Ga0209517, IMG submission 187695) | Peat soil microbial communities from Weissenstadt, Germany - SII-2010 (SPAdes) (version 2) | ecosystem: Environmental > Terrestrial > Soil > Wetlands > Peat | place: Germany...
ACAACTGGACCTTCGTAGGCAGCGATCGCGGCGGCAGGACGATGGCCGTGTTGCGAAGCTTCGTCGTGTCCTGCGAATTAGCCAAGGTGGACCCGTTCGCCTGGTTCCAGGACGTGCTCACGCGCATTGGGGAGTGCTCGATTCGGCAGCTTGATGACTTGCTGCCCCACCGCTGGGCCGCGGCCCGCGCCTAGCTGATGGCTCATAGGCTTACCAGCTCCTTTAGCTGCCCGCTGACGGTGTTCATGTGATGGATACCTGGTCTTCAAAGAGCCGGCGTTCGTCCTAAACCCGAGGCGACCACTCGGAAACAACCCGCAAACGCGCATCCCGGCCCACAAGGCAGTAGCGGCAACTGGCGAACAAAACATAACCCAAGCGCTTAGGAACCGCCGTATAATAAAGTCGTGCCGACGGTAATCAGGCTCGACGGGCTGCGGGTCGTCGTCTATCCGAACGATCATCGGCCGGCCCATGTCCATGTGATCGGACGTGGTTGTGAGGCGGTATTCAATCTGAACTGTCCAGCCGAACCGGTAGACCTCCGCGAGAACTATGGCTTCTCGCTTCGGGAGTTCAGGCGCATACGAGACGTCTTGAGGGCGCACTTAGAAGAGTTGTGCCGCGCATGGGAGCATATACATGGCATCGCGTGACGATTTCGAGAAGGCCAACCATCGTGCGAAGGATTTGGAGGCGCGGATTCCGCGGGCGCTTTCCGCCCATTACGATCGCAAGACCGGACGGATCGTGATTCACCTCAGTTCCAAGTTAATCGTGAGCTTCTCGCCGGCTGATACGCAAGGACTGGAAGGCGCGCAGCCTGCGCAGCTCAAAGAAATCGAGATCAGTCCATCGGGCTTCGGCCTCCACTTCCCGGCGCTGGATGTGGATCTCTATGTGCCCGGTCTTTTGGAGGGCTTTCTCGGCTCCAAAGCGTGGATGGCGTCCCGGTTGGGTCAGAGGGGCGGCCAATCGCGCAGCAAGGGAAAACAGGCCGCGTCGAGAGCGAACGGAAAACTTGGCGGCAGGCCGAAGAAGGCAGTTGAGCGGTAGCGTCCGGCTTGCCGCGGTTTGCTTAGCGGCGCAGACCAGCCGGTTCGGCCTCAGCGCGAGGACAGAACTCCACCCTCACGGACGCGAGGTCCGCGCCCGGTGCTCGGCGGCCATCTGGTCGGTTTCCGCCCTCAATCGATTCCAGAAAGCTTTGTCGGCTTCGACAGGTTCGCCCGAGTTCAACCCCTCCACAAGCAGCGCCTCCAACTCTTCCTGCGTTCCTTCAAAACCGGGCGCGGCGGCGATCTCCACTGCGGCCACGGCGGCGTCCAGAGCTTCCTTAGTGGAAGGATATGCACTGGAAGGATATACGCCGGCGTTAACCACGGCTTGAATTCTCTGTTCCTGTTCGGGCGTGAGTTGGATGGCCATCGAACCAGTCCGCTCCTTCCTCTTGCACAATACCGGATGTGGCATTTCCTGTCGCTCCTAGGTAGTGTTGCTTCTCGCCTTCTCTCGATTGCGAACCTGGTTCGATCAGGTCGACCAACACCGTCGAGTGTGCGTTCGGTTGTCACTGCCCCGTTACGCTACCGATCCTCGCCGGGCGCTTTCTTCCGGCTGAACGTGCCGCACTCGACCGACTGAAACGAACCGGGAACGGCGTTATCAATCGCACCGAGAATCTGTGGAACGTAGTCCTTGACGATCGGCCAGTTATTCGCCGAGAGAGCTACAATCGCCAGCCGCCGCCCGGTAAGGTTCTGCTCATAGAGAAGGCTTTGATCGCCGGTAACAAACACCTCAACGCCGCTTTCTTCCGCCCTCCGCAGCAGTTCGCCGTTTTTCAGTCCGCCCCATCCCATGTAGGAAGCGGTGACGATCTCGTGCTTGCCGAGCGTGCCCAGGCCGGTTCTTAGCTTGTGCGGTAGATTGTGATCGAACAGAACCCTCACCGCACGCGCTGTCCGCGGTGCGAGTGAGCGAACGAAACCAGCTGCTCAATGTCGGCCAGCGACAAGTCCGGATAATTCTCGTGGATTTCCTCCAGCGGAGAACCCAGCTCGGCGTCCTGAACGATCGTATCCGCAAGAATGCGCGTGCCGCGCACAATCGGGCGTCCCGATACCTTGCCGGGTATCCGTTCCACCAATTCGCAGCCGGTCCAATCGATATAGCTATCCAAGCTTGCCATGCGCTCCACTCTTTTTAACTTTAGCGCAGCCGGTTGGCCGCACCACCCTCACCGATATCCCGGCAGTCCCTTCACGATCCGTACCGTCTCAACGCTCACCCGCACCACTTGTCCCACCAGCCGCACGATGTAACCCGGATCGTCCTCGCGGTTCGGGTCGGACTCGCCCTTCACCTGATACTGGTCGATCACCCACTCCAGTGCCGAGCGCGACCCCAGCCGGTACTCGAACGTCTCCGCCGGAATCCCAGCCAGCGTCAGCGACTCGTTCACCCGCAGCGACTGCTTGTCCGCACTCAATTTCACCTTCTCGACCCGCTCCGAAAACGGAACGCCTTTGTTGACGATCTCCTCCAGAGGCCACACATTGAGCGATTCGTAATCGACATGCAGCCGCGCCAGCTCCCTGCCCGCCGTAGCGAAGGCCCCAAAGTCGGGAGCGAACGGAATCCGCGGCAGCTCTCTCTTGAGGTTCGCCGCGTAGCGCTCGCGATACTCCGTGTGATGCAGCAGCGCGTAGATGTAATGAAAGGCGTCTTCTTTGGTGATCGAATCGTCAGAGTAGTGCTGCCGCAACTGCTCGACGGCGAAGTCTCTCAGATGCTTCAGCGGGAAGCACTGCGACCCGCCCTGCGGCAACAGGTCGCAGATGAGATCCGACATTAGTGCGAAGAACGGCCAATCTGCACCCGTTTTGACCCAGATTACCCTCCCGGTGATCTTCGGCCATTGATACACTCGCTCGTTAATGATCCGGTCAAAGTAGAGCCACTTCTTCGCGAAGGGTCGGAAGAGCGCGGGAACAACCTTAGCCGCTTCGAATTTGGCCAGGTTGCCCCGCCCAACATTTAGCTTGAGCCCCTCAGACCACTTAATGCGGTCCGGCCAGTCGGCACTCGTATCCGCGTGGTGGCGATGCACCTCCGCGTTGTAATCCGCAACAAATGCTCTCACGCGGGCGCTGAGATTGTCGCGATTCCAGTCGTAGGCAACTGCGTTACGCGCTGTATTGACACCAAGCGACCACAGCCCAAACAGGCTGTCCAGAGACAGGAACCCACTGTACTCCTCTGCGTGCTCTGGCACGAGCCAAGTGTGTTCGGAATCCGGTTTGAGCGTCTGCCATGCAACGTCGCCCCTCGCGAGAAATTCTAGCTTTTCGCCCTTTCGCCACATCTCGGGCACGCGGAAGTAGCGAAGCCGCTGCGAAGCCCCTTTCTTTCTGACGGCAAGCGTGATCCCTACGCCCACTTGAATCCCGAACACGTTATGCGTGGTCCCGGAAAGCTTTGGATTCCGCCGCACATTGCCGTGCAGATCGATATGGTCGACCCGCAGAAAATCTTGCGCAAGGTGCTTGCGCATACCGTCGAATGCAACCTGATCCAAGAATCCGTTGTTCGAGACAAAGCATACGATCCCATCTCGCCCCTCCAGCCGATCCGTGGCCCAGCGGAAGAACTTCACGTAGGCATCATCGAGCTTGCTTTTGCTGCTAGCCTTCGAATCCTTCGCATAAGTGTTGTGAACCCGCCCGTCCACTTCCTTGTACTTCCGGTTCTGGTTATTGTCGTTCTCGTTCTTCTGCCCCACATTGTACGGCGGGTTCCCGATGATTACCGTGATGGCGGCCTTCTTCTCCCTCTCCACGCGCTCCGTATTCGCCACTGTGAAAAGCCCGATCTGCCGCGCGTCTGCCATATCGAGCGTATCCACGAAGCACAGCCCCTCAAACACCTCGTACTGGTTCATCCGCTCGTAATAAGCGTGCTCGATATTCAGGCTCGCGACATAGTACGGCAGCAGCATCACCTCGTTCGCAAACAAGCGGTTGTGGTAAGCCTCCGCGAGCGTCCTCCCGGGCATCCGCTCAATCAGGTTGACGATGAAATTGCCCGTCCCCGTGCACGGATCGAGAATCACCACCTCCGGCGAAGCCAGCGTATACCCGAACTCCTCCTTCAGCGCCTGCTCCACGGAGTTGCACATGTAATCGACAATCTCGCGCGGCGTGTACACAATCCCGTGCGTGTCGGCCACGTCCGGCGAGAATTTCTGAAAAAACTGCTCGTACACCGAATTCAGGAAATCCTGCTTTTCGGTAAAGTGGCTCAGGTTCGCCCCGGCCTTCTCGATGGCCTTGTAGTACGGGTCCAGCTTCTTCAGGAATTCGGCCGTGGAAAAACTACTGGAGGCAAGCTCGCGAATCACTTTCTCCACTTGCGACGCGATCACGTTCCGCGCAGTGAAGTCCTGGTTCTTGAACAACTCCCGCATAAGCCGGACCGTCAGCAGGTGCTGGATCAACATCTCGTCAACGTTCGCCTCCGAGAGTTCGGGATTGAGAGACGCTCGGCACAGCGCCACAAACTCGGTGAATGCGGCCTTGAAATTCTTGTTCTTCTTGTGCGCTTCCTCGATATGATCCCGCAACGACTGCGCCAGATCGGGAATCCGGTTCTTGAATTCGTCCATCGCCCGCTGGAACTCGCGCTCGTCGGATTCTTCATGCGAGAGAAATCGATTCAGAAGGTCCGCAACCTTGACGGGCTCGCGCAGTGTGTACTCGCCCGCCTCAGCCCGGTCCTGGTAGAGAACTGCCGTCTGCGTATCTTCGAAAATCGTGTTCCGGGTGGGGTAGCCGGCCTTGAGCTTCTTCTGGATTTCCGCCCCCAGGTTGTCGGAGGTGTCTTTAGCCTCCCACCACCCGCGCGCCAATCGAAACTCATCACGAACGGTGCCATCGGGGACCACGCGCTTGCCGCCCGAGTAAGTGGAAAGCTCCGGCACCAGCGTCCAACCGCGCCTCTTGGCAGCGTGGCCCAGCAGGTCTTGGAACGGCCCCTTCAGCCCCAGTTCGTGCGCGACGAGCTGATCCTGTTTCAAGTGCTGAATGTCTTTGAGATACGTCTTAATGATCGGATCGCTAGCGGACAATTCGAGCATCGGATTCTAAGCAATGGTACCAGGGTCCAGCTCATCCATTCATGTGCATTCACGTCCATTAACGGCCAAAAAGCTACTTTTGAACAACCCGCGCGGAACCAGTCACAAGCTCCCCGAATTGTCCGTTAGCTAGAATCCCCGCCCCGCGCGACCGGAATAAGCGCCTGAGTCCCCAACAAGATACCTCCACAGGAAACCACCCGCCCAAGCCAACCGCCTCCCGCCCATCGGCTGTTTACTTCCCCCCTCGTTATATCATTAGTCGTGAACGCATCGCTCCTCATCAACGCGCTAGGCCACTCCGCGGGCGTTCTCATTTTCGGCATCTTCCTCGTCCTCCTCATCCAGGACCGCGCCACCCGCCGCCTCCGCGGAGGCTTCAAATCCGTCCTCGCCGCCGCCCTCGCCCTCGCCTGGAACCTGGCCTCGCTGATCGTCCTCGGCCTCAACGATCCCGCCACCACCTTCGGAGCCATCACCATCGCCGCCGGATTCAGCGTGCTCAGCCTGCTCCCCGCCGTGCTCTTCGATCTGTGCCTCGCCGATTTGTCACGATTGGGCCCCCGCTGGGACCGCCGCGACCGCACGCTGGTGCACGCGGGCTACGCCCTCAGCATCGCGGCCACGATTCTCCACATCGCCGAGCTCTTCCAGCACAACGCCCCCTATCACGCCTGGGGACTGTCTCTTATCACCGTCGGTTTCGGCGTGCTCACCGTGATTGCCGCCTGGCAGATCTGGCGCGAGGACCACGCCCGCGCCCATCTCTCAACCATCGGCCAGCTCTCGCCCGCCCCCCTGTCCACTCGCCGAGCCAGCCGCCTGGTCGGCACCATGTCGCTGCTTCTTTTGGCGATGTCGTTCGTCCACCTCGGTGGAGGCCACGCCCAACTAGTCTGGTCCCACGAACTGGCGTTTCACCACGCGGCCATTCCGCTAGCCCTATTGATCCTGTTGCAAGACTATCGCTTCCTGCTTTTAGACGCCTTTCTGCGATTCCTGGCCAACGTCCTGCTAGCCGGCCTATTCGTCTCGGCCGCCGCGATCGCCTGGCAGCAAGGCTGGCTACCCGACACCACCACACCATTCCATCTGGCGCTGCTGCTGGCCGGAGCCTCTCTGGCTCTGATCGTCTTCGCGCTGCTGCGAGGCGTGCTTCAGCGGTTACTCACCCGCGTAGTGTTCCGCCGGCCCGATAGCGAAGCGTTGCTCGCGGCGCTCAAGACCACCGTCCGCAACGAAGACGAATACCTGTCCCTGGTGGCCGCCCGGCTGGCCGAGTTCATGGGCGCGGAAGCCGCCTGGGTGGCCGGCGCCGATGTGGAACAACCCGGCGCCGAAGCCATCGTGCCCATCGCGGTGCGCCCCGGGATGACGCGCTACCTGCTCCTCGGACGCCGTAGCGGCGGCCGGCGCTATTTGAGCGAGGACCTGCGAGCCCTGGCGCGCGCCGCCGCCGCCGCCGCCGAACAGCTCGAACAACACCGCGAGTCGGAATTGCGCCGCCTGGTGGCCCAATCCGAGCTGCGCGCGCTCCAATCCCAGATCCACCCCCACTTCCTGTTCAACGCCCTCAACGCCCTCTACGGCCTGATCCCCCGCGAAGCCCGCGGCGCCCGCGAAACGGTCCTCAACCTGGCCGATATTTTCCGCTATTTCCTGGAAACCAAGAAGACCGTAGTTCCCCTCGAGGAGGAACTTGCCATCGTGCGCGCCTATCTCGCGGTCGAGCAGATGAGACTGGGAGCGAAGTTGCGGATAGAAATCGACGTGACTCCCGAGGCGCTCTCCATTCCCATTCCGATTCTTTCCATCCAGCCGCTGGTCGAGAACGCCATCAAACACGGCATCGCCGCCACCGCCGGGAACGGACTGGTGCGCATCGCGGCGCGCGTGGAGAATGCGGTATTACGGGTCAGCGTGAGCGATAGCGGCCCAGGTTTCACGCCACTGGGGAGCACCGGAACGGGCGTCGGCCTGGACAACGTGACGCGCCGCCTGGAGCTAAGCTTCGGGGCCGCGGCGCGTCTCGAGATCCTTCCGCGCCGGGAAGAAGGCGGCACGGAGGTGCAGCTCAGCATTCCCGCCGCGGCGGCGCCCGCGATGCGGCCCGCCGCTCAAGAGGCCCTGCGGTGAACGCCCTGATCGCCGACGACGAACACATCGCCCGGCAGATTCTCCGGGAGCACGCCGAGACCATTCCGGCTCTGGAGATTGTCGGGGAAGCCGCCAGCGGGCCGGAGGCCCTGGAACGGATCCTGGATCTGAAACCGGACCTGGTTTTTCTGGATCTTGAGATGCCCGAAATGACGGGCCTCAACGTCGTCCGCCACTTGCGCGGCGCCGCGGCGCCGCTAATCATTTTTGTCACCGCCTATCAGCAGCATGCGCTGGAGGCCTTTGACGTGGGAGCCGTCGACTATCTGTTGAAACCAGTAAGGCGGGAGCGGCTGACGGCCGCGGTCGAGAAGGCCCGCCGGCAGTTGGAGGGTTTTCGCGCCGCGCGGAGACCCGGGGCCAAGCCGACGTCGGGGCTGACCGCGGCGCTCCCGGGGGAGCTGACGTCGGGTCTCCCGGCGGACCTAGCTGCGGGGCCGGCGTCGGGACTCGCATCCGCGCCGGCGTCAGGACTTGCAGCGGGGCCAGCGTCAGGACTCGCAGCGGGGCCCGCCGCCGGCAAAATCGTAGGCCGCCGCGGCGCCGACCTGTACTTCCTGGACCCCTCCGAAATTGTGGCTTTCGAGGCCGACCGCGAGCTGGTCCACATCATCACCACCGGCCAGCGGTATTTGTGCGACCATTCGCTCAAGGCCATGGAGGAGAAACTGGCGGGCTCGCGCTTCCGCCGCATTCACCGCCGCACGCTGATCAACACCGACCTGATCCGCAAGATCTCGCGGCTTTCGAGCAAGCGCTGGCTGCTGCGGATGTCCAACGGATTCGAAGCCGTGGTGAGCAAGCGTCAGGCGGGCCTGATCCGGGAACACGCCGGCGGCCACCGCTAGGAATATTCTGGATACTTCGCGGCCGCGTCGGCGCCGATAGAAGGACATGGCCGAACGCGTCCTCACGCAGGAAGAAATCGACTCCGTATTCCGAAAGCTGCAGCGCCAGGCCGGCAAGCCGGATGCGACCCAGAAAGTCCAGGTCTACGACTTCCGCCGGCCCGACCGCATCGCCAAGGATCAGCTTCGCTCGATCCATTTGTTGCACGAGAACTTCGTCCGCGGATTATCCTCCAGTTTGTCGGCCTATCTGCGCGCCTATGTGGCCGTTAACTTGTTAAGCGTCGAACAGCTGGCTTTCGCCGAGTTCGTGCGAAGCCTGCCTTCTCCCACCAGCCTGGTGGCGCTAGGGATGAAACCGTACGACGGCAACGCGCTGCTGGAGATCAGCCCGTCGCTGGTGTTTCCGATTTTGGAGATGCTTCTGGGAGGAGACGGGTTGGGATCTAAGCACATCGATCGCGAGATCACGGAAATCGAGCACCATATTCTGGACGGGTTGCTGCGCATCATCCTCCAGGACCTGCGGACCGCCTGGCACACGGTGACCGCCATCGAGTTTTCCATAGACGGTCATAAAACCGAACCCCAACTGCTGCAAATTCTGGCCCCCAATGAAGCCGTGGTCTGCATCACCATGGAGGTGCGCATCGGCGAGACCACCGGGACGATGAACCTGGGGATTCCGTCCATCCTGGTCAAGATGCTGCGGCAAAAATTCGATCAGCAATGGACTTCAAGGCGAGCCGTTTCGACCGAGGGCGAGCACGAACGGGCGTTGCGCCTGCTGCGCCCGGCGGAACTCCGCATAGACGCGCGGCTGGAAGGTGCGCGGATGCGCGTCGATACGTTGCTGGAGTTGCAGGAAGGCGATGTGGTGGCCTTCGATTATCCCGTGAGCCGGCCGCTGTCCGTAACCGTCAACGGAGCGCCGCGATATCGCGGGGAAGTCGTCGCGGCGGGACGCAAGCGGGCGGTGCAGGTGCAGGAACTGTTGACGGAGGCGTGACCGGGAGGAGCGATCTCGCGGCCGTTTCGGAGACCAGTCTGGACTCATAGGAATCTTTGGTCGGTGGAGGTCCTTCTATCTGGCTCAGATCACCTGGCGTAACGTCGCCTCTGCCGGAGGCAGTAGCGCCCTCCCGGCCGCTCATTTCCGGGTATAAGATAGACAACGTATTAAGACACCACAACGGCGATGGACCGATGTTAGCCCACACGGGAGTCCCCCGATTCTGCGCTGTTAGACGCGCTGTTTCTTGGGCTGCCCTGGCGGCGGGCGGGCTGCCCGCGGCGAATCCTGGTTTCGGGCAAGCGGCGAAGTGGACCGCGCCCCGCACCGCCGACGGGCATCCCGACCTGCAGGGCATCTGGACCAACGCCACGCTGACGCCGCTGGAGCGGCCTGCATAATTCGCGGGCAAGCGACCATGACGGAGCAGGAGGTGGCGGCGTTTGAAAAGCAGGAGTTAAACAACGTGGACGCCGATCGCCGCGATGGAGGCGGCGATACCGATCTGAATCGCGCTACAACGAATTCTGGCGCGACCGCGGCCGCGTGACACCGGACCGCCGTAGTTCGCTCATCGTCGATCCGCAGGATGGCCGCGTTCCGCCGCTGACTCCGGAAGCCAAAAAGCGCGCCGACGAACGCGCGGTGCGCAATCGTGGACATGAGTTCGACGATCCGGAGAACGGGTCCCTGGCAGAGCGCTGCATCGCCAGTGCCCAACGCCGGTCCGCCCATGCTGCCGGCCAACTACAACGCGAACTATCAGATTGTGCAAGCTCCCGGATGGGACGGCCCAGCTCCCCATGCACGCAGCCGATGGCGCGCTCTTCGAGCACGCCTGCCACGAAGGCAATTATGGGTTATCGGGTAGTCTTTCGGGCGCCCGGGCCAGTGAGGCGCGGGCGCATCGACGCTGGGCCTTCCCGCCGGGCAATGAGCGCTTGCCCACTGGCCACTGGTGCTGTTAGACTTCGGCCCACAGGAGATTTCTCAATGCCGAAATTCATGTATCAAGCCAGTTACACCGCGGAGGGCCTGAGGGGTTTGCTCAAGGACAGCGCGTCGGGCCGTAAGGCTGCGGTGGAAGCGGCGGTGAAGGCGGTGGGTGGAACGCTGGAGTCGCTATACTACTGCTTCGGAGACCACGACGCGGTGTTGATCGTCGATCTGCCGGATAACGTTATCGCGGCTTCCGTCGCCGTCAACGTTGCGGCTTCTGGGCTGGTCAAAGTAAAAACGACACCTTTGCTGACGGTTGCCGAGACGGACAAGGCGCTCGGCGGCAAGGTGGCCTACCGCGAACCTGGCACCGCGTGATTCCTCGCACTCAGCTTCTCCCGCCGGCGTGGACGGCATCTGAACCGCGTCCATTCCCGGAATGGCCCCGGAACGGCCGCGGAATGGCTGGGTCAAGCCGGGGGCGAATGATGTATTATGACCACGGGGTGAACTGACATGTCTTCCATGCCTCCGGGACCGCCACAAGGTCCGCCGCAGGGCCCTCCACAAGGGCCGCCCAGCATGCCGCCTCAGGGCGGGCAGCCGCAGTATCCGCCACAATATCAGCAACCGTATGCGCCGCAGGGTGCGCCGCAATATCCGCAACAGTATTCACCGCAGGGACAGCCTCCGAAAAAATCCAACACGCTGATGTGGGTATTGATCGGCGTCGCGGTGGTGATTTTTGTGGTGGTGGCGGGGGTGTCGGTCGGCGGCTACATGCTGTACCGCACGGTGAAGAATTCAGGCTTCGATCCCGACCTGATGCGCAAGAACCCGGGATTGGCGATGACCAAGATGATGGCGACGCTGCATCCCGACATGCAGGTGGTCTCGACCGACGATGCGCACGGCACGGTTACGGTGCGCGACAAGAGTACGGGGAAGATGCTCACCTTCCGCTGGGATCCGGAGAAGAAGTCGCTGGTCATCGTGGGCGATGACGGCAAAGAAGTGAAGTTCTCGGCTTCGGGCGACGACAAGACCGGCTCGGTCACGGTGGAGAGCGGCGACGGAACGGTGAAGTTCGGCGCGGGCGCCGGCAACAACACGCCCGCGTGGGCGCCCGTATATCCCGGCACCACGCCGCAAGGAACGTTTTCAACGCAAACCGGGGAAGGCTCGCAGAATACTTACACCTTCAAGACGCACGACCAGGCCTCCAAGGTGCTCGATTACTTCAAGCAACAGTTGACTGGGGCGGGATTCAAGGTCACTGTCATCGCCGCCAGTGACGAGGGCGGGATGCTGCAAGCCGCGGATGAGGGACAGAAGCGGTCAGTGATGATTACTGCTGGGACCTCGGCGGAGGGTACTGAGGGCAGCGTCACTACTATCGAGAAGAAGTAGGTGGGCAGCCAATCTTGGCTGTCTCCGGTTTTCACTTCGGCGGTGGCCGGTGTGTGAGGACTCGCTCTGGTCTCGGCTGCAGCCAGAAATGGCTGCCCCGCATGCAACCACACCAGGCGGATTGTCAATCCGCCGCAGGCTGCCAGCCTGCCCCACGTTGTCAAGACGCACTGACTAGAGCGGCAGGCGGAGGCGGAAGCACGCGCCTGGCCCGGAAGGCTCCGCGGGGTCCTCGGCCCACAGATCGCCCCCGTGCGAGAGCACGGTTTTCCGCGACAGCGCCAAGCCCAGCCCCAGACCGTTGGGCTTTCCGGCCGTCACGAAGGGCTGGAATAGTTGACGGGCGATGGCGGCGGGAATGCCGGGGCCGTCGTCCTCGACACTCACATCTATGTGCTGCCCGTTGCGTTGGGCGCGCACTACCACGGAACCGCCTTCGGGCATGGCTTCGATGGCGTTCCCGATCAGGTTCTGGAACACGCGCTCCATGGGAGAGCGATCCAGCGGAAGCTCGATGTCGGCGGGCACGTCCACACGAACCTGGACGCGGCTGGAGTCGGCGCTAGCGGCCAGGGGTTCGCAGGCGGCCACCACCACGTCGCGCAGACGGCAGGTTTCCCGGGCGTGCGCGCGCCCTTGGGTCACGTCGGCAAGCTCGTGCAGCAGATCCTGAATCTGGCGCGAGGCGCGATAGATATTGGACGAAAGCCGCCGGATCTGGGCCTCGGAGAGATCGGAATCCACTAACATTTCCGCTCCTCCGTAAATCGCCGCCAGAGGATTGCGCAAATCGTGAACGATGGACGCGGACAGGCGTCCGATGGTGGTGAGGCGCTCCTGGCGGATCAACTCTTCCCGCGCTTTGATCAGCGATTCGCACATGCCGTTGAAGGTCTCCGCCAGCCGGCCGATCTCGTCTCCGCGTTCCATGGGCACGCGTACGGCGTAATTGCCCTGCGCGATTTCGGAAGCCGCCCGGTCGAGGGCATGCACGGGCTGCAGCAGCCGGCGCGCCAGCAGGTAGGTCAAGGCAAAACCCGCGACGATGGCCACCAACCATAGGGCGGTCAGGCGCATGCGCACCGCGCGTATGCGAGCTTGCGCGGCTTCGAAGGGGCGCAAGATGCGCAGTTCACCGGCGGGGTGGCCTTCGACATCGGTCAGCACCGAAGCAAACTGATAGTAATCGGAGCCGGCCAGACGCACCTGCTGCGCGCTGGCTGGCGCCGCGGTGAGATCGCGTTCGGCGTCCGGAGCCAGAGTCGACGCGGCCACGCGGCCTGCCTCTAGAAAGAGGAAATCCGTGCCTCCGGTGGAACTCTTGAGCTCGTTACCCAGATCGCGATCCACCGCGACGGCGGCAACCAGCACGTTGAGCAGACCTGCGTCCTGGCTGGTCGCCACATACACCGGCGTGACCACCACTTGGTACAAACCTCCGCCTAACGCCTGGAAGCCGCGCGCCTGATGCGGGAAAGACTTCGCCGCGCCGCGGACGAAGGGAACCTCGGAAATCGCCGGAGCGGTGGCGCCCATGGATGCAATCACCTGGCCGCCGGGGTCGCAGATCAGGTACAGCGCGCCCGGGCGCGCGAGTTTGTCCCACACTTCTTGAGCCGTGTCGCGGATGGTGGCGCGGTCGCGCGTGATCAGCACCGCACGCACGTCGGGCATGCGGCTGAGCAACTGGCTGACGGTCGCCAGCTCGTCGGCGCGGGCCTGCCACAGAGAATTGTAGGCTTGGAAACTGGCCCGGGCTTCCTGCTCCAGGCTCAACGACGCGATCCGCACGAATTGTTCCTGCAGCACCCAGCCCATGGCGGCGAAGAGGACGGTAATGGCCAGGGAGGTGGAGAACAGAATCCTCCACAGCAGCGAGATCGAGGATAGTTTCCAGGGCTTCATGGGCGAATCTTCACTGACGGACCCTCATTGGCGAACGGCCGGATACGCGCCGCCGTCGTCCGGCGCGCTGTGATAGGGGTGGCCGAATTTGTCGGTGTGCGGAATCGGCAGGTAGCCGGTTTCGGAAACGATGAGGCGTGCCAACGTCACCGCTCCTTCGGTGATGGTTACGCGGCGGCCGAGTTCGTCCAGGGTAGCCTGAGTGGCGCGTTCGTGAAACACGCGCGCGCGGTATTCGCCCGCGGGAACGTCCGCGATCTCAAAGCTTCCGTCTTTCCGCGTAGTGCCGAAGTAGGGGGTGTTGAGCACCACGATGATGGCGCTCATGGAGGCATGGATGTTACAAAACACGCGCACCACACCGGGGCGGTCGAAGCGCACGCCGCGCGAGGAGCCCGGCGGATACAGACCGATGTCGAACATTTTTCCGTCGTAGTTGGAAAAGGCGTTGTGAAAGATCGGATCGAAATTGGGGAAGTCCACGGTGGTGCCCGTGCGGACCGCCAGCACGTGCGGAGTGAAGGTCTTGTCTTTCTGGATCATTCGCGCGGACGGAGCCGCCGCTTGCGGGGCTGTGCCGCTTAGCGGTTCTAGCCAAACCACTACGCCGGAGTAATCCATCTTCTTGCGCACTTGGGCTTCCTTGGAGTCGCGCAGCTCCACGCGTCCGGAGACCGTGGCGGCCTGCGTGCTACCGGCCAACCCGCAGGCGAGCAGACTAAAGAGGGCGATGGCGTTACGGGTGGAACGGGCTCTAGCCTGCATGAAGCCTGCTCTCCATACTCCAGATAGGCTCCAGATAGGCTCCAGATAGGCTCCAGATCGGACTAGAACAGATAAGCGATCGCCAGATCATAGTGCTGATTGAGACGCGTCCCTATGCCCAGGTAAGTGGTGCGCACTTGCGAGGCTTCAAAACCGGTCACTACGTTGGTCCCGAGCCGGTACATGATATTTGCAGCATAACCCAGATTTCTGGAAATCCCTCCGTCGTCGGCGTCGAACACGCGGTCGCTCTCCTGTCCGCCGTACACATTCATGGAGAGCCGGGGCGCGATGCGAACCTTCAGTTGGGCCCAGCCTCCGGTGGCATGGACGGCGCGCGCCAGTCCGTTGGCTATATCCACGCCCTGGCGCAGTCCTCCGATGACTCCCACGTTTTCCCCTTGAAAGAACGTGCCGATCAAATCGATGCGCGAGGCGGGCCGGATCAGCCAGTCGATGGAGAAAATCCGCGAGGGCACGGTCTGGCCCAGCACGTGGGTGTCACTCACGTGAAACCCGGGAGCGATCTCAATGCGGCGATGCTCTCCGTTGTTGGCCCACAGCTCGAAGCGGCCTTCGTATCCGGGGCGCGAACGCGCCAGCGTAGCGCTGTACTCGGTCGCCCCAAGCCCGGTGCCGGTTTCACTGGTCTGATACACACCGAACTGGGCCCGCAGACCGGCTTGGTCTCCGAGCGCGAAGCGCTGCTCGACACGGGCCTGCGGTTGCCATAACCATAGATTACCCGCGGCGGTCAGCGGCGAGACGCCCACCTGCGACAAGGAATCGGGCTCGCGCGGGGCGATCACGGGCTTGTCGAAGGCAAACGTCAGCGTGGTATCTTTCCAGGCTGCGTCGAGGGAAGCCACCCGCAAGCGCATGGTCTGAGTTAGCCCCGTGCCGCCTCCAAAAAAGTCCATGTAAATCGAGCCAGTCAGTTTGCCGCCGCCTTGCAGATCGGGCCCGTCAAACTTCAGCCCCAGGACGGTTTGCCGAAGCGTCGCGCCTCCGTCGGCCTGACGCACAGTGGCCGAGGCAGTGGTAGGGTTGTCCGCCCCGCCGGAGCCGCGGCCGTTCAGAAACGCGTTGAACAGCGCCATGCCGGTAAGGGTCACCGGGAGCCGGTGTTCGCTCGACACCTTGGATTGCTCCATTTGCGCGATGCGCTGTTCCTGGATCTCGGCGCGTTCTTCGAGCGGCGCGACTTGCGGTGCTCCTTGCGTTGCCGCTTGAGTTGCCCCCTGAGTTAATGGAGGAGCGCCGGGCGGGGCCGCGGCGGTGTCTCCGTTCCCCGGAGGAGTTCCCGGCTGCGCAGCGCCGAGTTGTTGACGTAGCGCGCGAAGTTCGTCGATCAATTCTCGGTTTTGGTTTTCGAGACGGTCCAGGCGTGACAGGACTTCCTTCAACTCGGGTGATTGCGCGTGCGCGGCCGCCGGCGACAGCAGCGCGCAAGTGCACCAAGCCGGAACGAGCAAAGCTCGGGCCCGTGGGGCGCTCCAAGAGAATCGGCTACGCATGGATCAACTCCTCCAGTTTTTTGCGGACTGCGCCCGGCGAAAAGGGTTTGGGAAAGTATGCGTCGGCGCCCAAACGAAGCGCGCGTTGGGGCGTGTCCGGATCGGTGTCGGCGCTCAACGCCACGATGGGAAGGCCCTGCCAGCGCGGCTGCGAACGGATGTGCGCGATGAGCTCCAGGCCGCTCATGCGCGGGAGATGAATATCGGTGACCACGGCTGAGATGTTCGTAGCGTATCCCGCGGCAGTGGCCAGGAAGCTCACGGCGTCCTCGGCGGTGCGGGCCGCGCGTACGACCACCGAGGGCAGCGATCCGAGAGCCAGATCGAGCGTGGATAGACAATCCTCGGCGTCGTCAACCAGCAGAATCAGATGTTGCGCTGCGACGTTGGACGGGTCCATGGCAGACGCTACGGCAAGAACCGGTAACCCACGCCGTGCATGGTGAGAAAGTGCCGCGGCGTCTCGGGCTCGGGCTCCAGCTTTTGACGCAGACGGACCACGTGCGCGTCCACGGTGCGGGTGTTGGGGAACGATTCGTAACCCCACACGGAATTGAGAATCACGTCACGCGAGAGCGCCCGTCCAGGATTCTGCAGGAAGAACGCCAGCAGGTTAAACTCGGCCCGGGTGAGCCGCGTTTCGGAGCCGCTTCGCCGGACTTGGCGCTGGTCCAGATCCACCTCCACGTCGGAAAACGCGAGCACCGTTTCGGCCCCCTGCGAGGCCCGCCGCAGCCGGGCGCGGATGCGCGCCAGCAGCTCGCGCGTGCCGAAGGGTTTGACTACGTAGTCGTCGGCGCCGATTTCGAGCAACAGCACTTTGTCGATCTCATCGCCCACTGCGCTCAACACGATCACCGGAATGGCCGACCCCGAAGCGCGCAGGCGCTTGCAGACGTCCACGCCGCTCAAGCCGGGCATGCGCAGGTCCACCAGGATCAGATTCGGTCTGGCCGCCGCGGCTTGATCCAGGCCACTGGCGCCATCCGCCGCCAGGATGGGCCGGAATCCCTCCTTTTCGAGCATCAATCCGATGGTATCCCGAAGGCTCTCGTCGTCGTCGATCACTAGGATGGTTTGCATGCAACTCCGTCTCCCATGTTAGACTCGGGCGCGCGAGGGGGCGGAACTAGCGCGTTACATCTGTAGCGGTGAACGCGTGTCGAGACGAGTCTCGACACGGCACGCAGGAGTGCGCGCGCCACGCGCGAGCTACTGCCGCCACTCCAGAGTTTCTGTCACGGTCAACCGCGAGTTGACGTACACGATCAAACGGAACCGGACGGTGTCGGAACTGTGACGGTAAATGATGCTGCCGTTGCGCAAGTGGGCCTGGTCCAAGTCGACGGGCTTGCTGTAGCTGCCATCCTCGATTTCGAGGAGCCCTTTCTGCGCCGACTGGACGGCCAGGGCGTCCCGGTTCCAGCGGACACTCAGGTTGTCTTCGGCGCGCGTCACCGTCAATCCCAGCGTCAAATCGGCGCTGGCCGCAGACGCGGTTCCGCGGGGGCCCATGCCCAGACCCAGTTGGAACCCTAGAAAGACTCCCAGCAGAAGAAACACGAACGAAAGCGGCAGCCACACCCAGCCGGAGCGAAATCTGGACGCGGATTCGGCAGGCGCCTCGACCTCCGGCGCGTTCAATCCCAGAGTCTGGTAATGGCGGACCCGCTCTGTTCGCGGGCTCTCCGGAAGGGACGGCTCGTGCGAGGACTCTACCGGGGGCCGTTCAAAAGAGGGCTGCCTCGGCGCGGGTTCGGGGCCCGTCAGATCCTTCCGGCGAAACGGAAATTCCAAAGGCGACGCTGCCGGAAAGGTACCGCCTTGGCGCAGAAAGAATCCCGCCACGCTGGCCCTGGTAGCGAACGGCCGCACCAGCAGCGCGATCGCTTCCGGTTGCGGGAACTGCCGGTCGATTCGCGCCAAGTCTTCCGAGTCCAAACCCGATTCGTCCCGAGTGTTACCGCGATAGAATCCCACGGCGCCGACAGGACGGGATGGATCGGGTTTCCAATGCTCACAGGTCTCTTGAAAGGTCCGGGCTTCCTGTTCATCCAGCCAATACGAGGGCCCGCGTTTATGGGAACAGCCCACCGGTTCAAAATCGCGGATCCGGATGACCGTTCGGCCATTCGTGGCCGCACCGCGTTCGACCGAGCCCAACAGGACTCCGCCGGCCTCGGCGCCGCGCTTGGGGACGGCTCCGAATCCCCGCAGAATTTCGGCTTCCAGGCGGTCCAGCGCGTCCAAGCTCAGGTAGACAATCGCGGACTGGCCCGGAACGTCCCAAACGTAGTAACCGGGGACGGGTTGAGTCTTTGGGTCCATTTCAGTTACCGTTTCATCATACTATGAGCGCACAGGCGCGAGCCCGTGGTGCGCGGAAACTTTGCGCGCAGGCGTTAGTCCGTTGTGCGTAAAAACATGGCTGGAACGCTCTATATCGTTGCGACGCCGATCGGCAACTTGGAAGACATCACGCTACGTGGCGTGCGGGTATTGCGGGAAGTCCAGCTGATCGCGTGCGAGGACACGCGCCAGACCCGCAAATTGCTGGATCATTTCGCCATTACTGTTCCGCTGGTCAGTTATCACGAGCACAATGAGGCGCAGCGCGCCGCCGAGTTGGTCGAGCAGCTTAAGGGCGGCCAATCTATCGCCCTGGTTTCCGATGCCGGCACGCCGCTGGTGTCCGATCCGGGCCATCGCCTGGTCGCGGCGGCGATCGCGGCCGGCGTTCCTGTTGTCCCCATCCCCGGGGCATCGGCGGTGGTGAGCGCGCTATCGGCGGCTGGGCTCCCCGCCGATCAGTTCCGCTTCTGCGGATTTCTGCCGGCCAAGTCCACTCAACGCCGCAAGGTATTCGAGCAGCACAAGCACGAAGACTGCACGATCATTTTTTACGAAGCGCCGCATCGCATCCTGGATGCGCTGGCCGACGCGGCCGAGGTGTTCGGGTCCAGGCGGATGGCGGCCGCGCGGGAACTCACCAAGATTCATGAGGAGTTTCTGCGCGGCTCCGCGGCGGAAATTCGGGAGCAACTCGCGTCGCGACCCTCGGTGAAGGGCGAACTTACGCTGCTCATCGCACCTGCCGAGCCGGGTGAATCGATCGCCGAGCTGTCCGCTCCGGAGGATGCCGTCCGGGCGCTAGAAAAGCAAGGGATGCCACGGATGGAAGCGATCAAGCAGGTAGCGCGGGAACGGGGTTTAGGAAAGCGCGAGGTCTACCGGCTTGTGGCGGAGCATTGGTGAGAGCGGCGCGGGGCTGAGCGGCGCTATGCTGGGTGCAGGATGAATTCCGACCGGATCCTCCCGATCATGTTAGCAGCGGCGCCGACGATACTCACGGTGCTCGTGGGGATTCTTGTGAACAACGCTCGCCTGAGCGACTTCAGAATAGACATGAACAACCGCCTGACGGAGCTTCGTACGGACATAAATACGCGCTTCAACGAGGTGGACCGCCGCTTCGATTTGATGCAGGACTTGTGGCGCTCGGAGCTGCATCGCGTTGAGGAAGTCCTCGATGCGCGCTTGAAGCACCTCGAACAGCGTTGAACGACGCGCCAGCCGCGCTTGCGATACTGGTGAGTCCATGCTCACCAAGCGCGACATCTCCACCCCGGCGGCGCTTCTCGACCTGGACGCCTTCGAAGTCAATCTGGAGCGCATGGCCGCGCGGGTTAAGCAGTCCGGCAAAGCTCTGCGCCCGCATTTCAAGGCGCACAAGTGCGTCGAGATCGCGCGGCGGCAGATCGCCGCTGGAGCCTGCGTCGTCTGTGTAGCCACCGTACCCGAGGCCGAACTGCTGGCTTCGGCCGGAATCACCGGACTGTTGCTGACCTCGCCGTTGGCCGATCCGCGGAAGATCGCGCGCGCCGCCCAAACTGGAGCCATGGTGGTGGTGGACCACGTCAAGCAAGCCGAATGGTATGCGGAGGCGGCCGAGCAATTGGGCCGCACGGTTGAGGTGTTGATCGATCTGGATGTCGGCGATCATCGCACCGGAGCGCGTTCGACGCAGCACGCGATCGAGATCGCCGAAGCCGTCGCCCGATCTTCATCTCTGCGCTTACGGGGCTTGCAGGCGTACTCGGTGCTCGGTTCGCACGCCGGTGGCCGCGAGCACCGCGAACGCGTGTCGATGGAGGCCTTTCAAATCGCCGCCGCAACGCGCGATGCCATGGCGGCCCGCGGATTCTCGACCGAGATTCTTAGCGGCGGCAGCACCGGTTCCTGGGATATCGACTGGGCGCTCCCCGAGCCCACCGAGTTGCAAGCCGGCTCCTATGTGCTTATGGATCTGGCCTACCGGCGTGAAGGGCTTGATTTTCGCCACGCGCTGACCATCCTGGCCACCGTGGTTAGCGCCAATCACGCTGGCTTCGTGACCGTCGACGCCGGGTACAAGGCCTTCGCCACCGACCGCGGCTACGGCCCAGAAGCGCTGAAGCTTCCCGGATCGAACTATCGGTGGGGCGGCGACGAATTCGGCTTCCTGGACACTATGGAAATGGACACGACGGAAACACAGCCGGTGCAGCCTGTTTTGGGCGATCGCATCGAATTCATCCCTCCGCATTGCGATCCGACCATGAACCTGTACGACACGCTGTACGCCTGCCGGGGCGAACAGGTGAAGTCCGTGTGGCCCGTCAAACGCGTCAGGTAGTCCGCCGTGCCGGCGCGCGCTGCGCGTACGTTTAGCCGCGGATGTAGATGCAGGACTCGCGCACCAGCATTTTCTCATTGAAGGATGAGCCTGAAGGATAGGCAAGCTGGCGGGGCTCCTTTCTGCGATTTTGGCGAGCGGGGATGGGGTCCAGGGGAAGGGGGCGGCGGTTGAGCCCCCT
>Ga0209517_10003701_pt1 | contig 20539 bp, 19 predicted proteins | sample PeaSoiMetSII2010_FD_187695 | JGI IMG/M metagenome (GOLD analysis project Ga0209517, IMG submission 187695) | Peat soil microbial communities from Weissenstadt, Germany - SII-2010 (SPAdes) (version 2) | ecosystem: Environmental > Terrestrial > Soil > Wetlands > Peat | place: Germany...
ACAAGCCGGCACTCTTCTGTGGCGACACACTGTTCAACGCAGGAGCTGGCAATTGCCACAACGGAGGCCATCCTACTGAACTCTACAACACCTTCGTTGGGCAGATCGCGAAGCTTCCGGATGAGACGCTGATCTATCCGGGACACGACTACATCGCGCGCAATCTCGGCTTCACCCTCGACCGCGAACCGGACAACGCGAAGGCCAGGGCGATATTGCCGGCGATGGAAGCCCAGGACCCAGCGAAGGCCCTGGTGACAACGCTGGCGTTGGAGAAAGAGATAAACACCTTCTTCCGCCTAACCAGCCGTTCGGTAATCCAGCGCCTGCGCGAGGTCTTTCATGATCTCCCCGATGACCCGGACCCCGAGACCGTTTTCCTGAAATTGCGGGAGCTCAGAAACAAGTGGTAACCGTCGCGAAACGAGAACATCGATTGCGTCGTCCCTCAGCTCAGGAGACCTACTCATGGTCGCCATAGCCATCGCCCTGCACACACTCGGTGCCGTCGTCTGGGTCGGTGGCATGTTCTTGATCTACGTCTGCCTACGCCCGGCGCCGCAGCGATCATTCGAAACGGCAAACTACTCCTCACTGCGCGACCGAGCTCGAGATGGCCGGGGTGCTTTCCGGGACAGCACCGGCCTCCGCGCCGAGTTGCTGTGCGGTGAATGATCCCGCAGAATTCCGCAGGGAATGAGGTGAGGCGCCGATGGCACGCGATCCCCGATACGATCCTCTGTTCGAGCCGATCCGCATCGGTCCAAAGGTCCTCAAGAACCGGTTCTACCAGGTGCCGCAATGCACGGGTGCTGGCGTGCTCTACCCCGGCGCCAATGCGGCGCATCGCGCGGTAAAGGCGGAGGGTGGCTGGGCTGCACTCTGCACAGAATCCTGCTCTATTCACCCTGAGGTGAACCAGACACTCGAGACCTGCACCACTCTCTGGGACGAAGGCGACGTAATCAACCATCGCCACATGGTGGACGAAGTGCACCGTTGGGGTGCCCTTGCCGGGGTCGAACTCGGCGCCGGCGGCGTCAAGGACAACCTCGGGACGCGCTATATTGCCGCCGCCTTCGATACGTTTCCTTCAGCCGGAATCCCCAAGGTCTACACCTACGAGGCCGACGAGGCCGACATCCGCCGCGTCATGTCGATGTACGCGGCGGCGGCGCGGCGCGCGGTCGATGCCGGCTTCGACATTCTCTATATCCACGGCGCCGTCGGCGTGTTCCCCGCTCACGCACTCTCGCGCCACCACAACCGTCGCAGCGACCATTACGGTGGCTCATTCGAGAACCGTGCCCGCTTCTGGATCGAGGCACTGGAGCAGCTGAAGACCGCCGCGGGCAACCACTGCGCCGTTGCAACGCGCATCACCATCGACGACCTCGCGGGTTCCCACGGCATCGAGCTGATGGACGATGGGCTGCGGTTTGTGGAGCTGATCACGCGGCTCGGCCTCGTCGATCTCTGGGACGTCATCATCGGCGGCCCTGGCGATGAGAAATGGGCCGAAGACTCCGGTCCCTCCCGCTTCTACCCCAGCAATCACCAGGCACCCTGGAACCGCGAGGTCAGGGCGATCGCAAAAGTGCCTGTGGTGGGCGTCGGCCGCTTCACCGATCCAGACGAGATGGTTCGCGTCATCACGTCCGGACAACTCGACATCATCGGCTGCGCTCGACCCTCAATCGCCGATCCCTGGCTCCCCCGCAAGATCGACGAAGGTCGGACAGAGGATATTCGCGAGTGCATCGGCTGCAATCTCTGCATCTCGCGCTTCAATCTGAAGACCATGATCGTCTGCACACAGAATCCGACTGTCATGGAGGAATACAGGCGCGGCTGGCATCCCGAGCGATTCACACGGAGCGAGGATCCCTGCTCGGTGCTGGTGGTCGGGGCCGGCCCCGCGGGCCTCGAATGTGCCCTCGTATTGGCGCGGCGCGGATACGAAGTGACCCTCTGCGAAGCAGATAAGACATTGGGCGGCCACCTCCGCGACGTCGTCAAGATCCCCGGTCTCGCGGAATGGGGCCGCGTGATCACGTATCGCGAGGGCCAGCTCAAGAGACTCGGCAACGTGCATATTGTCCGTGGCGCCGGCAAGGTGACGGCAGAGCACTGCCTCGAGTTCGGTGCTGCGAAGATCGTCCTTGCCACCGGCGCGGAATGGGTGGGCGACGGGCTGGGCGCCACGGGTCCAGACGGCATACCCGGCGCCGACGCGAGCTTGCCGGAGTGCGTGACGCCCGAGCAGTTCTTCGCCGGCAAGCACGTGGGCGAGCGCGTGGTTGTGTTGGACTCGGACGGGTATTTCATGGCGATCAGCCTTGCCCTCATGCTGGCCGATCAGGGTAAGCGGGTCACCATTGTGACGCAGCTCGACCGCGTTGCTCCGATGACCTACCTCACCCTCGAGGGGTACAACCTCGCGCGCATGCTCCGGGAGCGAAAGATCGAGGAGCGCGTCTCGCACTGGATGCAGGAGATCGAGATATCCAGCGGCGCAGCGCGCGTCACGGTCTACGACCTCTACCGCGATGGCTCGGCTCGCACCACGGAGCCAATCAAAGGCCGATTGCCCCGACGCGAAGGCACGGAGGCCGAAACGTTGATCTGCCACACCGTGCTGCTCTGCACGGCTCGGCGGTCGCGGAACGAGCTTTACCAGCAGCTCAGCGCGCGGCGGAATGAATGGCAGGAGCGCGGTATCCGCGGCATCTACCGGGCAGGCGATTGCCTGGCCCCTCGCTACCTCGCCGACGCCATCTTCGATGGTCACCGTTTGGCGCAGGAATTCGAGAGCCCCGATCCGCAGCGCCCCAAAGCCATCATTCGAGAGCGCCAAATCTGGGGTCACACCGTCTATCCAAAGCTCGGCGACTCTGTCACTTAGCCGCACATGGTCGCTCGCGTGCGCAGCGGCCCTGTCCGCCTAAGGCGGCGCCTCGCCCCGACTGCGAGGTCGTGACCGTCTACAAGGACTCTGACGAACACCCTGACGGGGCCGTCTGCTGGATCACCAAGGCCCTTGAGCACGCCTGGTCCCTGCCCCGCTTCGAGGCCGCCGAATTCGCGGCGGTCTTCGTCGCTGCGAACAAGCCCTCCGCCAAGACCCGGCGCCTGGACTACATCGCCAAGGCCGCACGGGAGACCGATCCAGAGAGGGCAGCGGAGGATTGCCCAGCGAATTGTGACACTAATCGGGCTTGTCGTTTTTCAAGTCGGCAATCGATGAACCTTCAACCGGTCTGACTGATGACCGCTCACGTGACGACCGTCTTCAGGAGTGAGTTGACTGAACCAGGCAACCATTGCAAGCGGGAACATCGCCATGGCGACAAAGGCAACGCTGAAATCACCCTCCGTGGGAACGCCCCCTGGTCCAGTCAGTTGGGCAAGCAATGAAGCGCTGATGGCAACCCCGAACCCTGCAGCTAGCTGTTGCATTACGCCAGCAACGCTCGTCGCCGTACTGATTTCGTGACCGACGACGTCCGCATAGCCGAGCGTGTTCATCGAGGTAAATTGCAATGAGCGGAAGAAGCCCAGGACCAATAAGCCAAGGAGCAGTGCCCAGCGAGGCGTTTCCGACGTCACCAGCCCCAACCCCATCATCATGAAGGCGACCAGCGCGGTATTTCCGAGTAGGATCCTGCGGAAACCGAGTCGCCGGAGCAGCGGTGGCGAGACGCTCTTCAATGCCATTGAGCCAATGGCCAATACGGACGTCACCATCCCAGATCTGAACGGAGATAGGCCAAACGGGATCTGCAGGAGCAAGGGCAGCAGGAACGCGGTTGAACTGAGACCGATCCGGCAAATTAGACCCCCAACGACACCGATCCTGAATGTCTTGATTCGGAAGATTTTCAAATCGACAGCCGGATTAGGCGTCCGCCGCGCATAGATCCCGTACGCCAGAAGGCATACGAAAGCGAGGGCGATGAGGCCAGCCTCTGTTGCGTTCGATACGAAGTGCCGTCCGGCATACTCAAGAGCAAGGGCCGCAGCAGCAAGGCCGATGCCGCAAAGCATGAAGCCGAAAAAATCAAAGCGCGCGATCCCTTCTCGGCGAAAATTCTCAAAGTATCGAGCTGCCAGCAGTATGCCCAGGATGCCGAACGGCACGTTGACATAGAATATCCACCGCCACGATGCATAGGTCGTGAGGAAGCCGCCGATCAGTGGTCCGCTCGCATCACCAACCAGCGCAGGAATGGAGACAAAGCTCATGGCAGCAACGAGCTCAGATTTTGCGAACGACTTAAGCAGAACGAGCCGTCCGACGGGAACCATCATGGCACCACCGAGTCCCTGCAAGACCCGAGTTAACACAAGCATCGGCAAGGATGTCGCAGTACCGCACAGGGCGGAACCAATCGTAAATACAGCAACGGCAGCGCAGAAGACCGAACGGGCCCCAAAGCGATCCGCGATCCATCCGCTCACGGGAATGAAGATAGCAAGGCTCAGGTAATAGCCTGTGATCGCGAAGTTCAGACGGATTGGGCTATCTCCGAGACTTTGCGCCATCTGTGGAATCGAGGTCGCAAGGACGGTCTGGTCGATTCCGTCGATCAGCATGGCGCAGGACAGGACCAAGGAAACCAGGAGCTTGTGCTGTCGCATCCTCGGCAACGTACTGACAGGATCCTGTGTGGCGTCAGGCATCTTCCCGAGTGACCATCTAGCCGTTCGACTCACCGCCTGAGTCGAGGATTGTTCTCAATCTTGGAGATATCACACGCAAAAAGAAAAAGCCCCGTCGGCCAGACGGGGCTAAGCAGGGAGGATATTTATCAGTGACACCCGGTAGCTTAGACCAGCCTTGGTTGTAGTCAATCGAGGTCACCTAAAGCCAAAGCCTCGCGAAAGCTCGGGCGGCTTAAACGCGATTAACAAATGCTCGAAGTACCTCACTCTTCCGCGTTGGTGACTTTACGTGTCCGCCACGCTGGGATATAAGCGCACTTCTAAATCTGTAGAAGCCAAGGAGGGCGCTCAGATGATGGCGGTTTAACCCGCTGTCGTTGTGGTGCCCTGTGGTGCTCACGACGACAGCCAGAGATGGAGGTCGTTGATGAGAAACGGATCGCTCGAGAATAGCAGTAATCGGGGCCAGTCCGCCCCTAGCAGCAACATTAAACGTCCCAACGATGAACCGATCGCGACGGTCCGCCGCGCGATGTCGGGGCTCGCCATCGAGCGCTGGCCGCTCGATCGCCTGCATCCCAACCCCAAGAACGCTCGCACCCACAGCAACCGGCAGATCGCGAAGATCGCCGCGTCGATCCGCGCCTTCGGCTTCCTCTCGCCCATCATCGTCGACGACACCGGGCTCATCCTCGCCGGCCACGGTCGCTATGCCGCTGCCCGCGAGCTGTGCCTCATGGATGTGCCGGTGATCTCGGCGGCTCATCTCACGGACACCCAGAAGCGCCTCTTTGCGCTCGCGGAGAACCGGCTCGCGGAACTTGCGGGCTGGGATGAGGAGCTGCTGGCGATCGAGCTGAAGGACCTCGAGGCCATCACGGTTGACTTGGACATCGAGATCACTGGCTTCGATACGGTCGACATCGACCAGCTTGTCAGTCGGGATGAGCAGCCCGAGCCCGATCCCGACGACCTCATTCCCGAAGTCGAGGACGAGTCACCCTCGGTGACCCGCCGGGGCGATCTCTGGATCCTCGGCCCTCACGCGCTTCTCTGCGGCGACGCTCTCGAAGGTTCGGATTACGCCACGTTGCTCGGGTCCGAGCGGGCGCAGATGGTCTTCACTGATCCACCCTACAATGTTCCGATTCCCGGTCATGTCACCAGCCAGGAGCGCCATCGCAACTTCCTGATGGCCAGCGGCGAGATGACGCCGGACCAGTTCCGCACCTTTCTGCAGCAGGGGCTGGCCCACCTCAGGGACTTCAGCGTCAGCGGCAGCATCCACTATGTCTGCATGGACTGGCGGCACATCTCCGACCTCCTGACCGCGGCGTCTGGGGTTTACGGGCCGCCCAAGAACCTCGCGGTCTGGGTCAAGGACAACGCGGGGATGGGCACATTTTATCGGTCCCAGCATGAGTTGGTCTTTATCTTCAAATCCGGAGACAGCCCGCACATCAACAACTTCGGCTTGGGGGCGCGGGGACGGTATCGGACTAACGTCTGGGAGTACCCCGGCGTCAATACGCTGAAGCGGGGCGGCGCTTCTGAGCTTGCCATGCATCCAACGGTGAAGCCGGCATCCATGGTCGTCGACGCCATCAAGGATTGCTCTCGTCGGGCCGGCATCATTCTCGATCCCTTCGCCGGCAGCGGCACCACGGTGATCGCCGCCGAGCGCACCGGGCGGGTGGCGCGGGTGATGGAGCTCGATCCCCACTACTGCGACGTGATTGTGCGCCGCTGGCAGGTGTTCTCCGGAAAGCCGGCTCGGCTTGGCCCCGCTGGGCAGACGTATGAGGAGATGACTGCTGCGCGCCTGGTGAGCACGTCGAAGCCGATCCCGCTCAGGCCGGCCGAGCATGACGTGACGGTGTAAGCCCATGAGCAGCTACGACATCGGCTATCGCAGGCCGCCCACCAAGACGCGCTTCCCCAAGGGCAAGTCCGGTAACCCGAAAGGCCGCCCGAAGGGCGCACGCAACATGAAGACGGATCTGGAGGAAGAGCTGCAGGAGCTGATTCCCATCTCCGAGCGCGGCCACAAGAAGCAGCTGAGCAAGCAACGTGTCCTGATCAAGACGCTGATGGCGAAGGCCATCGGAGGGGATGCCAGGGCGCTCGCGACGTTATTGAACTTTGCACTGAAGATCATCGACCCCACGGCGCAGCCGTTGGGCGCCACCGAAATCTCGCCCGATGACCAGAGGATCATCGACGAGTTCCTGGCCCGCGAGGGGCGGGCCGGTGCTGAGAACAAGGAGTAGCATCATGACCCATAATTTGCCGTCGGCTGCCAAAGCCATCCTGAGGAACGACTTCGTGAGCTTTATCTCCAAGGCATTCCGTTATCTGAACCCCGGCACTAAATATGAGCCCCCGTGGTACATCGAGTATCTCGCTTACGAGCTGTTGGAGTGCCAGCGTGGCAATCGGCCGCGCATGACCATTTCCATTCCACCGCGGTACGGAAAGTCCACGATCGCGTCCGTGATCTTTCCCGCCTGGTGCCTTGCCCACAATCCAGCCCGGCGCATTTTGTGCGCCAGCTACTCCAAGGAGCTGTCTTTCAAGCTCTCCAATCAGTTCAAGCAACTTATCGAGAGTGAGTGGTATCGGGACCTGTTTCCAGACTTCAAGATCAATCCGGACAAGTGCTCGGAGCGTGAGATCCAGACGCTGGCCAATGGCTTTCGTTACGCCACCTATGTCGACGGCCCGATGACCGGCATCGGCGGCGACATGCTAATTCTGGATGACGTCATCAAAGCGTCTGACGTCTTTTCGGAGGTCGAGCGTCAGAATGCCATCAATTGGATGGAGACTACCGCCTTTACCCGTATCGACAACAAGAAGACCGGCAGCATCATCCTCGTGGGCCAGCGTCTCCATCTGCAGGATCCCATCGGCCATCTCGTGGAAAAAGGCGGCTGGTACGCCGTGACCCTGCCCGCCATTGCCGAGGAGACCAAGACGTACGAGCTCGCCCGGTTGAAGGGGCAAGATGAGTACACGCGCGTATTCGGCGAGGTTCTCGATCCCCTCCGCGAGCCACTCGACGTGCTCGAGCGGACGAGGAAGGAAATGGGAACCACCAACTTCAATGCCCAGTATCAGCAGCGGCCGGAATATCAGGAGGACGCTTACATTCAATGGGAGTGGTTCAAGAAGTACGACAAGCCGCCTGAGTTCGACTACCTGTTCCTGAGCGTCGATCCCGCCATCGCTACCAAGTCCACCAGCGACTGGTCGGTTTGCATGGTGATCGGGGTCCTTGGTGATGAGAACTATATTCTTAATGTGGAGCGCAAGCGCATCGACTTCGACGTCCTCGCGATGCGCCTCGACCAGATAGCGACCTCTTATCTCGCCGACTCCATTGTGATCGAGAAGACCGGCATCGGGGGATCTCTGGCGGTCCACTTGCAGAAGCAGGCGAGGCATTGCATCGAGACGCTAACGCCGATCGGCAGCAAGCAGGATCGCCTGATCGCAGTACTGCCCACGATCGAAACCGGCCATATGTGGGTGCCCGCGGTGGCGCCGTGGCTCGATACTCTTCGCAACGAGCTGATCGCATTCCCGAACGGTGTGCACGACGACCAGGTCGACAGCCTATCCCAGTTTCTGCGCTACCGCGGAAAGCTGATTCAGCGTGCCGGCGTCAAGCTCCGGCATCGCAAGGGCCGGCCGCTGAAGGCCCACTACAACGCGGGTACCGTGAAGGTCTACACGTTCGGAGGGCCCAGCTACTCCGATGCCCAGCTGATGGCTGCAGTCTGGGGTAAATAGGATCTAGCGGAGCAATAATGTGCTCCGAGTTGTCTAAAAGAAGCCAGTAAATGATCAGCTCTTTCGCTTGATGAGCGCGCACACCAGAGCGTGCATGGGCTGCCCGGCACTTCCGCCGAGCGACAATGGAGAGCACCATGCCCAAGCGAAAGAAGACCGTAGCTCGTAAGACCCCGAGTCCCAAGGCAGCTTCCACAAAATCTCATACGAAGCAGGACCAGCTGCTGGCACTGCTGCGCCGGCCTCAGGGAACCACGATCGAGCACGCAGCAAAGACCCTCGACTGGCAGCCGCATTCCGTGCGCGGCATCATCTCGGGGGTGCTGAAAAAGCGCCTTGGCCTCACGATCACCTCCGAGAAGGAGGATGGCGGCCGCGTGTATCGAGTCGCCGCTGCCGAAAGCGGCAAGCAGTCGTGATGGGTCGCCGCCCCCCGAAGGGCGAGCCCCGCACTGGACAGGTCAGCGACGCCTCAGGCGTCGACTGGCCTGCGCCAGCGAGCGAGCCGACCCCAAGCGCGGGGATCGGGCCCAAGGGTGTCTTCGGAAACTCGGAGCTCGAGAAGCGACTCTCGGAGATCCCTCACCTCGGAATGGACGCGCTACGCGCCACCTGGGCAGGTATCTATGGGCGATCGCCACCCAAGTTCATGAGTCGGCGCTTGTTGGAGTTCGCCGCTGCATATGACGCACAGGCCAAGGTCTACGGCGGCTTGACGCCTGCCATTCGGCGCAGGCTGCTTCAGGCCACTCCAGCAAGATCGGACCCGCCTGCCGAGGCCCCCCGCCGTAAGCCGCGGGCTGCGCTAGCGCTGGGGTCTCGTCTTGTCCGCGACTGGCATGGCCGGTCTCATACTGTCGAGGTCATCGAGGGCGGCTTCGCCTATGCAGGCCGGCGCTATCACTCACTCTCGGAAATCGCTCGCGTGATCACAGGCGTGCGCTGGTCGGGGCCGCGATTCTTCGGGCTATGACCAATCGACGTCGCTGCGCCATCTACACCCGCAAATCAACCGAGGAGGGGCTGGAGCAGGATTTCAACTCGCTCCACGCCCAGCGGGAGGCCTCCGAGGCCTTCATCGTAAGCCAGAAACACGAGGGCTGGAGCTGTCTGCGGGAGAGCTACGACGATGGTGGGCTCTCGGGCGGCACCATGGACCGGCCAGCCCTGCAGCGCCTGCTCGCCGACATCGGCGACGGCAAGGTCGATGTCGTGGTCGTCTATAAGGTCGACCGTCTCACTCGCTCGCTGGCGGACTTTGCCAAGATCGTCGAGATCTTTGACGCCAAGCGCGTGTCCTTCGTCTCGGTGACCCAGTAGTTCAACACCACGACCTCCATGGGTCGGCTCACGCTCAACGTGCTCCTGTCCTTTGCCCAGTTTGAGCGCGAGGTCACGGGCGAGCGCATCCGGGACAAGATCGCGGCTTCCAAGAAAAAGGGACTCTGGATGGGCGGGCTCGTTCCCCTCGGTTATGACCTCAAGGACCGAAATCTCGTGATCAATCCCGCCGAAGCAGAGACGGTCCGCGCGCTTTTCCGGCGCTACCGGGAACTAGGAACGGTCCGACGCCTCAAGGAAGCGGCGGACCGAGAGGGGCTGGTGACCCGGCGGCGCCTGCTGTCGTCGGGTCGTGTCATCGGCGGTGGACCCTTCACGCGGGGGCATCTCTATTGCCTGCTCTCGAACCCCATCTACGTCGGGGATGTTAGGCACAAGCGTGTAACCTATCGAGGTCGGCACGACGCCATCGTCAACCGAGAGAGCTTCGATGCCGTTCAACGTCAGCTCGCCGGAAACGCCGCCGAGCGCTACTCCGAGACGAACGCCAGCGCACCGAGCCTGCTGACGGGCGTTGTTCAGGACGAGACCGGAGATCGCCTGTGTCCGACCCACGCCAACAAGAAGGGGCGTCGTTATCGGTATTACATCTCGAAGCGCCTGATGCATGGAACAGGCACCGAAGGCTGGCGTCTGCCGGCAAGGGAGCTGGAGCGCGTGGTGCTGCACGCGGTGCGGGATTTCTTATGCGACCAGCTTCAGCTCGTGCGAGCGCTGCGGTTGAATGATGCGCATCCGGAAAACCTGCGGAGGATCACCGATCGTGCGGCCAAGTTGAGTTGCAGCCTGACGAGTGACTCGCACGAGCACCCGCGGCAGCTCCTGTCGGCCTTGCTTCGTCGCATCGTCCTTTATCCCGACTCGATACTCATTGAGATCGAGTCATCAAGCCTCTCGCGCTTGGTTTACGAGCCGACTGGCGATCCTCACGCCCACTCCGAGGAGCTAATCAGCCTAGTCATTCCCACTCAGCTGAAACGGCGTGGCGTCGAGGCAAAGTTTCTGATGAAAGGAACCAAAGGCCCACCCCGATCACCTGACGCCAAACTCGTTACCACGATTGCGGAGGCCAACCGCTGGCTCGATGACCTCGCGCAAGGGCGAGCAGTCTCGCTCCGCGATCTTGCGCGGCGGAACAACCGAGATGTGGGCGAAATCAGCCGCGCGTTACCACTGGCGTTTTTGAGCCCCAATGTAGTTGCGGCCATCCTTGAGGGACGTCAGCCCGCCGATCTAACGCCGCGTCAACTCCGGCGGATCGGCGTTCTTCCTCCTCGGTGGAATCAGCAACGATTTCGCCTCGGCTTCGAGCCCTGACGGCCATTAATTCGGAGCGAACACATCGGTGAAGCACCTACTACATTCAATCTTCGCGCAAGTTTCATTATTTCATGATAGTATGTTTTCATGAAGCGGATTATCGCCCCATCTCCTAACGACGTTGACGAGCACCTTCAGATTCAGGTGCCGGCAATCACGAAACGACACCTGGGAATCCGTGCTGTCGAGACACGTGAACCGATCCGCGTCATCGTGCTCCGAGCGCTGCGGGCCTATGGCGTGCCCGTGCCGCCGGGTGCCATTTTGGATCGGCGTCGGAAGCGTCCGTAATGAGTGGCAACTTCTCCCCGCTTACGGTCGCAGATTACGCCGCGCAAGCTCTGGCGACGGACCAGCGTAGCGACAGCGGATCGCTAGCCTTTCCACTGTTGGGCCTTTTCGGCGAGACCGGTAGCCTTCTCAGCGAGGTCAAGAAGAAACAGCGCGATCGGGCGTCCTACGTCGGCTATGCCGGCGCTGTCGTGGAGGAACTAGGAGACGTTCTTTGGTATCTGAACGCCGTTGCGGCCCGAGGGGGCCTGGGGCTGAGCGACATCGCGGCCAACCTCGGACGGGAGTATGCGGATTGGGCAAGTGCCGGCAGGACGACGCTCTCCTTCGCGTCCTTGCAGCCCGAGATTATGCAGCGGCCGGCCGAGCCCAGCGCCGCCTTCGAGAAGACGCTGCTCAAACTTGCGGGTGATGTCGGCCTCCTCGTCACCGACCAGGAAGCCGGCCATCTGATGGACAACAAGTCCGCGCTCGCCAGCCGGTTGATCGCCATCACTCGCTCGCTCGTTCAGGCCGCGAATGAAGCCGGCGTCACACTAGAAGCAGCAGCCGTTAAGAATCTCGCCAAGATCTTCGATCGCTGGCCACGGGAGCGCATCTATCCTGAGCCGCTCGACGCTCGCGCTGAGCCCGAAGAGAGGCTGCCACGCGATCTCTGCGTCGATGTCTTTGAGCGCTCGGTTCGTGGTCAGACCTATGTGTTCCAGCGCTGCAACGGCATCAATATCGGCGATCGGCTCACTGATAATGCGATGAGGGCCGACGACTATCGATTCCACGATGTCTTCCATTTCGCTTACGTCGCGGTACTGAGCTGGTCCCCGGTCGTACGGTCGCTGCTTCGTTTGAAGCGGAAGAGCGACCCGAAGATCGACGAGGCGGAGGATGGCGCGCGGGCAACGCTGATTGAGGAAGGCGTGACGACCTGGATCTTCGGCCAAGCGATGGACTTGGGGTTCTTTGACAATATGAAACCCGGCGATCTGCCGTTCGATTTGCTCAAGCACGTCCGACAATTTGTTAGCGGCTATGAGGCCGAGCAGTGCCCGCTGTGGCTCTGGGAAGAAGCGATACTGGAGGGCTATGCCGCATTCCGTTTCCTGCGCCAGAATCGTCGCGGACGCATCCACGTCGACATGACCAACCATCGCCTTTCTATAGAGACCCTCACGTGAAGACGCCTAGATCCTTCGCCACCACCCTGTCCCACACGCGCCTTCCGTCGGTCTTCAACCCGTATGGCGATTGCTGCCCTGTTCATGACCACCCCGATGCCGCGCGCGTCCGCAAGCGGAACCTTGTACGGTGTCTGGAAGCAGCACTGGCCGCGCGCGTCGATACGATCTGGATCGCGCGCGACCTTGGCTACCGCGGCGGACGGCGAACCGGCGTTCCCCTCACGGATGAGATCCACCTTGATCAGGCTGGCGCGTTCCTGGGCGGGATCACGTTGAATCGTGCCACACGCGGCCCAGTTGTTGCCGAGCGCACCGCCGCGATCGTTTGGAGCGTCCTTTCGCGCATCGGCGAGCCTGCGGTTCTCTGGAACATCTTTCCGCTCCACCCTCACGCTGAAGACGATCCCTTCTCAAATCGCTGCCACACCCGCGCAGAGCGCAAAGCTACCTGGCCGCTGCTAACGGCGCTGATCGCTATGATCCAGCCTCGACGCATCGTGGCAATCGGCCGCGACGCCGGTCTTGCGCTTGCCGGCATCGACATTCCGGTGCAGGTGGTGCGGCATCCGAGCTATGGCGGACAAGCCGAGTTCGTCGCCGGCATCCACGAGATCTACGGTGTCGTTCAGGATGGCGATTGCGAGGAAGCGCTCGAACTCCCGCTGAAAGACGATCACACCGCGAGTGGCGGTACCCCGGCTTGATCGAACCTGGCAATCATTGCCCCGATGTCCGCGCGGTTCACACCGCCGGGCTTGTCGATCTCGGCATGCGTGGACACGACGGTGAGCGCGCCGGTCTTGATGTTGGTTTCGCGAGCGACGAACGCCATCAGCCGTCCAAGCCCGATGAGATTGCCGAGCAGCTTCTCGATGTAGAAGTGATTCCGGTACATAGCCGTTAGCGTCAGCGTCTTGGTGACGCCCGGCAGGAGCTTGAAGCTCAGGAAACTGAGGCACTGACCACCGTAGGGCGAGCCATCGACATCTCGCGCCGGATCGAACAGCGACAATTCGAACTTGTTCAGCGCGCGAACTCGCTCGTCGCGAATCCGCTCAATGATTGCCCAGAGCTGGTTCGGCGGCTCACCGGCCGGCACTGGATACTGCATCATCCGCTCGAAGTAATAGCCGGACCAACGCTCACTCCTGCGCACCTTCTTCAATACCTTGTCGCGAAACACATCGAAGAAGACCGGCGCGCCGTAGCGATGATAGAGGCCGATCGGGAAGATGGTGTTCGCAATGGTCTCTACCGATTTGTCGCAGCCAGACAGGAAGTCATTGACGCCCGCGATGCGCGGATCCTGCCGCGTGGCATTCGCAATGGGGTCGGTGACGTCGACGATCACATTGTAGGCAGAATGGCCTGGTTCGGCGTCGACGGCCCGCACGGCTTCGCGCCAGGCGCGCGCGCAGTCAGGCTGCGGCGGAATGGGCAGATACATCGACTTCCTCCATCAGAGTGGCCGCGGCAAAGATGCGCGGGCCGAGGAACGCTTCGGTCAGCCAGCCGTGGCCCGCGTCGCCCCACTTCAGGCCCCAACTGTTGCGGACCAGGATCGCGCGTCGTCCGGCGATGCTGCCATGACCGACCCCGACGACGGCATGGCGACGCGCCGGCTCCGGATCTTCGCCGCTCGCCGGATGGACCACGGCTTGGGCTGTTGGACGGTAGAAGGCTCCCGACAACGTCAACAGAATGATTACCGGCCGGCCCTGGTCCAGCTCCTGAATGACTTGATCGAGCGAGGGCTTGGATCTCTCACTGGCGCGAGCGAATAGCGGTCCCACCTCGGCGGGCGGCGCCCAGGACGCCGCGTCGGCCGGCGTCGCGGCCAAATAGGGCCATCCGCTCTCCTCCGGCTGGCCGTCCTGGCGGAGTGCGTCCAGCATCGACGATAGCAGGGCACCCTTGCTCGGCGGCCGACCCGCCCGCCGCTGGGCTTGATAGAAGGCGTATTCGCAGGACAGCGGCGCCCATCCGATACGCAGCCCGGCATGGGCATCGCTGGCAGCGAACGCCATGCAGGTGGGCCGTGGACCCTGGTTACGGGCCGGACCGAACTGCGAGCGCAGGTCCACCGAAACGGCAATGTCACTCATGCCGCTTCGAGCAAGTTCCGACGCTCTGCGCGAGAAAGCCCCTCTTCTTCAGGGCCAGTCAGGTCCAAGTCGAGTTTAAGGCTCGATAGCGGCGAGCCAGGATCCCATGGACGCCGCTCATGCAAAGTCATGCAGCCGCGGTACGTGTCAGGCGGCGCTGCCGTGACTCGACGGATCACCGGGCCGCCGACGCCCTCACCATCGATCGCCTCGAGTTCGTCGCGAACGATACCAAACCCGTTCGCCCTGAGTTGGTCGATGTCCCAGAGATAGCCACTGCCGCTATGTTCTTCGAGGCGAAGAACGAACAGATCGTGGCGACTGCCGTCGATGCGCGTTCCGGCATCGCGCTCGGTCAAGAGCCAGACGTCGCCGCGATAGTCTTTCGGCCGATGGGTCTCGAGCAGCCCGACCTTCACCGCGCGCGGCTCGGTCTGCAACAGCTCGCGGGCGAGCGACTGTTGGATGAGCCGGTGACGCGCGAGCGTCCAGCACGTCGCTTCGTAACTGGCACCGATCCGCAGCGCGAGCTGGTAGACGACGGTCGGCCGCCGGAAATCAGCGACGGTCCAGCCCTGTCGTTCCGCATGCCAGCTGATGAGCCAGCGCGGCATCATGAATGCGACCGAGAAGGCGTCTGCCTCGATCTCTTGGAAATCATCGGCAGGCTGCCCCGTCATCGGCATGCGACGAAGGATGCTCTCGTCATCAAGACTCGGCTTGTGCCGCAGCGAGAAATGGCCGAGCTCATGAGCGGCTGTGAAGCGCTGAATGCTCATCGGCCGCTCAGTGGTGATAAGGACGCCGGGCGCGGGATCGCTCAGATAGGCGCCGAGCAGCCCTTCGAGTGGACGCAGAAGCAATGGCAGACCGACCGTCTGGATCGCTCCGAACACATCGACATTGCCACCCCGAAGTTCGATATCTTTGCGCAGGTCGAGGCGTAGGTGCAGCCGCGTCGCGGCCATTGTGCCTACACGGACAGCACTCGCGTAGTCAGTCGCCATGGATCAACCCCGCGAGGAGCGAGCCCGCGCACGCAGATATTCGGCGAACCGGCCGAGTTCGTCGCGGTCCTGCTGCGATAGGTCGGCCGCCTGACGCGCGAGATGGGCCACATCGACTGGCAGATTCGCCGACGCCTCGTCCTCGCCTGTGAAAAAGGCGACTGGCTGTCGATAGAGCTTGGCGAGGCGAGTCAGCTCGATCGCCTCGACCCGCCGCTGACCGCTTTCAATATCGGTCAGAGCAGTGCGCGGGATCTTCAGGTAGGTTGCGACTTCTTCCTGTTTGAGGCCGAGATATTTGCGCGCTTCCCTGAGACGATCGCCGAGGCGACGGCGCTCCTCTTCGTCGCTCGGATTGTGGAGTCCGAGACCGGTCATGGCTTCGCTCCTTTCCGCTTGATCCATTCATTTTCGATTCGTGGGAGCATGTGCCCAAGGGCGCTCTCCACCGAGACGTAGCCACCAGCCCGCACCACGCTTTCCGGCAGCTCGAAGCCGACGATCGGCTCGACGGCGCAGAGAATGCAGACCGCTACGAGCGAGTCGATCGGAACTGGCGCCTTCGCCAAATCTGCCGGCGCTACTGGCAAAGCAGCTCCCTTGATCAACGCCTCCGCCTTAATCGCCTCGAGCAGTTCAGCGCGAAGACTCGCTTCAACCGCCGCGGCAGGAAACGGTGCGAGCGCAGGGGCTGGGGGTGGTGCGGTTGTGGTCATATCGACCTCTGTGTCTTTCTAGCACGTAGCGACAATGTAATGTCTGATTTTCAGACATGCAAGGGAATTTGTGGTGCGACACCTTTCCCGGCGGCAAGCCGGCGATGGCGTTGCTGTTCAAGCTGATCGCGCAGCTCCCAGCTCAGCGGCACGAGTAGGTGCTCGGATTTCGTGAGCTGACATCCCGATGCGTTGACCGGGCAGGTGCCCCACAGAGACTCTCCTCAAAATATGCCGGGCGTTTCGCGGGGAACGGTGTCTCCGCGACAGCAGCCACCACGAAAGCCGCGGAAACGCGGGGCTATCCCTGCGAGGTAGTGTTGACCTCCCGAGAGAGCAGACTGAATGGTGGTGGACGCAGTCTCGAGCGAACCCGTCTCCGGGTCAAATTCCCTGCTAACAGGGAAATTTACAGGGAATTTGCGCTTGAAGGGACCCCTTCGTTCAGCCGAACGGCTCAGATAGGCCTGCTGCTCGGGCATTATCTGACCGGTGAACTCGACCAAGTGCGAAATCTAACAGGGAATTTTTGAGTGGGTATCAGGGAACTAACAAAAGGGGATCAGGGAATGTATTGGCGACATCAGGGAGTCGCGCCGCCCGATCAGGTCACCCTGAGATGGGTGCTCGATCACCTGCACACCCAAGCATTCGGCCTCTTGCTGGTGTTACTGGCGATCGCCGCGGCGGCGCCGGGGATTTGCACGATCGCGGGGGTATTGATCAGCATCATCGCATTTCAAATCGCGATCGGCCGCCGATCGCCCTATTTTCCGAGCTGGTTGGCGAACTACCCGCTGCGCACGCGACATTTGGGAGCGATCGTGGTGCACGCTATTCCAGTTCTCAGATTTCTCGAGAAGGGCGTTCACCCGAGATGGCCAAGGGTGGTCGTCGCGACGAGGCCCGCGCTCGGGATCGTCATCATGATCTTGAGCCTGCAGCTGATCCTAATCCCGCTGCCGCTCAGCAATATCCTCCCCGCCATGTTCATACTGCTGATCTCGCTGGCGTATCTGGAGGAGGACGGAGTTTCGGTTGCGATATCGCTCGCCGCAGGTATGGGCATGCTCGCGATCAACGCAACGGTGATCTGGGAGATCCTCCGCAATGCGAACTGGCTGCCGCCCTGGGTACCAGTTGATGCTCTCATCTCAAGGCTAGTGTTCGCAGCTCCCTGCGCGCGGCCTCGGCGAATTCGCTCAAAGGATTGAACTCGGCACCCGTCTTCATCATCGCGAGTATATCGGGGAATGTTTTGTTCGGCTGAAAATAGGTTTCCAGTGTCGCATGCGCGACGCGTTGGGCGCACTCGACGGTCCGCGGGTGGCACAAGACCTGCATTCTATTGACCGCGCCGTACATAGTGGCGAGGTCTTGAAGGTCCGGCTGGTTGCTGAACATCGCCTGACCGTAGGCTTTGGATGCGACGAGAATGAAATCGCGGAAAAGCTCCTCACGATGGGCGATCTGATGGGCGCGATGTCCCGCTTGAACCTGAGCCCGCTGCGCCATCCAAGTGGCTGTACCCGATATCAGTCCGCCCACCACCGATCCGCCAAGCGCTGCGAACGCGGAGACGAATGCGAGGTCCATATATCTCCTCCTCGCCAGAAAGGCCTCGCGCTGCGAGCTTTATCTGGCGGCGCTGATCACGCGTGCACCACCTGCGTTTCGATCCGTGTGGGAAGCTCGGCTGTCTTAGGCTCTTTGATCCGGAACCAAGCGACGTAGAGCGCGGGCAAGAATATCAGGGTCAGCACCGTCGCCACCGCCAGGCCGCCGATGATGGCGAATGCCATCGGGCCCCAGAACACCGTGGGCGCGATTGGAATCATGCCGAGAGTGGCGGCGGACGCGGTGAGCAAGATCGGGCGCGTCCGGTGAATCGCCGCGGTGACGACGGCGTCCCATGGATGCATGCCCGCCGCTCTTTCGTGCTCGACCTGGTCGATCAGGATCACCGAGTTTCTGGCGATCATGCCGCTCAGCGCGAGCACGCCGAGGATGGCGACGAAACCGAGCGGCGCCTGTGCGAGCAGCAACGCGGCGACCACGCCGATCAGACCGAGCGGCGCCACGCTCAACACCAGCAGAACGCGCTGAAAGCTCTGCAACTGGAAGATCAGGATGGTCAGCACCACCAGGAGCATCGCCGGCATGACGGCGAGCACCGACGCCTTCGCCTTGCCGCTCTCCTCCACGGAGCCGCCGGTGGCGACCTGGTAGCCGCTCGGCAGGGTTGCCGAGAGCTTATCGATCGCCGGCTGCACGGCCTGGACCGCGGTCGCCGGCAGCACGCCCGGCACGACATCGGCCTGCACGGTCAGGGTCCGGACGCGATCCCGCCGCCACACGATCGGATACTCCTGATCGAATTCGAAGCTGGCGATCTGGCGCAGCGGCACAACCCGCCCGCCCGGCAAAGAGATCTGCAGCGAGCGGAGCGATTCGAGCGAGGTTCGCTGCGCCTGCTCGGCGCGCGCGACCACGTCGATGAGGTAGATGCTGTCGCGCACCTGGGTCACCGTGCCGCCGGTCACGATACCATTGAGCGCGAGCGACACGTCCTGCGAGCTCAGGCCAAGCTGCCGCGCCTGATCCTGATCAATGCGGATGCGCATGACACGCGCTGGCTCGATCCAATCGAAGTTGACGTTGCGCACACCCGAGGTATTCCCGAGAAGACCGGCGACCTGCATGGCGATCGCGCGCACGCGCTGCGGGTCCGGCCCGCTGACGCGGTACTTCACCGGCCAACCCACCGGCGGGCCAAGCTCGAGCGGATAAACGCGAGCAACGACCTGCGGGAACTGTGTCGCTAAGGCTTTTTCAAGGCGCTCGCGCACCTGATCACGCTCCTTCAGGCCCTTGGTGACCACGACCGATTGGGCGAAGAAGGCGTTCGGCAAGGCGACGTCGAGCGGCAGATAGAACCGGATGGCGCCCTGGCCGACATAGGTCGAGAACCGCTCGATATCGGGATCCGCGCCGAGCATTTTGTCGACCGCCTCGGCAACCTCACGCGTGGCGAGGATCGACGCATTGTCCTGAAGTTTCAGGTCGACGAGCAACTCGGGGCGGTCCGAGGAGGGAAAGAACTGCTCCGGCACCAGACGGGTCCCGACCAGCGCTGCGGCGAACAAGCAAGCCGTGACAAGGATCGTGATCCACTTGGCCCGCATCGCCGCCACGATGCAGCGGCGGAACAGGCGCATGGGTGCACCCAGTGTCTCGCCATGGGGATTCTTGGGCGGGCGCAGCAGGCCCACTCCAACCACCGGCGCAAAGAGACCTGAGACAACCCAGGAGGCCAGCAAGGCCAGGGCCACCACTGCGAATAACGAGAACGTGTATTCGCCTGCATCGCTGCGGGCGAAGCCCACGGGCAGGAACCCCGCGATGGTGACCAGTGTCCCCGTGAGTCGCGGCATGGCGGTGGACGAATAAGCGAAGACCGCGGCGGTTGGCTTGTCGTCGCCGCGCTCCAAGCGGCTCACCATGCTCTCGGTTGTGATCATGGCGTCGTCCACCAGCAGTCCGAGGGCAATGATGAGGGCGCCGAGCGAGATGCGCTGAAGATCGATTCCGAGCGCCTCCATCACCACGAAGACGATCGCCAATACCAGTGGAATCGAGATGATGACGATCGTGCCGGCGCGCAGGCCGAGGCTGACGATGCTCACGATGAGGACGATGGCGATCGACTCCCACAGCGCTTCCATGAAGTCGCTGATCGAGTGACCGACCGTCTCCGGTTGGTTGGCGACCATCGCCGGGTCGATGCCGATCGGTAGGTTGGCTTTCAGCTCTTGCATGGTCTGCTGAATATTGCGACCGAGCGCGAGCACGTCGCCGCCGTCCCGCATGGAAACCGACAGCCCAAGGCCGGGCTTGCCGTTGATGCGGAAGATCGGGTCGGGCGGATCTGCGTCCTCCCGCTGCACGTCGGCGATATCCGCGAGCCGAATGATCCGATCGCCCACAGCGAAATTCACGGCGAGGATGTCTTTCTCGGAGGCGAGCGCGCCACTGACCCGGAGCTTCACCTCCTCCGACGCGGTCGTGATCTCGCCCGAGGGCACCACGATGTTCTGCGCTTGAAGCGCCGCCGTCAGTGC
>Ga0209517_10003702_pt1 | contig 20536 bp, 18 predicted proteins | sample PeaSoiMetSII2010_FD_187695 | JGI IMG/M metagenome (GOLD analysis project Ga0209517, IMG submission 187695) | Peat soil microbial communities from Weissenstadt, Germany - SII-2010 (SPAdes) (version 2) | ecosystem: Environmental > Terrestrial > Soil > Wetlands > Peat | place: Germany...
CAAACATTCCACCAAACATATAGCCACCGCAAATGCCGCTCTTCAGATGTCATGTATTGACGCCTCGAAGAGTGCCCCGTCATACATTTGGACACCAGTGGGGATCGATTTGTTCCTTCTAGTGGGGAATGTGCTCGACTTGCCTTGACGCGTGCAGGGAACTAGAAAAGTATTCGCAAGCCCCGAGAAGTCCTCTTACCGGAAGGTGGGAGACGCTGATTCTCAGCTAATGGGATCTCAGATAGTGAAGGCTTTGACGCCTTGAGCAACCTTACACGCTGAGGACTGGGATGGACGATTCGCGAATGATCCCATAGCCGGCGGCCCGCAGCCGGCCGCCGGACGGACGGCCGATAATCAACACGTCCGCAGTCGATTGCTTTGCCGCATGGCTCAACATCTTAGGCACGTCACCACTGCCGATGAATACTTCGGCCTTGGTGCCAACCTCTTGTTGAAGGTTTGCGAGTTGGTGGCCGGCGGAATTTACAAGAGCCTCTGTCCAGGCGGGATCCACTTGGTATGGCCCAGGCCCATAAATTTCCATTCCGGCGATGATATGAGCAAGTATCAGCCGAGCGCCAAATTCGGTGGCCAATTGCGAGGCCCATTGGACAGTCTTCGAGCTATGGGCGCTCAGATCTACCGCACACAGGATGTTGCGAATCGAGAATTCGCGGGCGGGCTCTCCTTCCAGATGGGCCCCGGTCCACACGGGGCAATCGCTGTCGTGGAGCACTTTCGCTGTCACCGAACCCAGCAGGAAGCGGCGAAACGCCCCGTAGCCGTGCGTTGGCATGGCGATCAAGTCCGCTTTTTCAACGCGAGCTGTTTGCACAATGGTGAGTGCAGGATCTCCTTCGAGAAGCACGCGCTTGACGGCAAGGCCATCCAGCTCGGGCCTTAGAGCATCGTCCAGTTGTTTCTGGGCCTGGCGGATGAGTTCCTTGAGCAGATCGCCCAGATTAGCGGGCACATAACCACCCTCGATCATGGCTGCGGAATAGCTTAGCGGCGTCACCACGTGCAACATCACGATCTCGGAATGGAAGTGGCGGGCCAGAACCGCGGCCTGATGAACCACGTTCTTCGATGGATCCTGGAAATCGATCGGAAGAAGAATCCTGCCAATTCTTGGCATTGCGCACCCACCGAAAATTCAATGTGCACTTAGTCGGGATATCCGCACTGTGTTTCCCGAAGACCTACGAGTATATACCACTCGGCGGCTCTCCCAATCCATTGAGCAGTTCGCATTTGATTTGCTGTTCCGCTCCCCACAACCAGTCACTTCCTTGACTACTGCCAAGTCCCGACAAGTCCGCTTATCGTCATGTGGGATAGGCCGGACTCCCAGTTCTACTGGAGTCGGGACCGCAAAATCGCTTCTCGCTGCCCAAAACTCAAGCACTTGCACCCGTTATCTCTCCGCAGTACCATCCCGGCGATGCCATTCCGAAGAGGCCCCCTACGCAGTGATGCGCCTGTTGCACGGCGGCGCTTGCTTTTCGTAATGTTCGCGCCTCTATTGATTCCCTTGGGATGTGGCCGCAGTCAGAAGTCTGCGCAAGAGGTTGTCGATCTCTACATCGAAACAGACGGTGACTTCATCGCATTCAAGCCCGACACGCTGACCTGTCCGACCAGTGCGCTGGTTCGCCTCACGTTCCACCATGCGGGCCGCCTCGTGACCGTGCGCCATAATTGGCTGCTGACGCGTGCGGATCAACTGGAGGCGCTAAGCAAGGACTTCGCGGCCAACGACGGCGTCGTTGCGAGCGGCGATCCCCGAGTCATTACCGCAACGCCGTTATGCGATAAGGGCGAGTCAGTGATGGTACAGTTTACGGCGCCCTCGCCCGGCGACTATCCGTTTTTGTGTTCGACTCATCCGGAGGACATGCGCGGGATCTTGCACGTCACGAAGTAAGCGTTCCACAAACAACAAGGAGAAAATTATGAAACCTGTAAAAATCGCGGCAGCTCTCATGACGATCGGATTGGCGCTGATTATGGCATCCACTGTGGCGGCCCAACTGAAATCACCCGACGATGTGAAGACTGGACTCAGGCTTCTTATGCAGGTGTCCAATGACTTCAAGAGGCAAATCACCGCCAAGAACTTCGCGCGCGTACCGCGCGAGTTCAAGGAGTACACGGAATCCGCCGACGCCGTGCGCACAGCCGTAAAAGATGAGCCCGCCGCTTTCAAGGCCAAGGTGGAAACAAAGCTGAAGGCAGCCGTCGCGGCCTATCAGAAAGTATCGGACATGAGCTCCACTACGCCCGATGCCGATAAGCTAATGGCCGAACACGCCAAGGCCGTGACCGTGATGAACGCGCTGTTCAACCTATTCCCGCCCGAACTCAGACCCGACCCGAACGCGCCCGCGGGCATCCGCGGCGCGCCGAAAAACTGATTGTCGTCCGTCTAGGGGAGGATTGAATTCGGAGCAGCCTGTCAGCGACGCACAAGTTTATCCTTGGCGGATTAGCCTACGCTGCTCTGGGTATTCCCAATGATGCGCCCCCGTGACTTCTGACATGTTGGTTTATCGCAAACTTGTTCAACAGATTTTCACCCACCTTCATTTGGCAAGTTAGGGTAAACCTCCGCCGGATCAAAGCCATCCTTGCGGACTTCTAGGACAAGCCCATACGGGGTGTTCGGGGCAAACTCACCTCGGATGCAAATCTCATCTCCAGGCTGGGCCGTGGTGAGCTTTGCCACAATGTCTGAGCCCGTCCTGAAAAAGTGCATTCTGCAGGCGGGTATACCTAGGGCGCATGTCAGCAGGAATATTGAAAGCTGGAGGCACAATTCCCAGTTGCCGATAATCCTGTTTCTCAGGACTTGGGAAACGCTCCGAAAGCCTCAACGTTCTTGAATCGACACACCTGTCCTGCGGCGTCGTTGGCAAGCCTGCCAGCCACATTTATCATCGTGAATAATGACGCCTCGCCTAGGAGCGATATCCATGCGGAGACTATTGATTCGTGGCGGACTGTCATTGCTGGGCACGGCGCTAATGCTGGCTTGGTGGTCCTACGGCCCAGGCTCGAAGGGCAAGCCGGTCACAACCGAGAATCACATTCCATCCAAAGTTGGTACCGGCGGCCAGATGCTCGAAATCAACGCGGAGAGCACTTCCGCAGCCACCATGCGGGTATCCTTTGAGCGACTCGATAAGCCCCCGGGCGAACAGATGATTCTGGACAGCTTGGAGAAGATTCCGGCGGGGACGAAATCCTGGAGCATCGATGTGCCCTCAGGCGTGGGCGGCTATATCGAACTGGATGCCGACCATCCCAACGTCGGCGACACCCTAACGATGCGCGTCCATATGAACGGCAAACTCGTGGACGAACAGACGGACAAGCTGGACCAACCGCTCGAGCCGAAGACCGCATTCTTCGTACAGGATCACTATGATGACTATTCCCTAGCGGCACTCGCTGAGGAGCCAGATCAACAGCATTAGGTAGCTCCCGGCGGGCCGTCCGCATAGCCAGGTCCTGACGTGTCATCTTATCGGAATTCGGCCCGCGAGTCGGAGGGCCACATTCCCACATGACGATAATCCCGTTTCTCAGGCCCAATCCGCTCTAGGTGGAGGGATTACTTACGGTTTGCCCGTATTCCGTTACCTTATCGGTCCGTGATCGAGTAAACTCACCCGTCTCAAACCCCATGCCACTCCCCCCAAGTACCAAACTCGGACCATACGAAATTTTAGCCGCCGTAGGTTCCGGCGGGAAACCGTAAAGGGCGGTTTGAACATGAGGAAGGAGTTAGAAGCGCGGGCGCTCAGATTGCAGAAACCGAAGGGCTTGGTGTAACGTCTGGAAGGAAGGCAGGATCCGGATCGCCCAAGTGAAATCATTGCGCTTGTATGAACATGGCCGCGCGAATATCCGAGTGATGGCCGTGACGCGCACCCATGAGAAACGCTCACCCATGAGGGAGGGGTAATCGAATGAAGAATAAGCGAATGGCGTCTTTTTTCGTATCGCTTGCGGCTCTGCTGCTCGCGAGTCCCGCGCTGGCGCACCATGGTTTTGCAGGCCGCTACGACGAGGAACACCCGTACACCGTGCAAGGGACTGTCCTGGAATTTCAGCTTGAGAACCCGCATTCGGCAATTATTTTTGAAGCGAAGGATCAGAACGGCACCATGCAACAGTGGCATGCCGAACTCGGCGGCGCCAACGCGTTGCGCAGGGCCGATGGCTGGGATCGTGACACGCTGAAGCCCGGGGACAAAATCACCATCATTGGGCCCCGCAACAAGAACGGCTCCAACGACATGAACCTTTCTCACGAGAGCAAGATCACCATGACGGACACGGGGAAAGTCATCCACAACAGTATTAAGGCCGAGCAAGCCCCGCCGGCAGCACCGGCGAACTAGGGTCGTCTCCGAGATCGCGCTTTCTCTTTGCGGCGGGGGATGTGACGCGAAGTGGCTCCCTTTCCCGCCGGGGCCCTGCGGTAGTTTGTTATTTTGTCCGGCGCTTGCCTGAAGGAGTTGTGCGATGAGGGACAGCAAGAAGGGTGTGCTGGTGGTCGGCCTGACGGTGGCAGCCTTGTGTGCTCCGGTCAACTCCAGCTTCGGGCAAACGCATACTCGGATGAGCGGCCCGCCGCAACCGCCGAAAGCCACCACAACGCCGACAGGAACGTGGCTGCCGAAATCGATCGCCTACATCAAGGCTTCCAATACCGGCAAGGACAATCAGTTCGGCGACGCGATAGCGCTCAGCGCCGACGGCAACACACTCGCGGTCAGCGCCATTGCCGAGGACAGCGCCGCCAAAGGCGTCAACGGCGTCTCCAAGGACCGGGCGATAAATTCCGGCGCGGTGTACATCTATACTCGAGACAAAAAGGGCTGGAGGCAGCAGGCCTACCTTAAGGCCTCGAATACGGCGGAAGGCGCTCAATTCGGAAACTCGCTGACCCTGAGCGCCGATGGCAACCTATTGGCAGTCGGCTCTTCTGGAGAAGCTAGTTCGGCCACTGGCATTAATGGCAATCAGAGCGACCGTTCGATGTCGGGTGCGGGCGCCGTCTATGTCTTCGCGCGCGCCGGCGCTGCCTGGTCGCAGCAGGCCTACCTGAAATCGTCAAACACCGGCGGGCCGGATGTAGGCTACCAGTTCGGCTACGCGGTCTCCCTCAGCAGTGACGGAAGCACGCTCGCCGTGAGCGAGACCAGCGATCCCAGCAACGCCACGGGAACCAACGGCGACCAAAAGGACACCAGTGCACCGGATTCCGGAGCGGTGTTCATCTTCAACCACAGCGGCGACACCTGGTCGCAACAGGCTTACGTCAAGCCCTGGAACACGACCGCGCCCGGTTTACTGTTCGGCTACTCCGTCGGCTTGAACGGCAACGGCGACACCCTCGGCGTGGGCGCGTACAATGACGAAGGCCGTAGAGGCGCCATTTACGTCTTCACGCGCAACAAGGGGACCTGGTCGCAGCAAATGCGTGTCATCGCCACGAACGGCGAGGTAGGCGATTACCTCGGATGCTCGCTGGCCATCAGCGACGACGGCAACACCATTCTCGCCGGCTCCGTGGAAGATAAATTCAGCCAAATCAATGCCGGCCAGAAGGACCTTTTGGACTCCGTCGGCGGGGCCTACGTTTTCGTGCGTGCGGCAGGCAAGTGGTCGCAACAGGCTTATGTGAAGGCCTTCAATCCGCGGGAGAATGACCAATTCGGATGGGCTTTGGCCATGAGCCGGGACGGCAACACGATTGCCATCGGCTCGCACCTTGAGGACAGCGGCGCCAAGGGCGTCAACGGGGATCAGTCTGACGCCTCCATGGAAGATTCCGGCGCGGTCTACGTTTACACCCGCAGCGGCACGACCTGGAATCCCACGGCCTACGTCAAGGCTTCCAACACCAAGCCTGCCGCGGAATTCGGCATCTCGGTTGCGCTTAATGGCGACGGCAAGGTGCTCGCCGCCGGCGCGACAATGGAAAATAGCGCCGCCAAGGGCGTCAACGGCAAGCAGGACGATACGTCGGCCATCAGCGCCGGCGCCGCCTACATCTATTACTGACGAGAAGGAGAAAAATGGCATGCGCAAGATAGCTTCATTGGTCGCGGCGGCATTCCTTCTCTCGATCGCAAGTGCGGGTCTTTCGCTCGCACAGCAGGCCCCTCCGGCTGCCGGCGCTCCGCCTGCCAGACCGGGCGCGGGTGCTCCCGGGCGTGGGGGAGCTCCTCCGCCGCCGTTCAGCATCATGAGTCCTGATATGGTCGACGGCTCGCTGCTCCCGCAGCAATTCACTTGCGCCGCCGGTACGGAGGCGGTGTCGCCGCCCCTGCAATGGATGAACGCGCCGAGAGGCACGGTGAGCTTCGCTCTGATCGTCCACGACATGGAACCGCGTCCGCAGAAGAAACTCGACGACATTTTGCATTGGATGGTGTGGAACATCCCCGCTACAGCGACCAAGTTCCCGCAGGGTGTTCCGTCCAATACCGCCGATCTTCCGGACGGTAGTCATCAGACAAACGGCAATCCGGGCCAGGGTGGCATCATCGGCTATCTGCCGCCGTGCCCGCCGCAAAATGTTCCCCTGCTGCACCACTACGCGTTCGATATGTTCGCACTCGATACCAAGGTGGACTTGCCGGAAACGGCCACGCGCGCGGACGTGATGAAGGCCATGGACGGCCACATCCTCGGGCACGATTCCCTGGTCGTTCCTTTCAATCGCTAGACCGCAACATGACGGATTTAGAGTGCAACAGGCCACCGGTAGCGGTGGCCTGTTGCTTTTCGGAGCCACGAGGATTCGTCCAGTCCCCGGCGCGATGGTTCCGCGCATCATGCGTGGGCAAGCCGGTCTACGAGGCCTGGAAGTAAGGCGTGCGGCCATTCCACTTTTCTCTAGGCCGCGGTTTGGAAAAAATATCTCGCGCAACTCCTTGGCGAATTGACGAATGCAAAACTCGAAGTAACCTTGCTTCCGACTTTGATCCGATTTCGATCTGGAGGACACGATGATCGTTACTCGCACCAGCACGGTATTCGCGGCGTTTCTCTCGCCCGACGGCAAGCACATCGCCGCTTTAATGCCGGTCGAGACAGCGGAAGCGCAGAATGCGCAGAGCCATGTGATCTTCCTCGAAAACTTCTCCGACGAACTGCGCCGCAAGGTCCCGGTCAGCAAGTAACTGCGATCGCGCTTAATCCTGCAAATCCCCAATAAAACAGGCCTTTTGACGTGGTTTGAACCGATAACTTCCGGGTTGTCGGCAAACCGTAAGTAATCCTCGGCCCCCACGCCAAGTTACAACTCGCGCCAAGTCCCGAGAAGTCGGCTTATCGGAATGTGCGTTTTCCCAACACTCACTTCGCAAAACTGTCTGATGTTGACTAGGGTGCGAAGCGACCGAAAACAACGACTAGAGCTATAAACAAGAAATAGATCACGGGTCCAAAGGCTATTGGTATCAGCAGGACAATGAATATTGCACGATCCGTTCTTACGCGGCGGTAGTAGGTGACTGCCAGCGCCAGCCAAATACATCCTACGATAGCCCCGCAAACAAAAGCGGCGACCGGGGACATTGGACTAAGCAATAGGAGGCTCCAAGGAACGAATGCAAGAACTATTACGGCAGTTAGCAGCCATGAACTCGGATTTTTCATCAATGAGACGAATCGCTCACGATTCGACATTCTTTTCAGGGCGGAGCCGTCAGTGTTTATGCGCGGGAGTATAGCACTGGTCATCTGAGCTACATGGCGGTCATCGCCACATCCTGAGAAGTCCTCTTATCGGAACGTGGCCCGCCGCCCATTTGGATCGATTGAGCGAACTAGGAATCCTAGGTTGGGCTTAGCCAGAATGAAAAATCGCAGGAAAATTCAGACGCGCCTTGCCGAAATTACGATGCAAATTATTTCAATGCCCCTTGGCCTCTTGGAGCTTCATGCTACTTACTTCCGCGCCGGACCATGCGCTCCGCATCGATGGTATTGGCGCATGCCGGCTCAACTCTTCGATTTCCCGCACCTGTGAAAGGAGCAACACATCCTGCCACCCGGCAGGGCGACCGGGCACTTTTTGGGCGGTTGCCGCGACGTCTTTTACAAAAACCTCCATTACCATGGCTGGCGAAGATCCGACATTCCTGAACCCGTGCATCGTGCCCCTCTCCATGAAAAACGCTTGCCCCGGCGTTGCTTCGACCGGTTTTGCAGAGCCAATGGTCAGCTCGAGTTTTCCGGCGACGGGAATGAACAGGTGGAACCGGACATCGGTGTGGGCGTGCATGCTGCGGATGGCGCCAGGCTGGAGTTCGACCCGTGTAACACGGACTTCAGCGCGGTCTATTTGTCTTACCGGGCTGACGCCTGGGTCGGGAGTGTTGGCCGTACCGGGGGCCTGGGCTCCTGCCTGTAATGCGCAAAGGAAAATCAAAGGCAGAGGTAGAATCATCGTTCGGATTCGCATCGTTCGGCTCCTGGCTTTTAGTAGCACAGACTTCAGTCTGTGGATTTTGACTTTGCTCGGACTAACCCCCACAGACTGAAGTCTGTGCTGCTGAAACGCCACAACTTTGCAGATAGCCCGACTTCCCGGGAGTAATCACAAAAAGCTAAACCTGCCAGAAACTAGCCAATATCCAAATGACGTTTCGTCTTAGTTCCCGGACACAGTTTTCGCGGATACGGAAGGCACGATCTTGCCGGACTGCCAGACAGCGGACAGCCTCTCCGTGTTATGAATATCGTCCAACGGGTTCGCATCCAGCACGAGGAAATCGGCCCGCCGGCCCGATTGCAATGTTCCGAACTGCTTGGCCCCTCCCAGAATTTCCGCGTTCGTCCTGGTCGCGGCGACGATCGCTTTCATGGGAGTGAGGCCTGCTTCCACCATCAACTGCAATTCCCTATGTTCAAGGTAGCCGGGGAAACGAGTGGGGATTCCCGAATCCGTACCAAACGCGATTTTCACGCCGGCGTCGGAGAGCGTCTTCAGATTTTTCTTGCCCATTTCGAGTCCCGCTCTGTACTTGGCTATGTCCGGATCTTTTCGGCCTTTTTCAACGTTTTCCGGACTTCGGACCATGGCCATCGCCGCCGGCTCGAACCCCGCTACGAAAAACGGATCGTCCAGCCATTTCAAATTGTCGGCGTAAGCAAACAGGACTTCGTCGCGGACAAGGGTGGGGATCAGGAAAACGCCGCGTGCTTTCATGGTGTGCATCACGTCCTGGTCCACGGGCTGATCGCGAATGCTGTGAGCGAAGCCGTCAATGCCGGCCGCGAGCAGCGCTTTCGCGTCGCTCAAGTAATATTCATGGGCGAATACACGGATGTGCTGCTTGTGCGCTTCATCGATGATGGCTTGATAGATCTCCGGCTTTATTTTCACGCCGTGACCCAGCCCGTCGTCCACCCACATTTTCATGAAGTCGGGGTGATGCGCCGCAAGTTCGCGGACGTCGGCGCGGGCTTCCTCCGGAGTTTGAGGGCGGTAGCGGTGGTCCGCGGGGTTTGCCCGCCCGGTATATTCAAGGAACCCGCGGCCCGCGGTGTAGAGGCGCGCGCCACCCAAGGTTCCGGCGTGTTGAGCGTCTCGTATTTTGTAAATCTCATCTTCATCCTGTCCGAGGGATGTAGTGGTTGCCACGCCATAAGAAAGATATTTGTTGAGCTGCTTGAGAACGTTTTCCTGCGTGTAGTGTCCGGCCACGGAATCGGCGCCATTCGTTGACAGCCCAAGGTGGCCGTGGAGGTTGATGAGCGCGGGCATGATCGTTTTTCCGCTGACGTCCTTCACATCGGCGCCTTCAGGAATAGAGACCGTCCCCGCCTTTCCGGCAGCGACAACATGATCGCCTTCGATGACGAGCACGGAGTTCTCGATTGCCGGCCGGCCTGTCCCGTCAATCAGGCGCGCCCCTTTCAGTACGGTCTGCCGCGTCCTTGCTTGTGCACCGGCGCGGGGGCAAGCCACAAGAATGGACAGAATAATACCCACGATCACCCAGGCGTACGATCGATCGGCGAATTTCATTTTTATCTCCTCGCTGACCCGGGATACTAGTGCAGGAAGCTGCCCCGGTCAAACGCACAATTGATGACCGGCCAAAAGTCGAGAAGATCGGTGGGACTCCTTTCAAACGGGTGAATCCGGCAAACGAACGAGGACAATCCCAACGGCTCCGAGTTGTGGTATGCTCCTTTTACTTCGATGGTCAGGGAGGAATTTGTTATGAAAAAATTGGTTCTAGGTTTTGCGGTTTCCTTGCTGATTAGCTTGCCCGTTTTGGCTGCCCTCAAAGTGGGCGACATGGCGCCCAATTTCTCGGCTCGCGGTTCGCTGGGAGGAAAAGAATTTGATTTTTCCCTGCAAGAGGCCCTGAAGAAGGGGCCGGTCGTGGTCTACTTCTTCCCTTCTGCCTATACCAAGGGCTGCGATCTTGAAGCGCATACATTTTCAATGGAGAAAGATAAATTCGATGCCGCCGGGGCCAGCATTATTGGCGTCTCGGCTGACAGCATCGCGCGACTCAACCGGTTTGCTGCGGACCCGGAGTTTTGCGCCGGAAAGTTTCCGGTAGCCTCCGATGCGGACAAGAAAATCGCAACCTCTTACAACCTGGCCACGACCGCCGTAAAAGCCGGCCAGTTGGACGTGAAGGGTGACGCGATTGACCATGACTTCATCGAACGCGAAACTTTCGTCATCGGCAAAGACCACAAGATCGTCGCGGCGTTTTCATCCAAGGACGACGGGATTTCACCCGATCAGCATGTGGCGAAGGCACTAGCCATCGTGCAGACGCTCGGCTCCAAATAGCATTTCTCCGCTTCGTCGATATCTCCGGGCAGATGATAGGTCCGCGCGCGCGGCAACCTCTGCCCGTTTTGCTTTGTCCCGGAGCAAAGCTTGCACTTTCATATCGCTCGTAGTTTCGATGAGCGAATTCAAATCACGTCAATTGTAGATTTCCTTCGTGGAGATGGCCTCACCCCCCGGTTATTCCCTTTATCTGTGACCTTGTTTTTGGCCTCAGCTAGCTTGGGCCATGATCCGACAAGTCCATTGATCATGCTTGGCCGGGAGAGGAGCGCGAGATGCCCGGCGGATCTACAAGATCCGGTCACGGAGCAAGGCGGCGACATCGTTCGAGCTAAGCAAGCCTTTTTTGTGCAAGAGGTCGATCAGCTTTACCGCGAGGGTCTCCCTTTGGTCGGGAGGCGGGACAGATTTAGCATTTTCCGAAAGAGGGGACGGCGAATGACCCGCAAGCCCGGGCGAACCCAGCCTTTCGATCCAACTATCGATGAGCGCCTTCTGTGCGTCGTTCAAGTCCGTAAAGGCGACTCCCATGCCCATTCCGGGTTGTGAATCTCGCACCACTGCGGTGCAGGCCAAATCGCCTCCGTCCGAGGAGATCCGGATTCGCACTTTGGATCCGATGGGCAGAGGGCTCAGCATGTCCAGATAGCAACCCCCTTTATTCAAATCGGCTGCGCGCGTAGACAAACGCGCGCCGGTAGCCATATCCACCACTTCCGCCATCGCGGAGAAGGCATGCCTCTCGTGCTGCCGCCGCTCTACCATGTTGACCCCTCCTCTAAAACTCTCGTTGGCGGGGTCCAAGGCGCCGACTCCTCGTATCCGCTGGCGACACCGTCCGCCGAAAGCAACTCCGTATTGGGAGGTTAGTATAGCGTATCGCCCTTTTTCTAATCACGCAGCTTTTCGCGAGGCGCATTGGTTTCGGCTCGATGTTTGACTAATCGAGTATCTCCCCCGTCCTCGGGGTGAGGCGTGCGCTGGCCTCGCGGTGTTGCCGGATTCGTATCAACGCGGACCGGAACACTTGGTAAAAAAGCAGATCATAGTACGCTCATCGCATGTCTTTCATAAAGAGACCAGCTCTGCTTCTGCCATTTTTGCTGCTCGCCGCATCGGCGCATGGCCAAGTTGCATCGCCCGATCAGCAGCGGCAAAGTCTCGGTTCCTTGAATTCGTCCGGGGAAGTTTTCGTAAATGGATCTCGAGCCCCCTCGGAGTTGACGATCTTTCCGGGTGACGCTGTGCGCACGGGAGAAACCGGCACGGCGATCCTAACGACCAGCGGGAATAACTCCTTCCAGATTCCTCGCCAAAGCCAGGTCGTGTTCGCCGGAGACCCGCATTATTTTGCTGAATTGGAATCGGGAGCGATCTCCGTAAAATCTCTGGAAGGGACGAGTGGGGCGGTTGTGCGAGCTGGAAATTTTGCAGTCGTGCCGACCAACCGAAATGAGCGTACGACCGCGACGATCGAGAAATTGGCGGACGGTTCGTTCGTGGTCACCTGTTCGGCGGGAAACGTAGGAGTAATCCCGTTGCAGCAAGCACCCGGTCTTTTCCTCCAGGCCGGCCAGTCCGCGCGGATTTCTCCAAAAGGTGAATTGGCGGCGCTGGACAAGCCCATACCAGGCGGCACCCAGTCAGCCGGCAGGCGCAATTTATGGATTTATCTCGGTCTCGCCGGAGGTGGAATCGCGGCGGGCACGGCCGCGGCGATCGTGCTCTCAGAAAACCATGCGCCCATTAGCCCTGTCGCACCCTGAGCGACAGGACGCACAATCCCTGGAACAATCTGCCCTATTTTGCTTGTCTAATTTGCAGCAGGCGGGGGACTCGTGATCCGAAACACAAGTGTGATGTCTTCTTCCACTTCAATTGCCTCACTCCCCAGCAATGTGGGTTCATACCGCCATTGTTGAACGGCGCGAAGAGCCGCTTCCTCAAGCAACGATTGTCCATTTAATGGCTCGGCTTTCTCAACGGTCCCATTCACTCCAATAACGACATGAACCTTCACAGTCCCTGCCATCCGCTGTCGAAGTGCTTCCGGCGGGTAGACCGGCTCGCCTTTGGAGACCAGCTGCCCTATCTGAAGGCTGGTCCCTGGCCGCGATAACCTCGCCTTGGATTCCGCCGGCACAAGAATCGAGGGATAAGGGTCGGGAATGATTTCGATGGACCCTGTCGCACTCAAGGAATTTTCGGGTAGCTTTGGTGAGAGCGATGAGGCCCTCTCCTCAGCGGGTGCGGCTGCTGGAAGTTGCTTTCTGTCTTCCGGAACCGGGTTGGCTGGTCCCGCAACGGATTGCTCGGCCTGCGCAGGCACGATTGCGGGGGCCGCTGGACGGATGGCGGCTATGGGGGAGGCCGGAACCTTTGTTGTGGTCCGAGGATTAATTTTCGGCGCTAACGGTTTTGGGTTTTCCACCGGATGGCTCGAGCCGCTCGTCGTTACGTTCAGTGGAGATAGTACCGTCGGATTTTCTTGCGCATTGGCAATGGGAGCCAACGGCAGCGATTCAAATGTTGTTGGATCGCTCGATGGCTCAACAACAGCAGCCTTTTCCGGCGGCAGCGCGGCTATTGGTGCAGAGGCGGGCTGAATCACCTTTTGAGCCGGGTTATCGCTAACGGAGTGTCCAAGCAAGGCTCCGCGGAGGGGCCAGAGGATCGCTCCGGAAACGACGATCATCGCGATAGAAGCAGCCAACCCCAACATGAACACGGACGACCTGACCCATGAATGCTTCTTTTTGTCCTTCGCAGGTTGAGCTGGAACCTGAGAAGGTCGCTTCAGACCCGCCGATGAGTCCGATGGCAATTTCGGCTGGCTCAGGTTGACAAGCAGTTCAGCCTTGTCGGACGCATCATTCTGCGCAATGACTGGCGCCGCATTGCCTGCGGGCAGCGAAGAACTTGGCAGTTGTATCGTAAAGACAGGAATGCTCTGAGTCGGGGTATCGCCCCGATCGGCTACCAAAGGAACGGCGGGAACAGGTCTTGAACCCTCCTGTTCGACAGGCGAAATTGCCGCGGCAGGCCTCTCTATGGGCCTGCCACCACGCTCCTGAAGCGCGATCCAATCGTTAATGTGGCGGCGGGAGGCTTCCGGCAAATCAATGAACTGCAGGCCACCGCCCTTTCGCGTCTCAGTCAGCCACACAATTTTGGCCGTAGCGGTCACCGTTTCGTCAATGCCGTCCAGCTTGAACTTGACGCAAATTTCCTGGTCTTGCTCCAGCGGTACAACCCCTTGAAATGCCATTCCGTCTTCGCTGATGTTGATCGGAAACCCCCCATTTCCGGAACCTAGATCGAGATACATTAGCCCTGCGACTCTATGACGCGCGACGCGCCGCGGAGTCCTAGTCCTCGCGGGCCTCTCAGCAATGGGTGGGGCGGCCATGGTGGTCATAGATACTCCATAAGGTTAGAGATGCGCAAGGAAGAAGAAAATGGTTCCCAGGTAATGGCAGCCTGGTACGAGAGTACCTTTGAATTAAGGCACGTTTTTGGAGCCACTTTGGGGTCGGAATGCCACTTTGAACCATTTGTTCGAAAAGCGCATCCATGTAAGTGGTGGTTTACCCGAAATCGGCGGATGGCTCGAATGGCCCTCGCTGCAGGTGAGTCTGAGAGGGGGTGTCGACCACAGATTCTGCCGATTTCATGCTAGAACTAAAGTCAATGAATCCGTTGTGGCAACTGCTTTTTCGGCCGGCCTGGACCGGCCCGGGGTGGAGAGCAGAATGCGTGACTCTGTCTCGATTCGTTGGGTGGCAGTTCCTGCGCTCGTTGTGCTGGCGCTTATTTCCAGCGCGCATACCCACGCACAGCAAAAGAGCGATGCAACCGCGGAGCTCTTTGGGACGGTAAAAGGTGCGGGCGGTGCGCCCATCGTGCTGCATCTGCGGGCGGTTGATCAGAATCCGGTGCGGTATTACGACGGCTATGAGGAGAAGACGGCGAAAGACGGAAGCTTTCACTTCGCGAGAGTTGAACCAGGCGCCTACCGATTGGAGTCCGACACGAGCGGTTTCACGCTTCCTGTGCCGCAACCCATTACGTTGCGGCCGGGCGAGAGACGCAAAGACGTCGTCATTTCAGTGAAGCCGAGTCTCTCGCTCTGCGGGCGAGTGACCGAGGATGGCGCGCCGAAGAACAACACCTGGGTAAACGCCTACAGATACAACGCGGAGTTTGGAAATCTCTCCCAGACATACTTCCCTCATACAGGAGCGGATGGCAGCTTCCTGATCAAAGATGTGGCCCCAGGCATGTATTACCTGGAAGGCTATGCAACCTACTATCCGGGATCTTTCAATTTCAATGGCGCGAAGCCCGTAATGGTGGGCGACGGAGCTCCCTCGGGATGCGGCCTCGAAATTCCGCTGCAATACACGGGGTGTCACTCGACGAGGGTTTCCGGGCATATCGCCGCCGCGCCCGGCGATGGCAACGCGCGGTACAAGGTACAGTTCCTCTCGACAAACCCGGCGGGCGGGAGCATGGCCGCACCAATCGCCATGAATATCAATGATGGGTACAGCGCCGGTGAGAGCTTCACCACCACGGTGTGCCCGGGCGAATACGATCTTGTCTTGAGCGACAACCAAACCATTGACTATTGGAGAGAGCTTCCAGCGCACAAAGTAGTCTTCGATGTCCATCACATCGAGGTAGGAGCATCCGCAATCGATGGCGTGGAGTTGACTCCGCGGGCCATGGCCTCCATTTCAGGCGAGGTGCCCGGCATGGCGCACAACGTGAGCTGCCCCGCCGGAGGGCCAAGGGTGCAAGTGAGCATTCTGCGCGAAGGCGATGGCGAGTTTCAGTCCACAGTTCTGGACGAAAAAAATCGATTCAGTTTTCACAATGTCGCGCCGGGAGAATACACAATTTCTATTGGGCCGTTTGCGCGCGAGGCCTTCTACCTGGATTCGATCCTGGTGGATGGCAAGCCGGCCGACGGACGGAAGTTCACCGTAGCGCAGCCGCAGCCCATGAGCATGGTCATCTACATAAGCGGCGACCTTGCGCATGCGGTCGGGCATCTCTCCCCCGATGAGCGACGCGAGCCGCGCTGGGAGGTAGCTTGGACACGGCCGAAGGGCAGCGTGGCCGGAAAGGTGGTAGGCGCTAACGCGGCAGACACAACAGTGAAGCTGCAAGCCGCCCGATACAACTCGAACGCTTCGGCAGAGTACGCGGCGCATGTGGGCACGAATGGCAGCTTCCAATTCAACGCAGTCGATCCCGGCGTGTACATGTTGCGTGCCGAAGGCAAGAACATCGTGACAACCGAGTATGGCGCGCTGGAAGGAGGCGACCGCGGTACGCCCATCGTGGTGGCGCGTGGCGCGCGGATCCGGGGTTTGAAGCTATCCACATCGAAGCTAAGCGCAATCTGCGGCAAAGTGACCGACCCTCTGGGCGTGCTAAAAGGCAATGTTCGCATTTTCCTGGAGCGGAACGTTAACGGAGACCTGTATGGAGGGCCGTCCGAGGTTTCGGCGGATGATTACGGGCTCTTTCGTGCCGATGGATTATCTCCGGGAGAATACTTTTTCGCTTCGCCGCTGGACGTGAACCGCATAGTGTTTTTCTCTCCGGACGGCACCATCGCCACGGCCGCTCCTCTGATCGTGCAAGCCGGCAAGGATGTGGGCTGCGGCAAAAGTCCGGCGCTGAACCTGCGAATTCCACCGAATTATAAGAAGACATATTCGTTCCGCGGCAAGGTGAACGGCGACTTTCCGGCGGCGGTGGGCGATCGATTCTGGGTATCGATGCTCGATGAACGTGATTCCGGAGCGGTGAGCTATGTGGCAATGGCGACCCTCGATGCGGAGCATCGCTTCTCCTTCGACAAGGTCCCGGGCGGACATTTCCTCTTGACACTAAATAGTGCTTACGGCCCTGAGCCAATGATTTGGTCAGGGCCGTACGGGCCGGTTACACATTTGCTGGCCTCGCAGAAAATTGACGTTCGGGAAGGAATGGCGGAAGTGAACATCACGCCTTTGCCGCTCCCCACCGTCACGGGGACCGTGCACTTCAGTCATCTGCCGGTGGCTTGGAACAATACACTTGACGTTGCCCAGCAGAGGATCGCGCTGATTCCACACGAGTACAGGCAGCCGTTCTACGCGAAATTATCCGCGGACGGCAGCTTCAGCATCGGGCCGGAAGATAGCGGCGATTACGAAGTGGATCTTGGACTGCGCGCGCCTCTGTATATCCAGTCGGTGCGGATTGATGGACGCGAAATCAATGGTCGCTTCTTCCATCTTTCCGCGGGGGCTTCGGCAAAACTCGAAATCGAGGTCAGCGGCGAATCGGGGCAAGTGAATGCAAAAATAGTACCTGACGGCTCGCTGCCGATGGCCGAGCCCTCCATGTTCGAGACCTGCAGCAAATCGGCGTACCCGCAATATGGAGTGGTTCTATTTCCCGATCCGCTATTCGTTCGTCCAATCGCGGATCAGGAACCGAATTCAGCTTCGATTATCCAGCCGCGCCTGCTCCGCAGCACGGCTGGCGGAGACGACCCCTTGCTCCAGACACTGCAAGCTGTGGCTCCGGGACACTACCGCGCGCTTGCGGTACAGGGGGCGAGCAACGTGGGATTACCATTCGGAAGACGAGACGATCTCACCGACCTCGACCAAAAATTGTGGAACGCGCTCGCAGCGCTCGGCGTGCCCGTTACGGTTCAGGCCGCGGACACAGTCGAATTGGAACTACTTGACAAGACTATTGATGCTGAACGCGCTGCTGCAAAGCTTGGCGTGTCTCTGGAGCGAGGCCTGTTCAACAGGTAGTGCGGTAGAAAGAGGGCGATTATCACGCGTCAGTTAACGTTACGACCCCTAACGCCATGATTTCGTTTACGTCCGGGACGCTCCACGCTATCTTAATCTATCAAGCGAGATGCGTTTCCAGGTGGAGACCCTGATGGAAATTCCGGATTACTACGAATTCCTCCAAATCAGCCCCAATGCCGAGGTCGACACCATCCACCGTGTTTATCGATTTCTCGCCGTCCGCCTTCATCCGGATAATCCGGAGACCGGCGACGCTGAAAAGTTCTTCTTGTTGAAGCAAGCCTATGACGTCTTGTCCGATCCAGCGCGGCGCCTCGAATACGATGCCGCTCGCAATAAAGAAGGGCCCCCGGCGGTTCCTCTATCCACAACGATTGATTTTATGGATAGCATGGAGGGCGAGTTGAACCGCCGATTGGGAGTCCTGGCGCTGCTCTACATACAACGCCGGACAAACCCCTATACCCCGGAAGTTTCACTTCTGGATGTTGAAAGCCGGATGGGATTTCCCCGCGATTATTTGGAATTCACAGCGTGGTATCTTCGGAACAAAGGATACATCACGCGATCGGACAACTCGGATTTCACACTCACGGCCGAGGGCGTCGACTTCGTGGAGTCGCAACGCGTGAATATCCCGATTCTGAATCGATTGCTGACCACCGGCACGGGACCCTCCACCGCGGAGGGAACGGCGGCGAACAGAACCTTGACCCCTCCGCACTCGCCTATCATTGTCCCCGCACCCTCGTCCATCAATTTACCTGAAGGCGATGGCCCATCCGAGGGGAGCGGCGCAAACGGGGACGATAAGCCCTGATGGATCGCGTTTGCCCGCTCAACCATCGCCCGCCCTCTGCCGTCGCCACACTCATTTAAAGGCTTACTTCGAAGGAACAAACCGCTGCACCCTCTCTCCATTCGAAACTTCTCCAGTGTAAATGTTCCCTTTCGAATCGACGGCGATCATGTGAAGCCCCATGAATTGGCCGCCGTTTTGGCTCATGGTGCCCATCTGGCCCACGACGGTGCCCTCCTCACGGTCGAGGAACCAAATGTGGTTGTTGGTGAGATCGGAAATAAATAAAAACCGCTGCGCCTTGTCCGGCGAAAAGGCCACGCCGCCGGTGGAACCGCCCTGACCCGTGGATGGCGCCAGGATGAACTCCTTCACGAACTTGCCCTGCTTCGTGGTGACCTGGATGCGATTCGCCATCCGATCGGCAGCGTAAACGAATCCGTCCTTGGAAATATTCAGCGTGAGGTGGCCCCGGAACTCCTTGGGCATCGGGCCATTGGGCGTATATTTGCGGTCCGCGTCATCGGTGCTCATTTCCGACAACGGTTTTCCATAAGCGCCCCAGCCGCGCTTGAACGCTAACGTGTCCAGGTCAAACACCATCACGCGCCCGCCCAGATAACTATCCGTGGCGTAAAGTTCGTGAGCGGGTTCGTCCAGGCGTATCTCTTCGATGTTTCCCACAATCATCGGCGTCGACGGCGGATACTTCGCGCGGAAGGCCGCAACAGCCGCTGGATCGGGCCGAGGGCCGCCGCCAACGCTGCCAGGGAATGTCCCGAGCGGGCCAGGCCCGCCCTTGCCTGGAATGTGAGGCTCCTTGCCGAGAGCAGCCTCGCCGTTCACGGCCAACCGATCCGGCACGCGAGGCGTTTCACCGACGGACTGGCCGGTCTTGGGATCGTACTTGCGGACCGTGTCCTGTCCGATATAGACAAACCCCTTGCTGTCCACGGCCATGCCGTGCCCTTCCGGCGCGTCGAAGGAGCCGATGACGTCGCCGTTCTTGTCGATGTGAATCATCGAGGGAGGGAGAGTGCAACAGTCGGTAGTAGGATTGGGCAACTCTGCGCGCAGTTCCATGTCTCTCAGGTCATGCGGACGATCCAGCACCCACACGTTGTCATCCTTATCCACGGCCAACCCCGTGACGCCTCCCATCTTCCACTTGTTCGGCAAGGGTTTGGGCCAGTCCGGATCGAACTTGTATTTTGGCGCGGTGAGCGTCTGCGCGCCTAGCGCCGCGCACAAAACCAACAAGCAGAGGCCGGCCAACACAACGAAGGCCCTGCTCCATACACTTCTATTGGTGTTCATCAGCCCCTCCTCGTAACGTGTGATGTGACCCCGGGTTGCCACCCTCGACTGCGCGGAGTCTAGTCCTTGAGATAGTGCGTGTCAACCAAAGCACCCGCCTGCTCTCCGAAATTACTCACCCACGCAGCGTGATCACTTCCAGTTTCCGCGTGCCCAGCCGTCGAGCTCCCTTTTCGGTGACCAAAACGGTGTCACCGAATTGAGCCAATGCCCCGTTGCCGTTTCGAACAGCGATCACTGGTTTCAGATCGAATACCTGGCCGGATTCGAATGACAGGTTCACGCCTTCCGTCCTGCCTCCCGGTCCCGAGCGCGGACCATCGCCGAATCCGCAGGTCCATAGGACTACATTTTGCGGCTTCGTATCCCGCGCCTCCTGCTTCTGCCCATAGAAATCCACAAACTCCTTATAAGTTTTTCCCGGGGCTATCCAGTCGACCAGAATTTGGAACAATTCGATCGAATACCCAGCCGCGGAATCCCAATCTGGTGGCGCCGCGCCGAGCGCCACAGAGTGGTTCACTTGCGCCTGATATCCCAGAACGGAAGACGTGATCTCCTCGGCCAGCACTGCTCCGGAAGAGAGCGCTTCATCCACCGGACGCGCATGCGTGCTTGCCCCCTGCGCATTCGCCGCGATGGACACGCGCGGATATTCTCCCGAAGCCTCCCACATGGTCCGCCACACGTTCGTCCAAACATCCCGATGACTTACTCCCGGACGCGCGGCAGCGAACATCG
>Ga0209517_10003703_pt1 | contig 20535 bp, 21 predicted proteins | sample PeaSoiMetSII2010_FD_187695 | JGI IMG/M metagenome (GOLD analysis project Ga0209517, IMG submission 187695) | Peat soil microbial communities from Weissenstadt, Germany - SII-2010 (SPAdes) (version 2) | ecosystem: Environmental > Terrestrial > Soil > Wetlands > Peat | place: Germany...
TTTCGGACGAATCCACGCCACTGGGCCTTCTTTGTTGGGTCATCCGAGAATTTGGCTGTCAGGCCAACCGGTTCGGGAACAATCTTCGTTCCCCGATTCGAAAATGTTTTTGCGACGGCGTTGCCAAGTGTCTGCCCGTCGAAGTCGAACTGCCGAGATAGAGCCCAGATGTCGAAGTAGTCCTTCATTCGGCTGTTAAGGATACCGAGAGTGACCACCGACTCAAATTTCTCGGCCACGATGCTCTCTTTGCTGTAGCCGCGCAGTCGCGGTGCTGGAAAATCGAGAATGGTTGGGTATTCGATCTGGCGTGGAGCAGGAACGATCACATCTCCGAAACCAATATCGAGCTGGAGAGTCACTCGGGCTGTACCCAAGTTCGCTTGGAACCGAACTCGGACGCCTTCGTAGTTGGCGTCCTCGGCGATTCTTACGCCTTTGACAGTATTGAGATTGAAAATAATACCATCGGGCGCGACCGGCTGGGCGCAAACTTCCGTTGCGATTGCCACAACCCTGTCGACCTGATTCGAAGTCTTGCCCAGGAGGTCAATATCCATCGTCGGGCGGTAAGACTCCAGTTTCCAGGCTGTGAACATAAGCGCGCCCTTCAAAATGAACTTGCCAGCATGAGGTGATTTCGAGAGGCGATAAAGAAACCTTTCCATCACGTAGTATTGGAGCAGTTCGTTGAACGGGCGATGGGTTTGGCGAGACTTGTCCAGAAGCCGTTGGTGGACCGAGGCGGGGATGTTGGTGGGTGTTCGTTTGGTCACACCAGCGCCTCCAGGTAGGGGCGCATCACTTTTGATACGCGGCAGGCCTCGGCGGCTTCAAGCAGGGCGTCGAGGTTCCTCTTTCTTCTCTCAAGATAGAGTTTGAGAGCCTCGCGCGCGGTGTCCAGGCCTATTTTGTTTCGGTATTTGAAGCAGTCGGCAACGGTCTTCTCAGGACTGTACACTCGGACTTGGGTGCCGTCGAGTTTATGGGCTTCCACACCGAATTCGAAAACTCTCTTGGTGAACCAGAATAGCCGGATGGGGGGGTGATCAAGGCGCGGTGGCTCCGCTCCGCGTGGCAGGGCAAGATACACCTCATGCGGAATCTGCGTCGTCAGTTCGTGGAAGGCGAGCGCAGAGATTAGGCAGATTACGCCGCTGGGGACCTTCATAGCCACTGTAACGAGATCGGGGTTCCCCAGGGGAGGTAGATCGGAAAGCCGGTAAAGACCGCGGCCCAGGCTCGTCAGCTTCCCAGAATCGCGCATCCTGTACAGCGTTTCTGGGTGAATGCCGAGACGCAGTGCTTCTTTCGTCCTGAGCACACCTCCGTGATGCAGGAAGATGCTCCTGGCGCGGGAGGGGCGGTCTCTCGTTTCTCGCTGCGAATGCATGCCAGATAATATTACCAGCAATTGTGAATATGTGGCGGTGAATTTATCGGGGGATCGGCCGACTCACTGTTTGTGGCGGGTTCTTGCGAGTTGTCTCTACCATAGTGTTCCTGCCATGTTTTCAGCTTCTTACCGACTTACGCCCGGCATTGCGTATTCCGGGGCAACGCGATCGCGATTCCGAAATTATCCCGATCAGCATTCCGAAATTGATTCGATCACGATTCCGGGATGAAGCCGATCACTCATTCCGATTTTAAGCCGGTCAGTTTTGGCCGGTTGTCGGAATGGCGATCGGATGAATTTCGGAACGTTTTCCACAGGGTCTGGGAACGGAGGGTAGGGGGCAGAACTCGTACCGAGTATCGCCCTGGGGCGAAGGGCGCTGGACAACATCTTCGGCAATGAGGTTCCACTGGAAGGTGGAGGGACCACATTGTCAACGAAAAGGTTGTCCATGCGAAAGCTCAAAGAAGTACTGCGATTGCGCTACGATCTGGGACTGGGGCAGCGGCAGATTGCCCGTAGTTGCTCGATCGGGCAGGGCACAGTTTCGGAGTACCTGAAACGTGCCGAGGCGGCGGGAATCAGTTGGCCGCTGCCCGAAGGCTGGAATGATCGTCAACTGGAGGCGGCTGTATTCGGAGGCAGTCCGCGGCGCGCCTACCAGACCTGCAAGCCTCAACCCGACTTTGCTCAGCTTCACGAAGAACTCCAACGCCACTCTTACCTGACGCTGCAGTTATCCTGGGAAGAATACCGGCAGGCGCACCCGGACGGCTACGCTTACAGCCGCTTTTGCGAACTCTACCAGCGTTGGCGACAGCAGTTGGACGTGGTGCTGCGCCAGGATCATGCACCAGGTGAGAAACTCTTCGTCGATTACGCCGGGGCCACAATCCCCATCCATGACCCGACGGGTGAGCCGGAGCGTCAGGCCTCAATCTTCGTCGCCGTCCTGGGGGCCAGCAACTACACTTATGCCGAAGCCACCGCGAGCCAGGCGCTGGAGCACTGGATCAGCTCTCACATCCGCACCTTCGAATTCCTGGGTGGTTGTCCGAAGCTAGTCATCCCTGACAACACCCGGACCGGTGTGAACCGCGCCTGCCGCTACGAGCCGGATCTGAACCGCACCTATCACGAACTGGCCATGCACTACGGCGTCGGAGTGCTCCCCACCCGGCCTTACAAGCCCCGGGATAAAGCCAAGGTCGAAACTGGTGTGCAGATCGTCGAGCGTTGGATTGTGGCGGCGCTGCGGCATCGGAAGTTCTTCAGTATGGTCGAACTCAACCGGGCGATCCGCGAGTTACTCGATAAACTCAACCAGCGCCCCTTTCGCAAGCGTCCGGGCTGCCGGGCCAGCCTCTTTCAGGAACTGGACCGGCCGGCGCTGGGACCGTTGCCACGGGAACGCTTTGAACTGCAGCAGTGGGAGACAGCGCGGGTCAACATCGACTATCACGTCGAGATCGACCACCACTACTACAGCGTGCCCTACGTGCTGACCGGTCAAGACGTGGAGGTCCGCTCGACCTTAACCACGGTCGAGATCTTTCACCGCGGCGAGCGCGTCGCTTCGCACGCCCGCAGCCACCAGGCCTATCGCGCCACCACCATTAACGAGCATCGACCCAAGAGCCACCAGCAGCACCTGGCGTGGCCACCTTCCCGTCTGCTGCACTGGGCGCAGTCGGTAGGACCGGCCACGGCGCAGTTGTTCAAGACCATTCTGGAAAGCAAGCCGCACCCCGAAATGGGCTATCGGTCCTGCCTGGGGATTCTGCGGCTGGGCCAGCGCTATTCGAACCCGCGAGTGGAAGCCGCGGCAACCCGAGCCCTGGCCACCGGGGCCTGCTCCTATCAGAGTGTCAAGTCGATGCTGGGACGCGGGCTCGACCGTCAACTGCTGGAGGCCCCGGCGCCTCGACCGCCGCTCGCCCACGATAACCTGCGGGGCGCGGCCTATTTCGATCCCTCGGAAACTCGAGAGCACAGTCATTCCATCCCCAGAGAGGAGAATCCATGTTGAATCAACCGACCCTGGAAAAGTTGCACACCCTGCGTTTGCACGGTATGGCGGAGGGCTTTCGCGCCCAGTCCGAGCAGAGCGGGATCACGGAGTTGAGCTTCGAGGAACGCTTTGCGTTGCTGGTTGATCAGCAATGGAACTGGCGACAGAACCGGGCTCTGGAGCACCGCCTGCGCAAAGCCAAGTTACGCCATCGGGCCTCGGTGGAGGATCTGGACTTCCGCACCCCGCGTGGTTTGGACCGCACCCTGGTCCGGTCCCTCACCCAAGATTCGACTTGGGTGCGAGAGCACCAGAATATCTTCCTGCTGGGACCGACCGGAATCGGCAAGAGTTTTCTGGCTTGCGCTCTGGCCGAGAAGGCCTGCCGGGATGGCTTCACGGCTTTCTACACACGAGCCCCGCAACTGTTTCGCGACCTGGGGCTAGCTCGCGCTGACGGCAGTCTGCGCTCGCTGCTTGCCCGGTTGGCTCGTCTGGAAGTACTGGTGGTCGACGATTGGGCCATGGCGCCCCTGACCGACACCGAGCGTCGGGACTTCCTGGAAATCTGTGAAGACCGCTATCAGCGGCGCTCCATGATCTTGACCAGCCAACTCCCGGTGGCCAAGTGGCATGAGCAAATCGGCGATCCGACTTTGGCCGACAGCATTCTCGATCGACTGGTGCACAACGCCCACCGGATCGAGATGCGTGGCGAGTCGATGCGCAAAAAGCGGGCAGGCAAGGAATGACCTGCGTCGCTGCGCTCCGAAACCCCCGAGCGGGCGCAGTGGAAATGCCGCCCTGTGGAAAGCCTGGAAAACTCCCAGAGCGAGTTTCCCACTCTTTCCACAGGGCTTGGAAATCCGTCCAAGGGCGGCCGGATTCCCACATTTCCACCGCGCCGGCGGCGGGATCAAATTTACAAGAAAGAAGGCCTGAAAAGATGAAGAGAAAAACGAATTCCAGTTGACCGATCCCGATCACTTCAAGCACTATAAGAACGCCAGCGTCGCTTCGCTCCGAAAATGATCGGCTTCACTTCGGAACCAGCGATCGGGATCAAACCGGAATCACTGATCACCTTCAACGGAATACGCAGGCATAAGAACGTGCGCCGGCGCCCCCGAGTCTTCCCCCGGTTACGATCAGATATTCTTAACGAATAGTACGCCGCCCGAACCAGCACTCCAGGATCTCGCGTGTCCCTGCGGCATAGCGGGTCTGCGCGGAGAGCGAGGTTCCGGAGATGTACGGCGTCATGCCGTTGTGGGGTATCGTCCGCCAAAGATGATCAGCAGGAGCCGGTTGCGGAAACCAGACATCGCCGGCATACCTTGCAAGCTGGCCGCCCTCCAGAGCGCGTACGATTGCATCGCGATCACAGGCTGCTTCCAGTTACTTTCATTTCTCACAGCGGGGAGTTTCTCTGTAACAAAGTATCTCGCCAAAGTCGCTGTGAGTACCCCTCTCCTGTCAGGTCGTGATCGTTCTGTGTTATGTAAACTTTGACCGGCCACTCCTTACAACAAACAACCGCGCGCTCAATGTTGCTTATAACCGGTTTGTGGCGCGGAGTCCTCAATTCATTATGAAAGGGTATGGCCGATGACATCTGCATCCGGATTGGGCGGAGATTGCGAAAGCTCCGAAAGCAGCGCGGCTGGACGCAGGTTCAGATGGCAGAGGAATTCGGGCTGGATAGAAGTTATTTGGCGGATGTGGAGCACGGAAAAAGAAACGTCTCCGCCCGCAATTTGGAAATCATCGCGAGTGGTTTCGGGCTGACCCTCTCCAGATTTTTTAGCAAAATATAGTGTTTGGATCGGTCCGTTGGGAGCATGATGTCTACGCTCCGTCACCCGCCCGGGCCCGTTGTAGCCGTTCTTATTTCCAAGAATGGGGTACAAGCGCATGAGAGCTGACACTCTTCGATACTCCAGAGGGCTAACCTTGAGGACTCGCGAAGCTATCATTTGCGCAGTCGCCGCGATATGTGTCATAGGCGCGGCCCCCCAGCCACTACATGCTCAGCAGAAGCAGCAATCTGCGGTGGAACTGCTGCACCACGCCATTTATCTTGCTGAACTATACAACTGGGCCGCTGCCGGACCGGAATTTGGTCAAGCCGAGAAGATGTTTCTCGCGGCAGGCGACCAGAGGAATGCCTTATATGCCAAACTGGGCCGGCTGCGTTCGACTGCTGAGCAGGGAAATGTGCGGGCGCTCTCTGCCCAGCTTGAAACAGAACTGGCCGCCGACCCACTCCTTCTCGAGGACAAGCAGCTCCGGATGTTCTGCCTTATCGTGAAGGGAGATATCGACGACGAGGTTAATTCCAGTTCCATGCGTCATGACTGGGAACAAGTACAAGCGCTCGCGACCGAACTGGGCGATAAGAAATGGCAGTATCGTTCACTGGCTCAGCTTGGTTTGGTGGCCTTCTACGAAGGGGACTTGGCGACTGCTCGCAAGAACGTGGGCGGCGCGTTAGCTGCCACCACAGCTGCGGATGACGCCGGCGCCCAAATCCGGTTTTTGACGGTTCTGGGAACTGGATTGGTTTACACAAAGATGTTCGAGCAGGCGATGCCTTATCTGGAGAAAGCTCTGCAGGTTGCCAGCTTAACTCCCGATGCCGGTTACCAATTCTCAACCAATGAGGCGCGCTTAGACGCGCTGATCGGCTTAAAGCAGTTCGACGCGGCGCAAGCCCTAGCCGATGATATGCTGAAGCATGCGCGAGAACAGCACCGGATGGAACACGAAGCGCTGACTTTGATCGAGTCCGCACCCCTCACTATCGCCCGGAACGACTGGAACGGCGCGGTGTCTGGTCTTGAGCAGTCCCTTGCGATTTCCAAAGCGGGTGGATTCATGGGGCAGCAGGAGAGGGCTGAGTCATTGTTGGCAGACCTGTATCTCCAACGTGGCGATCTGCCGCAGGCCAAACGCTATGCCGCACTCGCGGCCGCGACGACACAGGCGAACGGCGATATCTGGTCAGTCCCGGAGCGGCTGCAAGCTCTGGCCGAGATCGAGATCAAGCAAGGTGCATTCTCCGAAGCCGACCGTACGTACGACCGCGCTGCCACCTTCGTCGATTCCACTATAGGTAACCTCTCGGCTGTCTTGGACAAAACCGCTCTGATTAAGTCATCCAGTGAACTGTACTCGCAGCATTTTTGCTTGATTGCACAGCATTTCAACAATCCGGCCAAGGCGTTTTCAATCATCGAACAGGTCCGCGGCCGTGTCACGACGGACATGCTTATGGCAGGTTCCGTGACGCCGCAGGAGGCTCGGAAGCAGGAGCGCACGATTTCCCAACTGCAACTCAAGCTGATGGCCGCGCGGTCGACCGCTGAGGAACGCAACATTCGTGACCAGGTCTTTATGGCGGAGCAAGCTCGGTGGGTCACACCTGACGTCAGCATCCTCAAAGCTCGGGCGCACGCGTTGGCCGGGCTGGACAAAGTCGAACGGAGCCTCAGTCCGTCATCACTCATCCTGGAATACGTTGTGGCGGACCCGCAGTCGTATTGCTTGGTGATTTCGCATGGCGGCTCCCGCCTAGTTCCGCTGGTCGGCAGAGAGCATATCGATTCACTAGTACTGGCCTACTTGAATGCCGTCAAAGCGAAAAAGCCAGCTCGCGACGAGGGGCGGCAACTTTATGACACTCTGCTCAAACCGATTAGCGACGCTGCGCGCGCAGGAACTCTCGTAGTCATACCTGACGGACCGTTGCACCTTGTGCCTGTTGAGGGATTGGTAGATGAGTCAGGGCGATACGTTGTCGAAACTCACACCGTCATTAATGAGCCGTCGGCAACCAGCTTCTATCTGCTCTCACAGGACAGGGGTCGCCCCCGCACTTTCGCACATATGCTCTTGGCAGTGGGTGGGGTTCCTTACGATACCAGCGAATTGAAACAAGCCTCGCTCACCCGCGGTTACGATCCGAATGAGCTGTCCAATCTGCCGGCATCCAAAGACGAAGTGCTTGCCGCGGAGAAGGCGATTCATGACCCGACCGATACTCTCCTTCTCGGGTCGAAGGCTACTGAGTCGGCCTTTAAGCGTGCCGACCTGGCACAATATCGCATCATTCACTTGGCTGTTCACGGCTTCGCGAGTAGCGTAGATCCAAATCGCTCAGCCTTGGTTCTTCTGAGCGATCCGGCGACGGGCGAAGACGGTTTCTTGCAAGCTTCGGAAATCGTCCAACTCCGCCTCAACGCCGATTTAGTCATCCTGTCGGCTTGCGACACTGGTGTCGGGCTCATAGAAGGGGAGGAGGGCATCGCGACGCTCTCCAGAGCCTTTCTACTGGCCGGCGCGAAGGCAGTGGTTTCCACGCTCTGGTCCATCAACGACAACTATTCGCTTATCGTGATGAGCAACCTCTACAAGCATCTGGCCGCAAACGAGCCCGCCGCTGAAGCGCTTACGCACGCAAAGCGGGACACATTACGAGAATTCGGCCCGTCCGCTGCGCCATACTATTGGGCAGGCTACATATTCCAGGGCGCTGTTGATCGCGCCATATCCACTCGTGAGGATGAGAAAAACCACGATGTCGCCCAGCCCGCAGGAACGCAGTAAGATCCTGGCATCCATTAAGACGGCAGTTCTGAAGAATCACATCAACGTCGGCGGTGTGAGCTACGACGCGTGGACCGCGCTCGTCGATCAGCGAACCCCTGGCCTGCTAGAGGTCGAAACCGGGGAGTTCGAAAGTGGCGTCAAACAGCTTCTGTCTGAGCTTAAGTGCAGCCATACAGCATTCTTTCACGAAGCAGGAAAACAGCTCCTGCCTCAACATACGCTTAATGCCACTCTTCGCGGTTTCACTTCTGCTGGCAAAGAGCGCTGGTTCTTCCTGGATGTCTTCGAGGGCGGTCCGGCGCACGTGGCGGGTGTCAGACCCGGCGATATGCTGGTCGCCGTGAATGGAGCCGAGTACCTTCCCCCGACAATGCCGCCCTTTAATGTGGGAGAGATCTACGATTTGAGGATTGCTGATGCCCGGGGCGAAAACATTCGCCACGTGTCCGCGAAAGTGCCAAAGAGAAAAGGTACGAGGACACGTCCGCCAATCGTTGAACCAAAGCCGCTTTCGCACGCAATGGTTGCGCCGGGTATCGGCCTGCTGAGGGTGACGTATTTCCCCGGTGAATTGGGTATCGGGTTCGCCAATGCCTTGGATCCCGCAATGAAATCTCTGAAGCAAAACGGGGCGAATCGGCTCATTATTGATCTGCGCGGTAATATAGGAGGTGGTTTGGGCCTTGCAAGGCTTGCAAGCTACCTATGCCCCGGCCAAATCCCGATTGGATATAGCCTGACGCCCGGACGCCTGCGCAGAGGTTATAAGAAAGAGGACCTCCCGTCCGTTCCGATGCCACAGACCCGGATGGGACTCCTCTGGACGCTGGGCCGCTTCACATTCCGCGACAAATCCCTTTTCCTACTCACTCAGGGTTTGGGCCCTCAGCCGTTCCAGAACAGCGTCGTTCTGCTCGTGAATGAATGGACCAATAGCGCAGCCGAAATGGTGGCGGGCTTCGCGTCCGAGAACGGCTTGGCCACTATCGTCGGAAAGAAGACTGCCGGGAATGTCCTTGGAGCAGCGAATTTCAAGGTTGGCAGCGGATACTGGGTGCGCCTTCCGATTTTTGGCTGGTACACGTCAAAAGGTGATTGCCTCGAAGGTAAGGGAGTTGTACCAGATGTCTTGGTTGATGTGGACCCAGTTCAGCTGAACGAGGGGACGGATCAACAATTGAATAAGGCGATCCAAATCCTGGACGGGACAGAAAGCAGCCTGAAAACTCCGACCGTAATCACCAACAAACGTTTACACGAGGCTTGAGCCACTCCTCACGCGTTCGAATTGCATCCCTCCGTGTGTGGACGAATCATGAAGACGAACGCAGCCCGCATACTCGATCAGCTGGGGATTTCCTACGAACTGCGGGAGTATTCAGTCGATCCGGAAGACCTGACGGCGGAAACCGTGGCCACCAAAATCGGCCTTCCGCCGGAGCAGGTGTTCAAAACGCTGGTGGCCAAGGGCGAGCGAACCGGCGTTTGCCTGGCTGTGATCCCGGGCAACTGTGAGCTCGATTTGAAAGCACTTGCTGCGGCGACGGGGGACAAGAAGATCGACCTCGTTCCGCTTCGAGAGGTGTTGCCCCTCACTGGCTACGTTCGAGGCGGAGTCACGGCACTAGGCTGCCGCAAGGACTACCCTGTGTTTGCAGATGAGACGATCGAGATGTGGGACGTCATATCCATATCCGCAGGGCAGCGGGGAACGCAAGTCCTCATAGCCCCAGCAGATTATCTGCGCTCGACCGCAGCGAAATTGGCACCGATCGCCCGCCAGAAGATGCACTGAGTTGACCTTGAATCCCTGCTGCCATTTCCATTGTGGCGGGGTGGTCCGTTGGGATCTGAAACACGGAACAGAAGCAGAGTTCATCCAAAAGCAGGCTTTCATCAGGGGCAAGGGGAGGATCGGTAAATGCCAGCACCCGCGGTTCTCATTTCAGGACCAGAGGGATGTACGTCCAACTTCGATCCAGCCGTCGGAAGGCAAGCAGATATAAACCTGGGCTGAAGCGCCTCAAGTCAACCTTTACCCGAAGCGTGGCTTTGTAGTTCTCGAACGTTGCTTGTCCTTGGGCACTCCAGATGGGCTGGCCAGGCTCCCGGACCACCTGCACATCGTACGTTCCCGGTTCGCTGCCAGCGGGCAGATAGAGTGTCAAGTTGAGGTATCCTTTGGACAGTTGCACAGGGGGGGTGGGCGCGTTGCCTTCGGGCCCGCGAAGGGCGGCATAGCTAGAAAGATCGATTGTCACCGGCTGCAAGTGGCCGGGCCCGACCAAGTGGTTGACCACTAGCCAAACCACAACGGCAGCCACCCCTACGACACAGGCCGCCATGCTGGCGACTCGCCGGAATCTCAGTCTCTTATAATCCTCGCGAAACTCGGTGTACTCACGGAAGCAAGGGCTACATGTGCTGAGATGTTCGATCCAGTCTAGAACCTGTTCGGACTGGAGCCTGCGGAGTGCCATGGCCTCTAGAGTCTTGCTATCGGGGCATCCAGCGCGATTCGGATTTGGAAACTCTCCGGCCAGTACGACGCGCCGGTACGCCCTGATCAATCGTCTTTCTTCTCGTTTCGTGAGAGGCCGATCACTCATCAACTTCGCCTCCTGGCCGCTGTTCCGAGGCTTTTGTCTTCCAGATGCGGCTGCGGAGTTTCCCAATTTCCTTGTTGAAAAGGACCTGCGCGCTGTTCGCCGTGGTTTTCAGTAGGCGTCCAGTCTCTTTCCAGGAATAGCCGTTCGCTCTCAAGTAGAAGGTCCGGCGCGTCCTCTGGCTCATCTGTTGAAGTAGTTCCTTTGCGAGCAGCTCATCCTCAGCTGTTGGTGCGCCCCTGCTGATCCGAATGCCATGGAGGGTATGAACATCGTGCAGCGACCCGACGAATTGAATCTTTGGCTGTTTGGCCAAGTACCTGTTGAATTTGCGAACAAACCCCACATACACGTAAGCGTCAATATTTCGGATTGCATTCCGAGATTTTTCAGATGATCTTCTGATTCTCGAGGTTGCGAGCAGTACGGACTCCAATATGTTCGCTGCTACAGATGAGTCTTCCCCATGACTGCGGGCGTAGGAAAGCACGCGCAGCCAGTTTCGCCGCGCTACATCGAGGACATCGGGCTCAACTGCTGTCCCGGAGCCCGATGGCCAGATCCAGACGGGTGGATCAGTTTTGAAATCGTCGGGCATCGTTGCCGGTTACCCTTCCCGGCGCAAGCCATTAAGGAGTCTACTTCCGCTCCGAAACGTCAACAGCTCTTTTCCCTCTAATTAAAAAGAGTCCACAAATTGCTTAAATCTTAATTCCAAATCTATATTTTTTCACCCCCCGGTAGGTATGTGGTCACAGATCATGCAGGCCCTTTAAGCATGCTGTTCATTTCAGCCTCTCTCAATATGGGGCAATGGCACATCGTCCCGCCCACCCATTGGCCGGTGCTCGCCGACTGACCTGTCGAGTATATGTCGGACGATGGCCCATGGAGAGAGACCTTGTGGAAGGGTGCGACGAATGAGAGGGCAAGGATATACGAATGAAGGCCACCGTCTGCGCGGCATTACGGCCGTGAAGGATTTTAAGCGCGATCTGGTCGACTGGACTCCGGAGTTGGATGCGATCCTTCGGGAGGGGTACGCGCGAGGCTGGGATGGCGCACGGGAAGCCATCAACAAAATTCAAACTCTGCATCCCAAATGGCGAAGCTACATTATATGGAAACGGGCAAAGGAGCTCGGCTTGAATCAAAAGAATGTCCAAGAACGGCCGCCATGGTCGGACGCAGACGATGCGTTGTTGCGCGATTTCGCACAAGAGTTATCGGTCAAGGCAATCGGTCGTTTGCTCCATCGAAGCGAGAGATCAGTGCGGTGGAGGTTCGCAAGATTGGGTGAGAGTTGCAAGGTACGAGACAACTATTCGCAGGAGGAACTGGCGCGGGATTTGCGCGTGAGCCCCAAAACGGTGCGGCGCTGGGAGGAGGCAGGGTACCTTGAGCGCCGCGATGGGCGGATTACTCACGAATCATTGGAGGAGTTCTGTCGCAAGCACGCTTCAGAAATAAACTACGACGCGCTCGATAGGGAGATGCAACGCTGGCTGAGAGATGATGCGGGTTTCGTCCCGACTCAGAAGCAGCCGAAGAATGGAAACGGGACCCTCAAACATCTTCAGAATGTAGGCGTGTGCGCTTGGTGTGGCCGTAAGACACGTGGGAACGCCCATGGGCGGCACGTCGAAGCTTGTGCTCGAAAAAACGGTTCGAGTAAGGGCGTAGAAGGATCAGGGAGTCAGACAGCCGTAGCCTGTTCGCCGGTCGTGATAACGACAAAGCCGTCAGCCGCACAGCGCCATTCCTGAAACGAAGGGTAAACATCGAGTGGACGACTTGACCAATGCTCATCCCAGTAAAACACCCAGTAGTCTACGGTCCGAACGCTTCGCGGGTGCGCTCGCGCTTCGTAGACGACCACGTCGAACCAGCCTTCTTGCTGCATTTCGCTGAAGAGACGATTCTCGCCCCATTCAAGCAGGGCTTTCCACCTCCTGGTGTAATCCTCCGGCGAGAGTGTGTTACGAAGTTCTTCGTCGCATTCAAGGAAACCTGGACAGCGGCCTTGTAACTCCTTTGCTACGGCGTCAGGGAATTTGACATCTGACTCCAACAAAGACCGTAACCAGTAAGCGAAAGCTTCCCACTCCATATATTGGGCCACCGCTGCCGCGAAGCGCTCTGGACCAACCAGCCTGGAAATCTTGACGATCTGACGTTTGTCCTCCGCCATCTCGAATGCGTCGAGAACCTCGTCAGCACAACGCTCGGAGGCTCTTCTCCACTCCTCGAATGCTGGGTAAGCTGAAGGGCGCTGCCGCTTCCATTGCACCTCGCAGTACTGCGAATAGGCGCAGTCCCGCACCAAGGCAGGATCTCGGACCGCGTAGAAGGTAACCGCCCGCAGCCACCCTTCCTCCTTTGCTTGGACGAGCACATTGGTCTCGAACCATTCGAGTACTCGCCGGTAGAGGAGTGGGTCCTGGTGCGTTATCCCGGATGTTCGTTCAGATCCCAAAAGCCCAGGGCAACGTTCATCGAGAAGCTTCGCAAGCCAAGCGGGGACTTGGCCCTCGGCTTCTGCGACCGCGCGCGCCCACAGGCTGAAGGCGTGCCACTCGACGTATTGCTGTCTCGCTTCCAGAAGGCGTTGCCACGGGATTCGCCTTGCATGCCGGTCAGCTTCCCGGCGAGCCATCTCTGACACACATGTCTCCGCCTTACTGGTTCGCACCGTTCGCTGTTTCGGGTTGTCCACCATTATTGATTAACGCCTTTTCCGCATCAGGCATACCCAGGCTCGCGGAGGGTTAGGGCGGTTAGATCCGAAAGAGCCTGAAACGAGCGAAAGGATCTCGAAGTAGGGCTCGACAGCGTAAACAATTTCTCTTGCGGTCCTTTGTGGCGGACCAGGGCCATCACGTTGTTCATCCGCGTTGCCAAGAAGACTCAGCCATAGGCCATCTTCTCCTAAATGGCGGTTTACGTTTTCAGCAAAGCTTTTCCGCTCTTTATCCGAACCCATTGTGTGAAAACACCCTCGATCGAAGACAAAGCCAAATGCCGCCCCTTCATTATGGCATCTGAGAATGTCACTGACCAAAAAGGCACATTTGGTATTGGCCTTCGAAGCTTTCTCATTGGCCTTCTCAATTGCAATCTCTGAAGCATCAATTCCCACCACATGGAAGTTTTGTTGGGAAAGCCATATCGCGTTGTCGCCAGTCCCGCAACCAATCTCCAGTGCTTTACAGGGTTGTATGGGCGTCGTGGTTACAGTCTGAATAAGGTTGAAGTCAGGTTTGCCAATATCCCAAGGGGTGTCGCCTGTCTTATATCTTTCCTTGAAACGGTTTTCCTCTGCCATCGTTCCCCCTTCGAAGGCGGGCTGTCTCAATCCAAAAAAGGGGAGACCGCTCTTAGCCCCGAGCTCGTAAGTATCGAAGCGCTCGCTCTCGATGTGCTTGGTATTTTAACTCAGGAAAAGGTTGGCCTAATAGCGCACGAAAATCAACCACGCGATCCCGAGGCCAAGCGTGAGGAGGGTCACGGGTACGCCAACTCGGCAGTATTCCCAAAACGAAATTAGGACTCCATCCCGCTTTGCCTTCTCGACGACGATCAGGTTGGCCACTGACCCGAGAATCGTGAGGTTTCCGGCAAGCGTGCTGGACATGGCAAGAGCGAGCCAGGCGGATGAACGCGATGGCCCGGGCACAGCGCCAAGGACCGGCACGAACAACAGTACTGCCGGCACATTGCTTACCAGGTTCGAAAGCCCTGCCGAGGTTAGACTGAGGAGGCTAATGGGATGCTTGACCAGGAACTCCCATCCATCAACGTTCCAACGGTTGACGACTCGCAACTGAAAGGCATGCACCACGATAAACAGGCCCACGAACATCAGCAAGAGGCTCCAGTCTACCTCACGATAGACCCGCTCGGGCTTCACCCTGTCCATAAGCAGTAAGGCCGCCGCGCCGACCGCCACCACGGCCATCGGCAAGCCCGCAAAGAACAGCAGGACCACGGAAAGCGCGACAATTGCGCTCTTCCACTGCAACCGAACGAGTACGGCGCGCTGGCCCGCTCTGGAGTCGGATTCACTAGCGCCGGCAGCGTTGTAATCCCCTCGCTTGCCGGCCAAGGCTGAGCGATAAGCGAGGCTCACCACCAGGAAATCGATCATCAATCCCAAAAGGGCCACCGGCATCAAGTGGGCAGCGAAGCTGAGGTACGGAATTCCCGATCTCACACCGATGATGATGTTCTGCGGATTACCGGTAATGGTCCCGGTTGAGCCGATGTTGGCAGCTGTTGCAAGGCCGATCAACTGCGGGAGCGGATTCAAGTTCAAACGCTTCGTGATGCGCAGCACCAGAGGCGTTAAAGCGAGACAAACGATGTCATTGACCAGGAACGAGGACAAGATCCCGGCGAGCACGATGACCACTGCCAGTAGAGCGTAGGGCGACCGGACGCGGTCCAGCAACCAGTGGGTAAGGCGATTGAAGAAACCCGACAGGCGCAGAAATCCGACCACGATCATCAACCCAAAAAGCAAGGCGAGTGTTTCGTAGTCGATCGACTCGGGGCTGGCGGCTTGCGCAAGCGTGACGATCCCCGCGCACAGCACGAGAGCTGCACCCGCGAATGCGATTCCGGCTCGATCTATCCGGAGCTTGGGCACTCTGCCAAGGGCCAGGCCCAGGTACGTGATGATGAACACCACTGCGGTGAACCACGGCTCGAATAATGCGTGCAACGATACTCCTTCCAGCTTCCTTCTGAAAATTGCGCCTTGTAGCGGCGGGCCGCTCCAGGCGCCAGGTGTCGGGTGCAGGTTCAAAGGTTTTCCGCGGTCACTCGGCACCCGGGACCAGAGACAGAACACTTGCAGGTGGCCGGCCACAGCCAAGTCATTGATCCTTCGTCCTGCAGAAACAAGAAAGTGTTCGCAAAGCTCACATTCGGTGTTCGCTTTCCGGTCAGACGGACCTTGACCGCCAATTTGTTTGACAAGATCTCAGCCCCCAATCGGTTCAGCAGCCAGCACTTAAATAACGCTCTTTAGGCAGCCCCTTTGGCGACCCGGTTGCGTTTGGTGGCCGTGGCGCCCATTTTCACGTTTCACAGGGCGCCCATTCTGGCGAAGGGAGAAATGAAAATGACAAAGTTTGTTTCAGTCACGAAGGGCTGGATTGCAGTTCTCACGCTTAGCGGTGTATCTGCTTTGTTCGCGCAAGCCCCACCGCTAAGCCCGCCACCCAATCCCGGCACGGAAGCTTCCGTGTCGGGGACTATCTCGCAACTCAACTACGGGGCGGAAATGGAGGTAACGAGCTTTCTGGTGAACGGGGATACTCTGGTGACCTTTCCGCCTCACGTCGCATTGGCCCTCAGTTTGACGCTACAGAGCGGCGAAAACGTGCAGGTAACCGGCAGTGGCGACACGACTGTGACAGGCATGGAGCGGATTGAACTGCAAGCTTTGAGCGTCGCCAGGAAGACGTTCACTGTGCCACAACCCGGTCAATTCACCCCGTATAACGGTTCCGGGAAGATAACGCAACTCAATTACAACCGTGAGGGCGAAGTGGACGGCTATTTGCTAGACAACGGTGTTTTTGCCAAAACGCCGCCCCCGTTCACCCGGACGCTGACTTCGACGATATCTGTGGGTCAACAAGTGTCACTGGCGGGATATTCGCACCAGACAGTGAACGGTCGACACATAGTTGATGTGCAGTCAATCAACGGGCAAACGATCGCTTACGCACGGCCGGGGCCGCCACGGCCACCCCGTTAACCGGGACAGGCGGATTAGCAAGCTGCCGTTGTAGATCGGCTTTGCCGTCCTTGCGGCCACGAAATTATGAGGAGGCTGTTCAATGAAGACAAAACCTGAGTGCTATGGGTCAATGTTCCCTCCGCTGATCTCCTTGACTCACAACCAGCCGGTGGCGGGAAAGGTGTTCGGCTACCAGATTGACCAGCCGGGAATCGCGGTCAGGAGACGCGTCGTTACCACCAACCGCGAGGCTTGGGAGCATTGTCTAGCTTGCCCGGAATTCCATAGCTGTTGCTGCTTATCAGCGGGAAAGGCTCTCATGGAGATTGCCTTGAAGCCTTAGGGACGTGGCATCGGGACATGACGGCGTAGGTCAAGTCGTTTTTTTTACACGAGCTTCAGCACGCCTCAGGTTCCCGAGGCCTGAACCGAGAACAAGATTTCTCGCTCTGCTCGGAATGGCACTCGCCACTGAGCGCCTCGAGCAGCGGAGATATGATGTCACGATTGGGAAAACACCGGAGCCTGCGCTGCCTGGATTGGCTGAACTTCTTTCTGGCCGACGTACAGACGGGGATTGGGCCGTTTCTGGCAATTTACCTTACGGCCAGTCGTCATTGGGATCCGGCGCGGGTGGGCGTTGCGGTGGCCGCCGCAGGAGTGTCCACCGTGGCCACGCAGGCTCCTGCCGGGGCGTTGATTGACGCCTCGCGACACAGGCGCTGGCTGGTCGCTGCCGGAAGTGCTGTAGTTGGGCTCGGTTGTGTTGCTACCGTCCGCGCCCGAGGGTTGGCTCTGGAACTCGTCGTGCAGATCCTGATCGGCTTGGCCGGCGCGATCTTTCCGACCGCAATTGTGGCCATCAGTTTGGGGATGGTTGGAAAGGCACGCTTGCCCGGTCGTATCGGGAGAAATGAAGGCTTCAACCACGCCGGCAATGTCATCTTCGCCCTACTCTGCGGCGTCATTGGCGCCGAGGTTTCACAAGCCTGGATATTCTACGTTTCAGCGCTAGCGGCGATCGGCTCGATAGCTGCCGTATTGCTGATCAGGGAGAGTGATATTGACCACGCGGCGGCGCGCGGCGACGGAGTGAAAAGCCAGCGCACCTCATCCCAGAACGAACCGCGCCGAGCTTCGCCTTTCCCGGCGGACGGCAGCGGGACTCTACGCGAGGAGCAACCAGCCGTCTGGCGAAAGCTCGCGAGGGACCGGCGGATCTTAACCTTCGCCGCTTCTGTCGTGATCTTCCACTTCGCCAATGCCGCGATGTTGCCACTCGTCGGTGAGCTGCTGTCACAGGGAAAGCCCCACGAGTCGTCGCTTTACATGTCGGCGTGCATCATTATTGCTCAGGCGGTGATGGTGCCCATTGCCCTCATGACAGGAAGAGTGGCAGATACCTGGGGCCGCAAACTACCGTTCCAGATCGGCTTTGCCGTGCTTGCATTGAGGGGCTTCCTCTACATCGCCGGACACAATCCTTACTATTTGATCGCAGTGCAAGGCTTGGACGGCGTTGGAGCGGCGGTCTTCGGAGTGCTTTGGGTCCTGATTGCGGCTGACCTTGCCAAGGGTACAGGCAGGTTCAACATGATACAGGGGGCCATCCAGGCGTGCCTGGGACTTGGGGCATTCCTGAGCAATTTTCTCGCGGGCTTTGTGGTAAAAGACCTCGGCTACAACGCGGGCTTCTTCATGCTGGCCCTGATTGCTTGCGCGGGCCTCGTCGTGTTCTCGCTGAAAATGCCGGAGACTGGCGTTGCGGGATCCACGACTCGCGATCCGGGGCTCGGCGGTTCCGGTCGCCGGAGGCATGTAGGGATCCAGGAACTACCGGTTGCCGATTGACGATTGTCGGTTTACCAACCGCAACAACACTGGACGCTGTACACTGGTATTACGGGTGCAAGATGAGTGGCATTCTCCAAAGACGGTTGCAGCTCCAACTGCTGTTCATCCTGCTGGCTGCCGTGTCCGTAACAGCCCTGAGTGCCTTGCTGATTTACGACTCCCTGCGCAGCGTCGAGACCGCTATCCTGTCCGACACTCACCGAGAACTCGCGTCTGCAATCCGCGCGCTCAGCGAGCAGTATACGGCCAGAGTTGCGGCTGACCTGACTTGGCCTGCCTCATCGTCTGCCGCCAAAAACGCCTCGCTCCGGGCTATCTCGGAAGCCGTCCTCGATTCATACCCCGGCGTCGAAGGGGGGTACTTTGCCGGTTCGGACTTCCTGGGCTACTCGTTTCCCACCCACGAGAATCCTTCCGCCAAAACTGACGTGCCCGAAGCCGAACGAGACGCGATTGAAAGTGTTGTCCTCCGAAGTCAAAGCGCAGGCGCCGCCGACCGCGTCCTGCGGGGCGGTGACTACTTGGTGGCGATCCAGGCCCAGACAGTTCCTAACAGCAATGCTGTGGCTTGGACCATGAAGCGACTTACCCGGAGCCGCGGAGGGGTTTATCGCAGCCTGCTGCTGCTGGCCTTCGTCCTTGCAGCTCTGCTGGGCATCGGTGCGACTCTGACGTTAGGCCTTGGACTGCGGCGGGGAGTAGCGGAAATTCAAGCCGGGCTCCGAGCGCTCGAAGCCGACTTTACCTACCAGCTTCCCGAGCGCAGCGACGAGCTTGGCTCCATCAGCCGCGCTATTAATCAGATGGCCAGCGTACGCCGCAAGCTTGAGGCCGACCTGCGCAGGGAAGACCGCCTGCGCGCCGTGGGCCGGATGGTGGCCGGTGTCGCCCACGAAATCCGTAACCCGCTCAACGGCATTCGCCTCTCGATGCAGTCACTCGAGCAGCGTCTGAAAAATCAAGCCGTCCGCCGCGAAGACCTGGAACTCGTAATCGAAGAAGTGGACCGCATGGAGGCGCTGCTCAGCGACCTGCTGCCATTCCAGCAGCCCGGCGTAACCCACACAACAGAACAGCCTGTGCTTCCGGTCATCGAGCGCTGCATCCACTTAGTCGAGCCGCAAGCAAACGGGCGCCAAGCCAACATCCGCGTGAGTGCTCCCGATGCGGAGTTGCGCGCGCGGTTCGACTCCCGCGCCCTCACTCAGGTACTCACGAACCTGCTTATAAACGCCATCGAGGCAACACCGGGTGCGGCCGAAGTTGATGTCAAATTAGAAGAGGACGGCGAATTCACCGTGATTGTTGTTCACGACAACGGCCCCGGGCTGAATGCCGACCAGCGTGAACGCATCTTCGAAGCCTTCTACACGACAAAACCCGAAGGCACAGGTTTGGGGCTGGCTGTCTCACGTGAATTGGTCGAAGCTATGGGTGGTCGCCTTACATACAAGGATGGGCAGGCGGGGGCAACGTTTGTCGTTCAGCTTTCACAGGTGAATCATGAGCAACCGTAACGTGCTGATCGCCGAGGATGATCGCGCTGCCCGAATCTCTCTCACCAACCTTCTCGAAGCAGAGGGATTCCGTGTGCTCGCGGCGAAGAATGGGCAGGAAGCATTAGCGCTGGTGCTCTCCCAGGAGCCGGAAGTGGCACTCCTCGACATTCGTATGCCCGTCTTGGATGGCCTGACCGTCCTCAAGAAAGCGCGCGAGGGCGGTTCTGAGAGTGTTCTGATCATCATGACCGCCCACGGCGACAGCAATGTGGCCATCGAGGCCATGAAGTTAGGCGCGTTTGACTACGTCACCAAACCCCTGGACTTTCACCTGCTCTTGCCGCAGATCGAACGCGCCATCGAACACCACAAATTGGTCCGTGATCTGGCTGCCATGCGGAGAAACGCGCCGCCTGACGCCGTTTCTTCAGGCATCATCGGACACAGTCCCCTGATGCAGCATGTCTATAAGCTCATCGGTCAGGTTGCTGGCTCTGACGCCACCGTGCTGGTTCGGGGAGATTCGGGAACGGGCAAGGAATTGGTGGTCAACGCCATCCACCATAACAGCTCGCGCGCGCAAGGACCGTTGGTCAAGGTGAATTGCGCCTCCATTCCTGACACCTTGCTGGAATCTGAGCTCTTCGGCCATGAGAAGGGCGCCTTTACCAATGCCTTGTTCCGTCGCATCGGGCGCTTTGAGGAGGCGAATGAGTGCGCCGGGATAAACCGGCGTGGAGGAGCGGATGCAAGAGCCGTACGGTGAAGGTCTAGCGAGCCACACCGACCCCGAGTCATGCGTGGAC
>Ga0209517_10003705_pt1 | contig 20522 bp, 25 predicted proteins | sample PeaSoiMetSII2010_FD_187695 | JGI IMG/M metagenome (GOLD analysis project Ga0209517, IMG submission 187695) | Peat soil microbial communities from Weissenstadt, Germany - SII-2010 (SPAdes) (version 2) | ecosystem: Environmental > Terrestrial > Soil > Wetlands > Peat | place: Germany...
ATCTGGTATGCGATGGTGCGAATGATCTCGGCACAGCCACCAGGGGCATAGCAGGCCACGCCGTAGCCGTGGGGGGCACCGCAATCGTCAAGTATGCCGGTGCGGTGCAAAAAGGCATGGACCAACGTATCGATGGCAATCATGCCTTTGCCGGTTTCGAACCAGTGTGGTCGATCATCCGACGCGCCAAGCAGCAGCCCTGAGAAGGTCATAGTGAGGATCTTGTCGGAGACCCCGTAGATGTTGCGCAGCGGCCCGATCAGGCGCTCCTGGCGCTCGTTCGCAGGGTTCGCATTGGGCGAGGCGGGGGGAGGAACGCTCAGTCGGTCGTTGATCCAACCGATCAGGTCACCTTTGGCAACGTCACGGACAAAGAGAAAGAAGCTGTAGGCGGTCTGGTTGAGGCGACCGTTACGCAATTTATGGCGCGGCAGGGGACAGGCATCGATGTGCTCGGCTTCGGAGCAGGTGAAACTACCCTTCTCATATCGGCAACCATCAAAGTGCCAATAGGTCTGAAGGAGAGGGCAAGGCGGGGCGGCATCAATGCCTGCCGCGATAACCGACCAGGTGACGCTGCCATGTTTACGGATGTAGCTGCGGGCGACCTGATCGGAGATACCCTGGTAGCTGAACGCTCTCAGCAGCCAATCGAATATCTTGGGCGTGTTGCGCATGGCAACGGCGTCATGGATACCGGCTCTCTGAACATCAGTGCGGATATCGTCCAGAAATGTCAGCGATCCTGCCAGGCCACAGACCGCCCCAATCAGTTGCGCAGAACGACGGCATCGTTCGGGATCATCTTCGGGGATCGCACCGGGATTATCAGCCTTGGACGTTCGGCCCGGTGGGCGGACCGAAGCTGATTCTAAATCAGAGATACCAACCTCCGCTGTGCGTCGCTGTCGCCGTCGATGTACCGCTGCGTGGTTTGAATGGAGCGGTGACCGGCGAGCAATTGGACGTCGCGCAACGAGCCTCCCGCTTTGTGAACCAATCTTGCCGCCCGAGTAATGAAGGTACGGCGACCAGAATGTGAAGAGCAGCCGTCAAGGCCAATGGCGCGATAGGCCCGACTGAACCAGATGACGATGCTTCGTGCTTTCATCTTGCGGCCCCGCTCCGACAGAACGACAGGCTGGCCGGAATGCGCGTTTCCGTTGAGAGCTGCCAGTGCATCCCGAAGGTCTGAATGAAGGGGAATAACGCGGCCATGTCCCATTTTCGCCGCGCCGTCTCTCAACTCCAACGATGTGCAGACTCCGCCTTCAGGGTCGAGCACCATATCCCAGGTCAGGTTCGCGATTTCAGCAGCTCGGAGACCTGCCTTCACGGAGAGCAACACAATGACACGGTCGCGGATTGGGTAGCGGGTAGTTCCGGCGTAAAGGAGCAGATCGTGAATTTGATTAGCTGCTAGAATCTTCGCCTGTTTGCCCGACATGATTTCGGTCGATTTGTCTAGAACCTGATTCTAGCTGTAGCTCTCAGCAAAGCAACCGAGATTTTTTTGTAGCGAAGCGGAACTCTACGTTCATTGATGATAGTGGCCATCAACACATAGATACGCTCGTCCGGATTAACGGATTATTCGCCGCGGGGAGGACGAGCGATGAAAAGCATTGCGATTCTGGGGGCAGCGCTACAGAAATAGATGGCTAGGTTCTGCGCTCGAATCGATAACTGCTCAGGGAGCCAGGTAGATGCTAATGCGGCTAGTCATATTAGTAATCGCGACGACTCAATTCGGGGTGGCATTCGCCGATGACTTGATTGGTCAAGCATCCGTCATCGACGGTGACACGCTCGAAATCCATGGCACCAGAATTCGCATCTTCGGAATCGATGCGCCCGAATCCGATCAGCTTTGCCGCAACGAGGAGAGCGAACTTTATCGCTGCGGACAAAAGGCATCCAACGCCTTGTTCGATTACATTGATCGTCGCCCCGTCGAATGCATCGAAGTAGATCGCGATCGATATAAGAGAGCAGTGTCTGTCTGTTCGGTCGGGGGAGCAGACATTGCTGACTGGCTTGTGCGAAATGGGTATGCGTTAGACTGGCCGAAGTACAGCAGCGGTGGCTATGCCGATGCCCAAGCTGAGGCGAAGCGAGAGCAACGGGGCATGTGGACTGGTAGCTTTAAAGAGCCGTGGAATTATCGAGCTTGCAGGCGATCCGGTGGGCGGCCCGAGGGTTGCTCTGAGGACTGATCTCGCCACCCCCCAACGGGCCACGAGCATCACCCCGCGCAGGCCAGTGGACGGCAGACCGCGCGGCGACCAGATAGGCCGATTTAGGCCACTAGCCACTAAATAGGATCAACCCTGACCAACTGCCAAGTTGCAACTGCCGGTTTTATGGTAAGCTTTCGACCAGGCTAGGAATGCAGGCTAATACCCGGACCAGGGTGCAGTATGGTGGTTGAGACGTTCCAAAAGCTTGCGGACGCAATTCGTGGAGACGACGGGCGGGGCTTAGTGCAGGGTTATCTGAGACCAATCGATACAGACGAAATTGCGCGAAAACTGAAAATTGACGCCGAGGCTGCCGCACGGGGCTCGCGGGAGCAGCCGTCCTCCGATGCGCAATCGCTGGATGCGGTCGAGCATAACATTATCCAGACTTTGGAAAGCGAATGGACGTATCACGGCTCGGACCTGATCAATAACCTTCGTGCATATGCCTCGCGGCTAATTGCCGTCTCGGTGCCAACCGAACTCGCAAAGTTGGATCTTCTGGCTCAGAATACCTTGGCAAAGCTCCGTGACGTTAACCATCGCGCTGAAGCAGAACTTGGTCCTCGGCGCGAAATGTATATTTCCTGCCGCGACGAACTCACTGACTTTAGGTCGAAGTACAAACTAAAGCGCGCGGCTCGGAATCCAGCAAGGCGCTGGACTACCTTTGGCTTGCTTTTTTTGCTCATCGGCATGGAGGCAGGGCTCAATGGATTCTTCTTCGCAAAAGGCTCCGAGTTTGGGCTCCTTGGTGGCGTTGGCACTGCGATCGGAATTTCGCTGGTGAATGTCCTTTTCGCTTTCGCCCTCGGTCTTTTTCCGATGAGATGGCTCAATCACCGTAACTATCTAGTAAAGCTTATTGGATTGGTCGTTACTGCCATTGGGCTCGCCGCACTTATAGCGCTTCACGACTTTGCGGCTCACTACCGTGACGCGACAGCTGCAGTTGGAGAGGATCGTGCCTTTTCGACGGCTCTTCAGACATTGAAGGCTTCGCCACTTATGCTGGCAGACCTCAATTCATTTTATCTATTCGGCATTGGCCTTTTATGGGCCTTTTTTGCGATCTGGAAAGGGGTGACGTTTGACGACCCGTATCCCCGTTACGGAGCACACTATCGGCGTACTGCGGCGGCGCGGGAAACCTATAGTGAAGAGCACGCATTTCTATTTGATGACTTGGAGGAAATCAAAGAAGACACTGTCGCGCAACTGGACGCGGGCATTCGAAGGATACCACTGTTTCCTCAAGAGGCGTCGCTCATACGTTCTAAGCGAGACGCCGATCTCCAGGGTTTTCGAGCTTATGAGTCAGCAGTCGAAACTGCCGTGAATCAGCTTCTTGCGCGATACCGTGACGCCAACCGCTTTCACCGAAAGACTCCTGCACCAAAGCATTTCGATGCTCCTCCCTGGCGGCTGCCGCATAGCTTTCTTTCTGATGCGGCCGTCCAAAAGGAGACTGCCGAACCGGCGACGCCAGCCCTAGATGCGAATGCAGCCCTGAATGAGCTCCGCTCGTTATCAAGGGCGGTACTCGATGAATATGAAAGCCTCCTGGTGAAATATCCACATCCAACTCAAATGCCATCCTGATGGCCCAGCGAGGAAAACGATCACGCGGTTTGAGCGATGGGCAAACTGGGCTGTTGCTCGGTTTGGGAGGAATCATTCTTATTGCTGCGCTTGGAGGCGGGTATTGGTTCGTAAGGACCAGCCGCCCCGTACTAGACTCGGAAACTAACTGTCCAAAATCCGGACCAAACGGCATCCATGTGATCTTGTTTGATCGCAGCGACCCTATTTCAGAGCAACAGGCCCAGCGCATTCGTCAGGCTATCGACAAATTCAAGAGCGAGGCGCCCTTCGGAATGCGTTTCGACCTGTACACGTTTCAAGGCGACACGCAGCACGCCCTCCAACCCAAATTACGGATATGCGCTCTTGGCAAGCCGAGTGAAGCGAACGCGTTGATTGAGAATCCCGAATTGGTCAGACGGCGTTATGAAACCAAATTCGCCGCCGTACTTGATCAGACTGTCGCTGAGCTGCTTCGCGCGTCGCAAGAAAAGAACTCCCCGATCATCGAGAGCCTTCGCGCCGCGGCAATAAGCTCGTTTGGATCAGTTGAATCGGGTCAAACCCCACTTCGTCTCACTATGATTTCCGACATGGTTCAAAACACACCCCTGTCTAACCAATTTCAGACTGAACCGAACTTTCAACAATTATCTCGAACCGCGGCATGGCCGACTCTGCAACCACAGCTCAAGGGAGCAGATGTCGAAATCTTATATCTTTTACGCCTTTCTGCAGTCCGCAGAGGAACACCGATTCAGAATCGCGGTCACCAGTTATTCTGGGAGCAGCTTATTGCCGCTTCGGGCGGACACCTTTTAGGCATCGATCCAATCTAAAGGCGGAGCTCGATGGTTGACCATGCAAGTCATGCTGCCGAACCGTCTCAGAGTAGAGACGAAGATCGTTTGGACCGGGCACAGCGGACGCTTCCACGTCGGCGCTTTTTCAGCGACATGCCAGACAAGGGTCTGTTCGCATTGGTTGCGGTCCTCGGATTCGCCGCCATCCTAATTTTGAAGGTTCGCGGATTCGACGCAGACTTCGTTGCGGGCGGCGCCGTACTTCTGATGCTCGTTTATGGCCTCGTCGCATTTCAATTTCGAAGAGTCCGCCTCCGTCCGGATCGATTGGGAGACAACTTTTACTACCTGGGTTTCATCTATACGCTCGCGAGTCTATCCGCTGCTTTGCTGCAGTTAAGGGGAGGAGCGCGCATCGAGGAGCTTCTGGGAAGCTTCGGTATTGCACTTTTCACAACAATTGTTGGCATTGCTGGACGGGTGCTTTTTGTCCAGATGCGTGGTGACATTGACGAGGTTGAGGATGAAGTCCGAAGAGATTTGCTCAGTACGTCGGCCGATTTGCGATCGCAACTAAACACAACACTCGCCGAATTTGAAACGTTTCACACCGGCGTGCAACAAGCCGCCAGGAAAGCGGCTGATCAATCGGCAACGGCTGCACAGGACGCAATTTCAAATATTAGTCGCGTTGCGACTGCTGCTGCCGAAGAAATTCGCCTCGCCTTTACTCGCGAAGCGGACAAGCTTCCCTCACTCGAGCAAGCGGTGTTACGAGCAGCTGAGCGATCAGCAACGGATGCACAGGACGCAATTTCGAATATTAGTCGCGTTGCAATTGCTGCTGCCGAAGAAATTCACCTAGCCTTTACTCGCGAAGCGGACAAGCTTCACTCATTCGAGCAAGCGGTGTTGCGAATCGAAAGGGGCCTTAAGGATATGACCACCGAGATGAGCGATAGGGTCCGTGATCTTTCCGACAATCTCGAGAGAATGGTTGGGCAGCTTGGCGTAGCCATCGACCTTATTGGTCGCAGAAAGTCAAAGTTTCGGTTTTGGCCGTTTCGTCGGAAGTAGTGGGGCACTACATGACTTCTAGAGTAGCGGACGAACGAGAACAGCGACGAGGATTGGTACTTGGGCTCACTCTGGCAGAGATTCTACTGTTGCTACTCTTTTTATTATTGCTTGTCCTTGGAAGCCAAATCAGCACTTGGCGCGACCGCTACGAAAAGCTCGGCGAAACTCTGGAAGAGCTAAAACCCCTTCAAGAGGCGCTTATGGTTGGCGGTGCTGTCGACATTAACAACGTTCAGGAGCTCATTGCTCGCTTTCGCGATTTGCGGAACGCCGAGCAGGAAATCTCCAAACTGAAAACTGAAAATGCCGAGCTAGGTAGGCAGTCCGAATTACTAAAGTCATTGGGCTTAGCGTCCGATGATAAACTGCGCGCTGTTGCAGGTGCAGTTAAGCGGGCATCCGAGATTGACCCGAAGGATCCGCCCGCGTTGCTAAAGCGCGCGCTGGACGTTATCGACCGCCTTGGGGCTTCAACCCAGCCCGATCAGGTCAAGCCGCTATCCGAAATGGTGGCTGGCCCTGAACTTGAAAAGAAGCTTGTTATGCTTGAGGCCGACCTCGATCAGGTGCGCCGGGAGCGTAACAATCTAATGCGCGGCCCAGGCAACGGCCTGACCTACCCGTCCTGCTGGACAAATGCGGCTGGTCAGACCGAGTATATCTTCAATGTCGTGTTCGCAGACACCGGGGTTCAGGTGCAGAACGCGAGCCCTGCTAGAGCGAACGATAAAGCTTGGGCCTTGGTCGGTCCTTTTGCGCGCGAGACGACGATCAACGAGAATGTATTCATCCGCGCGACCAAAAAATTGTTCGAATGGAGCAAGAGCCAGAATTGCCGATTCTACGTAAAGGTCCGTGACGCCACCGGGCCTTCAAAAGCTCGCTATAAACACTTGCAGGAGACGGTGCAGGGAAATTTTTACCCATTGTATCTTTCCCCCAACCACAGGGAACCTGAGCGATTGTCGCCGCCGAGTGGCTCGGCCGGAGAATTTCCTTCAACTCCGGGCCCCCCGCGGCAGGCGATTCACTGAGGTTGACCAGAATGGCGTTCCCGCCATCTCGTCCAAAAACAACTGAGCAAGACAAAGACGTAATCTCCAGAAGTAACCGGGACGCGAAAAGACGGATTCTCTGGGCCCGATGCTGTGGGTCGCGCGCTATCAATGGAGCAACGGGCCTATGCCAGTTGGGCAAAGCCGCTAGTTTGGCAAGGTTTTCATCAAAACCTTGCCAAAGCTTCTTCGCAGTAACCGTATTCGTAGACGACAGCAGGCTGCGCTTTCGAAAGCGAAAGCTGCCGAAGTTGGCGACGCGGGGACGGCTTATGAATGTAGTCACAGACTGTAAACATAAGAGCGAAAAGTTATCGAGTAAGCTCGGTCAAGGGTTCGCTGGCCATGCAACGCGGCGGTTGCTGTCGCCGCTTCCTCAGTGTGAGGTCTGTCTATCTCACTGGCGGGGCAATCGGTGCTTCGTCCCCACACGGTAGCCCCACATAAATAATGCAGCCTCTATCTCGCGCGCCGCAATGCCGCATTTCTGCGCGACCTGAACCACGACGCCTGATGCTCGCTGCATCATGATTGCATGACTTCGATCTTTGCTCCTTCCAAAGAGGGACGGAAATACGATAGCGTTCGCTGAAAACTAAAGTGGCTCAATTACTACTGGATTGGCGATTGGGCTTCGAGTATTTGCCCCAAGAGAGAAACAGACTTCAACGCCACCACCAGACTGTCCGTACATCAGTACGACGGCCCCGCAAAGTATGTGGGTGCCGGGCGATGGCTGGATTTCCCATCGGAAAACTGCCGGAAAGAAGCTTGGCAGCGCGTTGCGGCCAACCGCGGAGAAACCCGTTGGTATGAATGGGACTTCGGATGAAGGAGACGCAAACGTCCAGGGTAGGATTCGCGGTTGCCCGTCATCTCGGTTGTTTTGAGCAATCCGTCTGCTGCTCGGAAATGCCTCCCACCGGTAGAAAACTTCATAGTCGGTCGTCTTAGTTTGGAACGGTAGGTGGCCGTAAGTGGTGGGAAGTGCCCCACGACCACCGGGTGCGGCAGGGACTACGGTCGGCCTTACCGGAGGGGGAGGAGGAGGAGGAGGAAACGGAGGGTTTGGGTTCGTGATAACGGCGTATAGGTCTGCGCGACTTGCGTCCACGGGCCATACTTCGATTGCAGGATCGAGATTTTTTATCCATTTCTCGATAAGAGACTCCTTAGGTCCGAGCTGGACCCCTCTCCACACGGTGTCAATATATCTGTCCAGGTCGGTTTGAAGTGTTCGATCCAAAGTGACTGCAACTCGACACCCAACGACCACGCAATAGCTTTGGAAATTTTCCGTCTTGAGATAAGCAAACTGCGCGTCCGGAAAAGTTTCGGGATAAGCAGCAAAATATTGCTGCTGCTCATAGTTCATCTTGAAACAACCCATTCTTTTCTCATGGAAACTGCGCACCGTGATCGCTGTCGCAACGCTCTTAGTGAGCTTTACTCGTTGATCCGCAACGGCAAGGTTGCCGTAATTCGCTCCCTGACGCACAGCGTGCGAGTGCTTTATTGTACCGGCGGGGTGCAGAGTTGCTTGACCTGTCTGCTTTAATCGAGCCCTACATTGCCTTGTGCGACGTGTTCGCCTGATACGTTTCCAGGAATCTCTTGAACGTGTTCGAATCGATCGTGGTGCCACCGCCGCCGCTACCTGATTCGGCTATGGTAGCGTCAACATTGAACGGCGCGAATTTCCTCTCGTCCTCACTCACGATTTTTACTAGAATCTCGTTGCTAAGCAGCGATTCGAGGCGAATCGGAGCATCCCGGTCGAGCGGAGGCACAACGATCTGACTTGGCGAGAATCCCTGCCCCTCCATTTCCACCAGCATCGTAGTAACCCGTTGGATCCGCAGGCGCATCTGATTCAACCGGTCGCCCCATTCGGGGAGCGGCGATGGGACCAGCAGATATTTAGACTTCGACGACGTCCTCCTCAACGTCCGCATCTGTTCCCGCGCCGTCTTCAGGTTGAGAATACTTCCACCGGACACCTCGAACTTCACAACCATCTGATCCTTGGTGAAGATCGGAACAACCTTTTCCGGCTCGATCGGGGTTACATAAACTGGCGAGGTACTTTTGTCCTCTGTCGCCGCGCCGGCTTTCGCCCAATCGACATCGAGATTCGCCGAAGAAATGAAACCTTTATTCAGGTCGATCGCCCCCTTCTGCGCTACGATGGCCGCGCCGTAGCCCGTCGTGTGGAGCAACAGTGGCGCAGAGCTCGTTGCAACCCACGTCACCCTTTTTGCATCCTCATACGCATTCGACGGCGAGCCGGCGATTTTCACTGGCAGGGTGGAACTGGTCGCCTTGTGGACCATAGGGGGAATCGTCAAAATCTGCGTGCCTGCCGCTGCCACCACTATGTTTTTGCATGACGTTCCTTTCATCGCTATTTTTTCATACAACTTATCGATGCGGTTAAGCACCTCCGTTGCGGTGAAACGCGAGCTGGGCTGCCGATCCGCCCCAGCGATGATGCTATCACGCAAGATCTTGGATGACCCACAGACATATGTGATGTTGTAGGTGTTATTACCGTCAACCAATTGCTCCAGCCCGCGGAGTATATTCATCTGAGAATCAAATTGTGCATCGGCCATGATTTCGTAAATAGCCACCTTGTCCCACTCCGTATCTGGAGAAGAAACAAGGTAGGGCTCCTGTATATATCCGCTCGGAACAGATGCCGATGTTTCTGCAACTGCCGGCCCAACTGCACTATCCAGCAGCGATAGGGCCGGTCTGCCAGGGTCTTTTGGCACCAGTTCAAGAAACTTCCTGGCGTACAAGCCGTGCGTCTCCGCGGGCAGATCATTGGCATATTCGTTTGGACTGGTTGAATAGTGAATAAGCATCCCTTTTTCGGGACCCAACGGAATATAACTTTTCTGCTCCTCGTTACCGAGCGCCCGCCTTGACGGATCAGGGGGCAACGGCAATTTCTCGCGGCACATGTCGAAAATTGCAATGACACGCGCATCTCTTGACCGGAGAAATGAAATGATCGATTTTACATTGAGTGAAAAATACTTTTGAATAATTCCTGCGGTCGGCATCTTCGCTCCGTCACCGACAGTATATGTTTCGGCGCCGTCGGTGTAACCGTGACCGGCAAAATAATAAAACGTGAGGCCATTCGTTGCCGCCTTGCCGATCTCGGTCGAAACGTTGAGAATTATCTCCTGGACAAGCGCACTGATGTTCAGGAAGCAGAACACCTTGAACTGAAATCCGGCCAGGACCGCCGCCATCGCCCTTGCGTCGTTTGTTGGGTTTTTGAGTTCCCGCACCGCGCCTTCCGGGCGCGGTAGCACGGCGCCGTCGGGCGATATCGGGTTCGGATAATCATTGCCGATTACGATTGCAATGCGGCGCGGACTTTCGCCTGGGGCAAGCAACATCAAGGCTCCTGCTTCGCTGTAACTGATCTCCTTCCCCGCGAGATCCCGGCATTCCGCAGGCGCCGGAGCTGCTTCGCCTCGCGCGTCGTCCATGCCGCCCATGCCGAGCAGCGCCGCGGCGTGGACGGCGATCGCACATGCGATACCTAGTGTTGCCCGGCCGGATCGGGCGTGCGGGTGCGGGATATCCATGCAAGAATCTCCGGTGTGAACGATGTGTAGACGGCACCGTCGCCACAAGTATGTATAGAATTGAGTATGGACCGCGAGTTGAGCCCTACAAGCGCGGGCACCTTCCCCGTTACGCCTGCCTGGTCGACAAGCATAAACGCGCCGCCGCCGCTGTCTCCTGGACACGGTCCAACCATGTGAGGATCGACAGCCAGGATCTCCTTGCCTGCGGCGCACCCGTAAAACTCCGCATCGGAGTGTCCGGATCGCGTCCCGGAGCAGTCGGGAGATAAGATGGCCGTGATGCCGAAGGCTTTCTGCTTCTGATCCCTCACGTACTCTGGATTGTGGGGATCGTCCTCGGTATATCCGTATCCCACAACGACCAGCCTCTTGTTGCTCTTCTTGTAAAGGTCCGCGGTCAATCCGGATGCCGGCAGGACGCTCGGTCTGGCGATCTGTGGCGGAACATCCTTGGCCAGAACAAGAATTCCAATGTCGCGCCCGACAAGCGAGGCGTAGTCGTTCTTGGCCACAGCCGGGCAATTCACCCCATCGTGCGCGATCTGCTTGTCGACCTTGAAGCGAGGCGCCAGATCCGAACTGGTATCCAGGCCGAAAATCGCAAATTGCGGCGGCCCCTTGCAAACGCAATGGGCCGAGGTCACCATCGTATGCGGGTCGATCAGAACGGCCGAGCAGGAAGCATCGGATGCTATTTCTGATTTAAGCACCCGCGCGACATCAGCAAAGCATTGTGGATTCTTGATCTTTGTGCCGCCGACGATCCGGCCGCTGGCATTGCCGCAATTCTCCAAGTCAAGAGCCACGACGGGTGCGTCAGCCGATCCGTCAAGCTGTTGCCGATAACGGGCGTCATTGTCGATCTGTAGCGACGTCTGTGCGCTGGAATCTGTAGCAACGGGCAGTGGCAGACCAACGCTCCTCGTGGTGTCGTAGCCACCATCAGCAGTGGCCAAACCATTGGCCATGAGCGTAATGGCATGCCGCAATGCGGCGGTGTATTGCGGGGTGCCAGCCTCGCCGAAGCCACGGGCATACGCGCGTATGGAGGCGCCCGGCGTTGGCGGCACTGTGACAGGCTCGCCAGGCGTTTGCGCCAGACTCGCCGATACCGTCAAACATGAGACGATCCAGGTTGCCATCCATCTGAAGATACAGCGCGACAGCGGCATGACAGCCTCCGGCATGGATGCGCCCCGCTCAATGGGATTGGGACGCGACGGTCTGATTCTGTATGAGGCGGTTTTGCTCAGCATTTCCAACCGCCCCCAACGCGATGTTCAGGACGTGCGTCCGTTGACCCGACGCTGAAAAGGCGGATCCACTCGCCGGGGAGGGTCCTTTCCACTCCAGCAAGGTCCATCCCGGCGACAGCGTCGCGCCGTAGGAAAGGATGAACTCGACAGAGTGCAGGAGCGAATCCAGCGGTGGATCGATTTTCTGTATCTCTCCAACCGCCTTGACTGCCGCTTCAAGCAGATCATCTGTATAATTTTTGGACCGGGTAGCGTCACGCGCGTCATTCTTGGCCGTTTGGATATTCTCAGACTCCACGGGTTGGCCGCTCTTCATCTGCACGCCATCAAGGATCGCAGATACCGCACTTTGCAGGTGCGTTATTGTGTCCACCTCTGCATCGGCTTTCTTGTTCATACTTTCGAGTTGGACGATGTTTGCGTCGAGGCGCAGTTTTAGACTGGGCTCCATGATCGCTAAATACTTTTTCATCGACTTCCTGATCTGACTAGGATAATCCTTCATTTTTTTGACGTTACTTTTGGCACCTGTTAGAGCGTCCGCCACATCCGAGGTCGCCTTCCTCAACTCTGTAAGAGCTTCCTCGTAGGGGATCTTTGTTCCGGCCGCGTATAACTGCGCGTGAGTGGCGCCTGGAGGAGCCGCCGGCCTGTTTATCGACACCGGACTTGGGTGATTGCCAGCGTGCAGATCCTTCGCCACGGGGGATAGAGCGGAATCGATCCACTGTTTTAGCCCCAGATCGTCGCGCAGCTCGTTTTTTCTGGGACGGGGGCAAACAACAGCATAATCGCTACGAACTCCGCGCGGCGGGTATTTCCAGTCACTCAGCTCCCGGAGCGACAGTGTGAAGCTAACGACCTCGGCCCGGATCGCCTGCTCGCCGAGATTGGCCCCGGCGCCGATGCTGAAGAACTGGTTAACCGCGCTTATTGTTTTGCTGGTAAGACTGTTCGACCCCGCGTCAAAATTGAAAGCATTCTTCAAGTACTTCGTATACGTCACGCCCGGCGTAACACCTCCTGAGTTGTTCGCCTGCAATGTGAGGTCAATTTTTGCAGTCCAATCGGCCATCCACTGGAAATCAGGTTCATTTATCCTGTCAGCAAACGCGTCGGTAACTTCACACTTCACACGTTTTACGACATCGCCGATGAACACTTCGCTTTGCGCCGTCCCCGTCGCTTCTTCGAGTGTCGGAACGGTCGAACAGCCGGCGACGAGACACAAGGAACAACTGCCGAGAAAAACAAATTTCGTACGCATATCCCTGCCCCCAGGGGATGAATTACACAAGAGCGAAAGGCTATCGAGTTGGCTTAGTAGGCTTCAATATTGCGTCCTTCGCTTCGCACCTGATTTAAGAAGCAAGACCGTGGGAAAGCGCTAAAGCAAAGAACTTAAACAAAATGACTCGACATAACGGCCCCCAACACAAGAGGCTCCTTATTGATTGCACGCATAGCGAGATGAGTCTGTGTCTTTCGCGCAACAGAAGCGAGTAATTACCTTATGAGTTACCTTTGATAAAAGATCATTGAGAGAGGCCACTGGCGATGAAATGAAGATGGAATCTGGCATAAGCGCCGCCGCGGCCGCACGCACTAGCATGGGCTTGCTATTGATTGTCGCGATTCCCCCGAACAATACGGTCCTCGTCGGACGAGTATTAACAATCAGGCGCACGGCCACGGTTCGGGGACGTTGCTATCGTTCAATATAGATATCAGAAAAGTCGGGTCGAGTGTGCGCTTGCTACTACTACTTTTCTAAATTCGACGTCGGGCAACGTCGGAATGTATCCAGTCGGTCTACTGTGAACGTAATATTGAATTTGTATCGAGTTAGGTTGGGCGCATGGCATTCACGGCTGGGATCGAACTCCTGGTGGCTAGTTGCTCAAGCGATTGCTGAAACGACGACTTGTTCGCCGATCCTGCCGCTATTGTGTAATCCCTTTTTGGGCGAGCGCCGCCCCAAGCACCGAAGAGACGTTTTTCCAGTGTTCGATTTCCTCTTCAAGTCGCTTCGACTCAATCTCATAGCGTTTGTCGCCAAGCTTAATTAGCAGCGGCCCGAATATCTTGGACAGCCTGTTTGCATGTGCGTTGAGCGCACTGACCTTGCGCCTCATTTTTGTGAGTCCCTCTCCCACCTCCAGCTTGGCGTCGGGGTCGGCCCAGATTTCATGGACGAACTCGTTCCTTTTATCGCGGAAGGCATGAAGCTCCGTCACGAAGTCGGATGGGAATTGGAATCGCTTCTTCAGCGCGTCTATCGCGTCCTTCAGTTTCTTATGCTGCCCTTTCGCGAGCCACGCAGGGAGGTCAATATCGGGATAGCCGAACGAGCGAAGCAGATCATAAAGTTGCTGTTCGACCAGAGCGCACGACAAATGCGTCTGGCCGACCTCGATGACGAAGTCTCGTACCTGCTCCAGGTCTCTGGCTCTTTTGCCTTTGAAGAGCGAACGGAAGCTTGCCCACAAGCCCGTCATGCCTCGTCCTCGCGTTTCTCATATCCTAGCCTGACTACCCGAAGTTGCAAGGTCAAGCAGCGACGGTGAAAATGCCATCTAGAACCAGGCTCAGTCGGCCGATATCGTCGGCCCGTGAAGTGGGTTGCGCGGCCAGTCGCTTCGAAATGGATTGTCGCCGTTGCGGGGAGCCTCAAGGTTGACCGGCTTCTGTTTGTAAAGCCTGTGGCAGATCGGCCAGGTTGGTTGTGTCAGAAAACCATGAGCGGCCACTTCTTTGAATCATTGAGGACCTCAATTGGTAGAGAAAGAAGGTCCCACAATACGCTAGTCGTCACCTTCATAGTAGCCCTCGGTAACCACAACAGGGCCCATGTTTCTTCGCAAGTGCTCGACGATTTCTTGATTATGTTTCTCGAACTCTTCAGCCGTCATAGGCGTCCATGACGCCGCTAGCGCTTGCGCTTCTCCATTATGCCAACAGCTGAAAGCGTCCGCCCGCTGGGACCAAATGGCAACCTTGCGCCGCAACCGCCCCCCTGACAAAGGCGGCGAAGATGCTGGTTTCCGGCTGCGAAATGGGTAAAATTCATTTTTTTTGAAGAATGATTTTTTATGAAGAAATCAAAACCCAAAGACGTTCTGTCAGAAGTCAAATGCCCCGCTTGCAATGGCACTGGCTTCCCAAAGGTCAAACAGCCGGTCGGACCGGGTCGCAGAATCTATCCGGCACCATGCAAGGAATGCGCTGGCAAGGGGCGGGTGGTGTCGCCGCGTCCTTGAAGGCGTATGGAAGGGCGTTGGTGCTACGCCTGCGAGAATCGTGATGGCTCCCAAGGCTCTAATAAAAAGGCGTGGAAAATGAACTCGCAAAAAATAGCGGCAGTCCTAGCGACAATTATCGGATTGGTCGTCGCAGTGTACGTGCTTGCGTTTGGGCCAGTTGGAAATCGGGACAAGTCTGAGAAAAAAGTCGAAAGAACCGAAGTGCCGAAAGCCCCGGTCGTTCAAGGGCCGGGTGTTAAGGGGCCAGTCGTGAGAGAACTTCCGCTTCCAGAGAAATAGTTCGCAAGCCGCTCGAATGGACTCGATTTAAATGACCGGCAACCAATCCAGACTTCTCAAAGTAGGTGACCGTGTTTGCTGGCAAGCCAGCACGACCGATCTTGGTACGGTTGTCGGAACGGCTTGGAGCGGCGTCACAATCGCGTGGGATGACGGAGACACGAACACTGTCCAACATAACGACATGGCTCAAATTGAACGAGCGCCTCGGCGTTGGCCGCCGATCACGGTGACGCGCAGTGGCGATTGGTTTTGGATGCTAACGTTGGCACGGCCAAGCGGCCTTCATGGCCTCAAGGGCCAATTCCTTGAAATCTTCGTGCATCCTCGCTGGGCGATTGTCGATGTACTGCACGACGACGCGAGCAAGCTGCCTCACTGTGACCTCGGAGGGTTTGCAAATCTGGGGGTTGACCTTGCCCGCAAATTTGCGGTCGGCGTGGCCACCAAACGGGTTTTCTTTTCTCCCATCAAACTGAGGGTTTCAAAGGATACCACGCAGCGCAAAAACCGACAACCAGAAGATGTTGACTCTCCCCCTGAAGCCGAGCTAGGCGACGCCAAGCGGTATGCTCAGCAGGACGGGTGCGGGCATATCGGTATTGGGTCTTACAAAAGTGTCACAACTCGCAGCTAACAAGATCAGACCGCCATTCCCATCGGCGGACTGCACGGTCCCGCCGACGCCCCCAATACCCCACAGGCGGGATCGTGCCCCTTCTTCGCGCCGAGGGTCCTAGCTAACAAAAAGCAAGGCCCCAGATTGCTCCGAGGCCCCCAATCGTCAGATAATCTCGAAGTCGTCGCGACGCCGATCACCCGTAGGGGCGTCATTCACTCTTTCCAAGCCAAATCGTAACGCTTCCGGAGCCGCTCAGCGAGTTCTTCGGTAAGGTACCGCCATTCTTGAGGATTGCGAACAGGGCCTGCCGCAGGCGTAATCGTTAGCAAGGCTCGCCAATACGGCCAGCCATAGACCGTCACCCGAAATCCGGCCTTGGGACAGTCAGGATGACGAGCTAGGTCGGATTCAATCAATTCAGCAAGCTCCGCCGCCGTCTTGACTTGCTTTTGCTGATCTTCGCCATCGCTTGTTGCCAAGGATGCAGGAGGCGAGCTTTCACCCGAGGAAGGATCATGTGCCGGCGGAACGTGTCCGAGTATCGCTGCAGCCTTTCCGAATATTTGCTGCGCCAAAGTGACCGTGTAGTTTTCGTCATCAACCATGATGGTACTCCCCGCGAATAGCCTTTGTGGATCGCGCCTTGGCCGTGAGGCTGAAATTATACAGCAACGTTGAGGCTCGTTCCTGCAAAAAAGTAAGGCCCCGGATCGCGCCCGCGACCCCGACAGTTTCAGGCTGCTTGGGCCGCCTTCTCATCAGTCCCGCAGACCATCACTAATAGCGAGCTTACCAGATGTTCGATCTGATCGTCGGTCAGCCCGCTCTGATCGGGATGTCCGGACCCATCATCAGCTGACCATTGTCCCGGTAATTCCGGATCGACAGGTATCGGCCGGTCTTGGCCCAATCACTTTCGCCCTCACGGGTAACGACAGCGACACGAACATTTTTCACGTCAATCATAATAAAATACCCTCTCAGGTTTCCGAGGCTCGGCGAGCCCTCAATACTGGGAAAGGTAGCGACCGGGCAGCCCGATCCAAGCCTATCGCGGAACGTTAAATTTGCGAAAGAGAGGCAGGGAAATCGACGGCCGAAACGTATACTGGGTTTGGCTGCAATTACGACTGTCCGCGCCGGTCATATCGCCCGAGCGCTTCGACGCTGCGCTCGGCGTACTCCTTCGCTCGCTCGGTGTCGGCCTCGGTGAGCCCGGCCCGGATGCGCTGCGTTATACTCTCAGCGCTGCGACCGCGCCGTCGCCAGAATTGCGTTATATCTAGTTTGAGTTGGGCTCGATCCGGATAAACGAGGTGCATCTAAATCGTTGCTTAGGCCTGTACGGTCAAGCAGCTTTTTGCTTTTGGAATCCCAAACTGTCCAGTGCATTGATCACCCAACCAACCGTGGAGAACAGCGTCGAACTTGAATTTCTCGTAGTGTACGCGGTGAGATGTCCCGCCTGCACCCGAATTCATTTCGTCGATAGGTCGGCCCCGGCAGACCGGAACGAATTAGCTAATGCAATATCGACTTGGCAGCTGATCCTGCCAACAAGTGAGGCCCCGGATCACCCCGAGGCCGGGGCCGAGCTCTTGCCTTTGTACACATGCTCGCGGTGAACTTCTGCGCCGGACTCGTCGATCACTCTGATGTAGAGATTGGGATCGCCGATCCATGGATCGCCGCGAAGCCGCCGCGCCAAATGCTTGGCATGCTCAATCGCGGCGGTGGTTGTGGGAAACCGCAAGCCCACCGTGTCCCTCGCTATGGCTCCATCTTTCATATCGAAATAATAGATTCGCATGAGCAATCCGTTGGTTGCGATATTGAAAAGTATTCCAAAGGAATCCAAGAGGCGCATTGATGTAGCGCAAGAGTGCTGATCTGTGAGGGATCAAAAGCACGGCCCCGCCATTGTGAGATCAGTGGGGGGTGACGGGGCCGTGCCTCGGGCCGCTTATGGGGGCGCAGCCCGATCCGAAACTGCTGGCGGCGAATCTAGTCAATGGACACGAGCCGTTCGTCCCACTGCGCCGCTAGATTCTTGATCTGGTCGAAATTCAGGATCGCTGGATCGCTTTCGCGAACGATGGTCGCCCGCTTGCGCTCCTTGGGTAGCAATGTCATCGCTCGGGATACCGCCGAGCGCAGTTTCATCGTGCCATGATCTGTCAGTATGACTAATTCTTCGGGGTCGAAGGCCATTGTGGCATGCCTGTGCTAATGGCTGGCCTGCAAGCCAGCACACACACCCCGGATGCCCGCCCTCTAGAAAAGCCGACTTAGGTTAAAGGCTGGTTTATCGCGATGAGCCTTCACGCAGCCGCCTGATCTTCCTTATCCGCTCCGCGTGCCAATTGAGCCCGTCATCCGGCAATGGTCTCTGCAGCGCCTTCGCTTCATCCCATGGTGCCCGCATCCAAACGTCGCGCTCTTCGTCGGTCGTCAGGATCACCGGCATAGCCTTCGGATGGATCGGTTCGACGACGGAATTCGACGAGGTCGTCAGGAAGCCGTAGACGGGGTGAGGACCAGGGACCGGTTTGGACTTCGTGCCCCGGTCGCCCTTGTATTCTGTCCAGATGCCAGCGAACGCGAATAGCGGCCGGTCTTCATTGAGCGCGAACCAAACGATGTCTTTCTTTTTGGTCTCGGGGTTCGGCTCCGGCGCAAACTCCGCGAAGCTGTTCGCCGGGACCAGACAACGGTTTTCTGGGATCAGCCAGCCCCGCCAATGCGGTGACGAAGTGTTTCGGATATTGGTCACGGGCAGCCAGCCGAACTTAGGTGGCGGTGGCATTCCCCACCGCATCATGATCATCTCGCGAAAGCCGTCGTCATTGCGGATTACCGGAGCGGGGTAGTCTGGGAATACCCCGGGCATCGGCGGCAAGTTTCCGACGTAGCTGTTGATCACTCGAAAGAGGGCGATGATCGCGGCTTGGTTGGTTGTAATGGAATAAAGATTGCACATCAGCGCACCGTCCTCTCATGGGCACGGTTGGTTGGCAGAAACGACGGGACGGCGCATTATAGTTTCACACGCATGGGAATTTCTATGCCGCTGACCCGTGGCCAAATTTTGGGATACGACAACGAGCGACTGGCGTTCGCATTTACGATGATGAACGATGGCGGACTTGTGCTGTGCCAGATCAGCGATGCCGCGATGGATGAGCTGGCAGAGACAAAGGGTACGCCAAGCATTGAGAGGCAAGAGCAATTTGTCATCTATCGCGACGCTATCGAGCGAATAGCCTCTGACTTATACGATAAAGCCCCTCGCATAAAAGGTTACGTCGTTCGCATATTCACAAAGCATATTCAGGGCGCGGGTAGCGCATCTTGATGCACGCGAAAAACGCCCGCCGCCGCAGGGGAAGTTCGGGAGAACGACGCGATGCCTAAACGCGCCGTGAAATAGAATATGCCATGATTCGCCCAACAGGTTGGGCGTCAACCGACGCCCCTATTGAAATCAATAACCTCGCTCCAATCCATTCGGGTAGCAACATAGCCGACCGTCCCGCTTTTGTTTTCGCCGACATGGCGATTGCTTAGCGCTGAAATTTGGCTAGTCTCCCAGAACCGTTCGCCGTGTCGGAGGAGGGGACGCGCCGTGAATTCAACCTCAACTCTCAAAATTCAAAGGCCCGATACAAGAAGCCTGATCGAAAAGATCAAGGACGAAATCAAAAAGCGGGCGGACGCGAAGGCTAGGCGCAGGATGCTGAAGGTGCCCAAGAGACTGGCTAAACGGTAACGGCTATTCGATCACTTGGTCAGCATCGTTGTCCTGCTCGAAAAGCGTCTTTAGCAACCGCCATAGTTCGCGGTGCCCAGCGGTTTGACCGCTTCTTTTCACCCTTCTTCAGCGCGACGCTGCGGCGATTAGTCCACTAGGTCCCTCCAAATTTTACCGATCTTTAACCAGCCCCCCAATCGTCGGCCAAAGTTTACTATTCTGAGATTCTAGCCATGTTGGATCAAAATCGAAAACAGCGGATAATGGAATGACCATTCGCAACACAGCTGTCGCGCTTGACCACGTTCATTGCCGAGCGATTTGCGATGAGATCGGGGAGCGGCTCCGTTACCCTCTGAGGCAAGACCCTTCGGATATCCCGCCACGCTTTCTTTCGCTGATTGATAAGCTGAGGGAAATGGAGCAGATGCCATCAATCGTGCCTTCAATCGACGACATGTGTTGCCCTGCGACTCCCGCTTCTACTTGCGTAGAAATAGTGGGACATTCGGGATAATAAACATAACGATCCCTTGGGATGATTGTGTATCCCACTTTTTGATAAGTGCTTGATTCAATTTAGTTGGCGTATCCCCTTGGGAGCGCCAATGAAGGCTTACGGCTTCTAAGGACCCGGCTCTGGCCGGGCCGATCAAAGATGAATCAAAGATCGGCAGTGGATCGCAGCCCGCTAATCCCCTTGGTGGTGTGACCCGGCTCCCTTCTGATAATCACTCCATCCGGTACATATCAGGAGGTGCCGTCCGGAATGCGGTTGGAATTCGGTGTGGCGCATTCTCCGGTAACATGAAGGTATCGTTTCAGGCGGCAAGGTCAATTGGCTGATCAATGGGTTTTGTGGAGAGCGTCTGCCAACCATCCACCTTGCGCATGTTGATCTGTCCTGAAGCCAGCAGCGCCCAGAACAACATCGCGGCGGTGTCGGCGGATGGCAGAACAGTTTGAGTCTTGATCCGT
>Ga0209517_10003706_pt1 | contig 20517 bp, 22 predicted proteins | sample PeaSoiMetSII2010_FD_187695 | JGI IMG/M metagenome (GOLD analysis project Ga0209517, IMG submission 187695) | Peat soil microbial communities from Weissenstadt, Germany - SII-2010 (SPAdes) (version 2) | ecosystem: Environmental > Terrestrial > Soil > Wetlands > Peat | place: Germany...
TTCACTCCCCCGCCGCGAGAGAAGCGTGACGAGCTTGTGGGTGCGTCTCTCTCTGCCAGGATGGAGCCATGAAATCGCTCTACGCCTGGGGCGCGATTGCGGTGATAGTGCTGACTTCTACTGCCGGCGATGTTCTACTCTCCCGCGGTATGAAGCAGGTTGGTGATGTCGGAGCGCTGCGGCGCCGCATCGGCGTGTGGGCAGTTCTGGCGCGCGTTCTGAAGAATCCTAATTTCCTGTTGGGCGTTTTGTGTATGGCCACGGCGTTCTACAGTCTGCTGTTCGGCCTGTCGTGGGGCGACCTCAGTTTGGTGGTTCCGGCTTCGACTTCTCTTACGTTCGTCACAAACGCCGTCGCAGCCAAGATTTTCCTGCATGAGCGCGTGGATCAGCGGCGCTGGGTGGCGGCGTTATTGGTGGCGGGGGGAGTGGTACTATTGGCGGTGTAGGCGTGGTCATCCGAATAATCGCATGAACCCCGCCGCGGGCAGGTCTGCCTGGAGGAACGCTGCGTCTTTGATTCCCGACACTCTCGCGATGCACTCTGCGGCCCGATAGCCGCTGCGCACTGCGCCTTCCATGGTGGCTGGCCAGCCGGTCGCAGTCCAATCTCCCGCTAGAAAAACTCTTGGCCAGACCGTCTCGTTCGGCGGACGATACGCGTCCACGCCAGGTCTGGGCGAATAGGTCGCGTGAACTTCCTTGATCACGGTGGCCTTCAGTAGGTTGGCGTCGCGGGCGCCGGGAAAGAATTCGCGGAGTTCTTTCACCGCGAGATCGATGATTTCCTGCCGCGATTTCTCAATCAGGCTTTTGGAAGAGCTGACGACCAGTTCCACATAGCTTCCGGCGGACTCTGTCGTGCTCTTCGCTCCAGCCAGCAACTTTGACTTGTGAAACATCCATTGAATGCTTCGATCCAGCAGGACGGCGTGATCAAGATCGGTGATCTGGCGGTCAAACCACAGATGGATGCCGGTAATGGGCGAGGACTCAAAGAGCGCTAAGCTCTCTCGCAAAGGCTCCGACGCCGATGTCTGCGGCAACAAGCGAGATAGAACATCAAACGACGCCGCCAGGATCACGAAGTCAAAACTCGCATCGCCTCCCGCAACCGACAACGTTACGCCTCCCGGCTCTGCGCGGAACGTCTCCACTCCGCTGCGTAACCTCACTTCCCCGCCCCTTGCACTGATGTATGCCTCAGCCGTGCCGTAGAGTTCGGTCAACGGCACGGTCGGCACTCCCATGCGTCCAGCAGCCGCCGACTTCAGAAACGACTCACGCACCACCTGCGCGGCGTACGTCACGGAAACTCGACCCAGGTCTTCGTTCAACGCACTGATCAAGATCGTCTTCCAAAAACGTTCGATGGCTACCTCGGTCTGGCCGTGGCGTTGCAACCAGATCAAGAACGCCTCGCCATTGTCGCCTGGCATACTCCGGGCCAAAGAAGCCATCGCGCCTGCAATCGCAATCTTGTCCTTCAAACCTAAACATGCCGCCCGCAGAAATGCGGGAGCCGTGTGCAGCGGCGCGGGAAACCAGGAAGAACCGATGACCGAAGCCCGCCCGCCAGGCTCCAGAAAAGTCAACCGGTCGTACCAGCGAATCTTATTCTCAACCCCAAGACGGCGATAGAACTCGATGAGATTGGTGCAACAGCCGAGCAACACATGCTGGCAGTTATCCACTACTTCGCCGGTGCCGGGATGCTGGTAGGAAGAAGCACGTCCGCCGAGAAATGGCCGGCGCTCAAACAGAGTCACTTGAAAACCGCTGTCAGCAAGGGCGCAGCCGGCGGCCAATCCAGCCAGCCCGCCACCCACGACGGCGACCTTGGCATTTCGCGGTGCGGGTGGGAGCATCACGCCAGACGCTTCATGAAGCCCCGAGCCAGAACGGTGAGTTTCTCTCTGACGGTGAGGGTGATTTTGCCGCTGAAGACGTCATAGTTGGCTTGCGCGATCTTTTCCAGCAAACGCCGATAGATGGTAATCAAGACCCAGAGCGCGGGCTGGCTGTCTTCGTCGATCAAGGGAATCAGGTCGTCTCCAGCGCGATAGTATTGCCGCGCCCGGTCGGCTTCCATGGCGAGCAGTGGGCGGAATCTCGCCGGGTCGACCGCCGCGCCCAGTTCCGACGGCAGGATGCCGAACTTGACCAAATCTTCTTCCGGCAAGTAGACACGGCCCATGGCAGCGTCTTCCTTCACATCGCGAATAATGTTTGTCAACTGAAAAGCTAGACCGCATTTCTCAGCCAGCGGCTCCGCCCCAGGATCGCGATAACCGAAAATGCGAATGCATACCAACCCGACCACCGAAGCTACGCGGTGGCAGTAAACCCGCAAATCTTCAAAGGTGCGGTAACGGACGACGGCAGGCTCTGCGGGCTCACACAACAGCAGGTCTTCGCCTTCAACGTCCATTTCCGTCCCAAATGCCAACTGGTCCAGCAGTTCGACCGGAATGTTGTAGCGCCGCTGCGCATCGGTCAAAGCCAGTAGCACGGGTTCGTCAGTGGCATGGCCAGCCAACGCCCGGTGAGCGGCGTCCAGCCAGGATGCCAACTTCTGGCGCCGCTCCTGGGCGGGCAGTGCCGGATCATCCGCAATGTCGTCGCAGCGCCGCATAAAGGCATAGACTGCGCACAATGCCTGGCGCTTGGGCCGCGGCAACACCAGAAAAGCGTAGTAAAAGTTCTTGGCCGCCGAACGGGTGATGCTGCGGCAGACCGAGTGTGCCATCGCGAGTTGGGATTCCGTGGCCACGAAAGGTGCGGGGGCGGGTTGCACGGCGGCGCTCATTTCAGTTTGCCCACCTAGTTTGTCCCACTCAGCTTGCTCCACGCCGCGCGTGCTACGAGGGCCAGTTTACGGGACTTGGAGATCGCCGGTCGGCGGCCTAATACGCCGTATCCCTGACGTTCAATGGCACGGAGAATCTCCTGGCCGCCGCGGCTAAACAGTTCAATGTCGAGAGCCAGTTCCCGGTCCACTTTTGCGGAAAGCGGCCAACCGCGACGGAACCAATCCCGCGCTCTCTCGACTTCGAAGCGCATCAGATCGCAAAACGCCGCCGTGTTCTTCTGCGCTGCCAGATCACCCTCACTGACCCCGAATCGTTGCATGTCCTCCAGCGGCATATAAATGCGGCCTTTGGCGTGGTCCACACTCACGTCCTGCCAGAAATTCGCGAGTTGCAATGCCGTACAAGTGAAATCAGAAAGCTGCTGGCGCTCCGCGTCGCGATAGCCGCAGACGTAGAGCACAAGGCGTCCCACAGGATTGGCCGAATAGCGGCAATACCCGAGCAAGGCGTCGAAAGTGGGATAGCGGGTCACGGTCTGGTCTTGGCGGAAGGCAGTGAGCAGATCGGCGAAAGTCTGCTTGGGGATACCAAAGCGGCGGACCGTATCGGCCAGGGCCACGAACACCGGGTGCCGGGGTTTGCCCGAATAGGACGCATCCAATTCAGCCTGCCATTGATCGAGTAATTCCAGGGAAGCAGCCGGATCACCGACTTCGTCGCCCAGGTCGTCCGATATGCGGCAGTAGGCGTAGACATTGAAAAAATGCTGACGCACTCGTTGGGGCAGAAACCAGCTGGCTACGGAAAAATTCTCGTAGTGGCTGCGGGCCAGACGCCGGCAATATGCCTGCGCTTCTGCCATCGTGGGGGCATTTTCCGGGATCGCATAGGCCGCCGGCAGCCGTTTCCAGCCGGCCAGACTGGCAGGAACAGCGCTCCGGGAGTCGTTGCTTGCGATGGATGCCATGGTCAGTTTCGTCCCCTGGGCTGATCCAGAAGCCAAACGGAAACCCGCCTTAGTGACCGGGGATAATGGCGGTCTTGATATCGCCGTTGCGGTTCAGCATGTGGCGTAGAACCTGTTGCAACCGGGAGAGTGGCGCCTCGCCGGTGATGTAGTCGGTGGAACGAATCTTCTTTTCCGCAATCAGCGCGAATGCCTTGCGAACCGTCTCCGGCGTGTGATGGAACGTAGCCTTCAGCGTCACTTCGGAGTAATGCAGCCGGTTGGTATCGAGCTGGACTTTGGTGCCGCTGGCGCATCCTCCGAAAAAGTTTACCGTGCCGCCCTTGCGAACCATGTCAATCGCCCACTCCCAGGCTTCGGGACGGCCGACCGCTTCAATCACCACGTCTCCACCGCGCTTTTCCGGGGATAACATGCGCACCGCGTCCACCGGATCCTTGACCTTGGTGATTTGCACCACTTCCTGCGCGCCCATTTGCTTGGCTGCCGCCACCTGAGAATCGCGCTTCACCACAGAAATAACCTTGCAACCCACGGCGGTCGCGACCTGCACGAACATCAGCCCAATGGGCCCGCCTCCGATGATGGCCACGGTATCGCCAATCTCCACGCCGGTCTCGTGCAAGCCGCGTAACACGCAGGCCAGCGGTTCCACCATGGCGGCATCTTCAAAGGTCACGCCTGCGGGCATCGCCAGCATATTGGTCTCGACGATCCGCCGCGGAATGCGGATGTACTCGGCATAGGCCCCGTTGTTGAACAGCAGGTCTTCGCAGAGATTCTCCTGGTGGCGGGAACAATAGAAACACATCTGGCAGGGCGCCGAATTCAGCGCCACCACTCGCATACCCTTGCGGAAGCTGCGCACTCCGGGTCCGACTTCTTCAATCACTCCCGCCAGTTCGTGGCCAAACAAGGCCGGCGGGACAATCATGCGGGCGTGGTAGCCACGCTGATAGACCTTCAGGTCAGTGCCGCAGGTCAGAGCAACCTCGACCTTGACCAGTACTTCCCCTTCTCCCAAACGAGGGATGGGGACCTTCTCGATCTTCACGTCCTCTTTACCGTAGAGGACAGCTGCCGTCATCTTGCCGTTCACTCTGGACTCCCTTCCCAGCCGCTCCCCGTTTGGATCACGATCTTCATCGAATCCGGTTGGGGATGAGCAGCCAAGTTCAAGGCTTCCACACTACGAGACAATGGAAAACGGTGACTGATCAATCGTTCCAAGTCCATTTCACGATTCATTACGAACTTCACCGACTCTTTCTGGAGATCGACGGAAGCGCTGTACGACCCCAGTAACGTCTTTTCATCCACGCAGATTGCAGCCGGATCGATGGTGGCCTCGCCGCGCGTGGTCTGCGCAAACAACAACACGCGGCCGCCCGGCCGCACCGCATCGAGCGCAGTCCGGATCAAGGCATTTCCCCCGACCGCGAGGATCGCCACGTCAGCGCCCCGGCCTGCGGTAAGTTCTCGCACCGCCTGCACAGTATCGGCACGCGAAGCATCAATCATGTGCTGTAAACCGAATGATGTAGATATTGTAAGCCTCTGGGGATGCAAATCGGAAGTAATTACCCTAGCTCCCTTCCGTTTGGCCAATACGCTCAATATGATACCGATCGGCCCCTGCCCGATCACAAGAACACTCTCGCCCGGCGAAAGCCGCATAGTATCAACACCTTTCATGCAAGTATTGACTGGTTCCACGAAGCATGCCTGCTCAAAAGAGACGCCATTCGGGATAACAACCGTTCCTTCGCGGACAATCCAGTCCATGACGCGAACGAATTCCGCGAATCCCCCACCCGCGGGATCGAATCCGGCAGTGCAACCGACTTTCTTGTAGGTCTCGCACTGGGCAAATGTTTTGTGCTGGCAGTAGAAACATTCCCTACAGGGGATGTGGTGAAAGGCCACTACCCGGTCTCCGGGCTTGAACGCAACCACGTTGGCGCCGACGGCAGCCACCACGCCCGAGGTTTCATGACCGAAGATGCGGGGCGCCGAGTGTGATCCGGTCGCGATCTTCTTGAGATCAGTTCCGCAGATGCCGCAGGTATGCACTCGCAGCAGAAGCTCTCCCGCGCCGATCTGGGGGACGGGGACAGTCTCCACGCGGACGTCGCCGACACCGCGATACACCGCCGCCTGCATGGTGGTGGGAATCGCTCTGGTTTGGTTCGGGGTTAAGAGTCCGCTTGCCATAATTCCTATTTCTATTGTGTGCTTGCCGCCAGCTGCTTGCAAAGTGACTGCGCTGCGATGGTGCTATTCCTCGCCAACTGCCCTACTCCAGCCCATAGCCAGGGACGCAGTGCCATGTGTGCTAGGAATCGGAACGACTGAAATGTCCCGTCTGACGCCACAAAGCGGGCGACCGGAGGCAGTGGCTGATCCCGCGAATCGGAAACGACTTTGCAGGCCGTGAACTGAATCCCGTGTGCCTGAGCACAACGGGAAACCGCCGCTGCTTCCATATCCACCACGTCAGCCCCGTAAGCCTTGGCCAAACTGGCTTTCTGTTCGGAATCAGCCACTTCACCAAAACTCACCAGCACGCCTTCGCCGGTGCCTGAATCGCTACGGCTGCCATCGGCGGCATCAATCACCAGTCGCGGCGTCAACGCGCAGCCGATGCGGAGAGCCGGGTTGAGACCTCCGGCGAATCCTGCCGAAATCACCATCGCGGGCTTATAAAGCGTAATGATCGCTTCCGCAGCGCGACGCGCGGCTTCCGCCCCGATTCCGCCGCAAACCAAGGCAGCGCCTTCGTGGTCGAAGAACTTGAATCTGTGACCCTGGTGCAGTCTGTAGACGGTCCGCCAGTCCTTCACCAGCGGCCACACTTCCCGCTCGAGGGCGGCTACGATGGCGACTTTGCATGAATCTGACAAACGTAATTCCCTAGGCGTATTGATGGCCCCGAAACCATTCGACGGCCCGACGGAGCGCACCATCTACCGGGGATGAATTCCATCCCAATTCACGCTCGGCCTTGGCGGAGGATACAAACATCTTCTTGCGTCCCATGCGCACGGCGTCGATGGTGGCGCGGGGTTCTCGACCAAGAATGCGTCCGGTGACTACTTCATCCACCACGCCGGTGGCCAGAGCCAGTACGTAAGGAACTCTCACCCTAGGCGATGGCAGGCCCGTAATCGCCGCCAGTTTGTCGAGAATCTGCTTCAGGGTGAGGTTTTCTCCGCCCAGAATATAGCGTTCCCCGCTTCTTCCCTTCTCGAACGCGGTTAGATGCCCGCGTGCGCATTCCCGGACGTCAACCAGGTTCAACCCCGTATCCACATAAGCAGGAAACTTCTTCTTCAAAAAATCGACCACGATGCGGCCTGTGGGTGTAGGCCTGATATCCTGCTCCCCCACCGGCGTGGTCGGATTCACCACCACTACGTCCATCCCGCTGGCGCCTGCCTTGAGGGCCAACTGCTCGGCCATGAATTTCGATCGCTTGTAGGGGCCGATCATGCTCTCCAATTTAACCGGAGAATTCTCGTCTGCCAGCTGACCGTTCGAGGTAAACCCCATGGTCGCGACGCTCGAGGTATGCACCACCCGCCGCACGCGGTTCTTGCGGGCAGCATCCAAAATCGTCCGTGTGCCTTCGACGTTTGCCCGGTACATTTGCTCGGGATCGCGCACCCACAGCCGATAGTCGGCGGCTACATGAAACACGCTGTCGCAGCCCGCCATGGCCTTTTCAATCGAGGCAGGATCACGGAGGTCACCGAGAGCCCTCTCCGCGTTCAGGCTTTCGATGTTGCTGGTATCGCTGCTGGCCCGAACCAGCAGCCGCAGATCAGCGCCTTGCTCAGCCAGAACCCGGGCCACGTGACTGCCAACAAATCCGGTCGCGCCAGTAACAAAAGCGAGCATTTAGCAATTGGCACTTAGCGTTTAGCCATCACACTCTTCGGAGACCAAATGCCAAGTGCTAATTGCCAAGTGCTACTCCAGCATTTCCGGCTGGAGCGAAATATCGCTCTCGCCGGCCGCTTTCTTCGACCAATACTGGCGTACCCACGACTCCCAACTATTGCCCGCCGCCATGTCGCGTCCGGTAAAGGCGAGGGCTGCAATGTCGGCGTAGCGGACAGAGACCTTTCCGCCTCCGTTTTTCGGTAGCAGGCGCACCACAGAATCTTCCAGCGTCGTGCCACCGCGGCGGTCGAACACATAACCTTCGATGCTGACTCCGTCCTTCCGCGTGATCAGCACATCTCCGCGGTAGTCGAAGGCTTGCTCGAGCGCGGCGCGGAGATCGTCCGCAGTTGCAAGCTGGGGAACCGAACCCTGGAGCTTCTCTCGTGCCGCGCCGGGCGCGACTTCCAGAACGTCAGGATCAGCCATGACGGCATGCGGCGCCGCCGGAGTTCGACCTGACTCCCGCCCGCTCACACTCGTGTCTCCTCAGCCGCAGGCGCTTCGATTTGCACCAGTGGATTGAAGGCGTGCACCGGCCGAACCGGTTCGTCGAGCAAGCGCAGGGCCGACGGATCTTCGTACCTGCCGAACAGCGTGGCTTTCGCGGTATGCCACAAGCCTTGCAGCGAACCGAAGGTGTCATTCACCGCCGAGGCTTCATAGCCGCTGTGCACCATGCAATTCGCGCATTTGGGATTCCCCGACTCGGTGCCATATTTCTCCCATTCAGTCGTAGCCAGCAACTCCGCGAAGGTGTCGGCATAGCCGTCCTGTAAGAGGTAACAGGGCTTCTGCCAGCCGAAGACGTTGAATGTGGGCATGCCCCAGGGCGTACAGGGATAGTCGCGCTTGCCCATGAGGAATTCGAGAAACAGCGGCGACATATTGAAATGCCAGCTCGACTTGCGGTTGGACAAAATGCCGCGGAACAGCCGCCGGGTGCGCGCACGACCCAAGAAGTGGCTCTGGTCGGGCGCTTTCTCGTAGGAGTAGCCCGGCGACAGCATCATGCCTTCGACGCCGAGGTCCATCATCTCGTCGAAGAATGCACGGACGCTCTTGGGATCGGCGCCGTCAAACAGCGTGGTGTTGGTCGTGACCCGGAAACCACGATCCAGAGCCTCCTTCATCCCTTCGCGGGCCTTCTCATAACCGCCTTCGAGGCACACCGAAAAATCATGGTGCTCGCGCTGGCCGTCCATGTGGACGGAGAAAGTCAGGTACTTGCTGGGCTTGAACAGATCAATTTTCTGCTTCAAAAGCAACGCATTGGTGCACAAGTAGATGTACTTCTTGCGCGCCACCAGGCCTTCGACAATTTCGCCAATCTGCGGATGCAACAGCGGCTCTCCACCGGGAATCGAAACCGCCGGCGCGCCGCACTCATCCACCGCGCGGAAGCATTCCTCGGGGGTGAGCTGCATCTTCAGCACGTGCGCGGGATACTGAATCTTGCCGCATCCGGCGCATGCCAGGTTGCAGCGGAACAGCGGCTCCAGCATCAGCACCAACGGATACTGTTTGCGGCCCTTAAGCTTCTGCCTCAGGACGTAAGTTGCCACCGTCCACATCTGTGAAATGGGCACTGCCATAGTTGTCTATACGCTCCAGACTTCCGATCCGTCGCCGGCCTTTAGCACTTGGCAATTAGCGTTTAGTCATGCACTCGTTGTGTTGCTTCCCACGCAAAACTGAGGTTGACCAAATGCCAAGTGCTAATTGCCAAGTGCTAATTGCTAAGTGCTCGTTACGCGTCCGTTGCCCGCCATCACCTTGCCATACGTGGTCAGAGCGATTAGCGGAAAATACTGCCGATACATGTGATACAGCAGATAGAAAACGCGCGGGAAACCAGTCCCGGTAAACTGCGGCTCATCCCAAGATCCGTCTTTCTTCTGCGTGCGTAGCAGATAAGCAATGCCGCGGGCCACGGAATCGCTGCGCGTGTCGCTGGCCGCGAGCAGACCCATAACCGCCCATGCGGTTTGCGAAGGCGTACTGGGACCGACTCCCTTGGTGGTAGCGTCGTCGTAGGAGCCGCAGCTCTCTCCCCAACCGCCGTCAGAGTTCTGAAACATGCGCAACCACTCTGCCCCTTGCTGGATGTAAGGCTCGTGGTGATCCACACCTATGGCTTCGAGGCCGCGCAGCACCTGCATGGTGCCGTAGATATAGTTCACACCCCAGCGTCCGAACCAGGAACCGTCGGGCTCCTGCTCGGCGCGAATAAACTTGAGCGCCTTCTTCACCCGCGGATCGTTCCTGTCGTATCCGTAGGTTGCCAGCATTTCCAGAACGCGTCCGGTGATGTCCACGGTCGGCGGGTCCAACATGGCGTTGTGGTCGGCAAAGGGAATGTACTGGAACACCATGCGAGTGTTGTCCTTGTCAAACGACCCCCAGCCGCCATTCTTGCACTGCATGGAGAAAATCCAGTCAATCGCGCGCTGTACCGACTCGCGCTGGTAACGCCCGTTGGGATGTTCAACGCGGCTCAACCCCAGGCAGACCATGGCGCTGTCGTCCACATCTGGATAGAACTCATTGTTGAACTCAAAGTACCAGCCGCCCGGCTGTCCCTTGGGATTTTTCACCTTCCAGTCGCCTACGTTCCGAACCTGCTTCTGCAAGACCCAGTCGGCGCACTTGACCATTCGCGGATCATTGGCTGGAACGCCCGCTTCACCCAAGGCAAACAGGGCATACGCCGTGTCCCATATCGGCGGCTTGCAGGGCTGCATGCGGAAAGTGTCGCCCTCCTCGATGCCCAGCTTTTCCAGTTCATCAATGGCGCGAATGACCTGGGGATCATCCAGCGAATATCCCAGACATCTCATGGCAATGATGGCGTTCAGTATCGAGGGGAAAATCGCTCCCAAGCCATCGCTCATTTCGAAACGTTCCAGCATCCACTGCTCCGCCCGCTTGAGCGCCAGCCAGCGCAGCGGACGAATGTGAACCGCCTCGAACCAATGAATCACCTGGTCCAAAACCAGAAAGAAGTTGCGCCAGGAGACCAGTTTCTGGCTCCAGTGCAAGTGCATGCGGGACTTGTCCCGCCCTCCGACGAATAATTCATCGACGCCCATTTCCGCCGAAATCTTCTTCAACGGCTTCTTCGCGTAACAGATTGAAAGCGGCACCAGGATGGCCCGAGACCAGGATGAAATCTCGTAGATGTTGAACCAGAACCAATTGGGGAACAGCACAATCTCCGGCGGGATCGCGGGCACCGCGTCGTAATCGTACTGCCCGAGGAAACACAAATAGATCTTGGTAAAAGTATTGACCTCGGTGACTCCGCCCATCTCCAGAATTTTCTTGCGGGCGCGCGCCAGAGCGGGATGGTCGGCCTTATAGCCCGAGAGCTTCAGTCCAAAATAGGCCTTCACAGAAGCGCTGATATTTGAAGGAGCATCGGCGTAAATCCCCCAGCCGCCGTCTTCATTCTGATGGCGCAGAATCCAGTTGCAACACTTCTGGAAACGCTCAGGATTCCCCGTTCCCAGCAAGGTGTGTAGCAGGATGTAATCGGATTCCAGGGTGGTGTCGGCTTCCAGTTCGCCGCACCAGTAGCCTTCTTCATGTTGCTGGGAGAAGAGATACTTGCGGGCGCCGTCCACAGCAGCCGCGACTCGGCTGGCCAGATCATCGATCTTTCCGAAACGCAACTGAGGCACGGCCGATGCCGGCAACAGTGGTGAGGAGGAGGTTTCGTCCATGAAAATTGATTACTCCGCAGCCGCTCCCGCAGGGGCGCTGGCAATGGCTTCCACGATTTCGGGAGGCAAGCCAAAGCGCACGTTTTCCGGCATTACTTCCACTTCGTTCACGTTGTCGAAACCCTTGGTCGCCAAAAATTTCACCACTTCCTCGACCAGGCACTCCGGAGCCGAGGCTCCCGCGGTCAAGGCAATGGTTTTCACGCCTTCCAGCCACTCCGGCCGGATATTTCGGCAGCTATCGATGAGATGCGAACTTGTGCCTAGGTTGCGGGCGACTTCCACCAGTCGGTTGGAATTCGAACTATTATCCGATCCCACGACCAGTAACAGGTCGGCATCGGAAGCCACGTGTTTCACCGCTACTTGTCGGTTCTCCGTGGCGTAGCAGATGTCCTGCGCAGCCGGGCCCTGAATGTTAGGGAACTTGCGGCGCAGCGCGGCGATAATGTCTTTGGTCTCATCCAGACTCAACGTGGTTTGGGTGAGATAGGCCACTCGATTGGGATCAGGCAGGGTCAGCGATGCGACCTGCTCCGGCGATCCCACGACCTGGGTCACAAGAGGAGCCTCGCCCAACGTTCCAATCACCTCGTCGTGGTCGCGGTGGCCGATCAGGATGAGAGAATATCCCTCCTTGGCGAACTTGACCGCCTCCACGTGGACCTTGGTCACCAGCGGGCAGGTGGCATCGATCACTCGCAGCCCGCGAGTTTGGCTGGCGTCGCGCACTTCGGGCGAAACCCCGTGGGCGCTATAAATGACGCGTTCGCCGTTAGGAACTTCGTCCACGCTGTCCACAAAGATGGCACCCTTGGCCTGGAGTTCTTCCACCACAAAACGGTTGTGGACGATCTCCTTGCGCACGTAAATGGGGGGGCCAAAGGCTTCCAAGGCAATACGGACGATATCAATGGCTCGAACCACCCCGGCGCAGAACCCTCGGGGCTTCAATAAAAGCAGCGTTTTGCCGTCTTGATTAGGCACGATAAAGTTCCTGTAAGAGTACACTTCCCCACTATGTTTGTGTTCCTAAAGATTACCCGAAAGAACCATGTTGGTCAACGTAAGCCGTAGAAAGGCCTAGGATTAGCAGCGATTGGGGAAATTAGGAGGGTGAATGGGACGTGGGGGGTAGCGCCCCGCCTTCACTCGAATCCGAACTCCTCCATTTCCGCATCTGTCAGCGGGGCGAAAGCATCCGGCGTAAAGAACAGCTTGCCCTTCAGAACACCGGGCTTGCGGGGGCCAGTTGCTTGGAACACCGCAACCAATCGCACCACAGGCTTCGAGCCGCGAGTGATGACAATCTCCTCGCCCCGGTACGCCTTCGCCATCAATTGCGAAAGTCGAGCTTTGCCTGGCGGATCGCTACGGTTTCCATAGAGTCTGTACGCACCGAGGTTACTTCAGTGATGTAGTCTCAGTCGACCTTGCCCAGTAGGTTACACTATGTATGAGGGGTCGGCGTACAACTCCCAAGCGAGGTTCAGCAATGGCGACAGCAGCAGGGAAACCTAAGTCTGCGATGGCGGCTCTTGTTGAGAGCTTCGAGAGCCTGGTGGAATCCCAGCGCAAGAAGCTCAGCAAAGAAACATTCAAGAAGGCTGAAGCAAATTTCGAGCGGATCGTCAGTAAAGCCCGCGCTTCTCGCGGACGGCGGCGCGAAACAGCATAACCCACTCCTGCAATTCGTCTTTCGTGACATCCGGCTTGTAAGCCTTCACTGCCGACACAAAATCATCCTCCCCGAGATATTCCGCGATCAGCTCCAGCTTGTCGGCAAATGCCTTCCGACGCTTTTCCGCCTCGCGCTGCTCGCTTGATTTCGGAGGCTTCACCGGTTCGTCTTCAGCATCTGCTCCGCGTGCTTCCGTGAAGTCTCCGTTAACTTCGCACCGCTCAACATGCGGGCCACTTCCTCGGTGCGCTCATCTCTCGTAATGAGGCGAACCGTCGTCTTGGTGCGCTCGCCTGATACCCGTTTCTCGATCACGTAATGATGATCGGCAAACGTAGCGATCTGCGGCAAATGTGTCACGCACAGCACCTGATTCGCCCGCGACAACGCCTTCAGCTTCTTGCCGACGGCTTCCGCCGCCCGTCCGCCGATGCCGGTGTCAATTTCGTCGAACACCATCGTTCTTTGGGCCGACGGCCCGTGCGCCTTCTTGCCAGCCGCTCCGGCCTCGACCGTGGCCTTCAGGGCCAGCATCACCCGCGACAACTCGCCACCAGACGCAATCTGCTCCAGCGGCCGCATCGGTTCCCCGGGATTGGTCGTGATTGAGTACACAACCTGGTCGAAACCTGATGCGGTCCAGTTCCCTTCCTCGTCGCTGCCGCTGATCTCAATCTGAAAGCTGGATTTCATCGCCAGATCGTTGATTTCGGCCTCAACCAGCTTCTCCAGCTTGCGGGCTGCATCGTAACGCTTCTTCGAGATGGCCTGCGCTGCGGCCAGATATTCCTGCGCCGCCTGCGCCAGTTCGCGGCGAAGCTGGCCCAGGATTTCGTCTTTATTCTCCATCTCAGAAAGCTTGCGGCTGACTTCTTCGCCGTTCCGAATCACGTCATCAAGCGCCGGCCCGTACTTGCGCTTCAGCCGATCCAGCAGCGCCAGCCGGTCTTCGATCTCCGCAAGCCGTTCGGGCGACGATTGAATGCCACCGGCGTAATCTCGCAGGGTCGCGCCCACATCTTCTACGCTGATGCGGGCGGTCTCAATCGCTTCCAGGGCCTCGCGGAACTTCGGCTCATAGCGCGACAGTTCTTCGATGTGCTTCTGCGCTGTGCGCAACGACGAAGACGTAGATGCTGGCCCCTCGTATAGCAGGTCAAACGCATTCATGGCTGCGCTGTAAATCTTTTCCGCATTGGCCAACACCCGTTTTTCACCTTCCAGCCGTTCGTCCTCGCCAGGGTGCAGTTTGGCTTCCTCGATCTCGCGCTTCTGAAAGGTCCAGAGATCAAGCAGCCGCAGACGATCCTGTTCGCCGTGTTCCAGTTCGGCAATGCGATTGACGATTTCTTTCCAGCGCGAGAACTGTTCACTGGTTCGTTCAAGTTGAGCTCCAGCGTATGAGTCCAGCAGTTCGAGGCGCGCAGCGGCATCAAAAGAATGGATCGATTCATTCTGCGCATGGATAGTCGCAAGAAACGGCGCAAGTTGCCGAAGCACTCCGACCGTAGCGGGCTGGTTGTTGACGAACACCCGGCCCTTACCGCCGGTCGCTATCTCTCGCCGCAAAATGACCGAAGCATCCTCGCCATCGATTCCGTTGGTTTCCAGGATGCGCGCGACGGTCTTCTCCGTCCCACCTTCAATTTCAAACACCGCCGAGATCACGGCGCGCTCCGCTCCGGTGCGGATTACGTCAGTGGAAGCCTTATCACCCAGAAGGAGAGCCAACGCATCGATCAGGATGGACTTGCCAGCTCCGGTTTCGCCCGTCAGCAGGTTAAGGCCGGCGGCGAACTCCACCACCACATTGTCGATCACGGCGTAATTTTCGAGCCGCAGTTCGGCGAGCACGGTTCGTCCTGAGATACGGAAGTTGAGCGCAGCATAGCATGAAAAGCAGTTGCCAGTGTCCAGTTCTCAGTTCCCAGTTTGCCAACGGGTCAGGGGTTGGAGTTCGTTTATAATCGCAGACAGTACCTCGAAAGAAAAATGCACTTTCCCCCACTGTTGGCAGTCGTGGTCGGCGGCGAGATCGTTGATTTGGTCGGCGAAACCGGTCCGGTCGCCAAGGTTGTTCTCCTTCTCCTCTTACTGTTCAGCGTGATTTCCTGGGCCATCATTCTTTCCAAGTGGAGTCTGCTGCGGCGGGCGCGAGTGCAGAGTGGGCGCTTTGTGCGCGCCTTTCGCAAGGCCCAGCGCCTGCAAGACGTGGCCACCGTTGCGGAGCAGTTCAAACCCAGTCCGCTGGTGGCGGTGTTTGCCGGAGGTTTTGAGGAATACCGCCGGCAGACGGGCAACTCCGGCGGCACGTTAAAGAATCCCATTGCGGTGCAGCGCGCCATGCAGATCGCTGCCTCGGAAGAACTCACTCGCTTTGAGCGCAACCTGCCCTGGCTGGCCATCACCGGTGCAGTGACACCTTTTGTGGGTCTCTTCGGAACCGTCTGGGGCATCATCGACGCATTTCACGGCCTCGGTACTGCGGGAGCGGCTACGCTACGCGCGGTCGCGCCGGGCATCTCCGAGGCCCTGATCACCACCGCTGCCGGTCTGGCCGCCGCCATTCCCGCGGTGATCGCTTACAACCTGATCGGCAGCTCGATCCGCGAACTTGCCGCTCGCGGAGACGACTTCACGCTCGAAATGCTGAACGCCGTCGAACGCCAACCTCAACCCGTGGAGGTGCGCCGGTAATGGCTTTCACCGCCGCCAACGGACGCACTCAGACTTCCCTCTCGGACATCAATATCACTCCTCTGGTGGACGTGGTTCTGGTGCTGCTGATCATCTTCATGGTCACGGCGCCGATCTTGCAGTCGGGGATTGAGGTCAACGTCCCCAAGACCCGCACCGTGAAAGAAATCACCGAGGAGCGGCTGGTCCTCAGCATTGACAAGCAGCAGCGCGTTTTTTTGGGCAACAGTCCCATCAACATCAATGAAATTGCGACCCAACTGCGGGCGAAAATTCGCGATCCGCAACATCAGCCGATTTTTATCCGCGCCGACGAAGACGTGCCCTTTGGCGCTTTTGCCACGGTGATGGACGCAGTGAAGCAGTCGGGCATTACGAACGTCAGTATCGTGACTCAGCCACTGTCAAGCCATGGAAAGCAACGCTGAGATTTTCTTTGAGCACGACCGCTGGGGCCACAACGTGGCCTGGTCGGTGGCTCTGCACGTTGTGGTGGCGGGCTCTATTGTGCTGTATGCCGCTGTGGCCAGCGGCGGTCGGCGTGAAACCTGGGGAATCGGCGGAACCGGAGAGGCCATGGGAGTGACGCTGGTCAGTACGGTGCCGCTTCCGGCGAATCCCACGCAGACGCAAAATGTTCTGGCCAACGAGTCCAAGGGAGTCAGCCAGTCTTTGCCGAAAGTGGAGGAAAAGGAACCAGAAGCCATCCCCATTCCGGACAAGAACACCAAGCTGAAGCCGCGAACTAGCTCTACTCGCCGCAAGCCGCAACCCGAACCTGTGGAGGAGGCCAGCAACGTGGTTCCCTTCGGAGAAGGCGGGCCGGTCAGCGGGCCCTATGGCATTTTCAGCGCAGGCGGGGCCAAGGGGGGATTCGGTTTCACCGGCGGAGGCGGAGATTTTGGCACTCGCTTCGCCTGGTACGTACGGGTGGTGCAGCAAAAGGTTTCGGAGAATTGGCTGAAGTACGAAGTGGATCCAGGAATCACCGAAGCGCGCCGCGTCTATCTTACGTTTGATATCACGCGTGATGGCCGGCCAAGTAACGAAATCGTGGAACAGTCCAGCGGGGTGCCTTCGCTCGATCAATCGGCGGTGCGGGCTTTGCAGCGCATTGACACGTTCGGCCCCTTGCCCTCGGACTATTCCGGCAACAAGGTGTCGGTAGAGTTCTGGTTCGATTACAAGAAATAGCTTCTGGCCAGAAATGAGAATCATGCAAGCAGACAATTCAAATCGGACGCGTTGGGCGCATCTGTTATTTGCTGTCTTGTTGTCGCTGGCGATTTCAGCCGACGCCCAAGACTGGATCCGCACCGGCACTGGTCTGGGCATGGAGAAAGTGCGTCTGGCCGCGCCAGACTTCGCCGCCTCCACGCCAGATCTTCAAAATCCCGCTCTGCTCAAGGTCTTCAACGACACTTTATGGAATGACCTGGACAGCGCGGGAATCTTTGACATGGTGTCGAAGAGCTTTTATCCGCTGGCGGTACCGGGCAATCCGGCCGACGTCCGCTTCGATGCCTGGAACTCGCCGCCACCCAACGCTTCCATGCTGGCGTTCGGAAACCTGGGAGCTTCCGGCAACAACCTGACGGTGCAGGGCTGGCTCTATGACGTAAAGAACATCGCTTCGCCGCAGGTGCTGGGCAAGCAATACTCCGACGCAGCCACGTCTGACGCGGCCCGCCGCACCGCTCACAAGTTTGCCGACGAAATCATTTTCCGCCTGGGTGGCGGCATCGCCGGCATTGCCGAGAGCCAGATTTTCTTCGTCAGCAGCCGCAGTGGGCACAAAGAGATTTGGGCCATGGACTACGATGGGGAAGGTCAGCATCAGATTACCCACCTCGGCACCATTTCCCTGTCGCCACGCATTTCTCCCGACGGCTCACGCCTGGCCTTCAGTTCGCTGACCAAGTCCGGATGGGACATTCTGATGTATTCCATGGACCTGAACCGCCTGCTATCGTTCCCCCGATTTGGCGGCACTAATCTCTCGCCGGCCTGGTCGCCTGACGGAACCAGATTGGCGTTCTCTTCTTCCCGCGGCGGCGACCCGGAAATCTACGTGGTGGACCAATCCGGAGCGAATTTGAAACGCCTGACCGTTTCCAAGATGCCCGATGTGTCACCGGTGTGGAACCGCAAGACGGGAGCGCAGATCGCCTGGGTAAGCGGCCGCACGGACCTGCCGCAGATCTACACCATGGAAAGCGATGGCACCAACATCCAGAGAATGACGGACCAGGGATACGCGGTTTCTCCGGCGTGGTCACCCAACGGGCAATTTCTGGTATTCTCCTGGATTCGCCACTATGGGCCGGGTGCGCCGGGAGCCGAGGACCTCTACATTATGGACATTGCCAGCAAGCAGTGGGTGCAATTGACCCATGATGGCGGCCGCAATGACTTTCCCTCGTGGTCGCCGGACGGAAGGCACATTGTTTTTCAATCCAGCCGTTCCGGTGGGGAGCAGATATGGACCATGCTGGCGGATGGCAGCAACCAGAAGCAGTTGACCTCGACGGGTAGCAATACGCAACCGAATTGGAGTTGGAAGTAGTAGATTAGAAGTATAGGATTCGTTGTTCTAGCGCTGTTTTATGTAAGGGACCAAGGGGAGGCGGCTTCGTTCCGCCAGCTCGGATTCAATGCGCGCCACTATGCGCGACATCGCAGGGAGGAAAAGTGAAGCAGCAACGACTGAAGTGGATCACGCTCACGTTCGTGCTGGGCGCCGTGCTGTTCCTGGGCGCCTGCCACAAGAAAACCCCACCACCGCCGCCACCGCCGCCGCCACCAGCGGCCGCGCCAACGGCTTCGTTGTCCGCTAATCCCAACACGGTTGAGAAGGGTCAATCCACGACTCTCTCCTGGCAGACCAGCAACGCCACCGACGTAAGCATCGACGGCATCGGCGCGGTGCAACCCAGTGGCTCTCAGCAAGTGACGCCGGCGGATTCCACCACCTACACGCTGACGGCGAAGGGCGCAGGCGGAACTCAAACCGCCACTGCCCGGGTTACCGTAACCACACCGCCTCCGCCAGCGCCAATGGCCGCTGGGCCCACAGAAGAGGAGCTGTTCGCACAGAACGTGCAGGACATCTACTTCGACTATGACAAGGCCGATGTTCGCGCCGATCAGCAGACTGCGCTGCAGGGCGACATCGCCTTCCTGAAGCAGCATCCCGACATCCACTTTACGGTTGAGGGACACTGCGACGAGCGCGGATCGACGGAGTACAACCTGGGGCTGGGCGACAATCGCGCCAATGCCGTAAAGAACGGCTTGATCCAGGGCGGCGTAAGCGCCGGCAACATCAAGACGTTCAGCTACGGCAAGGAGAAACCGTTCTGCACCGAATCCAACGAGTCCTGTTGGCAGCAGAACCGGCGCGGTCATTTCGTCTATCAGAAGTAATTCTGCCAAGTGCGGGGCAGGAAACTGCCCCGCGCTCACCTTACTCTGGCCACGCGGCGACGGCTGGGGAACCCCGTAAGATAACTGTGTCCGGAACGCGCTATCCTGCACAATAGGGTTCTGGGGCCTGGTTTTCACCCTGGATCGACGGTCGACTCTGCGGGGAAATGGAACCAACCATGAGAAAACAGCAATCTTCAGTCCTTCTTGTTCTCCTGATCGTTCTCTCAGTAAGCATCCAGCCGGCTTGGGCCGTTAGCAAGGAAATGATCCAGTTGCAAACCCAGGTGCAGGCGCTCCAGGACCAGATGACGCAAATGCAGCAATCCTTCAACGAGCGCATGGGCGTGATGAAGAGCCTGATGGACCAAAACACCGACAGCATGAACAAGGTGACGGCTGCCATCACTGCGTTGCAGGGTAGCCTGGAGAAGTTGCAGACCGATAACAGCGGCAAGACCGATGAGCTCTCCGGTCAAATTCAGACGCTCAATGACTCGGTGGACGAACTGAAAGCCCGGCTGGCAAAGATCAGCAAGCAACTCGATGACATCCAGGCGGGCCAGCAAAATCAGGCCGCGGCACAAGCTGCGCAGCAGGCCCAACAGCAAGCCTTGGCACAAGCGCCTCCGCCCGACGTTCTCTACAACAATGCCCTGCGCGACTACAACGCTGCGAAGAACGACCTGTCGGCACAGGAATTTTCTGACTACATCAAGTTCTATCCTTCGACCGACTTGGCCGGCAACGCGTATTTCTATCTGGCGGAGATCAACTACAAGCAGGGCAACTTTCAGGGCGCGGTCAAGAACTATGACCAGGTGCTGCAGAACTTTCCCACCGGCAACAAAGCGGCTTCCGCCGCCCTGAAAAAAGGACTTTCATTGATCGAACTCGGACAGAACGAGGACGGCATCGCCATACTGAAGCACGTGGTACAGCGCTACCCGCACTCGAACGAGGCCTTGCAGGCGCGAGAAAAGTTGCGCAAGCTGGCGTTTCCGGGAAAAGACAGCGCGCGACAGTAGTTCGAGCAAGTGGCCAGTCAGCCTGTCAAGAATTCGCCTGTGGCCCTCAGTGGTTCACCCATTTTTCAGTAGATTCAAATTTCTCAGGCAGTACCTGATCTCCGTGGTTACTTCCCTCACCCGCATGCCTTCCTGCACCATCAGCTTGCAGGAAAGGGCCGCACGTTCCGGTGTATCCTCGCCCAAGTCGAACGTGACCCGGCAGTATTGGCAATCCTCGTTCCAGCAGAATCGT